>PVMK01188988.1_pt2 | contig 158726 bp, 151 predicted proteins | sample 1853481 | NCBI WGS metagenome assembly PVMK01 (sample SAMN08533507, study PRJNA380276) | Marine sediment metagenome, whole genome shotgun sequencing project.
ACGTGGACCATGATCAGCGGTTTTCTTCCAAACGCTCTGGCATTGGGGTCCGATGGCGTCATCAGCGGTAACACGATAGCCGGGGGCATCACGGCTACATTTACCGCTAGGGTCATGGATTCGACGGGTGATGCAGCGACGCGCATTTTCAAGCTCAGGTCGAAAATCCCAGGCTGTTACAATTGTCACGAGGCCGCACGCTTTTAGGACCAGCGCTTGAATGCCCAATCCGCTTAGCGCAGCGGTTCAGGTGCGGTATTGTCAGCCGACGACAATAGGTTGTCCGTCCGTTTTTAATGCGATCGTCTGACAGGCGACGTTCGGCGTTTTGCGCAACACAAGTTCGTTGCGAGTAAATGTCGGTTTCTTGCTCGCGTCAAGTCCTTCAGATAATTCCGCCGTCCTGAAGCTTTTTCAAGTCATCGTCAGACATACCAAGCAGGCCGCCCAAAATCTCTTTGTTATACGCGCCGACCTCAGGCCCCGCCCAGTCGGTGCGTCCTGGCGTTCTGCTGAGCTTTGGAACCATGCCGGGAATTTTCAGGGGTTTACCGTTAACGCTGACTTCCTCGAACAGGCCGCGTGCCTTGAAATGCTCATCGGCGAACATGTCGGCGACACTGTAGATTGGTCCGGACGGTACCCGGGCCTCCTCGAGTTTGGCCAGCGCGGTTGCCGAATCCATTGACTCGGTCCATGCGCTGATCGCCGCATCAAGCTCCTCTTCGTGCTGAACGCGGCCGGCGTTGTCTGCGTAACGGGGATCGGCAGCCATGTCGGGTCGGCCCATTTTTTCGGCAAGCCGTTTGAAGATCGAGTCGCCATTCGCCCCGATAATGATGTATTTGCCGTCAGTGCAGCGGTAAGTATTGGTCGGCACGATACCGGTTAATGTGGAACCGGACGGTTCGCGAATCACGCCGGCGCCGTCATATTCGGGGACGACCCCTTCGAGCAGGTTGAACACCGCCTCATAGAGGGCCGTATCGATGACCTGGCCACGTCCTTCAGGATCTTTCATGCGATGCACGCAGGCCATGACGATGCCGAGTGCCGAGTGCAGTCCGGCCAGCGTATCGCCGATACTCAGGTTCGGGCGTACCGGGGGGCCGCCGGGAAATCCGTTGACATATCGAAACCCACCGACACCTTCGCAGACCGAGGCAAACCCGGGTCGAGAGGCGTACGGGCCCGTTTGCCCATAGCCGGAAATCCTCGCGTAGATCAGGCCCGGGTTCGATTCTTTGAACTCGTCAGGACCCAGTCCCCATTTCTCCATTGTGCCGGGCCGGAAGTTCTCGACGATGACATCTGATTTTTCCGCCAACCTGCGCACGATGTCGCGACCTTCCGCGGTGCGGAGATTTGCCGTAATGCATTTTTTGTTCCGGCCGAGACTTCGCCACCAGTAAGACGTGCCGTTTTCATCCAGCTCTCGCCATTTGCGAATCGGGTCACCGTCGCCGGGTGCTTCGACTTTGATGACATCGGCGCCGTAGTAGCCGAGCATGCAGCCGACGAATGGGCCGGCCAGCAGTTGACCGACTTCCAAAACACGAAATCCGTCCAGGGGACGCGCGGTTGAATCCTTGCTCATGTTTTTTCCGGGGGCCGACGAGCCCTTTTAAAATTAAGGAACCTCTGATTAATTCTGGGCGAGCGGCTATGAGATTCGAAACGGTCTCCGGCAAGGCGCGGGTCGCAGCTAATAGCTGGACTATTGGCAAGATTCGCAACGCCGCAGGGGGCCGTTTCGGGCTCATAGACGCCGTTCATGAATTAATCAGAGGTTCCTTAATGTTTTGCTTGCATTCGCAAATTTAACGGTCGGGTCTTTATTGCTATCGTTCTCTGACCCGCTGAGCCAAGTCTAGCCTATGCCGGACCCGGATTACAGGCGCCTGCGGGCGGGTATGATTAATGAGGCATTTGCCAGGCTCAGGGGCGACTGAATTTGGTTTTGGCCTGACATAATCAAAAAGTGTGAACTCGATCACATAGAACCAGACCGACATCACATCGTTTTACACCACTTTTCAGTATCTTGTTACTCACGATAGTGAATTGCCGCAGTCGCTTATCCGACCTGCGAGCGAATATTAAAAGCCAAGGAGCCACAGGGTGCGTGTAACCCTTGCGATAGCGATTTTGATGTTGCCTGCAGCCTGCAGCACGAATAGCCTGACGGCCAAGATGGCCTCCTGGCAGGGTAGTCATATCGACGAGATTTCATCGGCGTGGGGATTGCCGGATGGGTGTGTCCAAAGCGACGGCCGCGAGTTTTGCACCTGGACCAACGCAGCGACCGATCAACACAGCGATTTTAGCTCGGACGCTTTCAACGCTCGACCCATTTGTGTTCGCACCATTGAGATTGACGACTCCGGCTTCATCATCGGATGGCGTTGGCGGGGCGATCGTTGTCCCAATACGGCATCCGAGGTTCTGGCCCGAGTCAGCCCGGAAAGGCCTGAGGTCATGGCTGCCGGGGATCAGCGTTCAACCATCCTGGAACTCGCCGTTATTGAGCCAGTGGCACAACCTGCGATAACTCGTACTCAATAATCGAATCCATTTTGTTCTCGATCTGGTAATACCGAAGGGTTGTTTTGTCGGACAATACCTGGCGGAATTTTTGCAGATATTGCTTACGCAATGTTAAAAAATCATCTTCCAGCGCGAAGTAATCATCCAGCATCCGGGTCGCCTGTTCATTACCAAGTCCGTCGAAGTTATCGCGAAATTCTCGCAATAATTTAAGTCTGCGGTCTACAAGCGCATCACGCTCGGAATGAAAATCCCGATACACCGGCCAGAAAACCTCGCTCTCTGATGCGCTGAGCATCAGATTTTCTGCCACCAGGGCCTGACGGTTCGTTTGTATCTGCGATTTTACGGCTTCTATTTCATCGCGCTCCTGCTGGGCCATTAAACCTGTAGTGCACAAAAGGGTTAGTACAGTCGCAGACGCAAAAATGTTTCTTGATCTCATTTGATAGCCTCTAAGTCAAAATTCCTGTTTAGAGTAATGCCTGATGCCAGGTGGCAATGGCTTGACCGATTTCATTCGGTGAATCTTCCTGGATAAAATGTATTCCGGGCACGGTCACCTCAGTTTGATTATGCCAACTGCGACAGAATTCCCGCTGTGCGCCGATCAGGATGGCACCAGGCTCGGCGTTGATGAACAACTTCGGAATTTCACTGGTTGCCATCCATTCCGAATAATCCCTGACGACGCTGACGACGTCCGCCGGTTCACCATCGAATGGCAGCGAACGCGGCCAGCTGAGCATCGGCCGCCGGGATTCACCCGGATCCAGGAACGGCTGGCGATAAGCCCCCATCTCGTCATCGGTCAGATCGCGTTGCACAGAGGCCGGCAGAATGCGCTCGATGAATATATTTTTGTCGAAGATCAGCGCCTCGCCGGCATCCGACCGAAGCGCCTGGAACAGCGGGCGACTCGGTTCCGGCCAGTCATCCCAGGTCAGCGGCTGGACGAGGGCTTCCATGTAGACGATGCCTTTAACGCATTCCCGGTGGCGCGACGCCCAGTCGAAGCCGAGTGCCGATCCCCAGTCGTGCACGACCAGTGTGACCCGTTCCGTGACATCGAGAGCAGCCAGCGCGCCGTCGAGAAATTTGCGGTGCACGGCGTAAGCGTACCGGTCCGGGTCGGAACCTGCGAGTTTGTCAGAAGCGCCCATACCTATCAGATCCGGTGCAATACAGCGTCCCTGGCCGGCGACATGGGGCATGATGTTGCGCCATAAATATGAGGAGGTCGGGTTCCCGTGCAGAAACACGACCGGGTCTCCCGAGCCGACAGATCGATAGGCGATTTGGTGACCGAACACCTCGACCCGGCTGGTTTGCAATAGCCGATCCCGCCGATCCACATTCGAGTCCGAAAGCGTCATGTCTTTATCTACGTCCGGGCTAGTGTCCTGTCCCGGAAATAGTAAACTTATCTCCGGGACAGGACACTAGTTCGCGCTTCTTATGGTCGACGCAACGAGCTCAAGAAAGTCCGCCTCGTTATTGACTTGTTCAATTTCACGCGCGTCAACGGTGTACCCGTGCTGGTCTGCAAGGGCTTCGTACAAGGGTCGTCGGTGTTCCAGTAACTTCGGAAAGATCCACTGTACGAACCGGTTGGGTTCGATTTCATCGGCTGACTGGAGCCTTTCCTGTTTGAGATACGCCGCAAGTTTTTGGTCCAGAAAACTTTCCCGGTAATACATGGGCTTCGGATTCTCCACGGCGCGACGAATCAATTCTTCTTCCATTTCCGGGCCCGCGCGCAGGTAGAGGATCAGGGTTTTATCCTGCAATACCTGCAGTGATTCAGCATCAGTGAGTTCGCAGATACTGCCCCCGGCGTCGTTCAGGAAATGATCATAGCCGTAAAGCTCGTGGGCCTTTTCAATGAAAGCGCCGACATCCTTCATCGCTTCAGCTTCAGCCTCCAGATGTAACCGCTGGCGTCGCTTGAACTCAGCCAGGGGCTGACCACCCATATCGGTGCGCCCGACCTTGCCGAGAAACGTGGATACTGGCTCGAGGTTGTGTACGCTGATGTTGTTGGCGATATAAATGGAATCACTGCGCAACAGGTCGCGCAAGAAATCCACTTGCATCGCCTGACGCTTGATATTGTCGAGGATTGGTTCTGCCAGGTACTTCGTGCCAATACGGTAATCACCCGAGTAATGAAACCAGCTGGTTTTAGGCAACCTGTTCGCGAGGTGAGTCTTGCCGACACCGGACATCCCGAGCAGGGTGATGGCCTTTTGCGGCCAACGTAAAAATTCTTCAGCGGTCATGTGCATAGCTGGGATTGTGGCCTCGCTGCCAGTGGCTTCCAGAAAACAAATAAAAACTTTTTAAAACAATATATTACAGACTATAACTAAAGTAGATACTATAACAGTGCAACTTGCTTCAATACGAATTTCTACGACCGGTCGCCGACTTGTGCTTACAATCCGACCAGACGACGATGCAGGTCCAGGGCTTCTGTGCTCGGACGCAGAGTCGGGTCTTGCGGAAAATTAAGCGGCCGATCGGCGAAAATCCGGTAGCTCGAGTTCATCAGCTCTTCATTAAGGATAACCGTCATTGTACGGGTATCGATCGCGATTTTGCCAAGATCGAAGAGCGTGTGAAGATCCGCGCGGAGCAGGATACCGTTCGACGAATTGTGCGTATATTTACCTCGGTAAGGGATGATGTAAGTGGCTTCCAGGGCTTCTACTGCATTGCATCCGGTGATCGCGCATTGATAGTCATAGGCAGTCAGTAACGCCTGGCGCATCGTCGGATGGCCACGCCGTTTGGTAATCGTCTCTACAATCATCGCCCGACCATCCTTGGTGCTGGACGGGTCGAATGCATTGACACGAGCCTGCTCGCGTTCTGAAAGACGAATAATTCCACTCATATCGAGAACCGGGCCTCCGGCGCTCAGATTCAATAGCCTTCGCCTGAAAAATCGTTCTACCGACCCAAAATCCGCCTCAATTCGTTCCATTGTCTCGCTGGGTACTTGCCGAAATGATGAGTAATCCTCTTCAATGTAATCTGTCAATTCTTTATGCGGCAGACTTAGAGATATGGGTTCCGACAGGAAGAAAAGTAACTCTCGCACATCTTCCGGTTCGTCAGAATCGCCCCATATTGCCGCCGCGGCCCGGCTATTCTCGTACCGGCCCAGGACTTTGCCGTAATGCCGATAGTCTCCTTTGCAAGTCAGCAGGACAAAATCGCCGACGCCCATATGAAACCATTGGTCGACGTTGTCCTCGTTGGCCGGCAGTCCCCAAGCATAAAAGCCCCGTCCTCGCCTTTCGATGTCAATCAGTTCCGGATAGGTGGCGTCACTGAAGTTCTTAATGATGACTTGTCGGTCCACCGGATTGATAATCGAGCGGTCCAGGTGAGTCTGGTCAATTTGGGTATCTACGGGGGCGACAAAGATCTTTGCCATGCATATTTCTCCGGGATTGCCTAGGGATTATTGATAGTCGCTCTGGTTTTTGCAAATGCAGAACCCTCACTCGAGTGGCGAGAACGGTTATTATTAGCCGTTTTGCGCGGTGCTCGGTTGGCGAGCGCCAAGTGCCTTTGGCGATGGGTTAGACGAAGCGATGGCAATGAACGGATGGCAAGTCCATAAATTCGGCGGCACCAGCCTCGCCGATGCCGAATGTTTCCGCAGAGTAGGGGAGATCCTGCTGGCGGCAACAGGCAAGCGGCAGGCCGTGGTGGTCTCGGCTATGGGCGGCATGACCGACGCCTTATTAGACATGGTTGCCGCGGCTGAGTCCTCTGCGGACGGCATCAAGGGGGGTCTGGCGGTTATCGCGGACCGCTACGAGGCCTGTGTCCGGGATTTGATCGCAGCACCCGACGTGGCCGAAGAACTCATGAACCTGTTTAACGGTGAACTGGCGGATGCGCGGGATGTGCTGCAAGCGGTGTCCCTGGTGCGCTCGGCCGCCGATCGAAGCCGTGACCTGGTTGCCGGTTTCGGCGAACTCTGGTCAGCTCGTTTGTTAGGCGCCTACCTGGAACAGCAGTCGGCAACGGACGACGTTGGGCGCCCGGTAAAGTGGCTGGACGCTCGCGATCTGATTGTGGTCACTCATGGCGAGATGGGTCCGGCAGTCCTCTGGGAACAATCGCAGCGAAATGCAGATCAGCATTTTGATGCGAAGACTACCGGCATTGTGGTAGTCACCGGATTTATCGCCTCAGATGCCGGTGGCTTGCACACGACCCTGGGCCGCAACGGCAGTGATTTCTCTGCCTCGATCCTCGCTGCTTTACTGAGAGCTGATGCGATCACGATCTGGACCGATGTTGACGGCGTAATGAGCGCCGATCCGAATCGGGTACCCGATGCCGCTGTGATCGCGGATCTGTCGTACAACGAAGCGATGGAACTGGCGTATTTTGGCGCGCGCGTCATTCACCCGCAAACCATGTCACCGGCCATCGAGCATGAAATTCCGATCTGGATTCGCAACACATTCAACGCGGACGCTCCCGGCTCGAGGATCGCTGCGCAAACTGATCTCGACGCTGGCATCAAAGGCATTACGTCGATTGACGAGGTGGCACTCGTCAATCTGGAAGGGGCGGGCATGATCGGCGTACCTGGTACAGCAGATCGATTGTTTAGCGCTTTACGCGATGCCGGTATATCGGTGACGTTGATTTCTCAGGCCAGTTCCGAGCATTCAATCTGTTTTGCCGTGCCTGTTGAAAATGCGCAGCAGGTTGATCCTGTCGTGCGCCAGGCGTTCAAGGCGGAACTCGAGCAGGGCCTGATTCAGAGCGTCGAAGTACAAAGTGATTGCAGCATTATCGCCGTGGTTGGCGATGGAATGGCCGGCTTGCCGGGTGTGGCGGCAAAATTCTTTGGTACGCTTGGGACTGCCGACATCAGCGTTAAAGCGATCGCTCAGGGTTCTTCGGAACGCAATATTTCGGCCGTCATTGATCGCGAAGATGTTACCCGGGCTCTGCGTGCTACGCACTCGGGGTTTTATCTGTCTGCCAAGACGATATCCGTTGGCCTGGTCGGGCCGGGCCATGTCGGGGCGATGTTGCTGGATCAAATTGCCGCACAGGCTGAACGTCTGTACAGCGAATTCAGTCTCGATTTTCGCGTGCGTGCGATCGCTACTTCATCTCGGATGCATTTGGCCGAACGCGCGGTCGATTTGCAAAATTGGCGAGATGCCCTGGATAAGGACAGTCAGTCGCTCGACTGGGATGTGCTCTCTGCGCACGTGAACGTCGATCATCTGCCACACGCCGTTTTCGTGGATTGTACGGCCAGTGATGCGGTTGCCAATCGTTACCTGGGTTGGCTTGAGCAGGGCATACATGTGGTGACGCCGAACAAGAAGGCGCACAGCGGTCCACTGAGCTATTACCATGAATTGCATGACATGCGTCGGCACCATAATGCGCATTTTCTTTACGAGACAACCGTGGGTGCAGCTTTACCGATCATCGAGACACTGCGTGACCTGCGTCACACTGGTGATGAGGTATTAAATATTGAAGGTATTTTATCCGGCACGCTGGCGTATCTTTTCAATGTTTTTGACGCGACCAAACCGTTTTCAGCTATTGTCAGGGAGGCTCGTGACAACGGTTATACAGAGCCGGATCCCCGCGACGATCTGTCCGGCATGGATGTTGCGCGAAAGCTGACCATTCTCGCAAGGGAGATGGGCATGAGCCTGGAAATTGCAGACCTGCAGATCGAAAGCCTGGTTCCGGAAGAACTCACCGGTGGGTCAGTCGATGAATTTCTGGCTGCATTGCCGGCGTTCGACGATGCGATGGCCCGACGCTGGCAAACAGCGCAGGATGCCGGGCAGATTCTCCGTTATGTCGGTCGTTTGAGTAATGATGGCAGTGCCACGGTACGCCTTGAAGCTTTGCCCGCAGACCATCCGTTCGGCAATATGAATTTGACCGATAATGTCGTGCGTTTTGTTTCGCGACGCTACAACGATAATCCGTTGGTTGTGCAGGGACCCGGGGCGGGTCCGGCAGTCACTGCGGCCGGCGTTTTCGCGGACTTGTTGCGGCTCGCGGCATATCTTGGTGCGACACGCTGAGCCTGTGGCCATGAAATTCATCAGTACCGGACGCAGTCCGGCGGTTTGCATCGAACAAGCCATTATGAGTGGTACGGCCCCGGACGGTGGTCTGTACATACCTGAATCCTTGCCAAATTTCGCTTCGTCGGATTTCGACTCGATTGACCTGACGGCCGCTGACGCTTTCAGTCGGATAGCCGAACGGTTCTTGCAACCATTTTTCGCCGGGTCAAGTCTCGCAGATGAACTGGAAGCGATTTGTCACAATGCCTTGAATTTTCCGGTTCCGCTGCGCCGGCTGGAATCGGGTGAGGCAGACGATGGCAGTGGACTGTCCGTGCTGGAGATGTTTCACGGACCGACGGCTGCCTTCAAGGATGTTGGTGCTCGCTTCCTGGCGGCGAGCATGGTCAGAATAATTGATGCCGGTCGTTATGCCGAACCACCGGTAACAATAATTGTGGCCACCTCCGGAGATACGGGTGCGGCGGTGGCGGCTGCCTTTCACCGCAAGGCCGGGACGCGCGTGCTGGTGCTGTTTCCCGAAGGTCGGGTGTCAGCCAGGCAACAGCATCAGCTGACGTGTTGGGGAGATAATATTATTTCGCTGGCCGTTCGTGGCGAGTTCGACGATTGCCAGCGATTGGCCAAAGCTGCTTTTGCGGATCCCGAACTCAACGAAAAACATAATCTTTGCTCCGCTAACAGCATTAACGTAGGTCGTTTGTTGCCGCAAGCCGCCTATTATGCCAAAGCAAGTCTCGAGCATTTTCGAAAAACCGGCCAACGAAGTAATTTCATTGTACCCACCGGAAACCTCGGCAACGGCTTCGCTTGTGTCTGGGCCAGACGAATGGGCTTGCCGATCGACCAGATTATTTTTGCCACGAATGCCAATGCCACAATCCCGGATTTTCTCGAATCAGGTGATTGGGTCCCGAGAGCCAGCGAGGCTACCCTGGCGTCAGCCATGGATGTCGGTGACCCGAGCAATATGGAGCGATTGCGCAAACTCTGCGGCGATGCCTCGGAAATGCGTAAAGTCCTCAGCGCATATTCGGTCAACGATGAATTGATTCGCGCAACACTTCGCGATGAATATGACCGTCACGGTATCGCCTGGTGCCCGCATACGGCTACGGCTTTACATGTTTACCGGGATCTTCCCGACTCGCTCCGCGATACGCGACACTGGGTGGTCGTCGCGACGGCTCATGCAGCAAAGTTTGACGCCATCATTGAACCGCTGTTAGGCACTACGATCGAACCACCGGCGGAATTGGCTGAACTGCTGAAGTGGCCGGCGAAATTTGACACCATAGACGTAGATCTGGGAAAGCTCACACAGCACTTGTAGGCGTTATTGCCGGCTGCGATTATCGTTCACACGACGGGTCATGATTAATTTACCAGCGATTGACAGTTCTGTTCTAACGGCGCTTGCCGGGTCGATTATCATCGTAATCCTGATTGCGGTCTGGATTATTTATCGGCGACGTGTCGGGCGCAGCATCGATAGTCAGTTGCGACGTGTAAGTTATGATCTACTGAAGCAATTCATAATTCCTGATGGTGATGACGGCGAGATTCATGTCGAATATGCCTTGTTGACCGGGCGTGGGGTCATCGTTCTGGATATCGAGCAAGTAGAGGGTATCGTTTTCGGTAGCGATGGAATGCAGGACTGGACTGTCATTGCCGATCGGCGACGCTTTACTTTCAGCAATCCTCAACATGCGCTATACGATCGCATGGCAGCCGTGAAACGCCTGTTGCCGGATGTCCCGGTGACCGGTCTTGTCGCATTCACAAACAAGGCCAAGTTCAGTAAGGGCCAGCCGTCGAACGTTGTCATGTTCAATTTACTGATCGATGAATTACTGAGGGAGATTGGTGATCATCACGCCGAACAGATGGAGGCCTATCAATTACAATGGGACCGCCTGCGGGATGAGGCCGTTTCTGCACAGGTTGGACATCTTCTGCGTACCTGACAATATTCTAGATTTTAAAAAGTTGTTCCGCGTTTCGAGTAGTCGCTGCCGCTACTTCAGCGGCGGGACGGTTCATATAGTGTGCCGCGCGGGCCAGTATATGAGGGAGTGTCGACGGCTCATTGCGTCGTCCGCCCGGCTTTTTCGGCAGATCTCGCGGTAATAGATACGGCGCGTCAGTCTCGAGCAGGATCCTGTCTAATGGCAGATATTTGATGGCATCCCGCAAAGCATCGGCTCGCCGCTCGTCGCAGATCCAGCCGGTGATGCCGATATACAGTCCGATGTCCAGGTAATCCCTGAGTTCCGCCTCGTTTCCGGTGAAACAGTGCGCGACGCCACCCGGGATTTCAGGCAGATACTGTCGCAGCAAACTGATCATGGCGTCATGCGCTTCACGTTGATGTAAGAAAACCGGTTTATTAATTTCCGTTGCGATACGCAGCTGTTCTTCAAATCCCTTCAGTTGCTCATCGCGCGGAGAGTAGTCGCGGAAAAAATCCAGTCCGCATTCGCCAATCGCAACCACGACTTTTTCGAGGGCAAGCTGTCGAAGCGCTGCTAAAGTGTCCGGATCTACGTTCGTGGCGTGATGAGGGTGGACACCAGCTGTCGAAAATAACTGCTGCGGATACAGCTTCGCCAGATCAACAGCTTGCTGACTGGCTTCAAGGCTTGTTCCGGTCACGATTAACCGCCTGACACCAGCCTCGGCAGCTCGCCGGATGATTTCATTCCGATCAGGGTCAAAGCTATCGTGCGTCAGGTTTGCGCCGACATCGATCAGGTCGAGCATCGGCGGAATTACCGGACCGGGGCGTAGGACAGGACTGGCTCCATCACGCGGCTAGCTGGCGAAGTACATAATTAAGAATACCGCCATTACGATAGTAATCCCGTTCTTTCGGCGTATCGATTCGTACCCGGGCATTGAATTCGACGCTGGAACCATCAGCCCGCGTTGCCTTGAGTCTGACCTCGGTGGCTTCGCCGTTATTCAGGCCAGTGATATCGAATGTCTCTGTACCGCTGAGTTCAAGGGTGCCGGCGGTCTCACCGTCGTGAAATTGCAAAGGCAGCACACCCATGCCGATCAAATTCGACCGGTGAATGCGTTCGAAACTCTCGGCGAGCACGGCGACAATGCCGAGTAGCTTCGTGCCCTTGGCAGCCCAATCCCTTGAGGAGCCCATCCCGTATTCTTTACCTGCAATAACCAGAAGAGGTGTGCCTTCCTGCGCATAGCGCTCGCACGCGGCATAAATGGACATTTGTTCACCGCTGGGCTGATGCGTCGTCCAGCCACCCTCGGTACCGGGCGCCAACAGATTACGCAAGCGGATATTCGCAAAGGTACCGCGCATCATGACTTCATGGTTACCTCGCCGGGAACCGTACGAATTGAAGTCTTTTGGATCGACGTTTTGTGCCATCAGGTACTGGCCCGCCGGGCTATCCGGCGCAAATGAACCGGCCGGCGAAATGTGATCCGTGGTGATATTGTCGCCGAGCATCGCGAGTACACGCGCACCCTGAACATCCAGCACTGCCTCCGGCTGTCGAGACATGTTGTCGAAATACGGCGGGTTTCGCACGTAGGTCGAGTCGGGTGCCCACTCGTAGCGTTCGGCAGTCGGTACCGTGAGCCCGTTCCAGTTTTCATCGCCGGCAAACACACTTGCATAACTATCTTTAAACATCCCGGAGTCGACATTTGCCAGGATGATTTCGTGAATCTCAGCCTGGCTCGGCCAAAGATCTTTCAGAAAAACGGGGTTTCCGTCTTTATCCTGGCCGAGCGAATCCCGGGTAATGTCCACGTGCATCGATCCCGCGATCGCGTATGCAACAACCAGTGGTGGCGAGGCCAGGAAATTCATCTCCACTAACGGATGGATTCGACCCTCGAAATTGCGATTGCCTGATAGCACGCTGCAGCCTAACAAGTCATTCTCGCGGACAGCCGCAGCGATGGATTCATCTAGCGGCCCGGAATTGCCGATACAGGTTGTACAACCGAAGCCGACGATATTGAAACCCATGGCGTCCAGATCCGCGATGAGTCCGGATTTCTGCAGGTAATTGCTGACCACGCGGGAGCCGGGCGCCAGGCTGGTCTTAACCCAGGGTTTGGTGCTCAAGCCACGGCGTAGTGCGTTACGGGCCACCAGGCCGGCCGCAACCATGACCGATGGATTTGAGGTGTTGGTGCAACTGGTGATTGCAGCGATTAAGACAGCGCCATCCGACAAGGTGAACGTTTCGCCGTCTTTGCGTACCTCGACGGATAGCACTTCGCCTCCATTTCGCTCGGCTGTTGCCTGTTTCCGCAGATGGTCAAAGGTAGCAGCCGCTGTTGACAATGCAATTCGGTCATGAGGGCGTTTTGGACCTGAGATACAGGGCTCAACCGTGTCCAGGTCAAGTTCGACAAGATCTGTATAGACAGGATCGGGCTGACCGTCGTCGCGCCACATCCCCTGTGCCCGCGCATAGGCTTCGACCAGCGCAATCCGTGCCGGGTCGCGCCCCGATAGCGTCAAATAGCGGATAGTTTCAGCATCGATCGGGAAAATGGCACAGGTGCTGCCAAATTCGGGAGACATATTGCTGAGGGTGGCACGATCGGCCAATGGCAGAGCTGCAAGGCCATCGCCGAAAAACTCAACGAACTTACCGACCACGCCTTTGTCACGGAGCATTTCAGTTACCGTCAGCACCAGGTCAGTGGCCGTGGTTCCCTCGCGCAGGCTACCGGTCAGGCGAAAGCCGATGACCTGTGGGATCAGCATGGTGATCGGCTGACCGAGCATTGCCGCTTCCGCCTCAATACCGCCGACACCCCAACCCAGCACACCGAGGCCGTTAATCATCGTGGTGTGGGAGTCCGTGCCCACGACGGTGTCTGGGTAGGCTACACGCGTGCCGTCCGTTTCGGTGTCGAAAATCACCCGGGCAAGATATTCCAGATTCACCTGGTGCACGATTCCGGTATTGGGTGGTACGACGCGAAAATTTCTAAATGCGCTCTGACCCCAACGCAGGAATGAATAACGCTCCTTATTACGCTCGAATTCGATGGCGTTATTTTTTGCCAACGCAGACGCTGACCCGTAATTGTCAACCTGGACGGAATGGTCGATCACCAGTTCGGCCGGCGACAGCGGATTGATCGCATCGGCCTGGCCGCCAAGTTTGACGACTGCATCACGCATCGCTGCCAGGTCGACCACCGCTGGTACACCTGTAAAATCCTGCAAAATGACGCGTGCCGGTGTAAACGATATTTCATGACTCGGGGTTGACGTCGGTTCCCAGTTTGCGATCGCGGTGATGTCGTCGGGACTCACGTCATCGCCGTCGGCGTGGCGCAGCAGGTTCTCCAGCAGGATTTTCAAAGAGTAGGGCAGGCGTTCGACGTGTCCCTCCGTTACTGCTGCCAGCCTGTATATCTGATAATCGTTCCCGCCTACGGACAGGACAGTCTTTACCTCAGGTGCTTGGGCCATGGCATATCTCCAATCAATGAGTTCGCTTCACGGGCTGGTTGGTACCCTGACATTCCGCGGCCGTGGGGCGAGCGAATATATCGCCGGGAACAAGAGGCGCAAAATTATAACAGCCAGCCAGTCTGCCCGGTGAGAAATGCGGACTAAGGGTGGGCCGTGTTCAGCTGGGGCTGAGAAATTGAATTTTGTATGATCGCGTCAATCGGTCCGCCGCCCAAACATTCGTCACCGGCGTAAAATACGGCGTATTGGCCTGGGGTGACGGCCCACTGCGGCGTGTCGAACCGAACCCGTAGACGTCCCTGATCGGATTTACCGGCCCGGCAGGCGATATCGCTTTGCCGGTATCGGGTCTTGACTGTGCAACGCAACTGGCCGTTGTTTTGCAGCGCCCGGGGCTCGCCCGAAATCCAGTGCAGGTCGGCGGCGACCAGCCCTTCAGACCATAACAGAGGATGTTCACGACCCTGGACCACCGTCAACACATTACGCAGCTTATCTTTTCCAGCGACAAACCACGGCTCTGTGCTGCCACCCGAGCGTCCGCCAATACCCAGTCCCTGACGCTGCCCGAGGGTGTAATACATGAGCCCGCAGTGCGTACCGACGACTGTGCCGTCAGGCATTTCGACATTTCCCGGATCCTCGGGTAAGAATCGACGCAGAAACTCGCGGAACGGACGCTCGCCAATAAAGCAGATTCCGGTGCTGTCCGGTTTGTCGTGCACCGAAAGTCCTGCATCGTTGGCCAGTCGTCGAACCTCGTCCTTCTGCATAGCCCCGATCGGAAAAAGCGCGCGCGCCAGGGCTGTTTGCGGGACCGCGTGCAGAAAGTAACTCTGATCTTTGTTCGCATCGACACCTTTTAACAGCTTCGCTGACGCGGCATGATCGACTTGTGCGTAATGGCCGGTGGCGATGAACGCACCGCCCAGACGCTGTGTGTAATCGAGCAATACACCGAATTTTATTTCCCGGTTACAGAGTACATCCGGATTCGGCGTGCGGCCTGCCTCATACTCCGTCAAAAAGTTCGCGAAAACCTGCTCCTGGTATTCGCGGGCAAAATTGACATGGTGTAGCGGAATGCCCAGATCCTCGCAAACTACACGGGCATCCTGATAGTCACGTGCGGACGTACAATATCCGTCGTCATCCTCCCAATTCGTCATATGCAGGCCTTGCACATCGTAACCGGCGCGCAACAGGCACAGCGCCGCAACAGCGGAATCTACTCCTCCGGAGAGCGCGACAATAACTTTGCTGTGAGTGTCCGGCATCATGCCGGTCATTTTAGCGCTAATTGGTTCTTATATTTGGGGTCTAAGGGCAGCTTGCAGGGCAATCGAATGATCAGACGTGCAACTCGCGAAGTTCCTGTTCAACCACGGAAGCTTCCCAGACTTCATTAAACAACCCGAGATAACGTCTCGCGACGGCAGGTTCGTAGGTATCGGCAATGCCTTCCCAACGACTTGCATCGGCGCGATAAAGTAGGGCGGTGTTATCGGCAATCATAAATGTCTCACGATGATCTCGAAAATCTTCATGCACATTTCGAAATTCGATATAAGTATTCAGTCGCCGTCCCAATGCCACCAGGCGGTTACCACCGCGAACAACCCGTGATGGATCGGCGATAAGTACCTCGATTCTCGCGTAGCTTTTCGACAGCACCAGCCGTTTCGCGACATTCAGAAAATCGTCGTGATCATAAATGCCAGGATCCATGTCCTGAGTGAAAATGGATATTCTGCGCTGAGCAACCCTGGCCACCTGAGTCGCAGCCTCCCGGCATTCCTCGAAAGATGACAGAATCCATCGTCGTCCTTGAGTACGCGTTTCGCTCATCGAGTGTCGATATCTCCCGAACCGAGTTTTCGAGTGACGTGCTGCATCCGGCGTGCAACGTTCCGCCTGGTTGGGATTCTAAGTGGACAAACAAATGCGCAGTGCCAACTGCGTCACGTTTCAGCCTGTTATGGCTGCTTGTTGCTGTTGGCAGGCCGCCTGGCGACTTGTTCAGCCAACTCGGCCGCCAGGCCCGTGTAGCTGGCCGGTTCGAGTTGATTGAGTTGTTGTTTTGCATCATTTGGTATGTCAAGACCATTTACGAAGTTACGTAAGATCTCGGCGGTGATTTTCTCGCCGCGCGTCAGGGTCTTGAGTTGTTCGTAAGCATCGGCCTGGCCATACCTGCGCATTACCGTCTGGATCGCTTCGCCGAGCACCTCCCAATTGGCGTCGAGCTCTTCTCGCATCTGCTCAGGATCGGCCTGCAGTTTTTCAAGCCCACGCAGCAATGACTGATACGCCAGCATGGCGTGGCCTACGGCTACGCCGAGATTGCGCATTACCGTCGAATCGCTCAGATCGCGTTGCCACCTGGAAACCGGTAACTTTTCCGAGAAATGACCGAATAACGCGTTCGCCAAGCCGAGATTCCCTTCGGCATTCTCGAAGTCAATCGGGTTTACCTTATGCGGCATTGTGGAGGAACCCACCTCTGACTCGATTTGCCGCTGACGAAAATAGCCGATCGAGATATAACTCCAGATATCCCGGCTCGCATCCAGCATCACGGTATTCAATCTGGCCAAACCGTCGCAATATTCAGCAATCCAGTCATGCGGTTCAATCTGCGTGGTGTATGGATTCCACGTCAGGCCGAGCGACTCTATAAAGGCCCGGCTCAGAACAGGCCAATCAACAGCCGGGTAGGCGGCGAGGTGCGCATTGAAATTACCGACTGCACCATTGATTTTTGCGTAAATCGCGATCCGATCAAAAATATCCAGCTGGCGTTCAAGCCTGGCAACGACATTGGCCAGCTCTTTCCCCAGGGTTGTCGGCGATGCGATCTGTCCATGTGTTCTCGCCGGCATCGGTTGCGCGGCGGCCGAACCCGCCATATTTCGAAGTCTTTCGGTGATCTTCCTTATCGCCGGACGAATCACCGTTTCTCGCGCTTCGCGCAGCATCAGGGCATAGGCGATGTTATTGATGTCCTCAGAAGTGCAGGCAAAATGCACGAATGGGCGTATGCGCTGCAATTCGGCATCGTCTTGCAATCGCTCGGAAATCAGGTATTCGACTGCCTTGACGTCGTGATTCGTCGTCTTCTCTATTTCTTTTACCCGACGAGCCTCGCGGGCACTGAATTTTTCGGCAAGCTTATTCAGATAGTCGTTAACGACCGGAGCCAGCGGGCCGAAATCATCTATTTCCGGACGGTCGGCAAGAAACTGCAGCCAGCGCACTTCGGTCAGCGTCCTCAGCCTGATCAGGCCATATTCGCTGAACAGTTCGCGAAAACTGTCGCATTTTTCCGCGTATCGCCCATCGAGCGGAGAAATAGCGGTCAACGCCTGTGTTTCCATGCTTATCTCGCCATTAAGAACAACGTTGCTCTGCCCGATTCCTATAGCAATTCGGGGAATGAATTATAACCTAATGTAAATCAAAGGGAATTCCCCGATACGCAGGCATTAAGGCACAGCGCGCCGGCAGGAATGTACTTTAACATTGATTCAGACTCGCAAACGAAGCGCGTTGGCTCGGGCGTCGCCATTGAGCCGTGAGTGCAGTTAAAATGATTCGCGCAGTGTCGATTAATATTGATTTCAGGAGTATCGGATGGCAGACGGCTACCGCGTTGAGCGAGACAGCATGGGCGAATTAAGCGTCCCCGAAGACGCACTCTGGGGTGCTCAGACGCAGCGTGCAGTAAACAATTTCGCGATCAGCGATCTGGTCATGCCACGTGCATTCATTCGTGCCCTGGGCCTGATTAAATGGGCAGCGGCTGGCGCAAATAGCGAATTGGGCCTCATGCCCTCCGCAACAGCGGTCGCGATTCAAGCGGCTGCCATGGAAGTTGCGGAAGGCGTTCACGATGCACAGTTTCCGATCGATGTTTTTCAGACGGGTTCCGCCACGAGTTCCAATATGAATGCCAATGAAGTTATCGCGCATTTGGCTTCCGGAGAGCTTGGGGCCGATGTCCACCCGAACGACGATGTCAATATGGGGCAGAGCAGTAATGATGTGATTCCAACCGCTGTGCATGTCAGTGCGGCGATAGTGCTGACCGAAGAACTATTACCCGCCCTCAGTCATCTGGAACAGACGCTGGAGGCCAAGGCAGCGGAGACGGCGCATATCATCAAAACGGGCCGGACGCATTTGATGGATGCCATGCCGGTCAGTCTTGGTCAGGAACTGGATGGCTGGCGCAGTCAGATCAGTCACGCTATGGACCGCCTGCGGGAAGCATTGCCGCGTTTATGTCGGCTCGCGCAAGGTGGAACAGCCGTTGGAACCGGTATAAATGCGCATCCGAAATTTGGCGTCAAGGTTGCCGTACTGCTTTCCGAATCCACCAATCTGGAGTTTTCGCCGGCCGATAATTATTTCGAGGTCCTGAGCAGCCAGGATACGGCCGTGGAAGTGTCCGGCCATCTTAAGACACTGTCAGTCTCGCTGTTGAAAATTGCCAACGATCTGCGCTGGATGAACAGTGGTCCTCTAGCCGGACTTGGTGAGATTAGCCTGCCGGCCTTGCAGCCGGGCAGCAGTATCATGCCGGGCAAAATCAATCCCGTGATTCCGGAAGCCGTCGCCATGGTAGCCGCGCAGGTGATTGGCAACGATGCCACGATAACAATCGCCGGCCAGTCGGGTAATTTTCAATTGAATGTGATGTTGCCGGTGATTGCCTACAACCTGTTACAGAGCATCAGTCTGTTATCCAATGCAACGCGCCGGCTGGCTGATAAGGCGATCGCCGATTTTCAGGTCAATGAGGCAAACCTCGCTGCTGCTCTGGAGCGAAATCCGATTCTGGTCACGGCGATGAATTCGGTCATTGGTTATGACAAGGGCGCGGAGATTGCCAAAAAAGCCTACGCCGAAGGCCGCCCGGTACGCGAGGTCGCGGCTGAGTTAACCGATTTGACTGACGCGGAACTGGATCGTCTGCTCGACCCCGCCGAATTGACCAAAGGCGGCATCAAGGGCTGACGTGCGTTGGGACGCGGTGGTGCGAGAGACGATCAGCAAACGCCTCCGGGATTCGGCACCCGAGCCGGATCCGGTGGCCGCGGCACTGGCAGACCTTCCGGCGGGTCTGGCAGTGAAATGGTTTACTGCGCCATTGGTGCCCGCAGCGGTACTGGTGCCGCTTGTGTCGCATGCATCCGGTATGACCGTTCTGTTCACTCAACGTACGGCTCACTTAAAAGATCACCCCGGTCAAATCAGTTTTCCCGGTGGGCGAGTGGAGGCGCACGATCAGGGACCGCTGCAGACGGCCTTGCGCGAGGTACATGAGGAAATAGGTCTGCGCCCGGATCTCGTGCAAGTCGCCGGATATCTGAAACCTTTAGCCGTCGTGACGGGCTTTGCTGTGACCCCAGTGGTGGGTTTCGTCGAGCCAGGATTTCAGCTGACTCTGGACGACTTCGAGGTGGCCGACGTTTTTGAGGTACCACTGGCGTTCCTTCTTGATGAAGCAAACCTGAAGCGGTCGACCCGAACAGTGCGCGGTACGACCGTGCCGGTCGTCGAATATCAATACCGGCAATATCGTATCTGGGGTGCGACTGCTCAGATGCTGCAAACATTTATTAATTTAATTAATAATTATATGTAGATATGAATACTATAGAGAAGTTACTTGAAGTCATGGCGCTGCTGCGGCATCCGGAAACGGGATGCCCCTGGGATATTGAGCAGGATTTTCGGTCTATAGCGCCGTACACGATCGAGGAAGCTTATGAGGTCGCCGATGCGATCGACCGCGATGATCTGATCGCTCTCAAAGACGAACTGGGCGACTTGTTGCTGCAGGTCGTGTTTCACGCGCAGATGGCCAGGGAAATCGGGGCCTTTGACTTTAATGCGGTGGTCAACGCGATTACCCGAAAAATGGTTCGTCGTCATCCGCACGTATTTGCGAATGAAACGATAGCAGATGCGGATGCGCAGCGCGTCGCGTGGGAAACACATAAGAAACGCGAGCGAGAAGGGACCAGTGAAAATGATTCAGGCGCGTTGGCCGGGGTGGCTCTGGCGTTGCCGGCTTTGGTACGGGCTGAAAAATTGAGCAAGCGGGCGGCGGCGGCAGGGTTCGACTGGCCCGATATTGATGGCGTCCGGGCAAAAATCGACGAGGAACTGGCCGAAATCGAGGTTGCCCGCGTCTCGGGTTCCGCCCGGGAGGTAGCCGAGGAAATCGGTGACCTGTTGTTCACGGTCGTAAATATGGCGCGTCATTTGAGTGTCGACGCGGAAGATGCACTGCGGACTGCGAATCAGAAATTTACGCGACGTTTTCAGGCGGCCGAACAGCGCGTCAAAGCGCAGCGACGAAGCTGGGATGCATTAACGCCCGAGGAACTGGAGTCAGAATGGCGGGCCGTCAAGGCTACTGAGTAATTTCTGTTTTGGTCCAGTATCAACTTCCCGACACGGGCGGTTTTTTAGCATTCAGATTCTCGAGCAGCGGTGTCAGCAGGTCTATCGGTAACGGGAAGATTATCGTGTTGGTCTTGTCTCCCGCGACCTCGGTCAGGGTCTGCAGGTAGCGCAGTTGCAGGGCCTGTTTTTCCGTCGACAGCATTTTGGCTGCTTCTGCGAGCCTGGTGGCAGCCTGTTGCTCGCCCTCGGCATGAATGATCTTGGCTCGCCTGGCTCGCTCGGCCTCTGCCTGGGCTGCAATGGCGCGAACCATTCTCTCGTCCAGATCGACATGCTTGATTTCAACGTTGGAGACCTTGATGCCCCACGCATCGGTATGCTGGTCGAGGATGCCCTGGATATCCGCGTTCAATTTGTCCCGCTCCGACAGCATTTCATCCAATTCATGCTGACCCAGGACCGAACGCAAGGTGGTCTGCGCCAGCTGGCTGGTCGCCTCGAATACATTCTGTACTTTGATAATGGCGTGCTCCGGGTCGACGATGCGGAAATAAACGACCGCATTCACTTTGACGGACACATTATCTTTGGAGATTACGTCCTGGCTGGGAACATCCATGACGATCACGCGCAAGTCGACCCGTACCATCTGCTGGACCAACGGGATGACAATAATGATGCCCGGGCCCTTGACCGCCTGAAATCGCCCGAAGAAAAAGATCACACCGCGTTCGTATTCTCTCAGAACCTTGAATACCGAAAACACAATAAGAATCAAAATTCCGACGCCGATGAAAGTAGGTATCATTTCTTTCTCCTGAGAATCTCTAATGGTTGAGAGGCTCAACCTCGAGGACCAGGTGATCGACTGCGGTGATCTGCAATTTCTCACCCTTCTTTACGGTGGCAGCGGACCGGGCATTCCATCGCTCACCATTTATAAAAACCGTTCCGGTTTTGTCGAAATCTTCAAGCGCTTCGGCTACGGTGCCAAGCATGCTTTCGATGCCGCTGACCGCCGGTTTGCGCCGAATTCTCATCAGCAGGTAACCCATGGCAAGTAGCAGTGTGCTGGCGGTTAACGCGACGCCACCAATTAATGCGCGGGCAATCGCCATGCCCGGGATATCGCTGTCGAGCAAGATGATCGAACCAAAGACGAAGGCGGCGATCCCGCCGAGCCCGAGTGTGCCGAAGCTCGGCACAAAAGCTTCCGCAACGATCAACATGACTCCGAGTAAGATCAGCGCCAGTCCCGCATAATTCACCGGCAGAATCTGAAATGCAAATAAGGCCAGCAGCAGGCAGATTGCCCCGACGACGCCAGGGACGATCGCACCGGGGTTATAGCCTTCGAATAGCAGTCCATAAATCCCGGCCAGCATCAGCATGTAGGCGATATTGGGATTCGTAATGGTCGCAAGTAATTTAGTCCGCCAGTCCGGCTCAAACAGCTCAATCGTCATATCAGCCGTTAAAATTTCGTGATCCGAATCGCCGACTTTCACGATGCGTCCATCAATGGCTTCCAGTAAATCCGACACCGAGGCAGCAACCACGTCGATGACATTTTGTTCCAGCGCTTCCTCGGCACTCAGGCTGGCGGCTTCACGAACAGCCTGTTCGGCCCAGTCGCCATTTCTGTCGCGCAATTCGGCCAGGCCGCGAATGTAAGCGACGGCATCGTTGATAGCCTTTTTTTCCATCGCGGTATGCGTGGGCTTGGGTGCGGATTCGTCAGTTTCATCCGCGTCATCATCGTCTTGTGCGGGTATTGGCGGAGCCGGCGCTGCGCCACCGCCGATTTGTACCGGGGTTGCAGCGCCCAGATTGGTAGCCGGAGACATCGCGGCTACATGACTCGCGTACAGGATATACGTGCCGGCGCTGGCGGCCCGTGAGCCACTGGGGGACACATAGGTCGCGACCGGCACCGGGGAGTTCAGGATTCCCTTGATGATATCGCGCATGGCCGAATCAAGGCCGCCCGGGGTATCCATCTCGATAATAATCAGATCAGCATCAACTTCGTCAGCATACTCAATGCCTTTCACGATGTAGTTGCTGGTTGCAGGGCCAATTGCGCCTTTGATCTCGAGCCTGACGGCCGTCGGAGCGGAATCGGCCGAGTCTGAGTCGGGCATCAGCAACAGAAAACACATGGCTGCGATTGCCATGCTGAAAATTCGTGAACACAAGCTATTTCTAATCAATCGCATCTTCAGGATACCGGCCGGCTATCGATGTTCATGATAGCAGGACCGGTGCCGAACTGGGCATTAGCGGCCGTGAGCACTTGTTGCAACGCGAAGTAATGCCGATGTGGCGCCATAAACCTGCCATACTTAAAAATTTGCCGCATAAACCCGGAAAGCGAATGAGTACATCGGCCAAAGTGATGCAATGGGGTCCGGATAGCTGGCAGTCAAGACCAGCTATACAGCAGCCGAGTTATGCAGATAGCGATCGCTTGCAGCAGATGGTTGCTCGCCTTGAGCAATTGCCGCCGCTTGTCACGAGCTGGGAGATTGAAGCATTGCGTGAGCATATCGCCGCCGCGCAGAAGGGTCAGGCATTCGTGCTCCAGGGAGGGGATTGCGCCGAAAATTTTGAAGAATGCGCGTCAGACAGCATCGTCAGCAAACTGAAAATCCTGTTACAAATGAGTGTCGTACTGACGGCGGGACTTCAGCTCCCGGTAATTCGTATCGGGCGGATGGCCGGCCAATATGCCAAACCGCGTTCTGATGACATCGAAACACGTGATGGAGTTTCTTTGCCGAGTTACCGCGGAGACCTCGTGAATCGGCTGGCATTTACGGCTGAAGACCGCGAGCCCGATCCACAGCTGCTATTGCGTGGTTATGAACGGGCCGCACTCACATTAAATTTCGTGCGCTCCCTGATCGACGGTGGATTTGCGGATCTGCATCATCCCGAGAACTGGGACCTCGACTTCGTCGGCCACTCCAAATCAGCAGACGCCTACCATCGAATCGTGCAACGGATTGCCGATAGCCTGGATTTCTTCGAGTCAATCACCGGCTCAAAGATTCACCAGGCGCGAAGAGTCGAGTTTTACACGTCTCATGAAGGTCTGCATTTACTTTACGAGCAGGCGCAAACGCGTTTTTTGACGCACCGGGATAAGTGGTACAACCTGACCACGCATTTCCCGTGGATTGGCATGCGGACTGCGTCGCCGAACGGAGCGCATGCTGAGTATTTCCGTGGTATTTGTAATCCGATCGGCGTCAAGGTCGGTGGTGCATTGTCCATTGACGAATTGCAAAGGCTGGTGCGGATTCTGAACCCTGACAAGGAGTGGGGGCGCCTGACGCTGATCCACAGATTCGGCGCCGATCAGGTTGAAAACGAATTGCCGACCATGATCAAGGCAGTGCAGAATCTGGATACGCCGGTTTTGTGGATGTGTGATCCGATGCATGGCAACACGGAAACAGCTTCCAGTGGCGTCAAAACCCGTCGTGTGGAAAATATTCTTGGCGAGCTCGAGGCCGCTTTTCGTATTCACCAAGAACACGGAACGATTCTTGGCGGTGTGCATCTGGAACTTACGGGAGATCATGTGACCGAATGCACCGGAGGTGCCCGAGGGCTCAGCGATGAAGGTTTGTCACAGGCATATCGTACCCAGGTCGATCCGCGATTGAATTACGAACAGGCGATGGAACTCGCTTTGCGCATCGCGAATCGCGATGTGGCCGGGACCGGCGGTTGAGCCGTCGTGGCAAATTCGCCGCAAGAACCGTCGACTTTCGTCGAAGTCTTTAGCACGGGTTGTCGCCGATGCGGGCGCCTGGCCGCTTTTCTCGATCAGGTTCGCGAGCAATACCCGAATTATTTTGCAAAGCCGGTATCGTCGTTCGGTGATTCTGAAGCCCGCCTGCTGATCGTCGGACTGGCGCCCGGAATGCATGGCGCGAATGCCACCGGTCGACCGTTTACCGGTGACTTTGCCGGCATCCTGCTTTATCAGACTTTGTTCGAATACGGTTTTGCCAATCGACCAACCAGTGAGGCAATCGGTGATGGGCTCGAACTGAAGGACTGCAGAATCACCAATGCAGTGCGTTGCCTGCCACCAAAAAACAAACCAAGCACGCAGGAAATCAATACTTGTAATGCGTTCCTCGCCACTGAACTTTCGCTATTGCCAGAATCCGGTTTGGTCCTGGCGCTCGGTACGATCGCACATCGTGCAGTGTTGAAAGCGATGAATCTGCAGTTATCCGCTTTTGCGTTTGGCCACGCTGCAAAACACCAGTTGCCGGGGGGGCTGGTTTTGCTGGATTCTTATCATTGCAGCCGCTACAACACACAGACTCGCCGATTAACGGAAGATATGTTTAAGAACGTATTCCGTGTCGCACGGGATCACTTGACGAGGAAAGATGGCAGCCACGTTTGACACTGAACAGTTCCTGAAAACCCTGAGTCATCGTCCGGGCGTATATCGAATGCTGGATGGACGCGGTAGCGTCATTTATGTTGGCAAGGCCCGTGACCTGAAAAAGCGCGTGACCTCATATTTCGGCAGCAAATCATTCCAGCCCAAGACCCAGGCTTTGATGAACAACACCGCACGGGTCGAGGTAACGGTCACCGGCACCGAACAGGAAGCTCTGCTCCTTGAGTACAACCTGATCAAAGAACACCAACCACGCTTTAACGTGCTACTTCGGGACGGTAAGAGTTATCCGTATATTCGTGTCACGCTGGAGCAGGATTTTCCCCGAATTGAATTTCATCGTGGCGCCCGAAATTCACGCAGCCGGTATTTCGGACCGTTTCCGAGTGCCGGGGCAGTTCGCCAGACGCTTGGTCAGCTACAGAAATTATTTCAGATCCGGCAATGCCGGGATTCCTTTTTTTCCCATCGCAGCCGGCCGTGTCTGCAATATCAGATTAAGCGTTGCTCGGCGCCGTGCGTGGGCTTCGTTGACGTGGATTCCTATCGTCACGACGTCGCCAATGCCCTGCTTTTTCTATCCGGTAAGAACGATGTGGTTCTGTCGGATTTAATGGCGCGCATGGATCATGCCGCGGAAGACCTGAATTACGAACAGGCGGCGCAATATCGTGATCAAATCGCTGCCATCAAAAACATCCAGGCCGATCAGGTTGTCTCCGGCAGCCGCATGAAGGATGCCGATGCGTTATCTGTGCAACTTGAGCACGGCGTTTGTTGCGTTGCCGTGGTTATGATCCGCGGTGGCCGCATGTTGGGTAGCCGAAATTTCTTCCCGCGAACAGCGGCACATACCGAAGCAGGAGAAGTCTTGTCAGCGTTTATCGTGCAACATTATTTCAACCAAGCGGCACCCCCGGAAATCCTGGTTAACGTGGCGGTCGAAGAACAGGCACTGCTGGAGAAGGTTCTCAGCAAACGGGTCGGCTACAGGATTGCCATACGTCGAAATGTGCGTGGCCATCGTCGGCGTTGGCTGGAGATCGCCGCCAGTAACGCGGAGCAGGGGCTTGCCAGCCGCCGTGCGGAAAACGCCAGTTTCCAGGTTCAGTTGGAGTCGCTGGCCGATTTGCTAAAGCTGGACGACGTGCCCGAGCGCATTGAATGCTTCGATATCAGTCACACGAGTGGCGAACAGACCGTAGCTTCCTGTGTTGTTTTCGGCCGCAACGGACCCATCAAATCTGAATACCGTCGGTTCAATATCACAGGTATTTCCGCGGGTGACGATTATTCGGCTATCGCACAGGCGGCAGAACGCCGCTACGTACGAGTCAAGCGGGGAGAAGCACCAATCCCCGATCTGATCATGGTCGATGGTGGCCGTGGACAGCTTGGCAGGGCAACTGAGGTCATGGAGGAACTGCAACTGGGTGACATTCAATTGATCAGTATCGCCAAAGGGCAGGGCAGGAAAGCAGGCCGGGAGAAGATATATGTTCCCGGAAACGACCAGCCTGTGGCGCTAACAGCAGATTCCGCCGCCATGCACCTATTGCAGCAAATACGCGATGAAGCGCATCGATTTGCGATCACCGGACACCGTCAGCGCCGGAGCAAAGTGAAGCAGGCGTCTGTGCTGGAATCTATACGCGGCCTCGGACCGGCACGTCGTAAAGCCCTGTTGCGGCAGTTTGGTGGTCTGCAAGGCGTCAAGCGGTCAGGGGTGGATGATTTGGCCAAGGTCCGTGGCATCAGTCGGGCACTTGCAGAGCGAATTTACGATTGTTTTCACGGTGGTTGAAGAAATTGCTGCATAGGACCCAAAGCCCGTTACAATAACCGCGTGCGCCGAGTTAAATAGTGGATAACGCCGGGGCGGGGCCGGAATGTCACCTAAATTCAATATTGCCACTTCCCTGACGTGGTTTCGCATTGCTGCGATACCGCTGATAGTGTTCGTCTATTACTTGCCACCCAACAAGTGGATGCGTCCTGCCGCCTGTATCATTTTCACTCTGGCCGCATTGACGGACTGGCTGGACGGATACCTGGCCAGGCGGTTGAATCAAATGTCGAAGTTCGGCGCTTTTCTCGACCCGGTGGCCGACAAGCTGATGGTGACAACGGCCCTGATTTTGATCGTTCAGGCGCACCCGACACTGACTAACACATTGATTGCAGCCATTATTATTGGCCGGGAAATTACCGTGTCTGCGCTCAGAGAGTGGATGGCCGAACTCGGCGCCCGCAATGTCGTTGCGGTGTCCGGCTTTGGCAAATTGAAAACCATCATGCAAATGGTGGGATTGGGCGCCATGCTCTGGGAGTATCCGATTCTCGGCCTCCCAACCTATTACATCGGCCTGGTTTTGTTGCTGATTGCAGCAGGTCTGACGTTGTGGTCGATGTTCATTTACATCAAAGCGGCCTCACCGATGCTGATGGACGAAAGTGAGGTTTCTTGACAGTCTGGTAGCAGGCGATATTATTCGCGACCGGACTGGATATATGTTTCCAATCCACAGGCGTAATCTGATTCACATTTATGACGAAGCGGGCATAGCTCAGTTGGTAGAGCGATACCTTGCCAAGGTATAGGTCGCCAGTTCGACTCTGGTTGCCCGCTCCAATTCACACCGGCACCAGGTACACACCACAACTGGTAGCTGTGGTACATTTCTTGGCAACACCGGCTAGGTGGCAGAGTGGTTATGCAGCGGCCTGCAAAGCCGTGTACGTCGGTTCGATTCCGATCCTAGCCTCCAATAAAATAAAAATTGTAGTCACTTTATTTAATTTAAATATTGGGTTAGATGAATAACCTAAGGCCAATTCAGAGTATTGTGCGCGAACAGCGGCAGCTTGGTTAGCGCCCGCTTAAGCATGATCCGTTGTCTAATACTCCTTTTCCGCTACGCGTCGCAAGGTATCGAAGATCACGCCCAGCGACTCGGCGAAATCTGCAAATTTCGCCTCATCGTCCGAACTGAATGGCTGGCCGTCGCAGCGATTGAGCAGCTGCGTTACACCGAAGACGACGCCGGACTGGTCGAGTAAAGGCAGGCACAGGATCGAGCGTGTGCGAAACCCGGTTTGCTTGTCGATCTCGGGATTGAACCGGCTGTCGGCATAGGCATCGTCGATGCGAATGATCTGACTTGTTTTGGCTACCGCCCCGGCAATACCGGAGCCAATGGGTATGCGCAGTTCTCCCGATTCCGGCAAGTCCTGGGAAATTCTGACAACGAGTTCGTCCGTGGCGTGATCGATCAGCATCAGCGAGACCCGCTCGGCATCCAGTAACCGCCCGACACGCCTCGCGAATGCGCGCAGTGCTCGCTCGAGCAGGCTCTGAAACGCTTCGTCGTTGGCGAGTCGGGTCGCCTCCAGAAAATGTTGTGATTGCTGCGTCAGTTCGGTGAGCGAACGCCTGAAATTCTCTTCATCCATCTCCTCGACGACGGATTCCAATGGCTGCTTTTGCCGATTCTCTGCGAGCACGTGCATCATGTGTTGTGTATTCGCGATTACCGCGTCGGTGAATGTACTGATTTTGCCGTCTTCCAGATGCATGATCCGGTCGGCGACGTCCAATATTCGATTATCGTGCGTCACCAGCAGTATCGTCGTGCCGTTCTGACGCGCCAGCGTTTGCATGAGGTCGACCACTTCGCGTCCCGACTGCTTATCGAGCGATGCCGTCGGCTCGTCGGCCAGCAACATTGCAGGCTCCGCAGCGAGCGCGCGGGCGATCGCTACCCGCTGGCGCTGCCCGCCGGAAAGCTGTTCCGGACGCTTCTCCTGATGTTCGGCGAGACCGACCGCTTCCAGCATTTCGGCCGCACGTTTCCGCAGTGCTGCGCGATTCAGGCGGCGCGATACGCGGAGACCCAGTTCTACGTTTTGCAAGGCGGTTAGCGCTTGGAGCAAATTGTGTTGCTGAAAAATAAAGCCGATCTGGCGCCTGACTTTCTCGAGCGTTCCGGGCGTTGCGTTGCAGAGTTCCTCGCCGAGGACCTTGACGCTACCGGTTTGCGCGGAACGTAGCGCACCCACGAGCGTAAGGAACGTCGTTTTGCCGGAACCGGAGGGTCCCGTCACGATCACGATCTGGCCTGCCGGAATTTCGGCCGATATTCCGAACAGGATTTGTTTGCGCAGGGCACCGGTGCCATAGGCATGGTCGAGCCCTTCGACAATGATCGGACTTGCTTGAGCCATCAAAACACCTCTGCCGGATCCAGCCGTCGCAGCTTGCGCACGGCAAGTAATGCAGATATTGAACACATGGCAAGTGTCATGAGGAGCACGGTCAGCACACGTTCCAGGGTCATGTGAATCGGCAGATGCGTGGCGTCGGCTGCTGTGCTGTAAAGTCCATTGGATATCAGAACGCCCGGTATAAAACCCAGCAGGGCAAGAATAATCGCTTGCTGGATAACGATGCCGGAAACGAAGCTGGTCGAGTATCCGATCGCACGCAGCGTCGCATATTCGTTTAGATGCTCGGACACGTCCGAAAAGAGAATCTGGTAGACAATGATCGCGCCAACGACGAAACCCATGATCGCACCGAAGGCGAATACGTAGCCAATCGGTGTCGCCGATGCCCAGTAATCGGTCTCCCTGACGACAAAATCCGCCTTGGTCAGCACCAGTACGTCTTCCGGCAAGTAGGCCTTTAGCCGGTCGCGCACGGCATCGGGGTCGGCTGACGAGGTCAGCCTGATCAGGCCCAGGTGAATTTCGTTGCGAAGGCGTTCCGGAAAAAGGCGAAGCCAATTGTCATCGCTCATAATAATGGTCCCGTCGATGCCGAACGAGGTTCCCATTTCAAATAGCCCGACCACATCCATTTCGCGGTCGTTGATTTCCGTTTTCAGCGTGCCGGCATCGCGCACGGCATCAGCGACAGGTCCAAATTCCGGGCGTGATGCCATATCGAAAATGACCGTATCCTGTTGCGTCAGGTCTTGCAGCGCCACGCTAAAACCGGGTGCATCGAGTACATCGTCCTCGGGGTTCAGACCGATTGCATTGATACTTCGCCGCTCGTTGGTCCACGGGTTCTTCCAGACGGCAGGAAAAATATACACGGGCGTGATGCCCTCGACTTCCTCGAAAGCCAGTGTCTGATAGAGACGGCGGATAGAAAACGGCTGTGGCCGCACGATAAATACACTGTCCGGACTGAACAGGGCAATGTCGTAGCGGAAACGTTCGTGAAAACGCACCGCGCTTTCGAACAACGCGGAACGAAAACCCAGTTGCATCATGATCAGCAATACGGCGAAGCCGATGCCCGCGAGCGCGACGAACAGGCGCAGTGGGCGGTGTCGTAATTGCATCCAGCCGAGCGGTACCATATTAAATGCGCCGGGCAGGTCGGTCAGGGACTGAACACCACATCGACCTGCAAATTAGTCAGGCCGGCGGCTGGTTCGGGATTGTCGAGCAGGATTTCTACCTCCACGATACGGGCGTCTTTTCTCGCCGCGGGATCGGTACCTATCTCGTCCTGCTTGTGTATCTTGGGGCGGATGCGTTCGATACTGCCGCTTAGCGGTGTTTCGAGCGCAGCGCTCGTGACCGTGGCCCTCTGATTTTTGTACAGCCATCGGATATCGGTTTCATAGACTTCGGCAATGGCATACATGTGATGAACATCCCCCAATTCCAGAATGCCGTCTGCGTCGATGAGTTCTCCGGGACGCGTATTGACAGCGAGAACCCTGCCGTCCAGCGGCGCCCTGATGCGAGAGCGCTCGGATTCTACCTGGTTTCGTCGCAGCCGTGCCTCGACCACCCGAATTGCCGATTCACCGACTTTCGCGGCACTCTCGGCCGCGGTGCAGTCCGCGGCGCCGGCATCCGCCGCGCCCCTGGCCCGATCGGTCGCTTCCTCGGACGCGAGGTCTTTGGCCAGCAAACTTGTTAGCCGATCGGCCTCGCGCAGCGCCACACCGGCGCGAACGCAGGCTGCAGCTGCCAGACTTCGTGCTGCTTCGGCGTCACGCTGAGCGAGCGCCAACTCAGCTTTAATTTCCTCGGCGCGAGCCATCAGCACCGCTTCGGTATCGGTAACGGCCAGAAGATCGCCGGCCGCGACATCATCACCGACCTCGACCAGCAGCTTCGCCAGGATCGCACCCGAGACCGCATCGGGAACCGAGGCCGCTGAAACCCGGATGATGCCGTGGTGGGGTTCCAGGCGGCCCAAAGCCGAGACGGCGCGGGGCTCATCCGCAGGGCTTTTCTCATTGGCGGAGGCGGGCGCTACAGCCTCCGAGCAGCCCGTTACCAGGAGCAACATGCTGACACCAGCAACGAATAGCATTGCACGACGCCACTTCGTTGCTGAGATCGCCAAGCCTGAACTCTTGCGCAGCCTCACGGAAACACGATTTTGCATAGACTTGAGCCTCTGTCGGGCAGCCGGAACCTGCAAACGGCCAAGTGAGCGCGGGTTTTATCGTTGCTTATTTCCCGTCCTCAGAGCAGGGTTTCGGACACCTGTCTTTTTAATATATCGGTAAGCGGCGGTACCGGACACGAATATACCATGTTCAGCACAATGCTTAGCTTCGCGGACGCGGATTTTCGTTGGGACCTGCCCAGTCCCGCAGTTTTTCACGGGTATGTTCGTAGCCTACCGCCACAATGCTATCGTAATTCCTCACATCCGTAAGACTAAATTTGCTCACCGGCGGGCGCAACAAGAGGTCGGCTTGCCCCCCTTGTTCGCGAACATTTGCCAGCGTTCCGATTTCTGTCGATTTCATCAATACAGACACCAGGCCGGGCACGCGGTACTTGCGGGTGAATGGAACCAGTCTCCCCAAAAGCACGGCCCACGGGGAGGGCATTTCATCGTATTCGACCTGATACGTGCGCCTTGATGAGACGTCGACGGCGATCACATGTCCGACCGGCTTCTGGCGCATGATGTCGACCGGGAGGTTATTCAGGACGCCGCCATCTACAGCGAGCCGGCCGTCGACCACGACCGGCGGTAGTAATCCCGGCAGTGCGGCCGTAGCGTGTACCGCGTTCCAGATTGGGCCACGTTCATGGACATGGATCGTGCCTTGATCGAGCATGCTGGAAACGCAAAAATACGGGATCGGAAAGTCTTCGATATTACCGTCCAGATGTAACCGCGTGAGCCGTTGCATACGCTTGCCACGCAGAACGGACATGACCGGCAGCGTGAAATCACCGAACGGTTTGCCTTTGACGAACGCATCGCGGCCAGTTTCATAAATTTCCGCGGGCCCCCTGTCAAAGGCAATACTGGCGCCGATAATTCCGCCTATGCTGGCGCCGCCCACCCAGTCCACGGGTATGCCAGCTTCGCATAATGCCTTGTATGCACCGATCTCGGCGAAGCCGCGCGCTGCGCCCCCACCAAGCACTAGCCCGACAGCGTTGCCGGTGAGTACGCGGGCGACGCGTGCCACATCTTGTTCGTTTTGTTCGCGCAGATGCAAATGGAAATCGATAGACCGATCAACAAACCAGCGCGCCGTACCGGTGATTGGCGCGTCGGATACGGGATGGCGCAATAACAGGCCGCAGCGGGCAACAGGTGCGCCGCCGGAAACCAGCAGTTCACGCTCCCAGCTGCGTAGCGTCGGATCGTTGCTTTCGTCGGCTAGCAGCAGTAGCAAATCGGACTGGCGCACACAGAGTTGAGACCAGGCCGTTGCCGCCGCATCACCGCGGTAGATGAGAAAACGATGCTGGCTTTCTTTTACATCGAGCCAGTTTTTGACAGTGTCCGGAATCTGTTCATCGTCTTTCAGGCTGGTCACGGGTGCACCGTGTTTGCCGAGGTTGCTCGCTGTCAGATAAAGTGTGGAGCCGCATCTGGCCAGTTCTTTGTGTAGGCTATCGCAAAAATCATCGAGCCACGGACTATCATTCAGTGGTAGTAAGCCGATGGTTACCAGGTTTCTCGCTGCAGCAGGGGCACGCGATGTCCGTTCCGTCAGGCGCCGCGCAATACCGCCGGCCAGCTGGATAACCAGCGCCGGATGACTCTTGGCGAAGTCCTCGAACGCATCGCGATCGAGCTTCATCAGCAGACTGTCGCGGATCGCCCGAACACCTGCGGTACGTCGCCCCCCGGTCAGCAACCCTATCTCGCCAACGCTTTCACCCGGAGCGATTTCACCAAGCAGGGAAGGTTCGCCATCGGATTGATCCGCGTCGGGTTCGATCCAGACCTGCAAACGGCCACGAACCAGAAAGTACAGGGCATCGGCCTGATCACCCTGGTGCATCAGCCAATCGCCGCCGGCGATGCTGATCGTTTGAAGTTCACGTAGTAACGATTCGGCGTCCTCGTCTACGAAACCAAAGTAACGCTCGATGATGCTCTGTATGCGATCCTCTGTGTTGTTCGGCATTATGCAGACGTCATGAACCTTCTTATCGAATTCGTTTTTGGCAAGGATAGAGAACGCACCATTATCCGCTAGTCTCACCTAGAATTGTATAGACCATGGCAGGTGAGTTCGAGACCGCGTAGCGGTGCCCGGTAACGACACACCCATTACGCCAATGCAGTCACGGTAATTCACCGTTGTTATAGAATCCGCGCAAACGTCACCTGAATTCAGTACGCTGCCGGGGAAACTAATGAGAAAAGTAGTTCGAATCATCGTTGGCGTGATCTTGCCGGGCATCGCACTGCCTGTTGCCGCCCAGGAAGTTGCCCCATCCTCAGCGTCTTCCATCGCTTTCGTGGATGTCAATATCGTCCGGCCGGAACATGCTCGCATTGATCGTCATCAAACCGTTGTCGTTAGCGGAAAGAAAATTATCGCAGTCGGACCAACGGCGGATCTGAAACCGCCCCCCGCAGCGGAAAGAATCGATGTGCGCGGCGCTTACCTCTTGGCTGGTCTGGCTGAAATGCATGCACATGTCCCGCACCAGCCTGCCTCTGACGAGTACCTGCAGGATATTCTGTTTCTCTGGGCTGCCAATGGAATTACAACCATCCGCGGCATGAATGGTGAGCCGTCACATCTGAAATTGCGTGATCGACTTGAACGTCAGGAAATCCTCGGACCAAGATTGTTCACCGCGGGTCCGCCTTTCATCGGCAAGAAGATCAAGACTGCCGAGGAAGCCAGGAAACTCGTAATTGAACAACACGAGGCTGGCTATGACTTTATCAAGGTGCATATGGGTATCAGTCGGGCGGTTTATGATTCAGTCGCCACGACTAGTGCGGAGCGAGACATTCCGTTTGTCGGTCACGTCACGGCCGAGGCGGGTTTGTGGCGAGCCCTGGAGGTCAGCCAACCGACGATTGATCACCTGGATGCTTATTGGCCGGCCCTGGTGGGCGATGATGCGGACGTTGCCGGTGTCGATTATGGATTTCTCGGTGCACCGCTGACTCCGTTTATCGATGCGACAAAGTTTAGCGCGCTGGCTGAGGCGACGCGCGCTGCGGGCGTGTGGAATGTGCCCACCTTGTCAATGGCCGAGAAATTCGTGTCGCCGATTGACACCGCAGCCGCAGAACTCGGATTGAAATACATGCCGTACCGGACCGTTAATGGCTGGATTTCCGCGGCACACGGTTTTCAGAAGAACATCGATCCCGAAGCCGCGGCAGTATTTTTGAACTACCGAAAACAGTTTGTGAAGGAATTGCACGCTGCAGGCGCTGGCCTTTTACTGGGCGCCGATGCACCACAGATTCTGAACGTACCGGGATTTTCCATCCACCGCGAGCTGCAACTTCTGGTCGAAGCCGGGTTGACGCCGGCCGAAGCGTTGACCACCGGGACGATCAATCCGGCCCGATTCATGGGCCAACAGGATACGTTCGGCAAAATATCCGCAGGCCTGGATGCTGACCTGATTTTGACTGCCGGCAATCCCCTGGAGAATATCGCGGTACTACGTGAGCCACTCGGCGTGTTGCTGCGCGGAACATGGTTGTCCCGGGAAAAAATTCAATCGCGCTTGCAGTTGATCGCTGACAAAAATCGAGAACCCTGAACACCACCAACCAACCTGCCAGGTGACCTTTTGATCAGGGCTCAGGATTTTCCTCGTGAGCCGCGTGGGAACGTGATTCCATGAGTTCTTTTAATTTCTGCCGTTGTTCATCGCTCAGCACGGCATACAATTTGCCGCGCATCTCACCCAACAATGTCACGAGCTCTGCGGCGCTTGACGCCGCGGTCGCACTCGCTTTCTGCGTCTGGTCTACGTACTCCGGGTCATCGGGGGACATGCGCATCAGACTCGAGGCCGTCTCCCGACCAATTTTTGCCAGATCACGATAGCGTGGCATGTAATCGGCCATGATAATTTGAATATCCGTCTGCTGCTGTCCCGTCAACCCTAACTCGTCTCCCCAATGCATCATCGTGTCGCCGCTTTCGCCATATCGGTGTTTCAGCGAGTCAGACAAGTGGGATGAACTGGCGCCACTGACGACGTCTACGTCCTCAGCCGACGCGACAGGGCTGCACGTACATAGGGTCACCACAATTAGAGGGAGCAGGGGGTTGCGCGCTTTCATCTTCGACTCCTTACGGAACACGAGTCATGTGTCCCTCGAGCCTCCAATTCTACACGGATATCAGTCAGAAATGCGGCCTGCGGCGCCGCGCAGCGCTTATCTCTGCGGTAACCCGCTGAGTCGCGCCGTCGGTTGGCGCCGCATGGCGACGGTTTGGTTTATGTCGTCGGTGATATCATTTGTCGCTGCCGCGGTTTGCTGCGCGCAATCGCTAATGAATTTGAGTCGGTAATCACCAATGCTGATGATGTCGCCATTCTCCAGAGCCCCCCTGCGGACTCTTTCCGCGTTGACACATAGTCCGTTGGTGCTCTTCAGGTCTACGATATACAGGCCAATAGGCTGGCTGATCACGACGGCATGGTGCCGACTGACATACCGCCCGTTGAGGCAAATATCATTTTGCGGCTTGCGGCCGATCAGAATCTGCTGCTGGTCAATAGTGTATTTGGACAATAACTTGTCGCCGAGCCAGACTTCCAGACGGCCATAGGTGCGCCCCGGCACTTTATTCGGGATCACCGGGATTGCATTCAGTACATCCAGATCACATCGTTCAGCCGGAATCGGGATGCTCAGCAGGTCATCCAGACGCCTGGAGCCTGTTAGAATGAACAGGAGCGCCGATTCACCGTCAATTTCAAGCTCGGAGAATAACTGAATCAGGTTCAGGACCGGCGCACCGTAGTTCTGAGCATCTTCGACAACAATAATCGGTCTGAAACCCTTGCTGGCCTGATGCCGTATAAAGACCATGGCCAGGTTTCTTAATTCGCTCAGGCTCGAGTCAAAGGCTTCAAGCCCGAATTGCAGGAGGATGGATTCGAGAAACGCATGGGGCGATTCGGTCGCGTTTTTCACATAAGCTACCGGGCCTTCGGTACTGTAGTGCAAGAACCGGCGAAGCAACATGGACTTGCCGGATCCTGGTGCGCCGGTGATGATGGCGATCGGGCGTTTCTGGTCTAGACTCTGTTGCAGGTACTCAAGCGCACCCAGGTTCCAGGAAATTGCGGTCTGTCGCCGGTGCGGGCTACCTCGTCTGGCAGGACTTGACGCCACGCTAATTTTTAACCTGAACTGGCATGTGTTAGTTATTGTTATTAATAGCGGATTTTGTCCGTAGAAGCAGTTTAGGTTGCGGGCAAGGTTATGTAAAGTACGGCCTTTTTTGAGCCCAGGTTTATTTAAAGTAATTTCTGTCGAAGGACCCTAAGCGTTGGTTTTTATTTGATAATGTCTTTAATTCTATGGATTTCACGTGCATGAGTGTGTTAGCGGCCAAACAATTGACGCTGTGGCGCGGGTCGCTATGTTTATTCGAAAATCTTTCTTTTCAGGTGAAAGGCGGTTCCGCGTTGCTGGTCCAGGGTCCGAACGGATCGGGCAAAACAAGCTTGCTCAGGGTGCTCTGCGGGCTGTCCCGACCGGAGTCCGGAACCGTCCACTGGAATGATGAATCGATTGAATCCAGCCGATCGATATTTGGCGCGCAAATTGCGTATTTCGGGCACATCACGGGCCTGAAAGCGGACCTGACGGCGCGCCAGAATCTGATTTTCGTCGCACGCATGCTCGGTCAGGACGACCAGGCTTGGGAAAACTATCTCGAACCACTGAGTTTGTTGCACTGCGCCAATCTGCCCGTGCGTTATCTGTCCGCCGGCCAGCAACGACGCACCGCATTGGCCCGCGTGCTGATGTCCGATGCAAGGCTATGGCTGATGGACGAACCGTTTACGAATCTGGATCAGGCCGGCAGAGATTTCATTGAGGGACAATTGATGCGACACCTGGAGGGTGGCGGTTTAGCCGTGGTGGTGGCCCATCATGGCCTCGACCTTCCCAGGGAGAGCCTTACGACCGTGCAGCTCGGAGAGATGAATTGAGCAGCGGACGTGTATTCTGGGCGCTGATTCAGCGCGAACTGCAGATCGCATTCCAGCGTCTCGGAGATCTGGCGAGTCCATTGATGTTCTATGTTCTGGTCACGGCGCTGTTTCCACTTGCGTTGTCACCCAAACGCGAAGTCCTGCAAAATCTTGCGCCGGCGGTTCTGTGGATTGCCGCGTTGCTGGCATTGCTGCTGTCCATGAATGCGTTGTTTCGCACAGACGTGGAGGATGGCAGCATGGAACAGCTTGTCATGGGGCCGCACTCTCTGCCTCTGATCATGCTAGCCAAGACCGTCGCACACTGGCTGGTCAGCGGCCTGCCGCTGGTTCTGCTGGCGCCGTTGCTGGCGGTCACTTACTATTTGCCGGCGCCGGGCGTTCGGGCGCTTTGCCTGACCCTGTTGCTCGGCACGCCGACGCTTAGTCTGTTGGGCTCAATCGGGGCGGCATTAACGGCTGGAATTCGCCAATCCGGTGCGCTGCTGGCGTTATTGGTATTACCGTTGATGTTGCCGGTGCTGATGTACGGTGCGAGAGGTACAGACCTTGCCGCACACGGTGAGATAATTACCGGTCCACTGTATCTGCTGGGCGCGTTTTTGGTGTTCGCGCTGACCCTCGTGCCGCTGGCTTCAGCCGCCGCAATTCGGATCAGCCTGGATTGATGGTTTAATTCATTTTTCGGCATTTTAAAAAGGCCAAGGATTAATATTTTTTATGTGGACCTGGTTTCACAAACTGGCCTCACCGCCACATTTTTACCGCATGGCCGGACTGCTCCGACCGTGGCTGTTATGGCCGGCGGTAATACTGACCATAATCGGCACCTATGGCGGCCTGGTGCTGGCTCCGGCGGATTACCAACAGGGTGACGGCTTCCGCATTATATATGTGCATGTACCCAGTGCATATTTGTCGACGACAATTTATGGTCTGATGGCATCGGCCGCCGCGATTGGGCTCATCTGGCGGATAAAGCTGGCGCACGCGGTAGCCGCAAGCGCGGCACCGATAGGCGCGTCTTTTACCGCCCTGGCCCTGGTAACCGGAGCCCTCTGGGGCAAACCCATGTGGGGTACGTATTGGGCCTGGGATCCACGACTGACGTCCGAGCTGATTTTGTTATTCGTATATTTCGGTTATATGAGCCTGCGTGCATCCTATGAGGATGTGAACAAGGCCGATCGTGCCAGTGCGGTTTTGGCCATTGTGGGCGTCATCAACCTGCCGATTATTCACTACTCGGTCATATGGTGGAGTAGTCTTCACCAGGGACCAAGTATAAAGAAGCTCGATGCGCCGTCGATTACGGGTGACATGCTATGGCCGTTATTAACGATGATCGCGGCATTCACATTATTTTTTGCGGCGATACTTTTGATTCGCGTAAAGGCAGAAGTATTGGATCGTGAGCAGAATTCACGGTGGGTGCGCGACCTGGTGAGCGGCAACGATTAAATGTCAGAATTTTTCGCCATGGGTGGTTATGCCGAGTTTGTCTGGAGTTCGTTTGGGCTTACGGCGCTCATCATGGTATTTAATGTATTTTCCGCACGGCGGCGGCTGCGAGTATCACTGGAAAGAGTGACCATGCGTGTTGCGCACCAGAATCGGAAAGCTGCACCAACAAGGGAACGGGAGAGAGGCACAGAATTATGACGCCAAGAAGACAGAGGATGGTGACAGTCGCCCTGGTACTGGCCGGGGTCGGTCTGGCGGTCGGGCTTGTGCTGCAGGCCTTTCAGGAAAACCTGATGTTTTTCTACAGTCCGACAGAGGTGTTGGCTGGGGAACCGCCCGAGGGGCGCAAGATCAGGCTCGGCGGACTTGTCACGATGGGCAGTTTGCAAAGGGAATCGGGCGAACTGGAGGTGCGGTTCACGGTCACGGACAATCAGAATTCGATGACGGTTTCTTACGCGGGCATCCTGCCGGACCTGTTCCGGGAAGGACAGGGGGTTATCGCTATCGGTTTTCTGCAACCCGACGGCAGTCTTAAGGCTGAGGAAGTTCTTGCCAAGCACGATGAGAATTACATGCCGCCCGAGGTTGCAGAGATGCTGGCAGAGCAGGGGCATCCGGTCGACAGCGAGACTGTTGAGTCGGTCGCCAACTGACAAGAGAATATTGCCGATATGATCCCTGAACTTGGCCAGCTCTGCCTGGTAATCGCTCTTTGCATTTCGATTGCACAGGCATTTTTTCCATTGGTCGGCGCTCATCGCGGCAACCGCGCCTGGACAGCAGTTGCCATGCCGGCTGCGGCCGGACAGTTCGTATTCGTCACCCTGGCATTCGCGTTTCTGGCTTATTCGTTTATTACGAACGATTTTTCAGTTCTGATCGTCGCCGGGCACTCCAATAGCCAACTGCCGTTGATGTATCGATTTGCCGCGGTCTGGGGCGGACACGAAGGTTCGCTGGTGTTGTGGGTCCTGTTGCTCAGCATTTGGACCATCGCGGTGGCTGTTTCGAGTCGCCGCCTACCGGAATACCTGTCGGCACGCATTGTAGGCGTCATGGGATTCATCAGTGCCGGGCTGATTCTGTATATCGTTCTGGCCTCCAACCCGTTTCTGCGCCTGTCGCCGGTCCCGATCGACGGAAATGACCTGAATCCACTGCTGCAGGATCCCGCCATGGCGATCCATCCACCGATGCTTTACACGGGCTATGTCGGGTTCTCGGTGGCGTTTGCATTTGCGATCGCGGCCATGTTGGCCGGGAGAATTGACCAGCAATGGGCACGCTGGGCGAGACCCTGGACCACTGCCGCATGGATGTTTCTGACCGTTGGTATCGCGCTCGGCAGCTGGTGGGCATATTACGAACTCGGTTGGGGCGGCTGGTGGTTTTGGGACCCGGTCGAGAACGCATCGTTTATGCCGTGGCTGATAGGGACTGCGTTAATTCATTCGCTGGCCGTAACCGAAAAACGCGGTCTATTTAAGAGTTCGACATTGCTGCTTGCGATAGGCGCCTTTTCGTTAAGCTTGCTCGGAACTTTCCTGGTGCGTTCCGGTGTTCTGGTTTCCGTACACGCATTTGCCAGCGACCCAACGCGTGGCGTATTCATCCTGACATTGCTGGCCGTGGTTATCGGCGGCGCGCTGGGGCTCTTTGCATGGAGGGCACCGCATCTCGACCAGCCCGTCGGATTCAAACCTTTTTCACGCGAAACATTTCTGTTGATCAATACTATATTGCTGAGTATTGCGACCGGATTGATTCTGCTCGGCACGATTTACCCATTGGTCGTCGACGCGATGAATTTAGGCAAGATTTCGGTCGGTAAGCCATATTTCGAGACTGTTTTTTTGCTGCCAATGCTGCCGCTGGTAATTGCCGCGGGTGTCGGAATGCACGTCGCGTGGCGCTCGGCCGACGGTGCCGCACTGCTGCGTCGTTTACGTTGGCTGGCCATCGTGGCGATTCTTATCGGCATTGGCTTTCCTTTGGTGGCATACGGCTCCAATAATGTACTGACGGCGGTTGGCATGGCCGCCGGATTATGGTTGGTATTGTCCAGCTGCCGCGATCCAATTGCGCGGCTGCTGGGTAAGGGTCCGCGCATCACCCAGAGCATGTTGGCAATGCAGTTGGCCCATATCGGCGTCGGGCTATTCGTCATCGGCGTCACCACAACATCATCGTTCAGCATTGAAACGGACCAGCGTATCGTGGCAGGAGAAACGGTGACCGTGGCCGATTACACCATTCGCATGGGCGAGGTCAGTCAGGTGGAGGGTCCGAATTACACGGCTCTGCGTGCGGAGATGGAGGTCACCCGGGCAGGCAAACCCGTGGCCATTCTATATCCGGAAAAGCGATTGTATCGGGTTCAGCAATCACCGATGACCGAGGCGGATATCGATGACAGCTGGAGCCGGCACTTGTTTATCGCCCTGGGTGACCAGTTGGGCCAAAACGCGTGGAGCGTACGTATCCAATACAAGCCGCTGATTCGATTGATCTGGTTTGGCGCATTTGTGATGGCCTTGGGTGGCCTGATCGGAGTGACCGATGCGCGCTATCGACTGAAAAAAGTTGCCACGGAAATCGATGCCGCACAAGCCGACAGTGTAACAGCGAGCTGAGCAGTCATGACGCGTTTTCTGATACCGATCGTTTTATTCAGCATTCTGGTGGTCGTCTTTTCAATCGGCCTGAATCTTGATCCATCGTTTGTTCCGTCACCGCTGATCGGCAAGCCTGTACCAAGTTTCAGCCTGGCGCGCCTCAATCACCCTGATCAGCTTGTCAGCGATGCTGATTTGCGCGGGCAGGTCAGTTTACTGAATGTCTGGGCGACCTGGTGCGTCGGCTGTCGTCAGGAGCATGAGACGCTGAAGCAGATCGCAGGCCTTGGTGATGTTCCGATTTACGGCTTGAACTGGAAGGATGATGCTGAACAGGCTTCGGCCTGGCTTGTTCGACTTGGCGATCCCTACGTTGCGAGCGGCTTCGATGAAGACGGCAAAGTCGCTATTGATTGGGGTGTTTACGGCGCGCCCGAAACGTTCCTGGTGGATGCTGACGGCATTATTCTTTACCGCCATATCAGTCCATTGACGATGGAAATCTGGCAGTCTGAATTCGTGCCGCGGATCAAAAAAGCACGAGGTAACGCCGGATGAGATCGTGGGGGAGGGTGCTGCTGGTCGGGCTGTTATTTCCGATCCTCCCGGTTCTCGGGATGGATACGGATGAGCCGCTGACAGATCCCGCTCAGCGGGCCCTATACGAACGATTGACAACCGAAGTGCGTTGCCTTGTTTGTCAGAATCAGACCATTGCAGATTCCAGCGCGCCGCTGGCGGCTGACCTGCGACGGGAAATTCGTGAAAAAGTATCAAGCGGCCAGTCCGAGTCGGAAATAAAGGAATTTCTGACCGACCGTTACGGTGATTTCGTTCTTTATCGTCCGCGATTTGGCGGACCGTCCTTGCTCCTCTGGCTGGCACCTGGCTTGTTACTGTTCATGGGCATCGTGGTGCTCTGGAAAATTATCCGGCGTCGTTCGGCCTTACCCGTACCCAGCGAAGCCGAAGACGCGATCGTCGATCACGACTGATCAGCAGAGCGAACTTTCTGGCTAGCGTATGTCGTTGTTTATCATTGTTGCAATTCTGCTGACGGCCTGTGCAGTCGCATTGATCGTTTTCCCGTTGGTTCGTCAATCGGCGCAACGGCCTAACGCCCCTGTTGCCGCGACCATCATGGCTGTTGCCTTGCCGGCTTTAGTGCTGCTCTTGTACGTCAGCGTCAGCAACTATAGCTGGGACTCGCCGTCGCCCGCTGGCACCGGAGTGCCGGCCAACGCGCAGTCAGTCGTGGCATTGGATCAGGCCGTGGCAACACTCGAAGACCGCTTGCGCCGCGAACCCGACGATGCGCAAGGCTGGTTGCTGCTGGGCCGCACCTATTTTGAGCTGCAGGATATACCCAAAGCCAGGTCAGCTTTTTCGCGGGCACTCGCGCTGGATGGGAGCGTCGAGGCCAAACTGGGTATCGCCGAGGCGGATATCATTATGGACAGGACTAGCCTGACCGGCGATGCCGGTCGGCTTATTGAAGAAGCCCTGCTGCAGGAGCCAAGTAATCAGAAGGCGCTTTTTTACGGCGGGCTGGTCGCCGAGGCACGACAGGATTTCGTGACTCTTCGGCAACGCTGGGAGCGCCTGCTGGCCCTGTCACCGCCGCCAGCTGTGCAGAAGATGATTGAAGAACAACTGGCCAGGTTGGAACCGGAGGCAAGCTCATCCGCACTGGTCAATGCCGCGCCAACACCGGCACCCGGCGATGGTATCAATGTGCGCGTGGATATCGCGGAGCATCTGGCGGGAAAGATAAAACCGGGCGCAATGTTGTTCCTGGTGGCGCGCGAACCGGATAAGCCCGGACCACCGGTGGCTGCAGTACGCCAGGGCGCGGCCAATTTTCCGACTTTGATGCGAATTACCGACGCGAATGCGATGCTGCCAGGCAGGAGCCTTGCGGCGATTTCGCGAGTGCATTTAATTGCCCGAATTGCCAATGGCGGCGACCCCATTGCTCAGTCGGGCGATATTTTTGGTGAAGTCTATTGGACACGAGCCGATGACGACGGGCAAACGGACGCCGTCAGCATTCTGATGGATACAGTCGTCGACTAGCATGCCGACCCAGCAAACCATCCTGATCGAAAACATCAAGGATCTGATTCGTATTCCATCGATAAGCAGCTTTTCATCAACTCTGGACATGCCCAATCGGCCGGTGATCGATCACCTGGCGACACAATTTGCCGCTCGCGGTTTTCGCATCGAAATCCAGGAAATTCCCGGCAATCCCGGTAAAGCGAACCTGATCGCAACTCTCGGCAAAGGTGACGGTGGCCTGGTGCTGGCCGGCCATACAGATACCGTTCCATTTGATGAAGGGAAGTGGGCGACCGACCCGTTTACCGTTACGGAAAAAGAACGGCTGCCTTTACGGATTAGGCACGTCTGATATGAAGTCTTTTTTTGCGTTGGCCATGGCGGCCAGCGACGGCATAAAAGAAAACGATTTGCAATCACCATTGATTATTCTGGCCACCGCGGATGAAGAAACCAGCATGTCCGGGGCTAAGGCGCTGGCGGCTGCCGGTGAGTTGAAGGCCCGTTACGCGGTTATCGGCGAACCGACCGAGTTGCAGCCCGTACGAATGCACAAAGGGATTTTCATGGAGCGCATTCGCATCGAGGGACGCAGCGGCCATTCGGGCAATCCGCAGCAGGGTAATAGTGCGCTCGAAGGAATGCACCATGTCATTGCGGAACTCCTCGGCTGGCGCAATGAACTCCAACAGGATAAACACGACCGCGCGTTTTCTGTTCCGATGACGACCTTGAACCTGGGGCGCATAGAGGGCGGCGACAATCCGAATCGGATTTGCCGCACTTGTGAACTCGATATCGACCTGCGCATGTTACCGGGTATGCACGTCGATGACCTGCGAAACGAATTGCGGACACGGGTAACCGCATGTTTATCGGGTTCGGATTTAGTCACTGACTTCGATACGCTTTTTGATGGGGTAGATCCACTGGAAACGCCGCGGGACACTGAATTGGTTAGAATTGCGGAATCACTGACGGGCGCTGAGTCCACGGCTGTCGTGTTCGGAACCGAGGGGCCCTTTTTGAGGAAAATGGGCATGGAGGTGGTTATCCTTGGCCCTGGATCGATAAATCAGGCGCACCAGCCGGATGAATACCTGGCGCTCGACAATATAGCACCGGCCGTCGAGATACTGCGGGCGCTGATTCAACATTTCTGTGTTAAAGCGTCCTGACCTGAGATAAAAGCATGTTCTGATGGCGGTCAAAAAGACAAAAACAATTTCTTTATACGGCCACGACCTGCTGCGGGAACCGCTATTGAATAAAGGCTCGGCTTTTTCGGCGGAAGAAAGAAAAGTATTCGGTCTCGAAGGTCTGCTACCGCATCAGGTGCTCGATATCGAAAAACAGGCATGTCGTGTCTACAGGAATATTAACCGCTTCAAGGACCCACTGAAGAAATACGTTGCGCTCGCCGCTCTGCAGGATCGGAACGAACACCTGTATTTTTATCTGCTTCAGCAGCACCTTGAGGAGTTCCTGCCAATCGTTTACACGCCGACCGTCGGCCTGGCGACACAAAAATACAGCCACGTGTTTCAGCGGGGCAGGGGTATCTGGATTACACCGGATACGGCCGGCTCGATAACTGAAATGCTGCAGCGAGCCGCTCGTGGCCGGCAGATCCGGCTGATCGTCATGACCGACAATGAGTCCATCCTGGGTATCGGTGACCAGGGCGCGGGGGGCATCGCTATTTCCATCGGTAAGCTGGCTTTGTACACGGCCGGGGCGGGCATCGATCCGGCCACGGTGCTGCCGATCAGTTTTGATGTCGGTACCGAAAACCAGATTCTGCTCGATGACCCGCTGTACCTGGGCTGGCGGGAACCTCGCCTGCGCGGAGCCGCTTACGAGAAATTGCTGGACGAATTCGTCTCTGCCGTGAAGACTGAGTTTCCCGACGCATTGGTGCAATGGGAGGACTTTCGCAAAGAGAATGCCTTGCGGGTCATGGATCGTTATCGGGATGAACTGTTGTCATTTAATGATGACATTCAGGGCACCGGGGCTGTCGCACTTGCAGGATTGATCAGCGCAGCCCGGATTCATCGTCGTCCTCTTGGGGAAGAACGGATCGTCATTGTCGGTGCCGGGGCTGCGGGTCTTGGGATATGGCGGCAAATTCGTATTGCTCTGCAGGCAGAGGGACTTGCCGGTGATAGATTAGAAGAGGCAATCGCGGTTCTGGATCGATCCGGTCTGATCATCGACAACGATGGTCTTCGTGACGAATATAAGCGCGAGCTCTCCTGGTCTCCCGAAACAGCTGATCGCTTTGACCTTAACGGTACGCGTCGGGATTTGCAGCGAGTTTGCGAGCGTTATCGGCCAACGGTGCTTATCGGTGCGTCTGGACAGAAAGGCGTCTTCACCGAAGACATCATACGAACGATTGCCACTGCCGTAGACCGGCCGGTTGTATTGCCATTGTCGAACCCGACGGATATATCAGAGGCCGAGCCGGCTGATATTTATGCATGGACGGATGGGCGCGCCCTCGTAGCGACCGGCAGCCCGTTCGATGATGTTTCCCTTGGCAAGCGCAGCGTGCGGGTGGCTCAAGGCAATAACGCTTTTATTTTTCCGGGCCTTGGTCTTGGCGCCCTGCAGTCGGGCACAAAACGAATCTCCGACAGCATGTTTCATGCAGCCGCCGATGCTCTCGCACATGCGGTCACCGAAGCTGAACTTGATTCGGGAATGTTGTATCCGTCTGTCGCGCGCCTGCGCGAAGTCTCACTAGAGATCGCCCATGCAGTCATGCGGGATGTGGTCGAATCGGGATTGGCGGCCTCTATGGACTCGGCCGAGATTGACGCCAGACTGGAGGCCGGCATGTGGACGCCAGGCTATCCGGATTACGAACTGGCACCTGTTCGAGAGACATAAAACTGTTAACAGGATTCTCGCGCCAGGTGTTTCTGGTACGTATACTTCGCGTTGCTCAGGTATCGGGGTAGATTGATTGAAAATAACGCAGCGAAGATATTTGTATACCGGTCTGATTTTTGCGTTTGTTGCATTTTCATCAGCTGGCTGCGGGACTGTTGATTCGGCCTATCGTTCTACGAAATCCGGGTTTGCAGCATTGCAGCCGGATATGGACGCCTGGCACGGCCATTCGTTCGATGAGTTGGTCGACTCCTGGGGTGAGCCGTCCGCGCAACTCGAACTTGGCGAAGACCTGGTGGCCTACACCTGGACCATGCAAGGCAGTGATTGCCAACAGACTTTTACGGTGCAAAGCGACCGGATCATCGGCTCATCCGACAGCGGTTGTACGGATTAACACCGGGACCAAACATACTGGTTTCGAACCATGGACGTAACGGGACAAAAATTCACGATGGTTTTCAAGCTTCTTTTCAGCCGTGATCGTATCCGGATTCTCGGCATATTTATCGCACTTTGCCTGCTGTTCAATGCGGCCAATGCCCTGGTGCTGACCGTGGAACCGGCCGAACCGACGCTGCAATCCTCGTGCCTGGCATTTGGCGCGGGCGGTTTTCAACCGGTCCTGCCGTTCATGGGCCTCATGTACCGAAACTTGTCGGCCTTCAACCTGGCGCCCGGCGATACGCTGGCATTCGATCTCAGCGCAATGAACGACGCTGATGTGGAAATCGACATCGAGATTGCCGAATTCGATCCACCATCGCTGGAGGCCGGGCCCTTTACAAAGATCGTCAGCAATACTCAGACGCCGACAAACCCGCGAGGCGATGACATTTTCGGCAATTACGAGCTGCAATTTCAGGTCGAGGAATCATTTAACTTTCCGGGTGGCGGGCTGGTTCTGCGCTTCTCAAATCCTTCACCCGCCTATGCATTGGATGACACCTGCACCCAGGTGGGCGTCACAGCTGCACCGATTCCGGACACGAGTGAACTATTCGCCGGTGCATTCTTTGGTGACGAGGACGGCTTACCGCCCTGGAGCAATATCAATTTCAACGATTCCCTGAACAACGGATTCCAGATCACCACGCTCGAGCGCATTCAAATTCAATCGGAGGTACGCAATAGTGCGGGCGACGTGATTGTCAGAGCCGCGGTTGGCGCCAATATTACGTTTCGCATTACGGTTGAAAACCCGACGCAAACCGACGCAACCGGTATCGAGGTCGTTGACACTCTGCCGGAAGGGATCGAATTTCTGCAAACTACGACAAAGCCCGCAGCCGCCGCAGTATTCGATGCGGGGCCGCCGGCGACAATAACCTGGACTGTTGGATCGCTGTCGGCTGGCGCCACCGCCAAGCTCGACATCGATGTCGCGGTCAGCTTCGATGCCGCGGGTCAAACCATCAGCCATAGAGCCGAAGTCACACAATCGGACCCGCCGTTTGCAACCGGTCAGGCGGTTATAGCCGAAGTCGATATCGATGAATTTGGTCAGAATTTACTGGCCGATGGTGGAGATGGGAATTGCTTTATCGCGACGGCCGCGTACGGTTCCTACCTGGCGCCCGAGGTTCGGGTATTACGGCAATTTCGAGACAGGTACCTGTTGACTAACCGTGCGGGCAGGGCATTTGTATCGTGGTATTACCGGGTATCACCACCGATTGCCGGGGTTATCAGTGAGCATGCCTGGGCCGGATGGGTGGTTCGCGGCGCCTTAATGCCGGTTGTTTACACTGTCAAATTTCCGGCAGCCGCTGCATTTCTCATTCTTGCATTGCCGTTATTGATGACCCTTCGCTACAGGCCGCGGCGCCGGAATGTCTAAGGAAAAGAAAATGAAATTGTTACTAGCCCTTTTCCTGATTCTTTGCTTATCCCCTTTGACGCTGTGGGCGGAGCAGGGCGATCTACCAGTGCGTACTTCCGGCTTTTATGCCGGTGGCGGTGTCGGCTACAACCAGGTAGATCTGAAAAGTGAACAGCTCACGATCAGTGGCAGTGATCTGAGTTATACACTTTTTGCCGGCTACCAATTTCCCGCATATTCATTCCTGCCGTTCGATACTTTTTTCGCGGTACAGGGAGGCTACATGGACCTCGGCACAGTCGACGATCAGGCACTCGGCGCGAAATTCGAACTCGACATTCACGGCTTCGATCTGTACGCAATCGGCTATCTGCCCATTACTCGACGTATCGATTTGTTTGGCAAGGTCGGCGTCTTTCTCTGGGATGCCAAGGTAAAGGCCGACGGAGCCACTGTGGACGACGATGACGGCACGGACCTGGCCCTGGGCTTCGGCATGGAATACCGTACTGGCAAAGCCTACAGCGCCAGGCTAACCGTGGAGAGTGTCGATATGCTGGATGGCGTCTGGGTGGCGACGCTGGCAGGAATCTACCAGTTCAAATAGGGCGGTTCGAGCCCCGGCAGGAAATCCGAGAATACCTTCGATTTAACATAATATACATTATACGCATAAGAGGTCTGAGTCCGTGTGGCCTGTGAACACCCAGTCACGCCCATAATTGCCCCTTTTAGGCCTCCTAAGACCCAAGGCCGCGAATAGCAATAGGTATGTCTCTCTCGTATAAACAGATACTTATAATGTATTTCAGGACTCTACATTAGCTAGAGGGACGCCATGCCACCCTTAATCGGCGTGCTCGTGACGTAGATTTCCTCGCCTTCCTGTTGCCAGACGACGAACTGGCGACCGTCGCTGGCCACCGCTGTTGCGGGGTACGCACTGCTGCCCTGAGGGGTTCGTAATTCTTCAGGCACGCTGAAGCTCTGTCCCGCGTCTGCAGATACACTGAAAAACAAACGCCTCGGACCGCCGATCTTCGCATGCCAGACCAGCTGGACAGTGCCGTCAGGCGCGACCGTCAGTTGCGGTGCGTCTGCCACGGCAGCCTCCGGGTGAATTTGCATTCGTCCCGTAAAAGTCTTGCCGCCGTCACTCGAGCGGCTGAAATAGATTCCGCTGGGTTCTTCTCCGGCTGTATAGGCCGCCGCATAGACCTGCTCGTCGCCGACCGCCATGGCCGTCGGTTTTAATGGACAGGCGTCGATATCCCATGGCTTAAAAGGCAGCCGAGCACGTGTTTCAAAGCTTTGGCCGCCATTTTCCGATCGCGCAACCGCGCTGTCACGACCATCGGCATAGATGTGCCGATAGCCCAGAAATACCGAGCCTGCGCCGAACGCGGCTGTCATCTGACAGCACGGGCAGGCATCGCCCTGCATAACCAGATACTCGTCCGAGAAGCTCTCGCCATCATCGTGAGACACGGTTGCATAGACCAGGGCGCCATCCTGCGGACCCTCCATGTCCCTGGCATCCAGCCAGAACGCCAGAATACTGCCGTCGGGGGCTTGCCCCATCGTACCAAACGAGTGGGACGCGCCGATTCCATCGCGCAACATCTCACTCTGGTCGGTTGGCGCCGGTGAGTTAATTTTGCGCGAGATCTCAAAAGTCTTGCCACCATCGGTTGATCGCGTGTAATGGGCCGCGATAACCGCCAGCCCGGTTGTTGGAGAACGGTCGTTGGCCGGATAAAAAATATGTATGGTGCCGCTCTCGCCCACCTCGATACGTGGTTTACTGACCGCAAAACCCCAGACGGAACCGGGTTCCTGATTGACCCGGACGGGTTCACTCCAGTTTCGGCCGCCATCCTCGGAGCGCGTGAAATACAGGTCGGTTGACGATAAATGACTATGCTCTCCGGGTTTACGCGATTTCGGCGCAGGGCGATTCGCCGTGAGGCCCTTGTCGATCCAAATCACGTTAATCGACCCATCGGGCCCGGTGGCGATTTCCGGGCTGATCGCCCGTCTGCCCTCGGCGCTGATTCGTCTGCCGACAGTCGCGCCCGGGTTCGAGATTGAACTCGTGGCGCCCTCTTCCGTTTCGGCGGCCGTTGCCGATCCACAAAACAACGCAAAACTCGCTGCCGCCACTGCCAGATAATTCGTCGCAAAGGCCATTGCGCCCTCCCCTCGTAATCGATGTGCTCGCTAGCCGAAGAATATAATCTTGCCGGCCGCCTGTCAGCGAAAATACTGCAGCCCAAGAAAGATATCGAAGTCCAGTTCAGTGGCCCCGGCAGGCTCTCGAAGCCCGGATCCGGCCGCAAATAGCAAGTGGAAATCGGGCCGTAACTCCGTGTCGAAACCGATATGAAAATTCAGGTCATCGTTGTCAAAACCTGTATCCGCGCCGCCATAGATCTCGAACATGATCACCGTGCGTTGCCCGACGGGCCGTGAAAGCGCGGCACCATATCCCCAGCCATCGCCGCCGGACTCCAGGCTGACGTAGCCCCACTCGCCATTCAAACTCCAGTCAGCGATTTCATACTGTAATTCAAGCGGCAGAAACACGATGTTGGTATCGTCACCGATACCACGTAATGCAGCGGAAAGTCGGATGCCAAATGCATAAGCCGGTGCGAAAGCAACCTGCAGCTTATTGTTGTTGATAAAACGCCATTTGTAACCAATTGCGAGATTTCCAAAGTCCGAGCTCGAACTTTCATGCTTGGGTGATACAAACACGTATGGCAGGGAGGCCGCGACCTGAGTGTTCGGCGTAAGACCGTAGGAGATGTCGAGCAGTGGTGCTTCGTAGGCCTCGCCTTCCTTCGTGCTCGCCATCGTGGTCGCCACGATGATTTCCCACTGACCCGGATCGAGAATGCCTGGATCATCGATGGCCAGAGGTGGGCCAGCCATCAGCGGGCTGGGAAAAATACCAAAAAAAACGGGTATCACGAGCGCCCGCCGAAAAAAGGTGTTGAACATGATTTCCCAACACGGAACAAAACAGCCGCGGATTTTACGCGTTTAAACCCCGCCCGACCACAGTGGTAAAATATTGACCACCAGCAGGCTATCTGAGTTGCTGATTTTCTACGGGGACCCGTCTGCTATACAGGCCACAAAGAGTCCGTGGCGCGGGCGCCGACCCCACAATATGCTATTTTCAGTTCCCCGTGCTGCAGAGGACTCAGTATGCGACGCTCGCCATTATTTACGCATTGGATATTCTTCACGTGGATGCTGTTGGCCACGGCGCATGCCCAAAATCCCGCGGCACCCTCAGACATTCGATCCATTTCAGCAAGCGAGTTCGGCGCTTTACTGGATGACGCGCGCGGGGAAGTTATCCTCATTAACCTCTGGGCAACCTGGTGTGCACCCTGCCTGCGCGAAATTCCAGAACTGATACGTCTGCGTGAGAATTACCAGGACAAAGGTTTTCGCTTGATGGCGGTGGCCATGGATGATCCAGAGGATCTCGAAACTCATGTAATGCCTTTCCGCGAACAACGTTTTCCCGACTGGGATACTTTTCAGCGTGCGGAGTTTGAAATGGACACTTTCGTATCAGTTGTTGACCCGGCCTGGAATGAAGTCTTGCCGACCAGTTACCTGATCGACCGCACGGGCAAAGTCGTCAAGGTGTTATTTGGCGGAAAATCATATGAGGATTTCGAAGCAGCGTTACTGGAAATCCTCTGAAATTATCCGAACCAAATCGCTGCTCAGATCTATCTCAAGCGAGGTGCTGTTCGCGAAAATCGACAACTCGATCCGTAAAATCCGTAATCAGGCCATTCACCTGAAGCTGTACGATAAACAGGTCAAGCAACTCCTGGAAAGATTCCATACCCGCCGGCAACATATCGGCGCGGAACGTATACGGATGAACGGCTAAACCAAGGTCTTGCGCTTCCTGCACCAGATCAGTCAGATGCGGTTCACCTGCTCCGTTCTTCCCCTGGTAAATCAATTGAATTGATGGGCCGATCCCGTTCGCAAATGTTGCGATATCCCGCAACAGATCACCATCGACAGTTGTTTTGCTGCTCAGAAGTTGAATAATCGCCAGACCTGCGCCAACTTGTTTACGTATTTTCTTGAGTTCATCCGCATCGAAACAGGCAAGAAGTAGCGGCGCGCATTCATCCAGGTACCCGAAATCATCCAGCGTGGCGAGGACCTTACCAGACAGGTCGATACCTTGCTCCCGATGCCAGGCCGGTGCCTTTATCTCCGTGAAAATTCCGACCTTACGGCCCGTCGCCTGATTCAGGCCCTCGATGAAACGTAGTTCATCGCTCATGGTTGCTACCGGAAAGCCGCCCGCCTCGCGTGGAAACCGACCCGGAAAACGCACCCTGGCGGTTCCCGAATCAATTCTCTCGGCAAATTGCAGTGTGCGAATTTCCTCCAGATCAAAATCGATACAGTAGAATTGACCGTCTTCCCGGCGCCTGCCCGGAAATTTAGCCTCGACATCCGACACATCGTCGAGGACGAGATCATGCAAGACGAGCAATTCGCCGTCCCGGCTGGCAACGACATCCTGCTCCAGGTAATCCGCTCCCATGCCGAAAGCCAGTGCCTTCGCGGGTAATGAATGCTCCGGCAAATACGCGCTTGCGCCCCGGTGCGCAATGACAATTGGAGTCTTTCCGGAATTATCGGGCATCATCCGAACTCTCTGGATTCGGGAAACGAAACTCGAGTCTGGCTAATCTTCCACGCCGAGCCGTTTGTGCATTATCGGACTGGTCGTCGTGTACTGCAGATGCACCTTTTTGCCGGGCTCGATAATCGCTTTCGCCGCAAACGCCGCGAGAGCGGCTTCGTGAAAGCCACTCAAAATCAACTTCTTCTTACCAGGGTATGAATTGATATCGCCGATGGCGAAGATGCCGGGAATATTTGTTTCGAACCGCTCCGTATCCACATTGATCGTTTTGCGGTTGATATCCAGTCCCCATTCGGCAATCGGTCCGAGTTTTGGCGCCAAACCGAAAAAAGCCAACAGCTCATCAGCTGGCACGGTACGTATTTCATCCTCGGGTAATTTGATATCCACCGATACCAGGCGATCAGCTTCGATTTTCAACGCGGCCGCCGTACCGAACTCGATAAGCTCGGCTTCCCCTCGATCAACGAACTTGCGAAATTCCATCACCGTGGCCGGCGCAGCACGAAACTGCTCCGATCGATGTACCAGGGTCACATGCGCCGCTACCTCTTGCAGGGCAACTGCCCAGTCAAATGCCGAGTCACCAGCGCCGAGTATAACCACGCGTTTGCCCTGGTATTTAGCTGGATCCTTGACGTGATAATTGACGTGTGTGCCCTCGAGTTCCTGTGCCTCGGGAAGGCGAATTCTACGTGGCTGAAAAGACCCGACGCCGCCCGCTATAAAGATTGTTTTCGTCTCGAAGACTTTATCGGCATTGGTTACGACGCGAAATCCGCCCTCCTGCGGCGTGACTTCCACGACTTCCTCGCCCAAATGAAAACCGGCATGAAACGGTTCGATCTGCTCCATCAGACTCTCCACGAGCCCCTGACCGGTGCATAGCGGAATCCCGGGAATATCATAGATTGGCTTGTCCGGATAAAGCTCCGTGCACTGGCCACCCACCCTCGGCAGGGAGTCGACGATTTCCGCCTTGATCCCGAGCAGGCCCAACTCGAAGATCTCGAACAGCCCACAAGGCCCGGCACCAACGATCAGTGCATCTGTCTTAATTGTCATGATGTTTTTCCGAATTCGGCGGGTAACGGGGGCCGTTTGCGGTGCCCCTGCGCAAGGGCCGGAAGTGTACCGGAGCGTATGGTGGTCAACAACCGCGAGCAGCTATCAATCGAGGTCGAAATCGATGACCTCCCACTGAGCCGTTTCCTCATTGCGGCCAAGGCGCTTTATTGCCTCGATCATGGTTCGTTCGTTCCATTCGATAATATCAGCACATCGATCAATAATTTCTTTCTGAATCGCGACGGTATCGCCGAATGATTTCACGCCAATGATCGGTTTACCGAATGCCTCGGCAACATCCATTTGAAAACGCACTAAATCCGGATTCGCTTCGAAAATCGTGACCGGCATGATGACGACTTCCGCGGGCTTGATCTGGTTTCTGAGCTCTTCTTTCATGGCTTCCAGACCGCCCGTAGCAGGCATCTCTGTCAGATCACTCGAATTTAAATAAAAAAATTGGTCGCGACTCTCCAGATACTCGAAAACCCGCTGATAATCCTCGTCGTCCTGGAAGATATGTGTCACAAAAACACGGTACGGGTCTTTCTCGGACACTGTAACCTCCTGTGGTGTTGCCGGCCGGTGAGACCCAAGTGTATCCCACGAGCGACCTTCACTCTATCGGGAAACGATAAATTGGCGCCAATCGCTGCCGAGGGGCGGCACCGCCCGATTCTTACCGCTCGCCGTGCCCGAATATTGCACGAGACGGCCAATTTTTCTCTACACTGTGCGCCATGCGGCTCCTGATATACAACATACGCTATGCGGTCGGTGCCGGGCCAACACCCCGAATGCCGGTTCCTGGGGCCGGTTACCTGTTCGGCAATCCAGGCAATCTTGGAAAAATTACTGAATTCATCAAAGCTGCCGATCCGGACATTGTCGGCTTACTGGAAGTCGATATCGGCTCGGTCCGAAGTGGGCGCATCAACCAAGTAGATGCAATCGCGGACTCTCTCGGTCATTTTTCGGCCTATGAATGCAAGTACGGAGAGGAGTCCGTCAATCAATTCATACCAATATTACGCAAACAGGCTAACGCGTTCCTGGCTGCGCCACGCATTACCGGCGAACGATTTCATTATTTTGATACGGGGATCAAGAAGCTGATCATCGAACTCGAACTGGAAAACGTCGCGATTTTTCTGGTTCATCTGTCGTTGAAATACCGTCATCGTCACTTTCAGCTACGCCACCTGTATGAATTGGTCGAGCGTAGCCAAAAACCAGTCATCGTGGCGGGAGATTTCAATACCTTTTGGGGCGAAAACGAAATTTTTCTGTTTATGAAGGCAGCAGGCCTGCAAAGCGCCAATGTCGAAAGTTTGCCATCCTACCCCAGCCGCGCACCGCGCCTTGAGCTTGATTTCATTCTGTACGGAAAAGGCATCAAAGTATCTAATTTCAACATCCCCAAGGTTGCCTTTTCTGATCACCTGCCACTGATATGTGATTTCGAACTGACGGAGCCTCAATGAACAATTCAATCGAATCCAAGCCGTCGGGTCTTACAAAAGAGTATTTAAACTGGCGTGTCGATGTAGATGAAGACAACATTGCGTGGTTGTGCCTGGACAAGCAAAACGCCAGCGCCAATGTTCTGTCTCGAGAGGTTCTGGCAGAGTTTTCCGAGATCATCACGGCATTGACCGAACAGCCGCCGGCGGGCCTGGTTGTTTACTCTGGGAAAGCCAGCGGTTTCATCGCCGGCGCCGACATCAATATGTTTCCCAGCATTGAGTCGGAAAGCCAGGCCTATGAATTAATGACCCTCGGACATAAATTTCTCGCCGCGTTCGAAGCGCTGCCGTGCACGACTGTAGCGATGATTAACGGCTTCGCGCTCGGCGGCGGCCTGGAACTGGCGCTCGCTTGCGACGTGCGGGTTGTCGCTGCCGGCACACGTCCAATATTGGGATTTCCCGAGGTCCAGCTGGGCTTGCACCCGGGCTTTGGCGGAACGGTGCGTTGTGTACGCCTGATCGGGGTCCTGCGGGCTATGCCGCTGATGTTGAGCGGGAAATCGGTACGTCCGGGCAAAGCCCTGAAACTGGGTCTGGTCGACCAGGTTGCCGCGCCGGAGAAATTACGGGAGGCGGCTGGCGCGCTGGCGCGCAAATCGCCACCGCGGCGGCGGCGCTCGATTCTTGACCGGCTAGCTCATCTGCCGTTTATGCGCGCGTATCTGGCTAATCGCATGCGCAGCAGTGTTGCCAAACGCGCTAACCGGGATCATTACCCGGCACCGTTCGCGATGGTTGATTTGTGGGAGCGCTTCGGCGCGGAATCTGCGGCCGCATATGATGCCGAAGCGCGGTCCTTCGCCAAGCTGGTAGAAACCGATACATCCCGCAATCTGGTCCGGGTTTATTTCTTGCAGGAGCGCTTGAAGCATGGCGCGGCGTCAAGCGAATCGAGCGACACCGAAAACCGTGGCCGTGTCCACGTGGTCGGCGCTGGCGTAATGGGGGGCGATATTGCTGCCTGGTGCGCATTGCGAGGCTATTCCGTGACGCTCCAGGATCGAGAGATGGAATACATTCAACCGGCCCTTGATCGGGCCGCAAAACTGTTTGAAAAACGCTTCACGGACCCGGCAGAGCTTGCAGCCACACGCGACCGGTTGCGCGCGGATATTGCGGGAGATGGCGTCAGCGACGCCGATGTCGTTATCGAAGCGATATTTGAAGACCGGGACGCAAAACAGGCCCTGTATCAGCAACTCGAACCACGCATGAAAGCCGATGCGGTACTGGCGACCAATACCTCCAGCATTCCCCTGGAAGAACTGGCGCCGAGTCTGCAGCATCCGGAACGGCTAATAGGCCTGCATTTCTTTAATCCGGTTGCTAAACTTCCGCTGGTAGAAGTAGTCAGCGCAAACAGCAGCAGCGCCGAGGTAGTCGCCAAGGGGCTTGCCTTCACGCGCCGGATAGGCAAGTTACCCCTGCCGTGCCGCAGCCACCCGGGGTTTCTGGTCAACCGCATCTTGGCGCCATATATGGCAGAGGCATTAGAGATGGTGCGTGAAGGCGTGCCGCTCGCTGATATTGACCAAGCTGCCGTGGACTTCGGCATGCCAATGGGTCCAATAGAACTCATGGATGCCGTGGGTGTCGACGTAGCCCTGCATGTTGCAAAAATCCTCGCACCGCTGGTCGGTCGCACGGTCGCGCCGGAACTTCAGGAACTCGTTGCCAAGGGCCGCCTGGGCAAGAAAACCGGGCGCGGTTTCTATCTGTACAGCGATAACAAGCCGGTACGACCTCACTCGGCAGGCGAGCCCGCGGACAATGATCTGCAGGAACGCCTGATTCTGGCTTTCATCAACGAGGCCGTGGCGTGTCTGGCAGATAAAGTCGTCGAGGACGAGGAACTGATCGATGCCGGTGTGATTTTCGGCACTGGATTTGCGCCGTTCCGCGGCGGACCCATGCATTACGCGCGCACCATGGGGACAGACGCCATGCTGGCTACCCTCAATGGCCTGGCGGATCGTTATGGGGAACGGTTCAAACCCTCAGCGGGCTGGGCGGAACTGCGTCAATAAAATCACATGTTCTGGTTCCGTCCGGTAAAATCATGCAGGTAGAATACGCGGGGCTAATCAGGTTCCCGGTCGGAGACAGTACCAGGATGAACGTCATATATGTCTAGTGGCACCGTTACGTCTAATGACACCATCAATCGTGACTCGTTGCGGTGGTTTACCCCATTGGACAGCTTAAAGCGGGAAAACCTGACCGCCCTCGCAAAAAAGACGCGGGTCAAAAAACTCAGGGCGGGCAAACTGCTTTTCCGTGAACGCGACACGGAGAAACTGACCTTCTACCTGGTGTCCGGAACGCTTGAGTTGAACGATAAGGACGGCAACAAGAAAACCATCGAAAGCGGCTCAGACGAGGCAAAAAATCCGATTGGGCCAATGCTGCCGCGGCGCTATAACGCCAAAGCTGTCAGCGACGTCGAGTTCATAACGATTGATACAGATTTAATCGATGTAATGCTGACCTGGGACCAGACCGGCGATTACGAGGTCAACGAGCTCCGGGATACATTCGAGATGACGAGCGCCGACTGGATGACGTCAATGCTCGGCACCAAAGCATTCCACCGGATTCCGCCGGCAAATATTCAGGCCATCTTCATGCGTATGCAGCAGGTGAATTTCAACGCCGGTGATGTCGTCGTACAACAGGGAGACGTTGGTGATTTTTTCTACGTGATCACCAAAGGTCGCTGTAGCGTCACGCGTGAGACGCCGCTGAACAAGGATGGGATCAAGCTGGCCGAGCTTGCACCCGGTGATACTTTTGGCGAAGAAGCATTGATTTCCGAGGCCCTGCGAAATGCCACGGTTTCGATGATTACCGACGGCGCGGTCATGCGGCTCAGTAAGGACGATTTCAAAACCCTGCTGAACGAGCCCATGGTCGACTGGGTGGAATACGAAGAGGCAAAAAAAATCGTCGAGGAAGGCGGTCAGTGGCTGGACGTTCGTTTGCCCAGCGAATTCGAAACATTTCATGAACCGGGTGCAATCAATATCCCGCTCTATTTCATTCGTCTAAAACTCGGCACATTGGATAAGAACGTCACGTACGTACTCTGCTGCGATACCGGTCGACGCAGCTCAGCCGGGACATTTATTCTCAGTGAAAGGGGATTTAATACCCGAGTCTTAAAGGGCGGCCTGAATACCAACCAACTCGCGTTGGAATAAGAAATTCTGCTCCGAAATATCGCGGTGCTTGCCGTCTACATCGTGTGTGTCGGTTTATCTCCACCGAGCGCACCAGCCAGATAGTTCTCAATTTTTTTCTGCGTCGTGCCACCATCCTGATCGCTGAATTGCACGCCGATGCCCGCCGTTCTTTTGCCCTGAGCGCCCTTTGGTGTTAACCAGATGACCTTGCCGGCGACGGGAATTTTTTCATCCTCTCCCATAAGGTTCAGCAGCATGAAAACTTCGTCGCCGAGGTTGTAGCTGCTGTTAGTCGGTATAAACAGCCCACCGTTCATTACGAACGGCATATAGGCAAGATAAAGAGCACTCTTATCTTTGATGGTAAGTGTCAGGAGCCCGGGTTTCGCCATATCATTACACGCCGTTTTCAATAAACAAGCCGGGGAAACACCCTGCTACAGCCGTGCGCCCCCAAACCATCGTCCCAAAATGTTCGCCAACTGCAAATCTTGATTCAGTCCGGCTCCCTGCAAACGCCGAAGTTCACTAATTTCCCGAAGATCGGCGAATGAGGCTTCAATATTTAGACTTTCACTCGGATTTTGCAAGTACCCTAAACCAGCGTCTTGTTGCAAATCTCCGACCGGAATGCCACTGGCCAATCGGATTTCCTGACTGATTCGACGGTAAAGCCATTGCCAGCAAAGATCCGGATCAATGCCGGCCCAACGCCGCACGACGTTGGCGGGTGTCAGCCTTCGCTCCAGCAGGGCCGAAATATCGTCCTTGAGCCCTGCGGCGTGGCTGGCGAAATCGGATTGCTGCATTCGTAAAGCGCTAAACGGTGCGCCTCCAGCGAGCTCGAGGATGGGGCCCCAGTCCACGTCAGGCGCCTGACGCTCTAGCCAGGTATTTGCCTCTGCAAAAGCGGGTGTCGGAACCCGGACCCGGCGGCACCGACTGACTATCGTCGCCGGCAAACGCGAAAGTGCTGTCGTCACCAATATTATGGAACTGTTACCCGGCGGTTCCTCCAGAGTCTTCAGCAGGCTATTTGCGGCCGGGCGCGTCATGGCCTGCGCCGGTGTGATCAACGCAACTTTAGTACCTGATTGGTGACTGGTGAGGTTTAGGAAAGCAATCAGGCCTCGAACCCGCTCTATAGAAATGCTGCGTTTGTCCGCTTCCGGCTGGACCAGTTGCAAGTCGGGATGCTGCGGCATGCTTTCGGGCTCAATAAAATTCGAGACGATGATGGCCGGCCGCAGGTCAACGTCACGCAGGCCCAGTAAACGCCCGACCAGCCACAAAGCCAGTACTCTTCGCCCGGTACCTTCCGGTCCATGGATTAACAACGCGTGGGGGAAGCGCTGTTTAGTGATCAGGGTCTCGAGCGCTACGCCCTGTATTTTCAACCATTCTGGTAGATTTATCATTGATATATTAAAAGCTTATAATTATCCCTTAATAATTAACATTAAGTAATGATTGAAGCTCTGTCGCTATTTGCCGCTCTACAACTTCAAGACTCCCCGAAGCGTCAATCAACTTGATGCGTTCGGGATTTTCCACGGCAAGCTCACGATACTTCCGTTGCACTCGCTCAAAGAATTCCGTCTGCTCCGCTTCAAAGCGGTCAGTCATACCACGTTGCCGACGTCGTGCCGCGGTTATCTGCAGTGACGCATCGAGGAGTAATGTCAGATCGGGCACCAGCGAATCCTGCACCAGCCTCTGTAATTGGCCGATATGCTCATCGGGCAGTCCACGCCCGCCTCCCTGGTAAGCATAGCTTGCATCTGTAAAACGATCACAGACGATCCAGTCGCCCTTTTCCAGTGCCGGAATAATCAGTTCCTGCAAATGAGAAGCGCGGGCCGCGAACATCAACAGCAATTCACAGACATCGTCTACGGCACCCTCCGCTGAGTGCAGCAACACCGCGCGGATTTGTTCGGCTACGGCCGTTCCGCCCGGCTCACGCGTAGTGACCACTGTTTGGCCCCGTTCGCGAAGATAGGTCGCGATAAAGTTGATGTGGGTCGATTTTCCAACGCCTTCGACGCCCTCCACCGTGATGAATTTTCCCTTGTACATGTGCGGTGCTGTCATTGGTTAGTGGACTGTTCACGCAAAAAAGCCAGGTAGCGAGCCACCGCGGCATTGTGTTCGCTCAGAGTGGCAGTGAACGAATGGCTACCGTCCGCACGCCCGGTAGCGACAAAATACAAGGCGTCGCCGGGCGCCGGGTTGACGACCGCGCGAAGCGCACCCTCACTTGGCAACGCGATCGGCGTCGGCGGCAGACCATGCCGCGTATACGTATTGTACGGCGAATCCGATTGCAGGTGCTTCCGCGTCAGATTTCCGGTAAAGGCCGTACCAAGCCCATAAATAACGGTGGGATCCGTCTGCAAGCGCATGCCTTTTTCCAATCGCCGAACAAACACGCCCGCGATCTCGGGTCGCTCGCTTACCAGAGCCGTCTCGCGCTCCACGATGGATGCCAGGATCAACGCCTCGTATGGCTCACGCAGGATAAGCTCGGTCCGACGATCAGACCAGGCATCCGCCAATCGTTCCTGCATCAGCTCATACGCACGACGCAATAGCTCTACGTCCGTCGTGCCACGCGGGAATCGGTAAGTATCCGGAAAAAACAGCCCCTCCGCGTTTTCATAATCGACCTCAATCGCCGTCACTAAATCGATTGGCGAGTCCAGGTCCAGGGTCTGTTCAATTGCCGGGTGCGCGCGGATTGAATCGAGTAACTCTGCAACCGTCCAGCCTTCGACGATGGTCAGTGCATGGAGTTTCACGCGACCCGCCACCAGCTGCTCAAGCAACGATTTCGGCGTTGCTCCTGCTTCGATCTCGTACTCACCCGCCTGTATGCGGCTTGCTGAATCTGACAGACGGCCATAAAGGGCAAAGACCCGCGGATAACTCAGAATCTCTTCGCTGGCCAATTCGTTGGCCACGGATGTCAGTGAGCGACCTTTGCTGACGTCCAGCAAATGGCCACCCTCCCCTATTTTCATCGGCGCATTCAGAAACGAATTGGCCCATGTCGCCAAACCACCCGCCGCGATCGACACCAGAATCACAATCAATGTTAAGCGGCGAATCATGAAGTGCACTCAGCCACGCCGACTTTCACCAGTGCGGACATCAGACGCCGTGTTATTGAGCCGATTTCCAGCGTGGTTTCTTCAAGTTGGCTGACGGGCCAAATGCCAATCAGACTATTGGTCAAAAAAACCTCATCCATTCCCCGCAGATCTTTCGCGTAAATATCGACCTCATCGCAGTGCAGACCGCATAACCGAGCCTGCTCCATAACCACCCGTCGCATGACGCCGTTGATGCCGCAGCGGGCAAGGTCCGGAGTGCACAGCGTTCCGTCGTCCACAAAGAACAGGTTCGTCATCGTACCGGAAATAACCCGTCCGTCGTCTGAACACATCAGCCCCTCTCTGATGCGCATATCCTGCCATTCGGATCGCGCAACAACCTGTTCAAGTCGGCCGAGCGTCTTTATCCCGGCCAGAGTCGAATTGGTACTTATATTTGCCTGGCAAAACCTGACGGTTATTCCGGATTCATAGGCAACGCGTGAGGGTGGCTGACTGGCTATCAAGCCAATTATGCGCGTTGGCGTGGTTTGCTCCGGAGGCGAGTAAGTGCGCGCGCCAACACCGCGCGTCAATATTATTTTTACAGTGCCGAACGCGCAACCATCCGCGATATCGAAGACTTCGTCGGCGACACCAGTTGGGTATGGAATACCCAGTCGTCGACAACTCTCCAACAATCGCTCCATATGGTAATCGATAAACCGCGGCTTGCTGTTACGAACAGCGATCGTCTCGAACAGACCATCACCATAGGTGAAACCGCGATCGTGAATGGAAACCGTTTCACCCGGCGCGCCATTGATCAGCCACTTACTGTAATTTTTATTCGCCACGATCGGATTCTAATGCTAATAGTAAACCTTTCGCCTTGGCGCGCGTTTCCTCCAGTTCCTGTAACGGATCAGAATCCGCGACAATACCGCTGCCCGTCGCGAACGAAAGATCCCGGTCTACCGTGGTAATCGTTCTGATCAGGATATTGAAATCACTACGGCCATCTCGGCTTATATAACCCATGGAACCGGTGTAAGCGCCACGCGGATGTGCCTCCAACTCATGAATAATCTGCATACATCGTACTTTCGGACAGCCGGTGATGGTCCCACCGGGAAATACGGCGCGAATCATGTCACCGGGTGTCGCGGTATCGAGAAGTTGTCCACCGATGTTTGAAACAATGTGGTGCACATGCGAATACGACTCCACGACCATGAATTCATCCACTTTGACACTGCCCGGCTTACAAATGCGGCCGAGGTCATTGCGCTCCAGGTCAATCAACATGACATGCTCAGCGCGCTCCTTGGGGTGAGTCAGCAACTCTGTTCGTCGCGGCTCATCGTTTTTCGCCGAGTCGTCTCTGGGTCGCGTCCCGGCAATTGGACGAGTTTCGACGCGCCCGTCCGAAGAACGCAGCAGACGTTCCGGCGAAGAACTGATAATGGAAAAATCATCGTAAACCGCCAGGCCCGCGAAAGGTGCCGGATTACTATGTCGCAGACGCCGGTAGACCGCGGCTGGTTCCACGTCCGGCGCAAGCACGCCGGTCCATTTTCGGCAAAGATTCGCCTGAAAAACATCGCCGGCCCTAATATGCGCCTTGGCCGCGTCGACGGCGGCCAGAAAGCGCCATGGTGGCTCCTCCGTAAGGCTTCCTGCGAGGATCGGCTCCAATAAATCGCCCGGCCCCTTGAGTCCGGCCAGATCTGCCTTGACTTCCTCGGCAACGGACTCCGAACCGGGTTCTGCAATTATCCATGCGGTCGCTCGCAGTCGGTCTCTGATAACGGCCACCGGAATTCTTGTCGCCAACGCTATCGGTAAGCCCGGCTCTGTGGCTCAGGTGCAGGCTGGGTTCAATCTCCTGGGCCAACTCATATCCGAGAAAAACAAACCAGCCGCCGACGAACGGCAGATCAAATCCCGCTGACTGTGGCTGCGCAAGCTCAGACCACCATCCGTCCAGGCTCTCCAGGAACCCCTGGTCGCGGTCCCCGGGTAATCCGTGCACGGCCAGGTCGGCATCGAGACGCAAGGTTTCGCCGGGAAAAGCGAACAGAATATCGTAGCGGCCCAACGGCGTCTTATCGACAGCGCTTTCCAGAAAAAACGGATAGCGGTCCGGACACGTAACATGCAGATCGAGCAAATCGACCTGATACGGAATTTCTGTAAGTTTAACCTGCGTCGTGGTGGGCTTCATTGGGGACTCACCCACGCGGGTAGTCACTCGCTGCCGGTTAAATTCTGGAAAAAACGAGGCTTCCGTTGGTGCCACCGAAACCAAAAGAATTGGTCAACACCGTATTAATCGGCATTTCTCGTGCTTCGTTCGGGACGTAATCCAGGTCACATTCCGGATCCTGATTTTCCAGGTTAATAGTCGGTGGAGCGACCTGGTCACGAATCGCTAAAACACTGAAAACTGCTTCCACGGCACCGGCAGCACCCAACAGGTGACCCGTGGTCGATTTCGTCGAACTGACCGCCAGTTTTTCGGCGTGCGAACCAAATACCTGGTGTATCGCCCGAGTTTCGGCTATGTCACCCAAAGGTGTTGATGTTCCATGAGCGTTAACGTAATTCACATCGCCTGGATTTAAGCCGGCATCCGTAATAGCTGATTCCATACAGAGTGCCGCGCCATGCCCGTCTTCCTTCGGTGCGGTAATATGATGCGCGTCTCCACTCATGCCGAAACCTGCGACCTCGGCGAGAATATCGGCGCCCCTGGCCGCTGCCGACTCGTACTCCTCCAGCACGAGACAGGCGGCACCGGCGCTCAGCACGAACCCGTCACGGTCAATATCCCAGGGCCGGCTGGCGGCCTGCGGATCATCATTGCGGGTTGACAGCGCTCGAGCCGAGCAAAATCCACCGAGACCCAGGATGGTGATCGGAAATTCCGCTCCACCAGCCAGCATGACATCAGCATCACCGTACGCGATGGTCCGCGCAGCGATGCCGATACAATGCGTTGCACTCGTGCAAGCGGTGACCAGGGCGAGGTTCGGGCCTTCGAACCCGTAGCGTATCGACACGTGTCCGGCGATCATATTAATGATGCTGCCGGGAACAAAAAACGGGGAGATCTTGCGCGGCGAACCGGAGCTCAAATACTTATCGTAATTATTTTCGATCGTGTTTAAACCGCCGATTCCCGAGCCCATCGCAACGCCAATCCGCGGAGGCGCGTATGCGTCAACAGAAACGCCCGACTGTTTTACCGCCTGTTCCGCTGCCGCAACTCCGAAATGGATAAAAGGATCCATTTTTCGGACATCTTTGGCGGGGATATATTCGCCTGCATCGAAGTCTTTGATGCAACCGGCGAAGGTTGTGGAAAAAGCGGTGGCGTCGAAATGCGTTATCGGAGTGATGCCGCTACGTCCAGCGACCACATTTTCCCAAGCGGTGGTGACATCGTTACCGACGGGGGAAATTATGCCTAAACCTGTTACGACAACCCGGCGCTTGGCCATATCATTGATTCTGTCGCAAACGAAACGCTATCAGGATAAACCACAAACGGTCCCGCAATCCGGCGGAGCCCGGTTTGCGGCAAACTCAGGACGTGCTTTCGCTGGCCCGTGCCGTGATGAAATCAATCGCCTCCTGAACGGTGGTGATCTTCTCCGCGTCTTCGTCAGGAATCTCAGTCTCAAATTCTTCTTCCAGCGCCATGACAAGTTCAACGGTGTCCAGCGAATCTGCGCCTAGATCATCGACGAACGAAGCTGTGTTAATTACCTCTTCCTCTTTAACACCGAGCTGTTCGGCGACGATGTTTTTAACTTGTTCCTCAATGCTGCTCATTCTGGTTTGGTCCTCTCGTAAGGAGTATTCGTGGATCGAGCCGAACACCGGACTCGTCGGCTGCGTATTTTAAGGGAATAGTCAAAGGCAATCTACTGCCATGTAAAGCCCTGCGGTTGTTGACTATCCAAGCATTTTAGTGCTTTAAATCATATACATACCACCATTAACATTGATGGTCTCGCCCGTGATGTAGTTTCCGGCCGGTGAAGCCAGAAAAAGCACGGCGCCGGCGATATCGATAACCAGCCCCAAACGATTGAGCGGCACCTGGTCACAGAGTTCGGCGCGCTGCTCCTCAGTCAATGCGGCAGTCATATCAGTCTCGACAAATCCTGGTGCAACTACGTTTACCGTAATCCCTCGAGGCCCGACTTCGCGCGCCAATGCCTTACTGAATCCAACCAGGCCCGATTTCGCGGCCGCATAATTGGACTGGCCCACATTACCCATGCTTCCGACCACCGATGCAATCGAAATAATTCGACCATGACGCGCTTTCATCATGCCACGTAAAACCGCCTTGGAGAGGTGGAAAGCCGGAGTAAGATTGGTGCTCAGCACATCGTCCCAGTCGGCCTGTTTCATTCTGACCAGGAGACTATCCCGGGCAATCCCGGCATTGTTGACGAGTATCGAGACATTACCTTCACGGGCGACGATATCCTTTAGCAATGCCGTGACTGACTCAGGCTGGGTGACATCCAGTACCGCACCCCGCCCGTTGATAGCCGCACTCTGGAATCGTTTCCCGATAGCCTCGGCACCGCTTTGACTGGTTGCAGTTCCAATGAGCGTTGCCCCGGCTCGCCCCAGGGTGTCGGCAATCGCCGCACCGATGCCACGCGATGCGCCTGTGACCAGTGCAATCTGGCCGTCAACTGAAAAAAGCTCGTTAATTCTGCTCATACTTCCGACGATAGCCGACCCGTGCTTGGATTCAGGGGGCGGATTATAACGGCGCTCTCGATCGGCGCCATGCCTCAAACGCGATAAAGTTCATCAAGCCACTCAAGGCGCCCCAGAGATGCGCGTCGGTGACCACCGATCCGCCCACAATACCCCCCGAAAATGGCATTTCGCCCATCGTTTGCTCCCAGATGAGTTTTAGGCTGATGCCCAGCAACAGCCACTTTCCGAGGCTGATTCCACTAACCACCCAGGCCAGCGCACCGATGACGAACAATCCATGCAATACCCCGGATATACCTACACACCAGAATATTTCGGGGTTGAAAAGATATAGGCCGAGGCTGGTCCCAATCGAACAAATTACCAGATCCGCAGCCCATTGACCGGCGCGGCGATCCTGTGCAAACAATACGGCCATGGCCAGCAAACCAGCCACATTGAGAAAAAGATGCCCCCAGCCCAGGTGAATAAAATTGCCTGTTAAGAGGCGCCACACCTGACCCTCCGCGACCTCGATCCGCGCATAGATAAGCAAATCCTGCCAATCCGCCGGCAACGCCTGAACCAGCGCCATCAGGACCGTCAGGCCGAGTGCCGGGAACAGCCACCGGGGAATGCTGGAAACGAGATTCTTGTTATTGGTTAACAACTAAAGCCACTTTTATATGCTAGAGTCTTGCGTTAGAACGGTCGTACTGCAACCTGAGTGCATTGGTATCACTGAGCTTCAGGTGTCGGTGCGCAAATCACAGGCCGGCATCGGATGCTGCCTGACAGTATGGCCGATCATCTCAGAAATACGGGTTATTTTCATGACATCAGGGACTTTACCGGCTCTCACCGTTTTACAGCGGGGTTTCACGCTGATCGAGATCATGGTGGTGGTCGTCATTCTTGGCATTTTGGCGGCGCTGATTGCGCCGAATGTCATCAGCCGCATCGACGATGCTCAAGTGGTCAAGGTGCAACAGGATATTCGCGCCATGGAAAGCGCCTTGAAGTTGTACCGGCTCGATAATTTTCGTTATCCAAACACCGAGGAAGGCCTGGCCGCATTGGTGACGCCGCCACAGGATCCGAATGCACGATGGCCCGCCGGCGGCTACCTCGACCGTGTGCCCAAAGATCCGTGGGACCAGGACTACATGTACCTGCACCCTGGCAACCAGGGAGACTTTGACATCTATACGCTCGGCCGCGATGGCCAGCAAGGTGGTGATGGCATTGACAGCGATGTCGGTAACTGGTCGCTGCGATGAGAGTTCGCTTGCTGGTAATTCAGTAATCTGAATAAACCCGCGACCGCGACCCGATCATGTTCACCCGCCGAAAACAGTCGGGATTTTCATTACTGGAACTGCTGGTAGTCGTTTTTATTATCGGTGTTCTTTCAACCATGTTTACGCTGTCCGTCGGTCTTACCGGCAGCGATCAGGAACTGGAAACCGAAACCGATCGACTGATTGCCGTTGTGCAATTGGCCAGCGACGAGGCAATCATGCAGGGTCGTGAACTCGGCATGCGTTTTTATCCCGATGGTTATGAATTTGCGACGTTTCAGGAGGACTTCGTCGAATATTACGATACCGAAAAATCGGATAGTCCCGGGGAGCAGGATAACCCCGAGGAGCAGGATCAGTCCCAATGGATCGTGCTCGGCAACGAAGCCATATTGGGCCAAAGAAGTCTGCCCGACGGTATCTTGCTGGAACTGGAAATCGACGGCCGACTCGTGATTCTCGAAAGAGACGATGAAGGCGACGAAGAGGAAAATTCCAAGCGAGATTACCAACCTCAGATAAGGCTGTTTTCGAGCGGCGACGTCAGTCCATTTGTCGTACAACTCAGGCGTACGTTTGAGAATAAGGGAGTGCAGATCGATTTCGATGCGCAAGGCATGGTGGAAGTCACTACGGATTTAGAGTGAAGCATAAATACTGCAAACCGTACCCCCGCCCGACCGGTCGCGGATTCACATTGCTCGAGGTGCTCGTAGCGCTGGTGATCGTCAGCCTCGGCATGATCGCCGTATTTGGCCAGCTTAATCAAATGCTAAGCGCCAGTGGTCGTTTGCGCGATAAGACGCTGGCCCACTGGATCGCCGTCGATCAGATCACAGAACTGCAGGCGATCAATGCGTACCCTAAAGTCGGCGAACGGCATGACGAATTGGATATGGCACGTGCCACCTGGTCCTACACGGTAAAGATCTCTCAAATAGGCGACCTGGCGATGCGTCGTGTCGACGTCACGGTGGCGTTTGCGGATACTCCGGAGCGGATTCTCGCCGAGGTCAGTGGATTTATCGCCCCGCCGCAGCAGGGCGGTACAGGCGGTAATCTCGGCGGCGGATCTCAAGGCGGTGCAGGCGGTCAGCCGCAGCTTGATGATGATGGGAATCCGATTGGCCCAGCCGCAGCAGCTGTTGGCACGGACAATCAACCCGCTGGTTCAGGTTTCGGCAGAGGCTGGGAACCGCTGAATCCGAACGAATATCAAAGTGACGGCTCTTGATGATGCAGACCTCTGACATATGCCCGGCGGCGCGCGCGCGTGGTTTCACATTGCTGGAACTGCTGGTCGCGATGGCCATTTTCGGGGTCATCAGTGCGCTGGCACTCGGCGGCCTGAATGCCGTGGTGACCCAGCAAACGATCGCCAAAGATCAGATGCTGCGACTAGCCGGCCTGCAGCGGGCGATGCGACTGATGACGGATGACTTTGCGCAGCTCAACCCGCGATTCGTGCGACAAATACTCGGCGACTCCACGGATCCGCCGCTGGTCACGGATCAGCTCGGTGAAAATATCGTGCGCCTGAGCCGCAGTGGCTGGAGAAATCCCGTGCCTGTCGCCCGGGGAACCTTGCAAAGAGTCCAGTACCGCATCGAGGAAGAGGATTTGATTCGGGATTATTGGTTAGTCATGGACTACCCGTTGGGCGCCGAACCTCGCTCTGAAGTGTTGCTCGAGAATGTGACGGAAATCGAAATCGAATATCTCGCTGAAAACGACCAGTGGAGTACTCAATGGCCGCCTTTGCGACAAGGTCTGGTGACGACTTTTATCTATCCGCGCGCGGTTCGCATCAACCTTGATCTTGCTGACTGGGGTGAAATCGTGCGCATTGTGGATTTGCTTGAATGAGCGTTAAACCATGCAACGCGATGTTTCGACAACGCGGTATTGCGGCGATTACCGCGATCCTGGTCGTGGCGCTTGCCAGTATCCTGGCAGTGGAACTTGCCTGGGAATTGAACCTGGACATCCGGCGAACGGAAAATATGCTGTTGAGAGACCAGGCCCGACAAATTGCATTAGGCGCCGAGCTGATGGCAGCCGATGAACTGCGCAAGGATTACGAAAAGGACGCGGAAAATGATTTGTTCTGTGACGACTTGACGGAACGCTGGAACACGGATCTAACTTTTCCGGTCGACGGCGGCGCCGTCCGAGGGAAGCTGTCCGGCATGCAGGGCCGATTTAATTTGAATAACCTGATTGATGCCGCCAACAAGGAAGACGACCCAGAAACATTCAATCAATTCAAGCGTTTGCTGACGGCTTTGGAACTGGACACGGAGATTGCGCCCAAGGTCCTCGACTGGATAGATCCAAATCAGATCGCTGAATTCGGTGGCGCCGAAGATGGTGTCTACACGGCAAAATCACCGCCTTATCTGACCGCGAACACCTGGTTTACGACGACAACAGAGCTGCTGGCGATCGATGGTTTCGTCGATCCGGCCGAACCGGACCCGAGCATATTCAAGCTGCTGGAGCGATATGTCGCGGCGCTTCCTTCGGGGACCAAAATTAATGTCAACACGGCCGAAGACCCGGTATTGGCATCGTTTGCAGAAAGCGCCAGCCTCGCGACTGCCGAACGTCTTAGAGCTAATCGGCCCTATTGCCAGTTGTGGGACGAACCGAACGCTGCAGGGGCATCCGGTGTGTCCTTTTGGGATGACGCCAAAGACATCATCGGGGACGAAAACCAAGCATTTGTGACAGAAAATCTAGAGATCGCCACCGAATATTTCCAGCTGAAAGTTGCCGTAACCCTTGGCACTACACAACTCACTATGTACAGTCTCATGCATCGGGATCCCGTCCAGGGACTTGTGACAACCAGGCTGCGGTATTTTGATACCAAGTAAAGGATTCCACGGGATTTTATCGAATGACCGATTTGCTCGTATTACGCTTTAACGACACCGAGGCGGATTTCGTGGAGTGGGTGTCCGTCGATCAGTTCGGCGGACAGTTGGGTGAAGTCAGCCGCGGGGATCTCACGGCCGCCGCCGCCGCCGCGGCGGGTCGCAAGGTCATTGCGTTAGTACCGGCATTCAGCGTACTACGCCTGTTTGCCGAGATTCCGGTACGTGCCGCCGCGAAGGTTCTGAAAGCCCTGCCGTTTGCAATGGAAGAGCAGCTTGCCGAGGATGTCGAAGAACTGCATTTTGCGATGGGCAAGCGCGATACGCATGATCGGCTTCCGGTTGCAGTGGTGCAACGCGAAAAGATGGATGCCTGGCTGGAGCAGGTCGAGGCAGCCGGGTTCGATCTGGCAGGGATTTACAGCGACGGTGATTCAATCGGCGATATTCCGAATACGACAATTCTGCTTGTCGAATCTGAACGCGCATTTCTCCGCGATCCGGCCGGCGACGTTGCCGTGGCGGACCTGATCGGCCTCGATGCGCTTCTGGACTTGTGGTTGACCAAGCGAAACCTCGAGGCGGAAGACGATGCGCCAGCACCGATCAATTTGCTCGTCTATGCCACACCGGATACACAGGAAACACTGAACCCCATTCTCGAACAAATCCGTCCGCTGATTGAAACACTGGACGTAAAAGTGCTACCTGATGGCGCTTTGCCGCGCATGGCTTCCCAGAGCGCTATCAATCCGGGTATCAACTTATTGCAAGGTGACTATTCACGCGGTTCGAACCTTGCCGCATACTGGCCCGCCTGGAAAACGACGGCGATTCTGCTGGCTTGCCTGCTCGTTGCGCTTCTCGGTAGCAAAATACTGGAAATCCGGTCCCTGAACAGCGAGGCGGAAAGGCTTGATGCGGCGATAGAACAAGCTTTTCGTTATACGTTTCCGGATGTAAAGGACATCAGAGACCCACGCGGTTTGCTCGAGAGCAAATTACGCGCAATGGGCCGCAATCCGGATAATACCAGTGGCAATTTATTTCTCAGCACTCTGAAAACCATGTCCGCAGCGGTGTCGGGGTCAACCCAGGGTAAAGCGAAACTCCAGGCAATTAACTACCGGAGCGGCATGATGGAACTGCGGATTCTTGCTCCGGACGTGGATACACTGGACAAGATTCAGAAAGAGATTTCCAAAAGTGGCGAATTGCAGGCGGAAATTCAGTCTGCCAATCCGGAAGGTGAAATGGTACTGGGGCGATTGCAGATCAAGGGGGCCGAGGCCAGGTAATTTATCGGACCTCAGGAAACCGGCATATGAAAGAATGGTTTGAACAACTGGAACAAAGAGAACGCCTGCTGGTAGCGGCGGCCGGCGTGCTCGTAATTATCGTATTGGTCGTGCTTCTGATTATTCAACCCATCTCCAGTCAAACCAGCCGTGGCCTCGAACGGGTAACTGATAAACGAGCGCTGTTGACTGAGTTGGAACAGGTGGCGCAGCGTATCGGACCGCAGGCTGGCGGCGTATCGTCGGTCATCGGGGCTAATACGGATTCACTGGTAGTCGTGGTCGACCAGACGACTCGAAGCGCCGGTCTCGCGGCCTATTTAAAAAGGAATCAGCCGGACGGTGCGAACAGCATACGACTCAGGTTCGAAAACGCGCCGTTCGATACAATCGTCGAATGGCTGGCTGAATTAGACGTAAATTTCAGTATGTCTGCGACATCCGCCAATATCGACATGGCTGCCGATCCGGGTCGGGTCAATTGCAATTTTACGCTGGCAAGAGCCGGCGCCTGAAATTTAATGAAGCCTCGAAGCCTCCTGATCGGAGTCGGTGTCGCCTGTTTCATGGCATTCGTGATCGCATCAGTCCCGGCTAAAGTCATCGCCAGCTTGCTCCCCGGGGACTTTGTTCAGATTGGCGGTGCTTCGGGGACTCTCTGGAGTGGTGAGGCGCGGCTGCTGCAAGTCTCCGGCGTACAGCTGACGGAGACGAAATGGACTCTTCACCCAATGCAGTTACCGTTAGGCCGGCTGGCCTTTGAGCTCGAAACGCACACGTCCGGCGGTTTCGTGCGCTGCGACATTACCCTGGGCATCACCGGCGTCGTAACAGTCCGAAATCTTGATGCGGCCGGACCGCTCGCACCGTTGGCCGGCTTAATGAAATTACCGCAAAGCGGTGGCGATATAAGCCTTCAGATCGATGTGCTGACCATCAAGAACGAATGGCCAAGCAGCCTGGTCGGCAGCATTCGCATCGAAAATCTGCCGCTCAACCTGATTGGCGTCGCGGCGGGCCCGATCGGGACTTACGAGGTCCGGTTCGATTCCGATCCGGTTCCCGAGGATGGTCGCATCGTCGGTGCACTCCAGGATCTTGGTGGCCCGCTCGAGCTTGGTGGATCGGTCTTTCTCGACCCGCCGCGAAACTATGAATTAAGCGCAACCATCAGAGCCGGGGCAGGCGCACCGACTGATCTGGCCCGCGGGCTGGCGCTGCTCGGCCCGGCAGATGCGAATGGTTATCACCAGTTCATGATGTCCGGATCAATGTGATCCGTTGGCGGGTACTTCGTGAAATATTTTCAATAAAGGAAAATAGAGCGCCAGTCGAATGGGTGAATCGTCTTGTTGAGCCATCGCGGCACCGTAGCGCTGAAGCTGAGATAAGTAACGCGACGTTTCTGACTGCAGAAACGCTTCAAGGTCACCGCCTTCGTGGCTGCTGGTCTTGTAATCGATGATCCACCGGTCACCGTCGTCTGTGACGAAGGTTCTGTCCAGTACGAGGTGTTCATAACGAGATCCGACCAAAATCGTGATCGGATATTCCGTTGCGGAATGCTTGTGCTCGCTCGACAGTATCCAGCGCCCGCGTTCATCGGTTACTGTATTAATGAGTGCCTCGGTGACGCTGTCCACCGCTTCGGCGAGCTGGTCCTGATCGGTTCCAAGCTTGCGTAACATTCGTTTGAACGCCGGTCGCAGTTGTTTGATTTTCGCAACGTCGAAATTTTCCAGCCCGGCCGTTGCAATTTGCTGCAGCCAGACATGTGTAACTTCACCAATCTGCCGGGCCGCACGGCCCGCCCAGTCATATTCAACGCCTTCCGGAATTGCCGCGTCCGCAATGTCCGGCGAGATTTGTGACCCCGGCGGTGCCGCCGGTAACTGCCAATCCGCTGTCAACCGCGTCAGCGGAACTTCGATCCACTCCGGTGACCGCTGCCACGCGTTCGACCGGGTTCGGACGGGAAGGTCGCCGGCTGCGCCGATATCGGGCTCGGTGCAAACCTCCGGCCAGAGGCGTCGCAACAGAGAACCGGTTAACGGCTCGATGACGTTTCCGTCTGTTTCCTGTCGCTGTAACTGGGCGAACAAATGCAGCCTTTTCCGCGCCCGGGTGACTGCCACATACAACAAGCGATCCTGTTCCAGGGATTCTCGTCGCTTCTCGAAACTCCACAGCAAGTCGTATATAGGGTCCTGTTTTTGGCCGGCTGCCTTTATCGGCGCGACAACCAGTGGGCTGCCCTCGCCTGCCGTCGATGATCCGGGTTCCGCCAGTTCATGCCACAACAATAACGGCTGCTCGGATCGTCGCGTCCCGTAGCCAAGCCCCGGCAAGATAACCGTGTCGAACTCCAGACCCTTGGCTTTGTGCATCGTCATGATCTGCACGACCGGGTCGCGCTCCGATCGGGTGACGAACCGATTGCGTAAACGATCCATCAACTCGACTCCGTCGGCGCAGTCCGCACCGACATCCATCGTCTGCAGAAATTCGAAATACCGATCGACCAACTCGAAGTCGGAAGCTTCTTCTACGGTCGCCGGGCCGCCCAGGTCCAGCCAGGCCGCTTCGACACAATCACGCAATGGCAGCCGACCCCGCCGCAATCCGCTGGCCTGCATGACCTGCCGGAGCTGCTCCAGACGCGGCCGGCCAGCCTCGCTCAGACGTTCAGTGCAGGAGGGGTCCTGGAGAATCTCCCAAATGCACCGCTTATGGTCTTCTGCGGCCAGCACATGCAGATCACCGAGTGTCAGGCCACACCAGGGCGCTCGCAGCAGGGCGAGCCAGGCCAGGCGGTCGCCCGGATGCACGATTGCCCTCGTCAGAGCGAGCAGGTCCTGCACCACGCCCAGTTCGGCCATGGTCTCCAACTCTGTTCCAGTGAAACCGATTCCAGCGTCACGCAATTTCGACGCTATCGCGGCCACATGGCGCCGACTTCGGACCAGGACACCGATCGAATCCTGTGGCCAGCGATTCCGGCATGCGGAAATAATCTCTGCGATATCCCCGGCTTCCTTCTCCGGCTCGCCATGCGGCACAACATGCCATGTGACCGCGGCATCCGGATCCGACTTACGAACCGGCGTGCTGGGAGAAAAGGCGACGGCCCCGGTTACTGCATCATCGCTGGCCGGAAGTACATTCCGGAATACGCGGTTAAACCACTCCACCACGAGCGGGTCCGAGCGAAAATTTGAATTCAGCAGCAGAAACTCCGGACGTAGCTGACCGATGCCGTTTTCCTGTGTTTCGAGGAAAAGGCCAACCTCGGCCTCTCTGAACCGGTAAATCGATTGCATCGGGATCACCGACCAGAAATACGGTCTTTCCCGAGTCAGGCTGCCAACCGGCCATCAGTTTCTTCAACAGGTCATATTGTGAGCGCGACGTGTCCTGGAACTCATCCAGCAGGATGTGTTCTATCTGGTAATCCAATGACAAACTCAGTTCAGTTGGCTCATCATCATCGCCAAGAGACAGCAACGCTTCCTGCGCAATCTCACTGAAGTCGGTTTCCCGATGCTCGGAAAATACCTGCTTCAGCATCGCCACGGAGTATGGCAGGGCGATTAGCAAGGCTTCGAGCGCAGCCCATTGCCGGTCTGTATAAACCGGGTCCGGTAGCTCGCGAACATTACCCAACGCCTGCTCGAGGCCGTCGATCCCGGACAGATCCGCCAGCACGCGCTGCCCCTGCGCCTTCATGTCCTTACCGTCAGCGGGGAAGCCCTGACGTTTATTCAGCTGCAGACGCCATTGGCCTTTTTTCGTCAGGAATACATCGGCCATTGCCCGCCACAGTGAAATCGCCCCGGCGCATGGCTGCGGAAAGTTCTCGACATCCTGCCAGGCAACCAGCGCCGACTCCGGATCATAGACAAAGATCGAACATCCCGCATACGTCAGGACCGCTGTGATTTCCGCGGCCTGCCGGGCGGAAATCAGTCCACTTGCCTCGCGCATGCGACTTTCTACGAGTTCACCGAGCGCGAATTCCAGGTGAGCACGTAGACCGTCCGATGTCCCGGTTAACCCCGAGCCGGTCTGTCGCAGCCATTGATCGCGCCGCGCCAGCATTTTTGCAATCAGCATCTCCAACCGATCGAACCGATTGTCCAGATGAGCCAGCAGCGCTGTAATCGCAGCCCCAATGGCGTCATTATCCTCCGCCAGTCCTATGGTCTCCCGGGCCGCTTCCCGATACAGCAGATTGGCATCGTCGGCGATACTGTGAAATGCGTTCAGGCCACTGCTCAATGGCGCGCGCCGACTCAGACGCGAATTCACGGCATCGATCGTTCCGATCCGCAGTCGCGATGGTTGTCTGTGAAGTTGCCAATCGAGTTCGCGATCCCGCTCGATTGCAGCCAGGGCCAGCTGGTAGCCGATCTTCAGATGCGCTTCCTGCGGTTCGCTGGCAACCCTTGCCGAATCCAGTGCGCTGATTATGCGCGAGCGCATTTCAGCCCCGGCCTTGCGGGTAAACGTGATCGCCAGGATTTCTTCGGGGTTTTTGACGACCGCCAGCAGACGAAGATAGCGCTGGATCAACAGCTCGGTTTTACCGGAACCCGCCGGCGCCTGAATCAGAAATGATCGATCCGGTTGCAATGCGCGTTGCCGGATGCGTGAATCCGGTGCTGCTTGCGCCGATTCCTTCATTCCCCTGCCTCGATAACGTACATCACCGATCGATCGTGAATACGCGTCAGCATTGCAAAGCCGTTATCAGCCATCCCCGTGTCGAGACGGTTTATCCGACAATCGCCGGCCGCGAACTCGTGCGCAAGAGCCACAAGATTGTTTCTCCATTCGCACAACAGACCATTCCAGTCGGCGCCTGGGTCGGCCAGAAATTCGCCGGGCGTCTGCATACCGTCGATACCCAGTTCTTCCCTGCCAACACCACCCAGCTTTACGCCGTCCTGGTTCAGCAGAATCACGGCAATTCCATCGGCCTCTGCCGTTGCTGCATATAACGGCAGCTGCGGTTCGGCCGGGCGCGCCCCGCGCCACGCGGTGGACCTGATACCCCGACCTGTTTTGTAATCAATGACCAACCGGCCGCCAGCGCCGAGGCAATCGATACGATCCTGGCGTAGGGTCAAGGTCAATGGCCCCAATTCGACCAACTCGGAACCTTCTATGGCCTCCGAGCGGAAATCCGGCCGCCTCCGATCCAGCGCGATCAATTCCCTTAATAATCCTTTAACTCGCCGGCGTTCGGTCACGCCAAGTATCTGCGCCAGGGGATGCCGTACTGAAAGATGCTTACGCAACGAACGCTCGACAGATGTGTCGATGTATGACTCGACCCGGTCGTCCGTCAATTCGGACAGGGCTCCCGTGGCGGCAATTCGCGAATATAGAAAAGCCAGCGCATCATGAACGATATTGCCCCGGGTCAACGCATCCAGACCATAAGGTGGTACCGAGAGTTCCACAGCACCGAGCCGCGCTTCGAAAAATGCACGTGCCGGACACGCGGACTGCATTTTCAACAGGTAACTGCCGCCACGGACCTTTTCCGTGCTCCGCAAAGGCGGCGGCGAATCGTCCGCCAGCATCTCAATCTTCCGCGAGGCAAAAATCTGTTCGCGATAGCTCACCACGCCATGAACCGCCACCGATTCCGCTTCTATTGCCGTCAGAGTCTCAAGCACCGGACTGGCAACCAGCTCCTCCTCTTCCCGGTGGCGCGGCCAGCTCGCGAAGACTGCCGGCGCGGACGCAAACAGGCTCGCCATGGTTCGGTCAGCCGCTTCCCTGATACCTTGCGGCGAGGCCTCCGGGATGCGCCGCTCGCGCTGCAGGAACATCGGAATCAACGGGTTCGCAACCGGCATGGGCGGCCAGACGTCACTACTGAGACCGCAAATCCACAACGCATCGAAATGATGCCCGGCTGCCTCCCGGGCTGTCATGATCTGCACGCCGTCCATGCGCCCCTCGGGTTGAAACAGCTGCTCGCTGGCCATACGGTTGAGCAACCGGCGAGCCTCGGGAAAAGATATGGACCCAATTACGGCGCTACAGGCCGCAAAACTGTCGAGCAAGCGGATCCAGGCGTCCGTTGCCTGTTGTTCATCACTGCTGAGGCAGCGGCCTTTTGGCCAACCAAGGTCCCGCAGGAAATTCGTAATCTGACCAGCCCAATGCCCGGGTTCGTATCGACCGCTCAATTTTGCATCCCAGGCAGCGGCCCGCCGCAATATATCGCTGAAGCCCGGAGCTGGCGCAGACACATCTTCAGTGCCCATGAAGATCGCCCCGAGGCGGCGCAAATCGATTTGCCGCAGGCCCTGCTCACGCACCTGAACATCCAGAGCCGCGCGTTGCATGGCTTCATCTTCACCGCCCCGGATATACGGCGTACGCAACAATTGGCCGAGTTGCCGATAGTTCAGCGTCCCCTTCGGCAAGCCGAGCATCAGCAAGGCGACATGGATCAGGCCGATATCGCTCAGCGGATTTCCATAGGCCACGTTGACCGGAAGCTCGGCGGACGACCTCGATCGCCAGTCCGGACAAAATACATCGAGGAATATCCGCCTTGCCTGTCGGGCCGTACCGTCCGGGATCAGGACGCCTGCGACGGCGGCTTTCTGATCATCGATCAAGCGGCGGGTCCAGCGCGCTGCGAGTTCGAATTCGTGCTGCGGATCCGCACAGGCAACGGCGTTGCGTGGCTGTTGTTGCAGGTCATTGAACGGCGCCGGCCGCAGCTGACCCAGCGATTCAATGGTTTGCCGCATTCGCTCCTGTTGCGCAGTGAACTGATTGAATCCGGCGAAAGCGATCGGCTGCGTTAAAGTGAGGCGGCCCGACGACAGTTCCTGTCGCAGCAAGTCCGGCACGATGGCGAAATCGATCCATTGACGTTCCCCGCAAAGCGTCTCATATTGAGCGGCCCAGCTCGCGAAGGCTTCCGAGTCAGGGCCAACGGCACTCTGCCGAACAACCGCCACGGAAATATCCCAGCTGTGTGACAGGCGCCACGCGTCGATCAGCATCGAAGTTGCGGATGAGAAATCCTGTGTCGCGGCCAATTCCGGCGACGAGTCCCCTGCCGTGATTTTTTGCCAGATCAGCCGTGATTGTTGATCGGTCAGTAAATCAAAACGCCCGGCGTCCCCACCGGCAAGCAGAGATTCGCGCCATAAGCGTTCCAGCCATGCGTTCCAGGGCAGAATATCAGCAGACGACCAGGCCGAGCGGCCGGTTGCAGCCTGCTGACGGTCAGCGTGCCAGCGAAGATGGCGTGCCAATCGTGCGTTGGCGGTCACCAGGCTCACGCCTTGCGTCATCCATAGTGACATTATTTTTACTTTTATATCAGTAGATTAAGATATATTATTAATGTTTTACATCGATTTCTCAGCGGCATAAACATCGAGTAGTTCTTCGATCCGCACAAACACTGTTTCCAGCATCGCCTTTTCCGGCAACAAAGTGATGCGGAAGTGATTGTTGTAGTCCACGTTAAAACTAACCCCCGGCGCGATGAGCACATGTTTTTGTTGCAGAAGCTCCAGGGCAAATGCTGCATCATCGAAACCCGGAAGCACGGATCGATCCACGCCGACAAAGGCATACATTGCCCCTGCCGGTTCCACCAGAGTCAGATAACGGCTTGCGGCGATGGCCTCGATAACCGCGCGCCTCGATTCAAACAACCGGCCACCCGGCTTAACGAGCTCCAGGACGCTTTGAAAGCCGCCTAACGCGGTCTGCACTGCCCATTGCGCCGGAACATTGCTACACAGCCGCAACGATGCAAGCAACTCAAGTGCATCCAGATAATCCTGCGCGTGGTCCATATCGCCGCTCAGCACGACCCAGCCGACACGATAACCACAGGCGCGGTATACCTTGGACAAGCCGCTGAAGGTTGCGCACACGGTGTCCGCTACGAGGGTCGCCATGGGAATAAAATCGGCATCCCCGTAAGTCATTTCATCATAAATCTCATCGGCGAAAATGATGAGTCCATGCTGCTCGGCCAGGGCGACGATCGATTCCAGCGTACTGCGTGAATAAACGGCTCCCGTCGGGTTATTGGGATTGATGATTACGATGGCGCGTGTCTGCGGTTTGATCAGCTTCGCTATACCTTCGACGTCGGGCTCGAACCGGTTTTCCGGCAAACAGGGGTAATGAACGGGCTTGCCCTGATTCAAGGCTACACCCGCAGTCCAGAGCGGGTAGTCAGGACTCGGAACCAATACTTCGTCACCTGGATTCAATAAGCCGCGCAGTGTGATATCGATCAACTCACTGACACCATTGCCGATGAACACATCCTCTACCGTAACACCCGTCACGCCGCGATCTTGTTGTTGCATGACGATGGCTTCACGCGCGGGAAATATGCCTTTCTGATGACAATAGCCTTCGCTGCTGTGCATATTCTCAATCATCGCCAGACGCATGGTCTCCGGTGTCCGGAATCCAAATGCACCGGGATTACCAATATTCAGAGAGATAATCTCGTATCCACGGCGCTCCATCTCGTGTGCCCGATTGGCGAGTTTGCCGCGGATCTCGTAACGAACTTCTTTTATCGCCCGGCTTGGTTGTATGAAAGTAGCCATCAGTCTGGGATCTTACGCAAAAAATTAAGCAGCGGATGTCGCTGGCCGGATAGCGGCTTTCTCAAGATTCAATAATGAGGCCGCAATTGTCGCTACCAATAACAAGCCGGTAATTACAACGAACGGCAGAAAATAGGAGCCCGAGATATCAAATAATAATCCGGTCGTCACGGGACCCAGCGCGCCACCGGCGGCATCCAGTATGTTGATCGCCGCCAGTATCTTACCCAGCGAGCGCATGCCAAATAAATCCGCGGACAGAAGCTGAATCAGCGTATAGATACCGCCCCAACCGAATCCAAATGCAACCAGCCCCGTCCACAAGGCGAGAGAACTCTCAAGCTGAACAGCCAGCATTAATGATACCCCGCCTGCCAACATCAACCCGAGGCCGGTAAGAAGAATTAGTTTCCGGCCAAAATTCTCCGCAAGATAACCGCTGATAACCTTGCCGATCAATCCGCCGATGAACAGTATCGAGACACCTGTCGACGCATCTGCTGCCGAATAATTTGACTTACTCATATAAATAAACACATTGGCACTCATGCCCAAAATGCAATAAAAGGTGCACATTGCAATAGTCGCGACGATCCAGAAATTGCGACTCGATAAGGCTTCTGCCAGGGTGTAGCCGGTCAATGCCCTGGGCGGAGCTGCCTGGTTATCGGCGGCGGGTAGCCCGGCACTGTTCGGCCCGTGTTTAATAAGAAAAAACGCCACGGGAATAAGGATGAGTGGAATTAGCGAAATCCACTCGAAGACCTGTCGCCAGTCCGCCATCGTCATCAACCAGGTATTCAATTTGGGAAAAAGCGCATTGCCGATGCTGCTGCCCCCCAGAACCAGACCAATGGCCAGGCCGCGTCGCTTGTCGAACCAACTGGAAATCAGGTAAACATTGATCATCAGCCCGCACAGCGCGAGGACTGCGCCAAAACTCATCTGTATCCAGTAAATGTGAGTCAATGACTGGACCTGGCCATATAAAAAATTGCCGGCGGCCAAAATCGCCAGCCCGACGATTAGCAGTGGCTTTACGCCCACTTTATCGGCCAGCCAGCCTGATCCCAACCCAAAGACGCTGGCCGTAGCCAGCATGATCGTGTCCCGCAGTTTGATCTCCGTAACACTGATTTCGCGTCCTGTGATCTCGGATAATGACTTCATCAACTCGATGTCGAAGACCGCCATGCCTCCCAGAGTCATACCGTTCGATACCATCAAAATCAGCAGCGAGGAGCCACAGATTACCCAGCGGTAATTTCGGCTCACAGTGGAGCTATTTTGCATTTACCTGGCCTTGACTGATGAAATCAGGTCGCACATTAATGGATTGGCCGCTTCAGTTCGACTTATGGCCGAGTCCCGCAAATACCGCGATCAGATACGTCAGTATCGAAATCACGAGCCCTAACAGGGCGGGAACGGTTGTGTCCATACTAAAAACAATATTCTGCGAATTCATAAGGGCCGCCGCCGCGCCAACAATATAGGCAATGATCGCAGCCGGGTTCCAGACCGCCAGATCATCAAGTTCCTCCGCGGAAAAACGCGTCCGGGCAATGAAATAGTAGTGTGCAATTACCGGGCCAATTAGGGGTGGCACAATGCTCGCCAATAGATTGATCCAGTCCATGAATCTCGCGTAGATACCAAGCCCGACGATGGTCCCCAGGACGCCGCATATCACAGTCATGACACGTGTCGGGCGCCGGAATACCGCGGATGTCTGGATCACGGGTAAATATAAATTGGCATCCCCGGTCGTCCAAAGCGCAAAACTCATACCGATGATTCCGGCAAACATAAGAAACGTGCCCTGGCTCCGAAGGTAAACCGTGAAATCGAAGGTACCGGAGACAACTCCGCCCAGCGCACCGACCATCTGTAAAAACCACTGAGCCACGAGCAATGCAATGAAAGGGAATGGCAATCGCTACCCACGCCTTACGCGCAAATCGTGTGTACTCCGGCATCACAATCGCACCGACAATCCATGAGCCGATAACCAGGTTGATCGCGCTCAGCGTCGTCAACGGTGTCTCTGATTCCGCTGCCCGTTGGGCAGACATATCAAGAAAGCCGGCCCAGCCGCCGGCTTGGTCGATATTCAGCCAGGCAGCGTATAAACCAACCGCGACCAGTATGACTACTGATGGAATACTGACGTACTCGAGACCTTTCACACCGAAATAGGTCGTGATAGTAAACAGGATTCCGGCCGCTATCGCGATCAGATAAAAACTCATGCTGTCGGAATTTCCGGCCCAGGTTACGCCGAATGCGCCGACAACGATGCCCTGCCATCCGATCAATAACAACGCAATAACGAGTACCGGAATGTAGGCACCGATTTTCCCGTACACGAGTTGATACAGCAGACCACTATTGCAAGCAGTCCGGTAACCGATATAGCCCACCAGGGCGCCGATCACGAAGTTCGCGACATTACCGGCGAATGAGGCCCGGACAATATCCGGCCAGAACACTTGCCCATTGCCGAGCATGCCGCCAACAAAAAGGCCGGTGACCAGGAAGCCCCAACCAAAAGCCAGCGTAAGTAAAGGAAAGGTTCCGCGTCGCTGTGACTCAGTTAAGGGTGTTACCGGATTATCCGCACTCTCCTTCTCTGCCTCGGCATCATAACTCCACCAACTTTTCAGTTTACTCATCACGCCTCCCCCAGGCTTCAGCTGCTAACCGAATCAGTCGCGAATCAGTTCTACCAATTCGTAAAACGTCTGCATGTATCCGCCGATATCACCTCTCAAGAAAATGAAATCGCCGTCATTGGTACACCAAATATCATAGGGTGGGTGCGCTTCCGGCAAACCGGGTGATGATACGAAACGGAAATGCAGTGCATCGAAGTGACCCGCCTCAACATCGATCTTCTCCTCGCCGACATACTCAACACCGAAGCCGATCCGAAATAACATGGGCCCCGTTGCGCCGCGATGATCGGGCGACGACAACAGCATTTCATCAATGCTCTGCACGCCCTGTCCCGCTTTGGATAGATCAAATAAACGCATATGCCAAGCATCACATACGATCGCGTGATTCTGAAAAGTCGACAAGCGTCCCATTGGTTTCCATACGTTGCGTCACACGTCCATCCAACGCTGTGTAGGTTTCACATTCAGCATAGTCCGCACCGAAGCGAAACCAACCCGAACCCATGAAACGATCGTTCACGACGATCCGCACGAAACAATCCATCGGGTACCAGTCTTCATCGAGACTATAGGTAATATCGCGCATCACACTGGGTCGGTCATCGATCTCACAATGCGCGATGCAGGTACGCTTGCCGTCGCTATGTACGTTGATCGTGAAATATTCCCGGCCTCGTTCCTCGTCCATGCGATCGGGTTTCTTGCTGGTGTAGCGGATCGTTCCCCGGAGGGTGCGATGATCGCGTTGCAGAATGTCATTCATATCCAACCATCCTTCACTAAAAGCTAACTATAATTTCGGTATTCGTTGATTTCGCTATTCTCGTTATTCGATGTCGCGTTCGATTTCCGCCTCTAAGCTGTTCTGAGATTCGATAGTTAAATCGCCGCTGAACTGATCGATAAGATTCTGAGCCGCCTCAACATCCAGCTGAAAAACATCGGTCACAAAATATTTCCGGACCATGCCACCGGACTCAAAAACAACGCCTTCGCCGGCGTGGCCACAAATTCGAGTTCCCCGCACATCAAATGCAATGGTGTTGGCGAACTTGAGTTCCCTCGCAGGTGGACTGATACGCACATGATAAGCACTCGACCTGGTCGGTGCATAAACAATCAGGTTTGTTCGATCCAGTGTTCTGAACCCACTGACCTGGCTGGCCTGAAAACAGGCCTGCTTGCCGAACGGGGTGTCCTCTTCACCCGCATCCACCTCCGTCTGGTTGCTTGAACAGGCGCAGAGCATTACGCCGCTTACGGCAAAACAAATACCGCGCACGATAATCCACAGATGGCGCATCAATCCGTTGCCACCGGCCGATTCACTGAGCTTATCCAATCACTCCAGGAACCGACATACAGCGCCGCTCCCGTGAGCCCGGAAATTTCGAGCGCTAACAGCGTATGGCAGGCTGTGACGCCTGATCCGCACATACACACGAGTTCGGACGGCGATCGGGCGCCGATACGTGCCTGATGATGGGCACGCAACTCACGTGCCGGGTGGAATAAGCCGCCGGGCCCAAGGTTGCCCTGAAACGGCAGGTTAATCGCCCCCGGAACGTGCCCGGCGACGCGGTCCAGTGGTTCCTGTTTTCCGCTAAAACGGTCTGGCGTCCGCGCATCCATTAACAACAGGCTGCCGTCCGCCAGGCCGGCTTCCAGCTGAGCAACGTCGATGACCGGCATATTTCCCGGCGTGCCATAGACACCGGCAGATTCAGACCACGCCGTATCCGGTAACTCGCTGCTCAACTCGTGATTTGCGGCCTGCCAGGACCGCAGACCGCCATCCAGCAGGGCAACTCTCGCGTGACCCATCCATCTGAATAGCCACCAGAGTCTTGCGGCAACAGCCCCGCCGATATCGTCATAAACCACGACCATGCTATCCACACCGACGCCCCAGCTCGCAAACAGGCGTGCCAATGATTCCGCGTCGGGGAGCGGATGCCGACCACCTCTCTCGGCAGACGCCACAGATGCGAGGTCCTCATCCAGATCTGCGTAATGGGCGCGCGGGAGATGGCCGGATTCGTAAGCCTGGCGGCCTGCATCCGGCCGCATCAGATCGAAGCGGCAATCCACGGTGATCCAATTCGGGTCATCGAGATGTGCCGCCAGTTCGTCGACCGATACCAGTGACTGAGCAACGTCGATTTTCGTCATTATTCTTTCCTCTCAATCGAGCCCCACCGGCTGTCGTACTTGTAACGGGCCGTCGGTGTGAGAGAAAATAACACGTTTTTAAATCGGGGCCTTCCGGTCTCGGCGTTTCCGATGGCCAGAAACAGGTCGGTTGCGCTAACCTTCAGCTTTGCTAATGCGCCCGGAATTGACGGACGCGACCCGGATCCAGGAGTAAAACATGGATAAAGTGATGGTTTGTCTGAAACGCGTTGTCGACTACAACGTACGTGTCCGGGTCAAGCCCGATGGCTCGGGCGTCGTGACCGACGGCGTGAAAATGAGCATAAACCCGTTCGACGAAATTGCATTGGAAGAGGCCCTTCGAATTCGGGAACAGGGTCAAGCCGCAGAAGTCTTTGTAGTTTCTATAGGACCTTCCGACTGTCAGCAGCAATTGCGTACCGGCCTCGCCATGGGCGCGGATCGCTCGATCCTGGTCGAGACTGATGAAGACATGGAACCGCTGGCCAGTGCGCAGATATTTCTGAAAATTATCGAGAAAGAAAATCCCGAGCTGGTCATACTCGGCAAACAAGCCATTGATAATGATTGCAACCAAACCGGGCAGATGCTTGCAGCACTCTGGGACCGCCCGCAGGCGACCTTCGCATCGCATCTCGAATTGACTGACACTACAGCAACGGTTACCAGGGAAGTCGATGCCGGTTTGGAAATGATCGAAGTCGACCTGCCCGCGGTCATCACCACTGATCTTCGCCTGAATGAACCTCGTTACGTGAAACTTCCCGACATCATGAAAGCCAAGAAAAAGCCCATGGAAACCATCGCGATAGACGAGCTGGGGGTAAATATAACGCCTTCATTTGAAAGCACACAGGTTGAATCACCCGACGAACGACAAAAAGGCGTGATAGTTAATGATGTCGCCGAATTAATCGATGCTCTAAAACAAAAAGGTCTTCTGACCTGACACAACGGGCGTGCAACTCCACCACTTCAGATAATTTTTTTCACCCTGCTGCGAAACCAAACGGACCCGTGACAAGATAGGTAGATTTTATGAGTAAAGTATTGATCCTTGCCGAGCATGACGGCGCTGTCTTGAATCCGAGCACCGCCAAGTGCGTCAGCTGCGCGAGTAGTTTGAGCGCAGAAAGCATCGATGTAGCGGTATTCAGTGATGCCTGTACCCCCATCGCTGAGCAGGCTGCTGCCTTGACCGGGGTCACGCGCGTTTTAACCGTTGAGCGCGCCGAAAACGCACACCAGTTGGCAGCGATCCTGGCTCCTCAATTTGTCGAACTGGCCACAGGCTACGACTACCTGCTCGCCCCATCAACAACCTATGGCAAAGACATCATGCCGCGAGTCGCGGCCTTATTAGGTGTTGGCCAGATCAGCGACATCATGTCGGTAGAGGGGCCATACACGTTTAAACGCCCCATATATGCGGGCAATGCGATTGCAACCGTAAAGGCTCCAACGGACAAGCCACTGGCTGCAACGGTCAGAGTCGCCTCATACCAGGCTGCAGAAACGGGCGGATCAGCGAGCATCGAGGCTGTAAACCTCGGAGTCGATTTACCCGGGCATACACGATTTCGCGAATTGAGATCGGGTGGTGGAGATCGCCCCGATTTGCAAGCTGCGAATATTGTCCTGTCGGGTGGCCGCGGCGTTGGCAGTAAAGAAAATTTTGAGTTGCTGTATCACCTGGCCGATAAACTCGGGGCGGCCGTCGGCGCTTCGAGAGCGGCGGTCGATGCGGGCTATGTTCCGAATGACATGCAGGTTGGTCAAACGGGGAAAATCATTTCGCCGGACCTGTACATCGCGCTTGGTATTTCCGGCGCGATTCAACATCTGACCGGCATCAAGGATGCGGGCACGATTGTCGCAATTAACAAAGATTCCGAGGCGCCGATCTTTGAAGTTGCAGACATCGGCCTGGTCGGAGATTTATTCGAAGTGCTAGCGGATCTGGAAAAACAACTTGCCTGAGCAACGGATTCGACTGCAATTGACCTAAAAACCGAACAGTGGACCCAGGGCGCTGAGCACCTCGACAGTCTTTTCACTACCCGGCTTGACGACACCCAGGTAACACTCGATGAGCAATCCGGCCCAGATGGCGAGCACGAACGGTCGGCACTGCTGGAGACTTTTCGCCATCCTGGCGTTACTTTCATCCGTAACGGCACTACTGGCCAGCGCGTGTATGCCCTTCACGTAATCCGGAATGTATACCCGAATCATCAGGCCACAGAACACCAGGCCGGCGAAAATCGCCAGTTTCGCCCCGACCCACGGTTCGTCGCTCAATCGCCCCAGCGCGAAAGATACGCTGACCGACGTGAGTAAATAGATAACGATGATCCAGCGGAACCAGTAATCGATTCGCGTGACAAATTTCGCCAAGGGCTTGCCTTCGTTGAGGTGAATGGTGACCACCATGCTCAGCCATACCGGCGCCAGCAACCATATGCCAAGGTTCTGCCACAATGGATGCGGAACAAACTCCTCGCTGAGCACACCACCTACCGTCAGCATCAGGGCCATGCATATTCGCGGCACAAAATCGAGATTGACCATGATTTTTGCGGCCGTCATGCGCGCAGAATCACTCAGCTTCGGATCGATGACCATTCCGGAGGAGTAAAACACGCCCATATCACCGCCCAGCCAGTAAACAAAAAGCAGCAGATGCGCGATTAGAAAAAATTCGTACAGGTCCATTCAGGGACTCCCTATTTTTCCGGCCAGACCAATGGCCATCGTTGCGCAGGAATATCCGATTACAGGTTCTCAAGCACCGCTTCGGCGGCGCTCACTTTGAATTCTCCCGGTGCTTCCACATGTAACTGGGACACAACACCGTCATCTATAACAATAGCGAATCGCTGGCTCCTCGTGCCCATCCCAAATCCACTGGCATCGAGATCCAGACCCAGGGCCTGGGTGTAAGTAGCATTTCCGTCGGCGAGCATGACAACCTTGTCTCCCTGTGCCAATATCCTTACCCCAGGCGTCCATAACGAAAACATCATTGACGGACATGCAGCCAATCGTATCGACGCCTTTGCCTAGAATCGCTTCGGCGTGCTCGACGTAACCGGGAAGATGTTGCATAGAGCACGTTGGTGTAAATGCGCCCGGCACCGCAAACAAGACAACTTTATCGCCGGCAAACAATTCTTCTGTCGACATAGTGGCCGGGCCGTCACTGGTCATCACGCTAAAACTTCCCTCCGGCATGCGTTCGCCAACTTGGATGCTCATCATTTTCTCCATTTTTGTAATGCGCAGAACCCTTCAGGCCTGCGGGCTTCTCGGGCCGCGTATTGTACATCGTAGCGTCCTGTCCCGGAGATAAGTTTACTATTTCCCCCGGCGCTGGTAACAACTGCCCGGGACTGCGCGCTGAGGCGCCGGGGTCACTGGCAAGGCGTAGCGACGAGGAATAGCCGACTATTGCGATGAGTTACAACGCGGCCACGTGGAAACTCAGATTCCATCGGACAGACAGTGTCCGATCACACGAAAAACGCACTTTGCAAATCCACTGTTGGAGGCAGTTCGCCGGAGACTCTTTCCGCGGGAATAAAGCGGACCGCAGGGAGCCATCCCAAGGAAAGAGTCTCCGGCGAACTGCCGCGAGCTCTGGTGTATTTCTGGAAAATAAAATGCTCACTAACCGAAACTGTTTATCAGACAATCGGCCTAGTCTGAGTGATTACAGTTTATTTGATGAGAAATAGTGACAAGTCCGGCCAAAATGACACGATGACGAGCCCGATCAGCATCACGCCCATGAACGGCAGAACAGCCCGGCAAATGGTCCAGAAATCCTCCCGGAATGCCGTCATTGCCACAATCAGGTTCAGCCCCAACGGCGGTGTCAGATAGCCGATTTCCAGGTTAACAACCGTAATTATTCCAAAGTGCACCGCATCGATACCCTGTGCCTCGGCAAGTGGCTGGAGCATGGGCACGAGAATCAAGATCGCCGAGCCGATATCCATGACGCAACCAATCACCAGCAGAAACAGATTTATACCGACCAGGAATGCAATTGGGCTGTCGATCTGCGAACTGACCGAACTGATCAACATCTCCGGCACCTGCTGGTAAGCGAGGAAAATATTCAGGCTTAATGCCATCATCAATACCGGAAACAGTGACCCGAGCAGCTTGGTGGTCTGACCGATGACATCGTAAAGTTGACGAAAACCCATCTCCCGATAAACAAACACCTCCACGAAAATTGCATAGACGACGGCTACCGCAGCTGACTCCGTGGCTGTGAAATAGCCGCTGTATATTCCACCGAGAATCAAAACCGGCATCATCAATGCCCATAAACCGCTGCGCACGGAATCGACAAGCTCGCGAAAATTCCAGCGTCCTTCGCGAAAATTCCGGTTGCGCAGAATTGCGTAGGCAGACATCAGTGCGGTCAAGACAACGGCGGGTCCGATGCCGGCAATGAACAGATCGGCAATCGATGTCTGCGTCATGACACCGTACAAAATCAATGGAATGCTTGGAGGCACAATAATTCCCAGAGTGCCGGCTGCGCACAAGGCACCGATCGCAAACGATTTTGAATAACCCGCCTCAACCAGGGCCGGGTACATCACGGGTCCGATTGCGAGCAGAGTGACCGTCCCGGAACCCGAAACGGCCGCAAACAAGGCACACGACAACACGGTAGTGATCGCCAGTCCCGCAGGTACAGGAGCACTTACGGCTCGCATCATACGGATCAGGCGCTGTGCCATGACGCCACGGGACATGATGTTTCCGGCCAGGATATACAGTGGAATGGAAAGAAGAATTTCCTTATTCAGCGCATCCCAGGCGTCGAGAACGATATTGGTCAGGACACCGTCCCCAAAGACGAGGTAGGCATACGCCGTCGTCATCCCCAAAATCACCAGAAGGTTCTGGCGCAGCACAAACAACACCATGATCATCACGAACAGTCCGAAACCGGCCAGCATGATCAGTGCTCGTCCCCGCCAACACCCTGATCGACACTTCTCGCGTGCCCGTTATCGGCCGGCACGACTATCGTCTCGTCGACCGGAATCGCACCGGCTGGTTCGGCCGGCCGCGCAGACGGAAAGGCCGCGAAGAGCCCGTGGCGAACGGTCGCGATCACAAACACTACCGGTACGACCGCCTGAAACGGCCAGATCAGGATGCGCAGCACGACGGAACGTTCAGCCAGCATGTAGCTGTCCATCACGACAATCGCGGCAACGACCGCGAAGCACAGACAAAAACAGGCCATCAGCGCATCCTGCAATCGAATCAACAGCGGCTCAAAGCGCGCCGGCAACCAGCCATCCGCAAAACGTGGTCGCAGGTGCGCACCACTGGCCGAGGCAATACCAATGCCAAACATGACGACAAACAAATTGGCGTAGACGCCGGCCTGACGGGCCCAGTGCAGGCCCGAACCGGTGACCTCGCGCATCAGGACATCGGCGAAAATCACCCCTATCAAAACCAGAAAAGCCGCGAATGTCACAACCCGCTCGACGGATCCGATGCGTAGCAACAGGCGTATGGCAACAGGCTGCAATTTCATTGAAGTCACTTTAATATATCTAACTAATTTATTGTTTTAACAGATTAATATTAGGTATAAAATACATTATAATAAGCGCTGAAATAATATGCATCACGCCAACAGCGGCGAAAATCGGCGTGTAAGAATAGTGCTCGGACACAAAACCTGCCGCGGCCACAAACAGCATACCGCCAAAACTTCCGACCGCACCAAACAGGCCCCAGGTCGTTGCAACATCGCGTGACGGGAACAAATCAGCCGGCACCGTAAACAAGCTCGATGCTTTCATCTGTATGGCGAACATGGCCACGGCAATCAAGGCGATTGCCAGCGGCGCCGAATCAACGATGGCTGCCGGAAGCGCACACGGGATTAGCAATGCTCCGATCCAGATAATCCATTTTCTCGAGGCATTCACGCTCATGCCACCTCGGATCAGTCGCAGGCCCAGCCAGCCACCGAACAGGCTGCCGAGATCCGCGGCAAGGAACGGAACCAATGCCGAGAAAGCGATCTGCCGCAGATCAAAGCCCCGCTCCTGTACCAGGTAAAGCGGCAACCAGGCAGCGAAAAAATAAAATGCGCCGTCGCTGACGAATCGGCTCAACATCAGCCCCCAAACTTCCCGGTACTTGAGAAAACGTATGAATCCGTACCAGACTTGTTTTTCCGCAAAACCTGGCGCCGCTTCGCGCCCGTTCAGAATCAGGCTGCGTTCCTCGTCGCTTAATCGCGGATGACTTTCGGGCAGCGCATACAAAGCCTGCCATATCCATAGCCAGATAAACCCCGCGACGCCGGGCACGACAAACGCCGCCTTCCAACCAAAATCCATAATCAACCAGACGAGCAGCGGCGGTGAAATGAGCGCACCCAGGCCCGGACCAACGGTGACGATACCAACCGCCAGAGACCGCTCCGCTTTTGGAAACCACTCAGCGACGGCTTTGATCGCTGCCGGAAAATTCATCGCCTCGGTAATGCCAAGTAAGATACGGAAATTAAAAAAGCCCCAAAAGCCCCGCGCGAAAATATGCAGGATCCCGGCAATGCTCCAGGCAATAACCGCGAAGCGAAAAGAGCGCTTGGTACCGAGGCGATCGACGACTGGCCCAATAATCAACTGCCCAAGCGCATAGGCAAACAGAAACGCTGACGAAATCATCCCGAATTCAGTATTGCTCAGACTGAATTTCTCGAGGATTACGGGGGCCACCACGGCTAGGGCCTGCCGGTCAATATAATTAATCGTCGTAATCAGGCACAGCAGGATTGCAATCCACCACCTGATGCCGAAACCGAATCTCAAGCTCGTTTCCTCAACATTCACCCCCCCGTTTCGCGGCGGGACCAATCAAAACACAGCAATTTCCTCAGCACCAGTTCGGGAATCACCGTCTCGCCATCCCTGCGATGGTCGGTTTCTCCTTGATTCGGCTGTTGGAGCGCATATATCCTGTTCCATCGCAACCGTCTAATAACGAGGAATTACCATGAGCGCGGCCGCAGAAATCATCACCCCATCCCGAGAGACCCAGGATTTCCTGGCGCAGAAGCATCAGCTGTTAATCGACGGACAGTGGGTAGATCCGTTGACCAGCAATCAAACTACAGAAGTGCATGATCCGGCCACTGAGAGCATTTTGGCGAATGTCCCCTGTGGTGGCCCGGACGATGTCGATCGAGCCGTGGCTGCCGCACGCGCCGCGCTCAAAGGCGAATGGTCGCAAATCACGTCTCATGAACGCGGTCGGCTGATCTGGCGCCTGGCCGACGAACTGGAGGCAAATCTGGGCCTGGCTGCCGAACTTGAAGTCCTGGACAACGGCATGCCGCGACATATTGCGACGTACTCGATCATGGCGGCCGGCATCAATCACCTGCGTTATTACGCCGGCTGGCCGAACAAAATTTATGGCCAGACCATCCCAGTCTCTCCCGGCGGGGCGAAAAACGGTGAGACGCTGACCTATACGGTCCGCGAGCCGGTCGGAGTCGTCGGCGCAATCACGCCGTGGAACGCTCCGTTACCCATGGTCGTGCTGAAGCTGGCGCCATGCCTGGCGGCCGGTTGCACGATGGTGTTAAAGCCCGCGGAGCTGACGCCGTTCACAGCCCTGTTACTGGGACATCTGAGCAAGAAAGTCGGCATTCCGGACGGGGTCTTCAACATCGTGCTCGGCCACGGCAGAGAAGCGGGCGCGGCGCTGGTCGAACACGACGATGTGAACAAGATCGCCTTCACCGGATCCACCGAGGTCGGCAAAATGATTCTGAAGCAGGCCACGGGCAATCTGAAGAAAGTCACGCTCGAACTTGGTGGAAAATCACCGGTAGTCGTGTTTCCGGACGCCGATATCGAGCGCGTGATCCCTGGCGCTGCGCGCGCCGCGTTCTTCCTGCAGGGCCAGAACTGTATGGCCGGAACACGATTATTCGTCCACGACGATGTCTATGAGCAAGTCGTAGAAGGCGTCGCCGCTATGGCCAATGGCTTCAAGCTGGGCCCGGGACTGGCGCCTGACACGGAACTCGGCCCGCTCATCTCCGCCGATCAACGTGAAACGGTCATGGGATTTATCGAAGCGGGGAAAGCATCCGATGCGGAGTTGGTTTGTGGCGGCGAAGCCCTCGGTGGCAAAGGTTACTTCGTACAGCCGACGCTGTTCGGCCACACGAACATGGACATGAAAATTGCCAGGGAGGAAATTTTCGGTCCCGTATTATGCGTCCAGTCGTTTGGAGATTGTGATCTGGAGACGATCGCTGCAGAAACCAATAAGACCATCTACGGACTTTCGGGCAGCGTCTGGACCAAAGATATATCCGTAGCGCACAGAATGGTGGCGCTGATCGACTCGGGACAAGTCGCGATCAATTGCCATGCCGCGGTTGATCCAGGGATCCCGTTCGGTGGTAACCGGCAATCGGGCTGGGGACGTGAGTTCGGTATGGAAGGCCTGGAGCCCTACCTCAAAACCAAAGCCACGACAGTTAGGTTCTGACCAAAAACGCTCTTCGCAAATCCACCGTTGGAGGCAGTTCGCCGGAATTAAAGGGAATTAAAGGGACAGTGACCGTAATTCACAACACAAGCAGAATTTTGTTTAGTACGCCGTTGAATTACGGTCACTGTCCCTTTAATTCCCTTTAATTCCCTTTAATTCCGGCGAACTGCCGCGAGCTCTGGCACATTCCCGAAATAGCCAATATCCACCAGCCGAAATCCTCTGCCAGCATTCAGCCTTGTCTGCGGCCGGTCACGACCGTTTAGAATCCGCGAGCCTGTGCGTTACCCGCCTTACAGCGCCGGCAAGTATAAGTCTGAGTTATTACAAATTAGTTATGGCGGCGGTCACCAGGCCAGACCGTAATCGTCCCCATAGTCACTGGCACCGCCCCAGAACGTGCCGTGTTCACGGTCAAAATAAATCGCCGTGATCGGGCCAGAGGTTCTTTCCTTATACACGGGCTTGTAGCCCATCCCGGTAAGCCGTTCGCGATCTGAATCCGGCATCGATTCATTGAACCAGACTTTTCCGGGAAATGATGCGTGGTCTCCAAAGGAGTCACGCATCTGGAAGCTGACAATATTCGGTGCCTCGACGGCTTCCTGGACGTTCATACCGAACTCGACCATATTCAGAAAGAACTGCAATAAGGCCTGGTCCTGCATATCGCCCCCTTGCACGGCGAATGACAGATATGGTTTACCGTCTTTCAGCGCCATCCCCGGTGTCAGCGTGGCGCGCGGTCGTTTGCCCGGCTCGAGAACGTTGTACGGATTTTGCGTCGCGTCCAGCACGAAGCTCTGCATGCGCTGGCTCATGCCGATCCCGGTACGACCGGCAATCACCGCCGGAACCCATCCACCACTCGGCGTAATAGAAACAACCCAGCCTGCCGCGTCGGCCGCCTGAACCGAAGTCGTGCCCGCCATAAAGGACGCCTCGGCCTCTGTCGCGTCTGCACCCGTAGCGACCGTTTCCTGCCAGGCGTCAAGGTGACCGCGGAACGGGTTGCTGCCGCCCTGGTAGGGGTAAGGGTCACCCGGCTTTACCGCGACATCGTTGTGTTGATCATCGACAAGCCTGGCCCGCTCACGCGCGTATTCCTTCGACAATAATCCGACGATCGGTTCTTCAGGCGGGAAATACGGATCACCGTAGTAAAAGTCCCGGTCGGCGAAGGCCAGATTCATTGCCTGGTAAAGTGTATGAATGTAACGGGCGCTGTTATAGCCCATGTCTTTGAGGTCGAAGTTCTCGAGAATATTCAGCGCCTGCAACATCACGGGGCCCTGAACCCAGGTCGTCAACTTGTAGACTTCAATACCCTTGTAATCAGTCACGACCGGCTCTTCGATATAGACTTTCCAGCGATCGAGGTCCTGCATCGTGATCAAACCGCCCTGCTCCTTCTGGCCGCGGATGAATTCTTTTGCGATATCACCACGATAAAATCGATCGTACGCGGCGTAGATTGCCTGTTTACGATCCTTGCCGGCAGCCAGGGCTTTATGTTCCGCTTCTACAAGCTTGCGCAACGTGGCCGCCAGGTCGTTTTGTCGAAATATTTCACCGGCATCGGGTGCTTCCCGCTCTCTGCCTGGATGGGTCAGAAAAACTTCAGCTGAATACGGCCACTGCTTCGTCAATCTCTTCGTACGTTCAATAAAATCGGCAGACCCTGCTTCGATCGGATAGCCGTCGGCCATCTGTATAGAGGGTTCCAGCACCTCAGCGAGACCGAGAGTGCCAAATTCTGCCAGCATGACCATCAAGCCGCCGGGTGTACCCGGTGTAACGGCTGCTTGTGGACCGAAAGCCGGGGGATATTCAAGGTCCTGCGCGCGAAAAAACTCCGGGGTAGCACCGGTCGGCGCTATACCGAGTGCGTTAATGCCGTGAACCTTGCCGTTGCGTGGATCATAGATCAGTGCCTGCGTTTCACCGCCCCAACTCAGCACATCCCACATGGTCGCGGTTGCACCGAGCATGGCACAGGCTGCATCCACGGCGTTGCCGCCTTGCTGAAAGATTATCGCCCCGGCTGTCGCCGCCAGCGGTTTACCGGTGATGGCGACCCAGTGTCGACCATGCAAGACCGGCTTCGCCGTGCGTTTCCTGCTGGTCGGCGCCTTCTTTTCGAAAACCATCGGCCCGGTGGTTGCCGTTGCCGATTTGTCGACGGTAGCCGGCGGTTTTGCGAGCGTGTCATTGTCCGCGGCAAAACTCGGCTGCACCAGAGCGAACAGGCAAATCAATACCAGGCCGACCATGTTTTTTTGCACGAGCTTTTATGTCTGTTGCACTATTACCGGCCATGCCATTTAAGCGTGATACCTGCATTAGCGGTTCCGGCGAGGCATTTGTACGCTTTCACGCAATTCGCCAAACATCATCGTCTGAAAAAAATCGCTCGCGAAAAGTGCCTGCGGATATTCCGGCGCCAGCGCCGTCAATTCGTCCAGCTGCGCAACTTGCTCCCGTTCCAGCCGGATCGCAACAGAACCGAGGTTTTCCCGAAGTTGGACAACTGTTCGTGCACCGATAATCGGAATCACGCAGCTCGTCGAGCGCTGCGCTATCCATGCCAGCGCGAGCTGTGCCGATGTACAACCGATTTCCGTAGCCAGTTCTGCCAATGCCTCCGCCACAGCGATCTTCTCCGGTTGAAGTAGCTGCGCACCGCGGGGGCTGGTGGTTAATCGCGCACCTTCGCGCGCCGCGGCATCGCTGCCCGGATTAAACTTGCCGGTCAAAAATCCACCCGCAAGCGGACTCCAGGCTGTAATTGCCATATTTTGTGCATCCGCCAGCGCGAAATATTCCCGCTCGATGCTGCGTTCGACAAGATTGTAATGTAGCTGCATGGCCGTGAAGCGCGTCATATTGCGCTCCGCTGCCAGTGTATTCGCGGCGGAAATGACCCAGGCCGGCGCATTACTGATGCCGATGTGCAGGATTTTTCCGGCCCTGACCTGGTCATCGAGGGCCCGCATCAGTTCCTCCAGGGCCGTAGACCCGTCCCATGCATGTACCCAGTACAGATCGAGGTAATCGGTTTGCAAGCGTCGCAGGCTGGCTTCCAGAGACTGCACGAGATTTTTTCGTTGATTACCGCCGGCGTTCGGATCATCGCTGCGTGTGCTGAGGCTGTATTTGCTGGCCAGCACGACGTAGTCACGGTTGTCTTTAATAAAGTTGGCCAGCATGCGCTCGCTGGTGCCCTGGTTGTACATGTTCGCCGTATCGATGAAGTTCCCGCCAGCCTCGACAAATGCTTCATAGACGCGCCGTGCTTCGGCTTCAGGGTGCCCCGATACCAAACTCTTCGCCAAACGTCATTGCACCCTAAGCACAACTCGGAGACTTTCAAACCACTTAGTCCTAATATTTTATATTTCATATACTTATATAATATATTTAATGTCTATTATTGATTATTGCGGAGATCTTCTTTTTGCCTACCGCTTTACAATGAAGACCCTGACTGCCCGACAATACCTGAAAACCAACTCCCAAAGAACAATATAAGAAGGAACTCGTCATCATGGAAAACATCGAAATGCCCAATGTCAGCGTCGACCTTTTGACGCAATTTGGTTACCAGATTATTGCGGCCGTCCTGATCTTTTTCATTGGCCGATGGATTGCCAAACTGCTGGTCAACTTTGCCAAGAAGATAATGGCGAAGGCGGAAATTGAGGATACGCTCCAGCGATTCCTTGCCAATCTTCTATATGCCGTGTTGATGGCGGCAATTGTAATCGCGACGATCAACCAGCTTGGCGTGCAAACCACGTCGCTGCTCGCCATAGTCGGCGCCGCCGGCCTGGCCATCGGTCTGGCCCTGCAAGGCTCACTCGCGAATTTCGCTTCCGGTGTCATGATCGTCGGCTTTCGACCTTACCGGGTTGGTGACTTCATCGAGGCTGGTGGAGTCTCCGGTACGGTCGTCGAGGTACAGATTTTCACCACGGTCCTGAAATCGCCGGACAACAAGAAAATAATCGTGCCGAATGCACAGATCATGGCCGGCACGATCGTCAACGTCTCCGCTAATCCGACACGGCGCCTGGACCTGGTTGCCGGATGCGGATATGACGATGACCTTGACAAGGTCCGCCGCGTTTTGGAGGAAATCGTCGCCGCTGACGACCGTGTATTGGCTGACCCCGCACCCACTATTGCAGTGTCGGAACTGGCTGACAGCAGTGTCAATTTCGTTGTCCGACCGTGGGTTAACGCCGGCGACTATTGGCCAACACACTTCGATATGACTGAAGCGATCAAAAAACGCTTCGACGCCGAAGGCATCTCCATACCGTATCCGCAACAGGATGTGCATATGTACCAGCATTCAGAGAACACGTAAGAGCGAAGGAAATTTCAGACAAAGCATAGATTCGCGAATGCCGGGCAATTAACTCAACGGGTCTCGCGCAACAAATACTCGTACATCCGGCGCTGACGCTCGGGGTTACTGTCATAACCAACCATCGGCGGATAGCGCATTCGGTTGCCGGGAACCAGTTTGGCCGGATCGGCGATTAACTTACGCATGTTCTCCGGTGTCCAGATCAAGCCGTTCTCTCTGGCTTCGATAAATGCTTCTGAATACGGGAAACTGTCGAGAACCGCGGCGGGTTTACCGAAAATACGGTACAGATTCGGCCCCACCCGATTCTCCCCGCTTTCGGCGAGCGTGTGACAGAAACGACACCACGTAAAGGCTTCTTTTTGCGCAGCATATTCCGCATCCGAAATGGGCGGCAGCGGTTCAGCATAAAAATCGGGCACGTTCTTGTCAGCGAGCAGTTCATTGATCCTGGTTTGCGAAATATTGTTTTTTACCGCAAACGGCACGACACCAAACCACCAGTAAGGGAAATACAAGGCCAGACCCAGAAAAGCGAACAGAACGCCTGCATGAAGCAATCGATCTCTCCTCGGTACGCTCACCTTATGGTTATCCTTTGCTACCTGTTCTAGATTTTTTGGCCGGGAAACAGGCGGGAAATGCCCACCCTATACCGAAAATGCTGATAAACGCCGACCGCAAACCAAATCGTGATCAGCATCATGTAATAAAAAGCCAATGCGCTATGGAAATAACCCAGCGACATTCGTGCCGGTTCGCTCTTTGACATGATGGCGGGAAGCTGCAGGCCGAACAATACGACCTCATGTCCCGTTCCCCACGCGTAACCGAAACCAATCAGGCTTTCGACGGCGAAGGTCAGAATCAACACAAACAATATCGTACGGTGAAATGCGAAAGAACCCTCCGGCAAGCCCGTCGGTCCCCGAGGTTTCGGTCCCTGGAACCACCAAATCAGCCGGACGATCGCGACTATTGAAACCACGAGCCCAAGACTGTAATGGAACGCATGCAGGAATTCGCGCTGGTCGAGAGCCGTGCGTGGCATCTGAATAATATTCCAGAACAGTGCGATGAAAGTTCCCGCCAAAAACCAACCCAGAATCGCCAGCCGCCGGGATTGAACGCCCGGCACAATTTCATCAGCCATCACTTGCTGCTCCGATCTCACTTGTTCTTCTGAGTGCCGGTCACCCGGATGACTCACAACGAAAGTATGTTAGTCGGTGAATCCGGACCGGACCAGTCTATACAGCGGCAATGGTTTGGTTTGAAGGGACATACAGTCTTTCTCCAATAGCATTGTTACAAACTGTTACAAGATATTGACTTATAAAGACAATTTAGGGCTTGGCAAGTAGACTTGTGCAGTCTAAGATTGACCGCCTGTCGGTCATATAGAGACACCTTGGTCCCAATGAGTTCCACTCGCCCAATACGCGCACTACTCCGAGGCTTGGAAGTCCTCCATGTTCTCAATCGCCATAATGGAGCGACCGTTTCGGAAGTTGCGTCCTCCATCGATCTGCCCCGTACAACCACGTATCGAATTCTGGAAACGCTGTGCGTAGCCGGTTATGCCTATCGTGCGAAAAGTGATGATCGCTACAGACTTACGATTATGGTCCGTGGACTCAGCGATGGCTTTGATGATGAGGCCTGGGTCACGCAGATCGCGAGGCCCTATATTTATGATCTGTGCCGGGAGATCGTCTGGCCTGTCGCCGTCGCGACCTTGTCCGGTTCCAGCATGCTGATCCGTCAGACCACCGATCATCAAAGCCCGCTGGCCGTGGAAAAACGTGGGCCGGGATTTCGCGTGCCAATTCTCGGCTCTGCTGCTGGTTTGGCCTACCTCTCGTATTGCCCGAAGGAACAGCGCGACAGCCTGCTGGATATTCTTGCGAAATCAAAAAAAGAGCGGGATAAGCCGGCACGAAATCGCAAAAAAGTCTATGAGATTCTCGTTGAGACCCGCAAACGCGGTTATGCGATCTCGCATCGCGCTCGTCGAGTATCGGAGGAGCTGAGTTTCGCCGTGCCAATTATTGCTGACGACCGGATTCTTGCGTCGTTGGCATTTCGGTGCTCAAGTACGGCCCTGCCTGAAGCTGAGGCAGAGCGGCGATTCGTACCGAAGCTCCTGGCCGTCGCCCGACAAATTGGTCAGGACTTTATGGATCAGCACAAGACCGACGCCCTGGTCTCCGCAACAACAGAATCGGCGTCCGAGAATTCTGCACAGGAACACTGAAGGCGATCACGGTCCGGCTGGCCGGATTTCTTCATCAAACGCCCATAGATGTTGAAAGGCGCAAGCCTGTGCCGATTCACGGACCTGTGCCTTTATCGCGTATCGTATTATGACTTGTTCAGCCCGTTTTCAGCTACGACATGCGGCGAATTAAGCGGCTTTCTTGCGTTTCTTAGCTATCGTTTTCTTAGGCGTTGCTTTCCTGGCCCTGGTTTTTTTCTGCGTTTTGGGTTTCGATTTTAATTTCGCCTTTTTCTTCGCAGGCTTGGGTTGCTCCGCTTTGAACCAGGTCGGAAATACCGGCTGCGCAGGCGGCTCCATGCCGGTTTCTTTCTTACAGCGCGCTTTCAGCTCGGCAATGGTGCCACCGAAATCGAAGACCTTGGTCTTGCCGCGCGCCTTGCTAAGCTTGGCGCGCAACGTGCTGGTGCGTTTCAGATTGACGGTCAGGTCGTCATTCAGGACTACGCCATAACGCTTGGCACCCTGCACCGTAACAAGTCCGGCGTCGACGTCGAACGCAACAGCCTCGGGATCCCGTTTGAATGGATCACCCCAGCCGCCGCCACCCCAAGTATCAAAGTGCAGCAAATCGCCAATCTTGACGGCAATTCGATCGCATTTCGACGGTAATAAGTCGATCGTACCATCGGTGCGAATCAGCGTCTTGGAACTGCGCGCACCCGGCGTACCACCGTTGACGCCCCAGGGTTTAGTCAGCCAGCGGTCATCGTGAATCGAGATTTCGCCATCCTCGAGAAACCGGTAGGAAACGCGCAACGCATTGCCACCCCTGAAGAACCCGGCCCCTCCGGTATCAGCGATAGTCTCGTAGGTCTCGATCCGCAGCGGGAAATAACTTTCGAGGTACTCGTTCGGCACGTTGGTAAAGTTCGGCCACAGGGAGTGGGCATCCGGCCCGTCACCGAACGGACGTCCCGGTATGCCACCAAAACCAATCTGGAACAGCTGATACCACTCGCCATTCCTGTCATGGCCCGAATACATCAAATGCGGGCTGTCCGAGAAGCCCGCAGCGTTCAGGAAGTCCGGATTACCCTGCCCGAGCAGCGCACCGAGAACGTCGAATATCCGGCCCAGCGCATGCGTACGACACGACAGCGCTGCCGGGAATATGGGCTTCAGCAACGTACCTTCGGGGATATGGACGTCGATCAGATCATAGAATCCGTCGTTAAACATGATCTGTGGATCGAAGACCATGATCATGTAGACGCCGCAGAACATCTTGAACATTTCCTCGTTCAGCAAGAAGTTCACCGAAGCTATCGACTGCGGGTCGGTGCCGGTAAAGTCAAAGATCGCCTTATCGCCATCGCGCCACAGTGAACACTTGATCTTGTATGGCCCCATGCCCATGCCGTCGTCGCAGATATAATCTTCGAAGTATTGCTTGGTCGTCGGCACCGAATCTTTTATCAACTTGGCCATGGCCCGCTTATTGCGATCCAGCAGCTCTTCGAGCGCCGTGTAATAAACGTTGTCGCCGAAACGGTCGCACATTTCGAGGACGCGCTTTTCGGCAGTGCGTATGGATGCAACGATCGCGTTGAAGTCGCTGTGGTTCCAATGCGGCATGCGACAGTTGTGCAGGATGATATTCAGAAGATCTTCCTGCAGTTCGTCATTCTTGAAAATCTTGGTCGGCGGCACACGAATGCCCTCCTCGAAGATCTGACGCGCATCCGTCGGCAATGAGCCCGGGACCTTGCCACCAATGTCGGTCATGTGGCCGAACATGGCAGCGTACGACACCAGGCGGCCGTCTTTGAAAATCGGCCGCAGCAGGAGCCAATCATTGGCATGACTGACGGCACCGTTACAGGCATAGGGATCGTTCATGAAAAACATGTCACCCTCTTCTATCGTGCCGTCGTACGCCTCCTTGAAACCGTAAATGAAGCTGCCGAACTGACCAACGACCATTTTGCCGTCGAGATTTGCGATCATCGGAAAGGCGTCGCCCTGCTCGCGGATACCGGGTGACATGGCCGTGCGGAACAGCACCGTGTCCATCTCCCAGCGCGCGTTCAGCATCGCATTCTCGATAATATCGAGCGTGATCGGATCCAGATCGACCGTCTTAAACGGTTTGGGTTTCGTCTCTACTATTGTTGCTGGCATTTTTATCAGCTCCGTTTAAGCGTCAGGTGTGATCAGAAGGTTGCCGAAGGTGTCTACTTTCGCCACGTGCCCCGGCAATACTACTGTCGTTGCATCCATTTCCAGGACCACGGCGGGACCCTTGATGATATTTCCCGCCTTCAGTTTAGCCCGCTCATACAATGCGCCTTTTCGATCTTTACCCTCCACATACATGTTGTGCTCGGCAATCCTGGCCGCTGAAGGATCCACACTACCTCTGGCGAGCTTGGTGCCCTGCACTTTCGGTGGCTTGCCCTGCGCCACCGCGCGCAGATTCACCAACTCCTTATCCTCCGGCAACGCGAACGTAAATAGCTGGGTATGTTTCTTGTCAAACTCATCACCGATGCCGTCCAGACCATTTTTCACCAGATCGTCCAGATTAAAGTCGATGGTGATCAGCAAGCCCTGGCCGTGGTAGCGAATATCTGCTTCATAGCTTATGGTCTGGTCGGATTTTGCTACGCCTTCAGCCGTTAAGGTCTTGGTCGCTTGCGCGGCCAATCTCTTGTAAATGCCGATAATTTCCTTGCTGGTGGTTTGCGGGAACCGTCGTATAAACGTGCGCGATGCTTCGTCACGAGCCCTCGTCGTTGCGTCTCCGTAGGCGCAAAGAACACCAGGTCCCGGCGGAATAATCACTGGCCAGGAATTCATCAATTTACCTAACGCATTAGCGTGTAGCGGACCCGCGCCGCCAAAACCCATCAACGCGAACTCTCTCGGATCGTAACCCTTCTCGACCGAGACCAGTCGCAATGCCCCGTACATATTTTCGTTGACGATATCGACGATGCCGGCAGCCGCTTCTTTAACCGACAAACCCAAGGCATCAGCAATGGTTTTAACGGCCTTTTCGGCCAGGTCGTAACGGATCTCCATCTCACCGCCGAGCCGTACTTCACCGCTGGGTAGAAAACCCAGCACGACATTTGCATCGGTCACGGTCGGAAGTTCACCGCCCATGCCATAGGTGGCGGGTCCCGGATCAGCACCGGCGCTTTCGGGACCCAACCCTTAAGGCACCCGTCAATTCCGGCACGTGCGCGATGGAACCACCGCCGGCACCGACTGTTCTGACATCCACCGACGATGCGCGTACCGAGACGTCCCCGATGGTTGTTTCACGACGTAGCTGCGCCTTACCGTCCCGGACCAGCGCGACATCGGTCGATGTACCCGCCCCATGTCGAAACTCAGAAAATCCGGATGACCGGATTGCTCGGCAACCCAGATTGCGCCGGAAACGCCACCGGCCGGACCCGCTCATCAGGATATTGACCGGATAAGCCTCGGCAGCTTTCGCAGAAGACAGGCCGCCGTCTGAACGCAGCACATGCAGCTTCACACTGCCGAGTTTTTTCTTTAAATCGCGGGTCAGATTCTTGAGATACAGTTCAACTTTCGGACGGACATAAGAATTAGCGACCGTGGTAATGGTTCGCTCGTACTCCTGCATCTCCGGTACCACATCGGATGAAATCGAGATCGGGAATATTCGGGAATATTTCCCTTGGCAGTACGGGCCACTTCCTTTTCGTTGGCGCTGTTGGCAAACGAGTTGATAAGACAGATAGTCAGGGCCTCCGGGTTTTTCTTTTTCAGGTTGCGCAGTTCCTTTCTCAACTTGCCTTTCTTGAGCCTGCGGACGATATCCCCCTTGGCCCCGACACGTTCATCGGCCTCAATCGTCAATGCCAACGGCGCAATTGGCTTACTCTTATTGTAAATAACCCAACCACCCAGGCCGCCGGGCACGAACGACCGCGCGATTTGCAGAACCTGCCTGTAACCCTTGGTTGTAACCAGACCAACCCGGGCGCCGGTGCTTGTCAAAATGGTATTCGTTGCGACAGTCGTGCCATGCATGACCTGCTCGATCTCTTTCGGATCGATACTGGCATTTCCACAAACACGGTCGACACCATTAAGCACACCGATCGATGAATCATGCGGCGTACTCGGAACTTTGGCGGTGTGAATGTCGCCAGATTTATTGTCGATCAACAGGAGATCTGTAAACGTTCCCCCGACATCAACGCCTAGACGGTAGCTCATACTTACCCCTCAGCTTTACTTCTAATTAAACTCAACCATCGGCCGCAGACAACTCTCGCTGTATGCTATCCATATCTGTCTGGAATCACCGGTGTGCTTTTTCTATTTTTCCAACGATCTAAAGTCGCCTTGAAACTGAAAACCAATCTATCAACTAGTGCCCTGTCCCGGAGATAACTTCACATTTCCGCTGGCCCTCGCGGCCGCTGACTGCGTTGTAGCTCGTCGCAATAGCTGGCTATTACGCCTCACCACGCCTTGCCAGCGACCACGATGCCTCACCGGAAATAGTAAACTTATCTCCGGGACAGGACACTAGCCTCGCGCATACTCTCGGCAATTTGAGGAAAAATACCCGCCTTCGGTAACATGGCAGGTACTACACGACCGAGCTGTTCTGCCAGCCAGTCACTCGTCTCTATGATTTTCACCAACGAAACGCCGGTCTCTACCCCGGACCGGTCGAACATGTACAACAGATCATCCGTCGGTATATTTCCGGTCGCTGCCGGGGCGAACGGACAACCGCCGATTCCGCCGATGCTGGCATCCAGTGATGTGACACCGGCCTTCAAAGCCGCCTGGGCGTTAGCCAGACCAGTATTTCGCGTATTGTGAAAGTGACATCGAATCGGCATGCCTGGCGCATGTTCCTGAACGGCGCCGATAAGTTCCGTGACCTGGTCAGGCACTGCCACGCCAATGCTGTCCGCGATGCCAAGTTCAACGGGGTCACCTTCCAAAACCTGATCGACAATATCAAGAACCCTCTGCAACGGCACCTCGCCCTCGAATGGGCAACCGAACGCTGATGACACCATTACATTGGCGCGAATACCGGACGCCTTCGCATCACTGGCGATATCTAACCAGGCCTTAATGGACTCACTATAAGGTACGCCCTGATTCCGTTGGTTATAGGTATCACTGGCAACCACCGCCATGCCAATTTCGTCGATCTGCACGGACTGTGCGCGATCGAACCCGCGTCGATTCAGCACCAGGCCGATATAGATGACATCATCGCGCTTCGGTAAGCCGCGAATAAGGTCTTCGGCATCGGCCATCTGCGGTACTCGCTTGGGATGGACGAAGCTCGTGACTTCAATCCGACGCAGCCCCGCGTCAATAGCTCGCCGAACGAATTCGATCTTGACGTCAGTGGTCAAGATTTCGGGCTCGCTTTGAAGACCGTCGCGAGGACCGACTTCGATGATGGAGATCTGGCGGGGTGACACACTCATTAATGTAAATTGCAGACAGGCGAAAACGACCATTCTATACTATACAAAGCGGGGGTCGAAATACCCAAAAAGGTGCTTTGCCGCCACGCATTGTAATTCCCAATTGATAGTCAGCTGGAGTTTTGCTCCCTACTCGCGTTATGTGTTTCTTGGCAGATCAATGGTTGACGGTCACGACCGGGCCTAAAACCCGCAGAAAGGATTAGTCCGATGACAACAGACCAGACGGTAACGAATGGCCCGCTTTCAGATTTGCGCTTGATCGAGATGGGGACTCTGCTTGCAGGACCCTTTTGTGGCCAGTTGATGGGTGATTTCGGCGCAGAGGTCATAAAAGTCGAACCACCGGGTAAAGGCGATCCAATGCGTGAATGGGGGCAGGAGAAGGCCCACGGGATGTCGCTTTGGTGGCCGGTCATAGCCCGCAACAAGAAATCTGTAACGCTGAATTTACGTGAGCAGGAAGGCCAGGAAATCGCCCGGGACCTGATTTCCAAGGCCGATTTCCTGCTGGAAAATTTCCGTCCTGGCACCATGCAACGCTGGAACCTCTCCTATGAGGCGTTGAAAAAGATCAATCCCGGGTTGATCATGATTCGGGTATCAGGGTATGGGCAAACGGGACCATATTCAAAACGCGCCGGATTCGGCGCCGTAGGAGAGGCCATGGGCGGACTGCGATATGTCTGTGGTGACCCGTCAACACCACCGAGTCGGATGGGGATTAGCATTGGTGACTCCCTCGCCGCCACCTTCGCTTGCATAGGCGCGCTGGCGGCGCTGCACCACCGCGAACGCACGGGCGAAGGCCAGGTGGTTGATTCGGCGATCTACGAGGCCGTCTTGAACATGATGGAATCATTAATTACCGAATACGACAAAGGAGGTTATATCCGCGAACGACAGGGTTCGATCCTGCCCAATGTTGCACCCTCCAACGTTTATCCAACCAAGGACGGCAAGATGATTCTGATTGCGGCGAACCAGGATACTGTATTCGGACGCCTGACCGAAGCGATGGGCCGTCCGGAGCTTGCCGAAGAAGAGCGCTACAAAACTCACTCTGCTCGTGGCGCCAATCAGATTGAACTCGATGATCTCGTGGCCGACTGGACTAAAACGATAAATGCTCAGGAATTAGAGGACATGATGGAAGAATACGGTATACCTTCCGGTAAAATTTATCGTGCACCGGACATGCTCGAGGATGCCCACTTTAAAGCGCGCGAGGCCATCATCAAGACACAGCATCCCAAATTTGGCGAATTACTCATGCAAAACGTTGCACCAAAATTGTCCGCCACACCAGGAAGCGTCCGAACTGCCGGACCGGACCTCGGTCAGCATAACGATGAAATCTATCAGGGGTTGCTAAACTACGATACACAACGTATAGAAAACCTGATGTCGCGTGGCATTATCTAGTAGCAAGAGCCAACCTAATGGCTGAACCGAATCCGGGACCTCGGTCATTGGGCCCAATCTGCTGCGTCACCGTCACTGCGCCCGACCTCGAGCAGGTGGAATTTTGCTACACACAATATCTCGGTCATCTGGTTGTCGGCCGAGGACTGCTTGGCGCGGATTTGGCCGAATTATGGAGCTGCGCCGGGCTTGCCGGCAATCGCTACCTGCTGCTGAGTCCGGCCGCAGGCGCTGACTGTATTTTTCGCTTTATTGAGACCGGCGGCGATGCGAATTTCCTGCCGTTTTCCACGCATGGCTGGAACGCGGCCGAAATCATGGTCAAAGACGTGGATGCGATGGCGGAACGACTCACCGATTCGCCGTTTAAAATCATTGGCGCTCCGGCGAACCTGTCGTTTACCGATGATATTCGAGCAATGCAAATTCTCGGCCCCGGGCACGAACTGCTTTACTTGACGGAATTCAAGCGGCAAATGCCTGAATTCAGCACGCCGAGCGCACGATGTGACGTGGACCTCGTGTTCATCGTCATACTCGGCGGTCCTTCAATGGACGGCTTGCAGAATTTCTATGCGGAGCAATACGGTGTTTCCAGGGCGCCGGTCGTGAAGTCACGCGTGAAAGGCATGTCAGTGGCCTTCGGCAACTCCCCGGAACACAAGTACCCTATTTCCGCCCTGCCTCTCGCCGGAAAATCACTTATCGAAGTCGACCAAATGCCATCTCAAGCCGGTCCGCGGCCCGTCACCGAGGGCCTGTTGCCGGCCGGCATCGCAATGATCAGTTTTGCGGGTAGTGGCATGGATAAAGACACGGCGATTAACGTCGAAATCGATGAACCGCCTTACGCCCGATCGACTTTAGTCACCTGCTGCAAAGGCGCTGCCGGGGAATTAATCGAAATTCTGCATACCGCGTAACCAGGCGGAAGCCACAGCCGCGGGATATTTTATCTGAGCGTTACCACAAGCTCCATAATGTCCGTTAAAGCCAGCGTATATTCATCGCCGACGCTCACGGTACGCGGCCCACCGACATCCTCAGCCGAACACTCCAGCGCGACCAGGTCGCCCGGCCGAAAGCTATAGTGCGCGGACATATCGGCTAGCAACTCCGCAATACCCAAGCTGCCGCCGCATAAGCGGCCAGACGCCACCTCCACGTCGTTAATTCTGACCGCTGCACTAAGCTCGGCCGGATCCGGTAATTCATCTTTGGTGACAATTGCCGGTCCGATTGGGCATGACCCGGGGAATTGTTTACTTTCCCAATAACGCTGCCATTCGCTCAGTGGCGCATCCGCCGCCGGTTTCGGCAGAGAAAGATCGACCAGTAATGTATATCCGGCAATTGCTGCCTCGGCTTCGTCGGATCCTGACTGGTAAAGCGGGCGGCCAATGACGACGGTCAGCATTCCGCTACATGTCAACTTGTCGTCGATACTCGACGGAATAGCCACCGAAACATCGCTGCCGACCGCAGTGTTGGGGCTTTTTATGTGCGCCGGCGAATCTGGCGCAATGACAAGAATCAATCCCGGACGTCTGACCGGCGCCATCAGTGCCGTCCCATTGTATGGGAGCAAGATGCCTTCTGCTTTCAATCGCTCCCGGTCACTACCGGTGGCCCGGCGCGCCGACGCTATCAATCGCTCGATGCGTTCCAGTCCGTCTTTCCCGGCCGCAAGTACACTGACTACCGAATGCGGAATCCACTGGGATTCTGACAAGGTGCTCGGGGCAGCGACCAGATCGAGTATTTCCCCATTATCCAGCAGCACGCCAGGACGCCCGCTAACTTCCCGACAATCTATTGTCAGCAGTTTCATCTCTCAATTCCTTGCCTTTAACGTGGAATACTTTTGGCGTCAATCCTCGTTTTGCGCGACCACGATCTCGATACCATCCAGCTCTTCGCACATTGTAATTTGACATGTCAGGCGGCTGGTGTCTTTCCGATCCAGAGCCGAATCCAGCATCGCATCTTCCATATCATCCATCGTGGGAAGTTTCACAATCCAGTCTTCACTGATGTAAGAATGACAGGTTGCACAGGCACAGGCACCGCCACATTCTGCAACGATGCCCTCAATATCATTGTCTATCGCGATCTCCATGATGGTAGTACCGACAGCTGCGTCGATTTCGTGACGCTGGCCTTCCAGATCGTGAAAAATTACTTTAGGCATTGCTATTTAATCTCAGGCTGGTACAGATGGTCCTGTCGAACGCCGTACAGCTGATAAACCACGAGATAGTGGCATTTACATTGCCAATGCATAATGCAAAATAACTGTAGATATGGCGCCGGTGAATGAACAGCAGAAAAAAGCAGCTGCTCAGTTATCGCTGGATTCTCGAGCCTGGCGGGCCTTCCGGATTGACTCATTGAGCTGGGCTATACGTGCTTGCTCACTCTCAATGAATTTGATCCAGTTCCTGGCGCGTTTGGCGATTTTCTCGTCTTTAGCGGCTTGACGAAATGCTTTTTTGGATTCCTCGAAGCTGCTCTGTTCAAAAAGGCACATGCCCAGCAATTCATAGGCGCCGGCCGTGCTCTTCAAACCACCCCTATTCAGGCCACTGCGTGCCGCATCCGCACACGCGTCATAACGACTGAGGTTCAGATAACTATTGGCCAGTCGCACATCGAGTTCCCCGTCATCGGATATCGCCGCAGCCTGTTTTAGCGGCTGTATAGCCTTGTCATACTCTGCCGCTACCTGCCAAGCCTGGGACAACAGGCGGTAGTTGCTCGCGTTTTTCTCGACCAGGCCAGCTTCAAAACCCTTTTCAAGAATCCGCGCGGCTTTGTAAGCAACTTCGGCCTGTAACAACAACTGTGTCAGGGAGACAATTTCCGTGCCCTTTACCAGAAAACCCTGGTCATAAGCCGCCTCGTACGCAGCCACCTGCCTGCGATCGTCGTCCAGTTCGCCGTACAAACCGGACAACATGGTCCAATATTCCTTCTTCGGCCAATTGACGACCAGTATCTCGAGGATGTCCTTGACCTTTGTCAGGTGTTTCTTGTCCTTTGTGCTGTCATACAATTCGTAATAGGCGACGCGCAGCAACAACCACCACTGCTCTTTTACCGGCTTGTCTCGCCCACGAGCGATGGCCATGGCCCTTTCGATCGGCTCGATCATGTCGTTGTATTGTTCGAGCTGGTAATAAGCCGAGGCAAGCAAAATGAACGGTTCCGGCCCCGGGTTTTCAACCACTGCCAGCCATCGATTCATAATGTCGGCAGCGCGCCGATAATCTTCGATCGTGAAGTGTAACTGAGCAAGCGTATATAGCGTCTCCGTGCGTTGACGATCTTCCAGATCTTCTTCTTTGAGCATTGTCTCGAATGCCGTAATGCTTTCTTTATATCGCTCCTGAGAGAAATACAAAACGCCGTAAAAGCTGTACAGTTGAATCGCTTCGGTTGAAGTCAAATTTTTCTTCGCCTTGACCTCAGCGAGAACTTTCAATGCAGCCTGGTAATCATCGGCCTCCATAAATTCCTGGGCCTCGGCGAATTTTCGATAGGTCTTTTCGCTAATTCCGCTGACCTTCCTTGTCTTCTTTTCCTCACCGGATCGTTCTGAATCCTGAGCAAATACCACTCCATAACCTGACCCGAAATCGTCTGAAACCGGCACATAGACAGCGAGAATCGTGCCGAGCAAAACCCTCGGCCAGTTCTGCGACATCTTTCGAAAAGCAGATAAATTTCTCATTCCTGCACTCTTATAACCGCCAGACGTGCACAATGTCCGGCTTTAATCCTCGAATATATATGTTAATCGAGTTTGTACGCCCGGCGAATCGATCGGTTCACCATCGACAACTCTGGGTTTATATTTCCATTTCAACACGGCCTTGACCGAGTTGTTTTTGAAAACCGAATTAGAACACACCATCGCCACAGCATTGATAACCTCGCCCGTCCTGGTCACGGTGAATTCCATATCACAATAGCCTTCGATTCCCCGCGACTGGGCGCGCCGCGGATACATCGGCTCAACCCGGACGATCGGAAGATATTCGCCGTCGACCGCAAAATCACCACCCTGAAGATCCATGCTCATGCCCACATCCACCCGTGCCAGGTTCACCGTTGGAGTATTTGGATCCATGTTGTCGAGATCCGGAGGTGGCATATCCGGCGGTTTCTCCTCGACCGGCGGAGGCTTTGGCGGCTTGCGGTCTTTCGTGTCGACCACTTCATCCTGTCGGACACGAATAAAGTCGATGAAGCGGAATGCTTCTTTATCGCTCAGGACATCCTTACCCGTCGCTATCAGAAACTGCATCAGCCAGAGCAAAGCAAACGTCATCACGATGCCCGACGTGAACGCAGCGCCAATACGCACAATCATCAGTTGCTCCCCGCTCGCAACTGCGTCGCTTCAAATCCTGGTTGCAATGGTTTTCTCATGTCAATTAACCGCGGCAATAGCTATATTCACGTGGGCTTGCCGCGCTGCTCCCATGACCACCATCAGTGTTTCAGCGTAAGACTCTTTATCCGCCTGAATCATTATCGAGCCTTCGGGATTTTCCGCGTGCAGTCGCTCAATCTGAGCGCGAACGCCCTGCGGGGTTACCTTTCGGTTGTCAATCCAGATTTCGTTGTTGGCGCTGATTGCAACCAGAATATTTGCGCTCTTTTTCGGTTCCGCCGTCGCCGCTTCGGGCCGATTGATTTCGATGCCGGCTTGTTTGACAAACGATGCAGTCACAATGAAGAAAATAAGCATGATGAACACGACATCGAGCATCGGCGTCAGGTTGATACCCTCTTCGTCTTCGGCGGTGCTGTGAGCTAACGAGCGTCTCATGATCTCATCTCAACTTCCTTATTCCTGCAATTCACTGATCGGTATCGGGCTGGACCGGAACCCGGCGGCTCGGGCCGCATCGATGACACCGACTACGACTGCTGTTTTGGCCCTTTTTCCGGCTAGAACGGCAATACCCGCCTGAGGATTCTCCGCCCGGCGGCGGGTGATATGCGCGCTGACCGCCCGCGGATCAACACTAAGCCCGTCAATGGTTATTTCACCGCTGCTCCAGACCTTGATCGCGATTGACTTCGCATCCGTCTCTACATTTTGCACGGACGGTGGCTTGGTGCCTTCGACGCCGAATTCATTGAGGAACGATGCGGTCACGATGAAAAATATAAGCATGATAAATACGACGTCGAGCATCGGCGTCAGATCGATCTCCGCCTCGTCCTGGCCCTCGGCTAATAATTCGCTCAGACCTTCAGCTCGCCTGCTCATGCTGTTTCACCAATAAACATCTTTGCAAAATTCAGATCCTGCCTGATCAATGATCCGCAACCAACGATTCTTCGAGGGTTTCGATTTCGCGCTGCACGCGCCGCGTTAACATCGCCACCAGAAACACGCCGGACAAAGCGCCGACCATTCCGGCCATCGTCGGAATCGTCGCCCGGGACACGCCTGACGCCATAGACCTGGCGTTGCCACCACTGGACCCCGCCATGGCATCAAACACCTCGATCATGCCCGTTACGGTACCCATCAATCCCAATAGCGGGCACAGCGCGACGAGCGTCTGCACGACTGCCACTGACCGGTTGGCTGATATCGAGAACTCGGAAATCATCGCCTCGCGAATCTGATGGGCATTCCACGACCTGCGCTCAGAACGCGATTCCCAGCGCTCTCGAATGCGGGCGCCCATTTCCTTGAGATCTGTCCGATAAAAAATCAAGCGCTCAACTATCAGCGCCCACATACCGAAGATAGTCCATCCAATTAGAGCCAGAATGGGCCCGCCGAGTTCCATGAAATCCCGGACTGATTCGAAGGCGTCAATAAACAACTGCATACTGCAAGCTCCCGGTCGCTAAGCGTTTCCGGCTACCCTGCCAGCCGTGCCGACTGTTTCTCCGCGTGGGCGGCCATGATGCCGGCGCTTTGTTCCTGCAGCACCTGCACAATGCGTCGACTCCGACCGCTGACCAGGGTATGCAACAAGACCATCGGTATCGCCACCGACAGCCCGAGCACGGTCGTGACGAGTGCCTGCGAAATACCACCGGCCATCAGCTTCGGATCGCCCGTGCCATACAAGGTTATCGCCTGGAAGGTCTTGATCATACCGGTCACCGTTCCAAGCAGGCCCATGAGCGGCGCAACGACCGAGATAATCTTCAGGAATAACAAAGCACGATTCAATGCCGGCGTTTCCTTGAATATCGCCTCTGATAGCTTCAATTCCAGTGTCTCGGTATCCGCCGTCTTGTTTGCGTCATGCACACTGAGCACCCGGCCCAGAGCATTGTCCATGCTCGGCGTGTCACTGTTCAGCTGCCGGCTGACCTTGCTGCCGGCAATACCCAGAACGACCATGCGTTCGAGCGCGATAAGCAAGCCGATAATCCCGAGCGCGATAATCAGATAGCCGACCAGGCCACCCTGCTGAATCCGCTCCACCAGATTCGGACGAGCAATCAGTGAGTTCAACACACCGCCCAAAGTCGGATCCATACCAAAGCGAACCAAGCCATCCGTGGCATGAAACAAATCAGACGTGCTGTCCGTGAAGCGATCCTGCTCCGGCTGACGTGGCAACTCGGAAACTGTTCCAGTGCTTGGCTCGTACTTCAGATACTTGCCATTGGTGACGATATTGAACAGACCAACGCGCACCACGTCCGTCAGTTCTTGTGTGCCATCCTGAGTATTGACCTGGGCGGCAAAGCGTACGACTCGGCCACTCTCGGTCATCTCACGCTGCAGCTCGAACCACAAGCGTTCGATTTCCTCGAGTGACGGCAATTTCGCACTGCCACCAATCTTCTTCGCCAGATCCTCCAGGAACTGGCCACGATCGGGATATTGAATATTCGTCAATGAATTGCCGAAACGCACCTGTGCATCACCTGACACCTGCTGCATCACGCCAAACAGTTCCTTCAACGACCCAAGGCGTTCGGTCAAGATATCCGTGAGTTCATCGATCTGCAGATCATTGGCCTCGAAGTCGTTCTCTAAGCGCTGACTGCGAGCCTCCTGACCGCTTTTCTCACGTTTCGCTTCACTCAGCAGACCCTGCTGCTCGGAGCGCGCCTGATCGAATCGCCGTTCGCGGGCCTGATTCTCGCGGTTATCCGTGACACGACCCTTTTCAACCTGTCGCAGCAACTCGTCCATCGACATTGCCGCCTGATCCTGCGCCAGCACGGCCGTCCCCGTCGAGGTAAATACCAGCAGCAAAAGCGCCAGCACGTTAATGATTATTTTATGCATTAGCCGGCCTCCGGTGCGTTAACAGGGAGCAATAGCAGATCAGGCGCGATCTGCTTGGTTGCGATCCGCAACCCGAATCTGATCTGATTCTTGTGGTCGCCGGCATCTTGCCATTGCCGGTTCCGCTGGTCCCAGACACCTGATATCTTGCCGTCCTGACTTTGATACAGCAGCGCAATCCGACCGATTCGAAGCATGTCTACTTCACGTGTCGCCCCGTCTATCGTCAATGTGTGTTTATACGACTCGATGGTACGGCCATAGTCATTTTCAATCTGGTAGGCCTCGGTAACCTTACGGAATTTTTCCGCAACCGTGACGTCATCGCGGGCCATCAATTCCTCCAGAAAAGCCACCCGTTCTTGACGCTCTTCAGGTAAGAACGGCACATCCAGCACCACGAATTGCTTCAGGCCTTCAATCATCTGCATCATGATCGGTACGATTTGTCGATTGATGACTTCAACCTGGTCGATCGAATTACGCAAGTCGCCCATTTTGGCTTTTTGGTTATCGACTTGCAGACCCAGAAGAGTGTTGTAAACCTTCAACCCTTCGATTTCCTTTAAAGCCGCTTTAAATTGATCTGACAGTTTGCGGGTGTTCTTTACGACACCGTCGATTCGCTCCTGAGATTCCTGAGCAAGACGTGTTCGCCGCTCCTGAGCTGACAGCACCTGCTCCAATGCCTGTGCGCTGCCCACGAGCGGTAAAGAAACCGCCATCGCGACCCAAGCAGCCACGAAGCACGACTTCCAATTAATTGGACTCATGAAGGATCCCCTTGGCAATTATTTTGATTAATATTGAATCCTGAATTTTGGGCGTTCGCCATAACTTTGCCCAAAAGCACAAGAAATCTGCACTTAACTGTACTACAGGTCCGTCAAACCTGCATCCACTCGTAAACTTTTCTTCCAAGCTGAACCCAGCTGGCAGTTCATCGAAAACGGATGCAGTGCTGACCACTAAATCTCTTTTATCATTGTTGGCCCGCCCTGCGCCGCCAAGCAGCATCATAAATCTGAACATATCATGATCCCGCCGGCTTGGCGGCGCAGAATAACATAAGAGATGCACGCCAGACCCATCGGTTCCGGAAGCGCTGCGGCGGCGGCATGCATCCTCCGATATTTTTTCCTGTCGGGCGCACCCTCGCATACGAGCCTGCGAGCACGCCGCCCCGATCGAATAACCCAATGCCCTCACTGATCTGTCCGAGTTTAAAAAATATAAATATTAACTGCTTAAACCCTATACTTTTAGTTATTTCTAATTACGGGGTCTCGACGGCTGCGGTCAGCGCCGCGACTACGGCTAAATAGTCGGGCCAGTGTGGCGACGACTTCGGAGAGCTCGATTTCGCTCGACCTCAGAGTTGACAAGTCGGCGCGTTCCCAGAACATCGCTGCCATGTATGGGATCTCAGCAAGAAACAGGCCACGTCCGGCAGCCGGTATCGGCTGCTTTATCAGTGGTATTGTCGATCGCTCTCCTACTTCCTGGGGCTTGGCGACAGGGATTGCGGGCGAATTCTCAGCTGAACAGACGACGAATCAGATGAACCCCGCACCCGGATAAGGTCGCGGGGTTTTTTTATGCCGAATATTGAGACTTTCGAAGGAGTCAAAACGATGAAAATATATTCCGAACAAGACGTCGATGTCAGCCAGCTGGCCGGCAAGCGAATCACCGTGCTTGGCTTTGGCAGCCAGGGGCGCGCCCACGCACTCAATCTCCGCGACAGCGGCTTTAACGTCGTCGTTGGTTTGCGTCCTGACGGCAAGAGCTGGAATCAGGCCGAAAGCGAGGGCCTCGAAGTCAAGGCTCCCGCTGATGCCGTCGTCGACGCGGATTTGATCGCTTTTCTGCTTCCCGATACGGCGCAACCTGGGCTGTACGAGAGCATCGAGTCGCAGATACCGCAGGATGCGACCTTATTGTTTGCGCATGGGTTCAATATCCATTATGGCGAAATCAAGCCACGCGAAGACCTCGATGTCGTGCTGATTGCACCCAAGGGCCCCGGCGGCCTGGTCCGGCGGCAATACGAGCAAGGCAAGGGGGTGCCGTGCCTGATCGCGGTTTTTCAGGACGTCAGCGGCAATGCACACGCTAAAGCGCTGGCTTATGCACACGGCATTGGCGGTTCACGTGGTGGCGTGCTCGAGACTACATTCAAGGAAGAAACCGAGACGGACCTGTTTGGCGAGCAGGCTGTGTTGTGCGGCGGCGCGACGGAACTCGTGTTAGCTGGTTACGACACGCTGGTGAAAGCCGGTTATCAGCCGGAAGTGGCCTATTTCGAGTGTATGCACGAGCTGAAGCTGATCGTCGATCTACTGCATGAAGGTGGGCTGGCCAAAATGCACCAGTTCATCAGCGAAACCGCGAAATGGGGTGATCTGATTAGCGGCCCGCGCGTGATCGATGCGCACGTCCGCGAAAACATGCAGGCAGTTCTGGCGGATATCCAGGATGGCATCTTTGCCAGTCGCTGGATCCAGGAGAACAAGGACGGGCAACCCGAATATAAGCGACTGATGGCTGAAGATATGGCCCATCCGATTGAGGCGGTCGGAGCAGAGTTGCGCGGCCGGATGTCCTGGTTGAACGAGGAAAATTGATTGGACCGGATACATGTCGTGATTTTTTCGGCACCCCCTGGCTGGTCCATCAAGGTGATATTGATCTGACCAAACCGGAATGGAGGCAAGCGATGAACGAGCGAGCCAATGAACGTGTCATGATATTCGACACGACCTTGCGTGATGGTGAACAAGCACCCGGATGCAGCATGACGCTGCGGGAAAAGCTGCGCGTCGCAACGGCTCTCCGTGATTTGCGTGTGGATATCATTGAGGCCGGTTTCGCAGCGGCGTCTCCCGGCGACTTTGACGCCGTTAAAGCAATCGCCGCCGAAATCGAGGGGCCGGTGATCTGCAGTCTGGCGCGCTGCCATCCCGGCGATATCGAGCAGGCCTGGAAGGCCATCAAGGATGCCACAAGAAAACGCATCCACGTTTTTGTGGCCACCAGCGAGATACATCGCAAATACAAGCTGGAGATGGCCAAGGATGAGATTATCCGGAGTGCCGTCACAGCGGTGAAGATGGCCCGCGAGATCTGTGCGGACGTCGAGTTCTCACCCGAGGACGCCTCACGAACGGAGCCGAACTACCTGGCCGAGGTGGTTGCCGCCGTGCTCGAGGCCGGTGCCAGCACCATTAACATTCCCGATACAGTGGGTTATACCGTGCCCGGTGAATTTGCCGAGTTATTCAGATTTCTGAAAAAACAGGTGCCCGGCATAGACAAAGCGGTGTTGAGCGTACACTGCCACGATGACCTCGGCATGGCCGTGGCAAACAGCCTGGCCGCTGTAACTGCGGGTGCGCGACAAATCGAGTGCACGATAAACGGTATCGGCGAACGGGCAGGCAACTGCTCACTGGAGGAGATTGTCATGGCCTTGCACACCCGCGCGGAATATTTCGGCGTTATCACCGGCGTGAATACCAGCAAGCTGTATCCAACCAGCCGCGTGGTCTCCAGCATCACCGGCATGCACGTGCCCCGCAACAAGGCTGTGGTTGGCGAAAACGCATTCGCCCATGAAGCGGGCATCCACCAGCATGGCATGCTGAAACACGCCGCGACCTACGAAATCATGCGTCCCGAGGATGTCGGCCTGAGCAAGTCTAATCTTGTTCTCGGCAAGCACAGTGGACGACATGCGTTCCGGGAACGTGTCCAGCAGCTTGGATTCAGACCGAGCGATACAGAGCTGAATAGTGCTTTCGACGAGTTCAAGAAACTTGCAGACCGCAAAAAAGAAATGTTCGATGCGGATATTGAAGCAATCATTATGCATACCGAAGGTGGCATGCGTGGCCCATGGACGATGGAGGAACTAAATATTGCGGCTGGCACCGCCGCTATCGCCACCGGTTCGGTACGCTTACGACATGATGATGGTCGAATTGTCGACGAAGCAGCGGTCGGTGACGGTCCCGTAGACGCTTCATTCAAAGCGTTGGAACGTGCGACCGGTATAGATCTCGAGTTGCGCAATTTCGAAGTCCGCAGTGTAACCATGGGTGAAGATGCCCAGGGTGAGGTGACTGTGACGGTCGAATATAATGGCCATAGCTACCGTGGGAACGGAATCAGCACCGACATAGTCGAGGCCGGGGCCCGCGCATATCTTGAGGTCATCAATCGCATTTGTCGGCGCCAGGCATCGGTGGATGACCACGAACGCGATGAGCCGGCTGATAAGCTGGCCACCATTTAAAAGGAATACAAGATGTCGATCAGCGCGAACGAATGGATATGGCACAACGGCAGGATCGTGCCCTGGGAACAAGCCCAGGTTCACGTGATGACACACGCACTGCACTATGGTTCATCCGTGTTCGAGGGAATTCGTGTCTATGTCACGCCCGGCGGATCGAAGGTGTTTCGACTAACAGCGCACACCAGGCGATTGTTCGACTCAGCCAAGATTCATCGCATCAAGATTCCTTTTTCCGCAGCCGAAATCAACGCAGCCTGCCGCGAAGTCGTGTTGCGCAATAATTTAACCAACGGCGCCTATATTCGCCCCATCGCTTTTCGTGGCTACGGTGATGTCGGCCTGGCGCCAAAACCGGATCACCCGGTTGATGTCTCTATTGCTGCCTGGGAATGGGGCACTTACCTCGGAGACGAGGCTTTAGAAAATGGCGTAGACGTCTGTATTTCATCGTGGCAACGGGTTGCGCCAAATACCATCCCGGCACTCGCCAAAGCCGGCGGCAATTACCTGTCCAGCACGCTGGTCAGTATGGAGGCACGGGACAATGGATTCCAGGAAGGTATCGCCCTGTCGGTCGACGGTATGGTCAGCGAAGGTGCCGGAGAAAACCTGTTTCTGGTTCGGGATGGGATTATTTACACTCCGGACTCCGCTGCGGCGATACTGACAGGCATTACACGAAGTAGCGTGATAACCCTGGCTGCAGATCTGGGCCTTACGGTGATCGAGCAAGCGATACCGCGCGAAATGTTATACATCGCGGATGAAATCTTTTTGACTGGAACGGCTGCGGAAGTGACTCCCGTGAGATCGGTAGACCGGACGGAAATCGGTACTGGTAAGCGCGGTGAAATCACCCATCAGTTACAGAATGCGTTCTTCGGTTTATTCAACGGCACTACCGAAGACAAGTGGGGTTGGCTCGATCCCCTGGATGTTGCGGCCGACACGAAAAAAAGCGCTTAGTGGAATATTTGTGCTGACTCGAACCTGGAGTAGTTGAAGATGGGCGGTAAATCACTTTTCGAAAAGGTCTGGGATGACCATATAGTCGTTCCCGAGGAGCTCAGTAATCCGGCAGTACTCTATATCGATCTGCACTTGATTCATGAAGTCACGACACCCCAGGCATTTACCCTGCTCAAGGAAAGTGGCCTGCCAGTGCGCCGGCCCGACCTGACCCTGGCAACGATGGATCACTCCACGCCGACCGTGCCGATCCGCACGCTGAAAGATATCGATATCGTCTCGGCTCCGGCACAGGCTGCTCAGATTCGCTCGATGGTCGAAAACTGCAAGGATTTCGGTATCGAACTGCATGGCTTTGGCAGCGAACAACGTGGCATCGTACACGTGATCGGGCCCGAGATCGGAGCGACTCAACCCGGCAAAACGATTGTTTGCGGCGACAGCCACTCGAGCACCCACGGCGCATTTGGCGCGTTGGCCTTCGGTATTGGCAGTACCGAAGTGGCGCACGTTCTCGCGACGCAATGTCTGCTACAGCGCAAGCCGAAAATCATGGCCGTCAATATAGACGGCAGGTTACCGGACGGCGTATCGGCGAAGGACATCATTCTCGCGATTATCGGCCAGATCGGCGTCGATGGCGGCACCGGTCATGTCATCGAATTTCGTGGCAGCACCATTTCCGGCCTCAGCATGGAACAGCGCATGACGATCTGTAACATGACCATAGAAGCCGGCGCGCGGGCCGGCATGATGGCGCCGGATGATACCACCGTTGAATTTATCGCCGGGCGACCACAGGCGCCAACCGGTGCAGCCTGGGATGCAGCCGTTGAACGGTGGATGAATCTGCCATCGGATCCGGACGCGCATTTCGACAAAGAAGTCCAGCTTGATATTTCCCGGCTCACACCGATGGTGACGTTCGGCACAAATCCCGGCATGGTCGTGCCGATTACTGACAGCATTCCCGACGACACGGGCAGTCTGAGCTTTCGCAAAGCACTCGATTACATGGGCCTGGAAGCCGGACAGCCAATGCTGGGCACTCCTGTGGACATTGTGTTCGTCGGCAGTTGCACGAATTCGCGCTTGCCCGATCTGCGCACAGTCGCTTCAATGTTGAAGGGGCACAAGGTGTCTGATTCGGTTCGGATGCTGGTTGTTCCGGGCTCTGAAAAGATCAAGCAACAAGCCGAAGCAGAAGGCCTGCACGAGATTTTCGAAGCTGCCGGCGCCGAGTGGCGCGAAGCCGGTTGCTCGATGTGTCTGGGCATGAATGGCGATGTCGTACCACCCGGTAAACTCTGCGTCAGCACCAGCAATCGCAATTTCGAGGGTCGTCAGGGCGTGGGCGCCCGCACGATTCTGGCCAGCCCGGAAACCGCGGCCGCTTCGGCAATCAGTGGACGCATCGCCGATCCACGCGAATTGAACTCATAAGGATTCGGACAATGGAAAAGATGACCCGCATAACATCGCGAACCGTGGTCCTGCCGCAGACGGACATTGACACCGATCAAATCATGCCGGCAAGGTTTTTGACCATACTCGATAAGGAAGGTCTCGGTAAGGCCGTATTTGCTGACTGGCGATACGATGCGAACGAACAGCCAATCGCCGATTTTCCATTGAATCAGCCTGGGGCGACCGAATCGCAAGTGCTGGTCGCAGGGAATAATTTCGGTTGCGGCTCATCCCGCGAACACGCACCGTGGGGTTTGGTCGATTTCGGAATTCGCGCCGTTATCAGTACGCAGATCGCCGACATCTTTCGTAACAATGCATTAAAGAATGGCCTGGTACCGATCATTGTCGACGACGCTACACATCAGTGGCTAATCGATAATCCGGGTGCAGAAGTGACTGTTGATGTCGAGGCCGCCACGCTTACCCTGCCGGATGGCCGGGTGCTGGAGTTTCCGATAGACGGATTTTCGCAGCACTGCCTGCTCGAGGGTGTTGACCAACTCGGATTTCTGCTCGGGCAGGACGAGGCGATCAGCCGCTTCGAACAGAACCGCAAATGAAAGCTACTATCGGCATCCTGGCCGGTGATGGAATCGGCCCGGAAGTCATGCGTGAAGGCATTCGTGCTTTACAGGCTGTCGCCGAAACCGGTGGGCACGGCTTCGAATTACCGGAAGCGATGATCGGTGGCGCCGCGATTGACGCGACCGGTGATGCATTCCCGCCGGCCACACGAACTTTGGTCGAACAGGCCGATGCGGTGCTGCTCGGTGCGGTCGGTGGTCCAAAATGGAGTGATCCCGGCGCTGCAGTTCGTCCTGAGCAGGGCCTGTTGGACCTTCGTTCGGCGATGAATGTCTACGCGAATTTACGCCCGGTGAAAACCCACCCGACGCTTTACGCTGCATCGCCCCTGCGGCCGGAATTCCTTGAAGGTGTAGATATCCTGGTCGTACGGGAACTCACCGGTGGCATCTACTTCGGCGATAAACAAAGCAGCCCTGACGAGGCCACCGACACTTGCACATATCGGCGCCACGAAATCGAACGCGTCGTGCGGATGGCCGCCGAATTGGCGAGTGACCGGCGCGGCAAGGTTACCTCCGTCGACAAAGCCAATGTACTGGCGACTTCCAGGCTCTGGAGACGCATTACAGACGAGCTGTTTGCCGACGAATTCAGCGAGTTGGAGCTGGAAACCTTGCTCGTTGATGCCGCTGCCATGCACCTGCTGTCGCGACCAAGTGACTTCGACGTAATCGTCACGGAAAACATGTTTGGCGACATCCTGACGGACGAGGCATCGATGCTGTGTGGATCGTTGGGTATGTTGCCGTCGGCTTCGTTAAACGAAAACCGAATTGGCCTTTATGAACCGATCCACGGTTCAGCCCCCGATATTGCCGGCCGGGACCGGGCAAACCCCTGCGGCATGATCCTGAGCGTCGCGCTAATGCTCCGTTATTCGCTCAAATTGACAGCGGAAGCCGCATTGCTCGAGCAATCGGTTATTGCCGCTCTCGAGGCAGGACATCGCACCCGGGACGTGGCCGGCCCGGACGACACGGCGATTAGCACGCGGGTAATGGGCACCGCGATCAGCGACGCATACCGAAAGTTAGCAGGCGCCTGAGGCGTATTATTTCTAAAATATCGGGCCCACGCCGCTCATGCTGCCCGTTCCGCCGCATCCAGGCCTTGCAGTACATCCCTGACGAGGTCCTCGGTGGCTTCTATGCCGGCCGAAAGTCGAACTAGCCCGTCCTCAATTCCGGCCAACCGCCGATCGTCGGCATCGAAGGTTGCATGAGTCATGGTCGCCGGATGACAGGCGAGACTTTCCACCCCGCCCAGGGACTCGGCCAGGGAAAAAAGCTGGACCGTCTCGAGAAATGCGCGTGCCGCCCCGACGCCGCCATGCAACTCGAAGCTCAACATACCGCCATACCCGCGCTGCTGACGGGCAGCCAATGCGTGCCCGGAATGATCAGATCGGCCTGGATAAAAAACGCGGCGCGTCGCGGCATGCTCGCCGATGATTTGTGCCAGCGTCGTCGCATTCTTCTCGTGCTGTGTCATCCGCGCATACAGCGTGCGAATTCCACGCAAGGTCAGAAAGCTATCGAACGGCGAACCGGAAAAGCCCAATACATTTGCCCATTCCTGCATCTCCTGGTGCAGTTCATCGGTTGCAGCGATGACGGCGCCACCCACAACGTCGCTGTGACCGTTCAGGTATTTGGTCGTGGAATGGATGACCAGGTCTGCACCGAACTCAATCGGTCGTTGCAGCGCCGGAGAAAGAAAGGTGTTGTCAACCACCATCAGCGCGCCATGCTCATCGGCCAGCAGGCGAATTTTTTCCAGATCGATGATCCGCAGCAGCGGATTGGTTGGACTTTCTACCCAGACCATGTTGGCGCCATCCCGCATGGCTGCTGCGACTTCGTCGAGATCCGTTTGGTCTACGAGCGTAACCCGGAACAAACCACGCCTGGAAAGTCGATTAAACAGCCGATAGGTACCGCCGTAGCAATCCCGCGGACCAACCAGCAGATCGCCCGGATTCAATAGCTGACATGCCAGCGAAATCGCGCCCATGCCAGACCCGGTGACTGTGGCGCCCTGCCCGCCTTCTAACTCGGCCAGAACTTCGGCCAGCGCATCACGGGTCGGATTACCCGTACGTGTGTAGTCATATTGACGCGGTTCATCAAAACCGGCGAAAGTAAAGTTTGAAGTCAGGTATACCGGTGGAATGACCGCCCCGAACTGGGTGTCGGATTCCACGGCTGCCCGGACCGCCTGCGTTTGCTTCGAAGCGCTTTTATCCATGAATCGATTCTCCGGCGAAGTGAGGGCCCGTGATGCGCCCATACGTTCGGCAGGGTTTTGCCGAAGGGCGCGGAGTTTAGCCCGAACCTTGACGCCGAATCCAGTTGCCTCACCGGGCGTATCATCGGGTTCAGTGGTCGAAAAACGAGCCAGGAACGCTTGCATCTAATAAGTTAATGTATTAACGTACTAGCATACTAGTACGACGATCCGTAATGAAAGAGCACCGTATCCTCACCGATCGCCAGGAAATAGCCGCCGAAGAAGAACTATTCGGCGCACTTTTGCGCCTGAAATCCACCGGTGAATTTCGCGCATTCTTCCAGGATCTGTGCACTCCGGCTGAATTACAGGCCATGAAGGATCGCTGGCTGGTCGTTGAATTGCTGGGGGCCGGGCTGACGTATCGCGAAATACATGACCGCAGCGGCGTGAGCGTTACGACAATTGGCCGAGTGGCACGTTGTCTTAGTGCCGGTGCCGGCGGCTATCGACGGGCGCTGGATCGATTGAAAAGCGACCAAAATGACAAAGAGCAAAGCATCTCATGATCGATAAGCAGACGCGTATAAAGATCGCCGTACAGAAATCGGGGCGCCTGACCGGGCATACTCTGGAATTGCTGGAACGCTGCGGTTTGAAATATACGCGCGGCCGCGATCAGCTGATTGCCTACGGTGAAAACATGCCGGTCGATCTGCTGTTCGTCCGCGATGACGACATTCCTGCGTTGGTGCGGGATGACATCTGCGACCTGGGCTTCGCCGGGTTGAATATCATCGAAGAGAAACGGCTTGAGTTTTTGGCCAACGGCATAAACGACCCCTTTCAGCAGGTCTGTCCTCTGGACTATGGGCACTGCCGGCTGTCGTTCGGCTATCCGGACGACAGTGAACTAAAGGCCGTTGGCGATTTAAATGGTAAACGAATTGCCACGAGTTACCCGTGGATCCTCAGGCATTATCTCGAGCAGCAGGGCGTTGATGCAGAAATCGTCGAATTTTCCGGGGCCGTCGAGATAGCACCAAGCCTCGGCCGCGCCGACGTGATCTGTGACCTGGTCTCCACGGGCACGACGATGACGGCCAACAAATTACGTGAGGGTGAGACGATACTTGAAAGTGAATGTCTATTAATCAAAACGCCGGTCGATATTGCCGATGAAAAAGTCGCCTGGGTAGACCGGTTGCTCCAGCGCATCGAAGGCGTCATGCAGGTCCGCGACAGCAAGTACATCATGATGCACGCGCCCAGGGCGGCCCTGCCGCAAATCACCAAATTACTGCCGGGCGCAGAATCCCCGACAGTCTTGCCGCTGGAGGGCAACGATGAACTCGTGGCCATACACGTGGTCTGCCGAGAGAAAGTATTCTGGGAAACCCTCGAAAGCCTGAAAGAGGCCGGTGCGAGTTCGATGCTCGTGGTGCCCGTCGAGAAAATGCTGGCATGAAGCCCCGCTTGCAAAAATATAAATGGGCGGAAATGGACGACGCGGCCCGCAATGCTGCACTGAGCAGACCAGCGATTACGGGTAATCCGCAGATTGACGCGCAGGTCGACGCAATCATCGCGACGATTCGCAGCGATGGTGACAAAGCCTTGCTGGAATTCACCGCGCAGTTCGATGGCGTTGACCTCAGCGACGGAATTCGCGTGACGGAGCAGGAATACGCGGCGGCACGGCAACAGATTTCAGCCGAGGCCCGTAAGGCAATGGAAGTTGCAATCGCCAATGTATCGAAGTTTCATGCCGCTCAACTGACTGCGCCGGTGCGCGTGGAAACCAGTAGCGGAGTTGTCTGTGAGCGTATTACGCGCCCGGTCAATGCGGCAGGTCTCTATGTGCCCGCCGGCAGCGCACCGCTTCCCTCAACGGCCATCATGCTGGCAGTACCGGCACGACTGGCAGAGTGCCCGGTGCGCATCATGTGCACACCACCGCGACCGGATGGTAATGCGGATCCGGCCGTGTTGCTCGCCGCGAGCCTGTGCGGAGTCGATGAGATTTACAAACTCGGCGGTGCCCAGGCCATAGCGGCGATGGCCTATGGAACAGAAACGGTGCCGAAGGTTGAAAAGATATACGGGCCAGGAAATGTCTGGGTCACTGCCGCCAAAAAAACCGTTGCAACAGATCCGGCCGGCGCGGCATTGGATATGCCGGCGGGCCCTTCTGAGGTCATGGTCCTTGCGGACGGCTCGAGCAACCCTCGTTTCGTGGCCCTCGATTTGTTGTCACAGGCGGAGCACGGAACAGATTCCCAGGCGATCCTGGTGAGCACCGATGAGCAGTTCGCTGATCGCGTCAATCAGGAGATCGAAGCGGCGCTGCCGGACCTTTCGCGCCGATCAATTATCGAACAGTCCCTGACGCACGGTACCTGCCTGCTGGTCACCGATTCGCACGAAGCTCTCGACGTCGCTAATCGCTATGCCCCGGAGCACTTAATTATCCAGCTTAGAAACCCGCGACAATACCTTGATTCTATTATTAATGCAGGATCTATTTTTCTCGGACCATGGACTCCGGAAGCCGTCGGCGATTATTGCAGCGGTACGAATCACGTATTGCCAACCTATGGATTTGCGCGGAACTACAGCGGCCTGTCGGTCAGCGATTTTCAGAAGCAGTTGTCGGTGCAGGAACTGACGCGCGAGGGCCTGGCCGAACTTGCACCAACGGTGCGTACGCTCGCGCAGCTTGAAGGCCTGACTGCCCATGCACAGGCCGTTGCCGTAAGACTGGATAATTTGTCCGACAACCCGAATCAGGCGGATATCGAAGCGGACCGGACCGGGACATGAGTGCAATCCTGAATCTGGTCAGACCCGAGATACGCGAGCTTCGCCCATACGTTGCCGCGCAGTTTGAAGCGGGCATGTTGCGCCTGAATGCGAACGAGACGCCATGGCCACCGCCCGGAGACCAGCCTGTAGATGGATTGAATCACTACCCGGAGGTTCGACCGGTCACGCTGACCCACCGCCTCGCCGACCACTATGGACTGCAGCCCGAACAACTCCTGGTAACGCGAGGATCGAGTGAGGCGATAGATCTGCTGGTGCGCTGCTTTTGTCGCGCCAATCAGGATGACATCGTGATTTGCCCTCCGACTTTTGGCATGTATGAGGTTTATGCGCAATTACAGGGTGCGGGAACCGTTCACGTGCCGCTGCTGAAGGACGATGGTTACGCGCTGGACATCGAAGCGATAAAGCGAGCCTGGAGCCCACGCTGCAAGCTACTGTTCATTTGTTCGCCGAATAACCCGACCGGAAACAGGATTCCCACAGCACAGGTCGATGAACTGTGCGAATTCGTGCGGGGCCGAGGCCTGGTGATCGTCGATGCCGCCTACGTGGAATTCGCCGACGAGGATCCGACTGCAGAACTTCTGCAACGTCACGAAAACGTCGCGATTCTGCGAACTTTATCCAAGGCCCTGGGTCTTGCCGGAATCCGCTGCGGAGCTGTTGCCGCGGCGCCAGCCGTAATTGACGTACTCGGTTGCATCCTGCCGCCATATTGCTACCCGACACCGAGTCAGGATGCTGCCCTCGCCTGCCTCGACCCTGAGTTTCGTCCCGAGTTAAAGACGCGAGTAGCCACCCTTCGCGCAGAACGTGAGCGACTTGCTGACCAAATCAGCCGACTGCCGGACGTGACCAGAGTGTGGCCGAGCGAGGCAAATTTCCTCCTGGTGGAAACCCCCACACCGACCAGGTTAGTGGATGCGGCAAGAAACGGTGGCATATTAATCCGCGACTTCAGTCGGGATCCTTTTACCAAAGATTGTCTGCGCATCACGATCGGCAGTGTCGCGCAAAACGATCAATTGTTAGCGGCGCTGAACCAGCAGGAGTAACTGAGGGTGGATACCGAAAAGATCGCATTTATCGATCGCGACGGCACGCTGGTCTGGGAACCACTGGATAACCAGGTCGATCGGCTCGAGAAAATCAGCTTGATGCCCGGAGTCATTCCGGCACTGCTGCGCCTCAAGAATGCCGGGTTCCAGTTTGTCATGGTGACCAACCAGGACGGTTTGGGCACAGACAGCTTTCCGCAAAATGATTTTCGTGCCTGCCAGGATTTCATACTCGAACTGTTTGCATCCCAGGGAATTATATTTCGCGATATCTTCGTTTGCCCTCATACCGAAGACGACCGATGCGCCTGCCGAAAACCCCTGCCCGGCTTGCTGGGTAATTTCCTCGAGCAGGTGCCAATAGATCGCGAACGCAGCGTCGTTATAGGAGATCGCGACGCAGACCTGGAATTAGCAGCAAACATCGGCGTCCGGGGTCTGCGCATAGCCGATAAGAATTCGGCTAATGGTGGGCAAACCTGGGAGGCGCTTGCACATGAGATTGTCGACCGTCCGCGCCTTGGAAATATTTCCCGTAAAACCAAAGAGACGGACATTAGCGTCCTGATCGACCTCGACAGTGAAACACCTATACAAATCACAACTGGCATCGGCTTTTTTGATCATATGCTGGAGCAAATCGCAAAACACGGAGGGTTCGCCATGAGCCTTTCCTGTGCGGGCGATCTGGAAGTTGACGAACACCACACGGTAGAGGATGTTGCGCTTGCATTTGGCCACGCCTTCCGCGACGCATTGGGCGACAAACGTGGTATTGGACGCTACGGCTTCACGTTGCCTATGGATGAAGCTCAGGCGCAGGTCGCGATTGATCTGTCCGGCCGCGCATTTTTTGTTTTCGACGGTGCATTCGGTCGCGATCAGGTCGGCGGCTTGCCAACGGAACTCGTCCCGCATTTCTTCCGCTCGTTGGCGGATAGTCTGGGCGCGGCCATTCACCTGACTGTGCAGGGAGACAACACCCACCACATGATTGAAGCCTGCTTCAAGGCCACGGGACGCGCACTTCGCCAGGCCAAAGCCCGCGTGGGTACGGAATTACCCAGCACCAAGGGCGCACTCTGAGCGATTCCAATGAGTCTAGCCCGCATGTCTCATCAGGCGGACCCACATGATGACAATGCATACGTTTATAAATCGTGCAACCCGCGTTGCCGGATTGCCGCAAAAATCCGGATCCCGGTGACACATGCGGGCTAGATCAGTCGCAATCATCGACGCCGGCGGTGCAAATATTGCATCGTTGAAATTTGCCCTGGCCCGGTGCGGATATGACGCACAGTTGACCGTCGATCCACAAATCATCTCGGCAGCCGGTCACGTTATTCTACCCGGCGTCGGCGCCGCCGAAGATTCGATGAACCGATTACGCGAGGCCGACTTGCTTGAATTGATTCCGCGTCTCAGGCAGCCAGTCCTGGGAATTTGCCTCGGGATGCAATTATTCTTTGAAGGTTCAGAGGAAAACGACACCTGTTGCCTGGCTATCTTCCCCGGCACGGCGAAAATTTTCGCGGCCGGGCCCGACCGGCCGGTACCCCACATGGGTTGGAACCAGATCGAGCGAACACGTGATTCCGATTTACTACGCGGCATTCCGGACGGTTCCCATTTTTACTTTGTTCACAGTTATGCGCTCGACATTCAGGCCGACACCCTTGCCTGTGCGGAATACGGCCGGTCATTTACCGCGATCGTGGAACGGAATAATTTCGCTGCGACTCAATTTCACCCGGAACGGTCCGGGGAATTCGGGGCGCGTTTATTGCAAAATTTCTTGCGCAGGTAACGAGGATGTCCAAATCGGGCCGAATGGAAGTTATTCCCGCGATAGATCTCCTGGCTGGGGGAATCGTTCGCCTGTTCCAGGGAGATTTTGACCGGGTCACTGAATATGCAGAAAATCCGCTTGAACTCGCGCGGCGTTATGCCGGCATCGGGGCTAAACGCCTGCACGTCGTAGACCTGGATGGCGCAAAGACCGGCCGACCAGGCAACCTGCCCGTTATCAGCGATCTCGCCGAAAGCGGCATGGAAATACAGGCCGGCGGCGGCGTTCGGACTATCAGCCGACTTGCCAGGTTCCTGGCCGCGGGTGCCAGCCGCGTAATCGTCGGATCGATCGCGGTCAAAGAGCCGGAACATGTTTCCGACTGGATCGAAGAAGTTGGCCCGGAGCGGATTATTCTTGCATTCGACGTACGCCTGGACGAAAACGGCTTGCCGGAGGTACTGACCCATGGCTGGACGCGGGGCAGTGGTGAATTGCTTTGGCCGTTAGTGGAATACTTTCTCGGCAAGGGTGCCATTGAATTCCTGTGCACGGATATTTCAAAAGACGGCACCCTGCGAGGTCCTAATATTGATCTCTATCGAACCTGTACTGATCGTTATCCTGAAGCGGAATTTATCGCATCCGGCGGCATCAGTTGCGCCGCAGATTTGCACGCGCTCGATGCAACTGGAGTAGCCAGGGCGGTAACCGGAAAAGCGTTACTCGACGGGCGCCTGACAGTTGAGGAGATAAAACGATTCTCGCGCGGCGAATAATCCCCTGTCTCGACGTTCGCGACGGCCAGGTCGTCAAAGGTGTGCAGTTCCGTGATCACAAGATCATGGGCGGCATCATGGAACTTGCGATGCGCTACGTCGAGGAAGGCGCCGATGAACTCGTTTTCTACGACATCACCGCCAGCCCGGATGGTCGTTCAGTAGACCGGACCTGGATCAACAGAGTTGCCGGGATACTCAATATCCCGTTCTCGGTTGCCGGAGGGATCCGCAGCGTGCGAGACGCTGAAGAGGTGCTGAATTATGGCGCCGACAAAATCTCGATCAATAGTCCCGCGCTGGCTAACCCGGTTCTGATAGAGGAACTTGCAAAACGATTCGGCTCGCAATGTGTCGTCGTCGGCATCGACAGCCGCGCTGAAGATGAGACCTATCGCGTTTATCAATACACCGGCGACCCTGACAAAACGGAGCACAGTGGCAGGGTTACCGTTGAATGGGCCCGCGAGGTTCAGGACCGTGGTGCGGGTGAAATCGTATTGAATTGCATGAACCAGGATGGCGTGCGGCAAGGTTACGATCTGGTGCAATTGAAACTGATACGGCAAAACTGCACGGTCCCGCTGATCGCTTCCGGCGGAGCCGGGACCATGCAGCATTTTGCCGAAGTCTTCAATCTGGCACGCGTTGATGGAGCTCTGGCCGCCAGCGTGTTTCACAGCGCAGCCATCGGTATTCAGGATCTAAAAAAATACCTGCGCGAGCAGTCCGTTGAGGTAAGACTATGAGTGACAACAGCATCGATTTTCTACAAACCCTGGAGGCGGTAATCGAATCCCGCAAAGGGGCTAACACAGACGACAGCTATACGGCTAAACTATTCTCGGCGGGCGCGGCGCGTATCGCCCAGAAACTCGGCGAGGAAGGAATCGAACTCGCACTGGCAAATGTTCAGCAGAATCGCACCGCAATCGTGTCCGAATCTGCGGACCTTGTCTATCACCTGCTGGTACTGTTGCGAAGCAATGATGTCACGTTAAAAGAGGTCGTCAAAGAACTGGAAGCACGACATTATTAGCCACGCGATCCCTCACCGGGGAGATGCTCACTCGACGGTTAAATTAGCGCGACCAGCGGTGTCGCGCAGCAACGTCCCGGACTGCAGATAGCTACGCGCCTTGCGATCATCCTTCGCATACCCGTCGAGAAAGGCGGTCGATGTGGCGTTGAATATCGCAAGACCCTCGTGGTCGGGCTCAGTGTCCACTTGTTTGTGAATCAACCCGCCAAAGTAGTGATCACCCTTGTCAATTAACAGCAGATACTCCACAGCATCACGCGCATCATCAACACTCAGAATTTCATTCTGATATTCGGCTGCTCGTCTGCCATCTCCCATCAGACCATAGTCCTCGGTGCCGGTCGCCAGAAAAGTGGGTACGGTGCTCCCCTTCCAGGTATGCTCAGGCATCAAAGCCATTTTTCCGGGATCACTCAACATGATCAGCAGACTGAACCGGTTCTCATCGGTCTCGTTGATGGTGTCGTTCGTGGGATTTTTGATCCGCAAGCCGGTCACCAGCATGGCGACCTGTGTACCGAATGAATGGCCGGCCGCGATTAGCCGTTGCCGGTCCATCCGCCCTCGCAGAGACGGTATGCGCTCCTCGATCTCATCAAGACCATTCAGCACAATGGACATATCCGCGACGCGGCTGCGAGAGACACGATACATATCTTCATTTTTTGTCGGCACGACGCCGTAATTCGCGTCTATATGATCCGGAAGTATCACCACATAACCGCGGGCGGCCCAATGTGTCGCTACGCGGTCATATCGTTTCCCGGAGGAGAAAGTGCCATGCGATAAAACGATAACCGGAAACGGGCCGCCGCGCTTCGGGTAAACTACGCGCAGTGGTATTTGCCGCTCTGCTTCGGGCACCGACATCGATACGGAATCATCGATACTTACCGGATAACGCTCCCCCGGACTGTCATACAGAGTCTCCGCTGACCCGGAGTGCGCTGCGGGTAAAGCCAAAATTATGCCTATGCAAAGCGACTGCCGACAGTGTCCAATCCCATGTCGCCTGATTCTCATTTCTTCGAACTCCTGCAGGTACCGACACCTGCCACCTTATGCGCCGGATACGCGATGATCAAATGCAATCGCGCTAATTCGTCAGATAGTCACTTCCTTCGCGGGTGGGCGCTTGTTATATCCGGAACTCATGACGTAACCGTAGGCGCCGGTGTTGGCAATCAGCAACACATCAGCTTCGCGGCAAATAGGCAGCAGTCGATCGGTGCCAAGCTTGTCCCCGGTCTCGCAAATCGGACCGACAATGTTCACCACACATTCCGACGGTTCATCGAGCCGATTGAGATTCACAATTTCGTGGTATGCCCCGTACAACGCCGGCCTGATCAATGAGTTCATGCCGGTACTGACGCCGACGTAACGGACGGCTCCTTTGCCTTTGGTCTGCGTCACACTGGCAAGTAACACTCCGGCTTCGGCGACAACATAGCGGCCCGGTTCCAGCCATAATTCATAATCCGGGTTTTCGGCCTTGATTGATGCAATGCTCTCATCAATCAAGGCCATGTCCAGGGCATCCTGGCCGGGCTTTTCGGGGATACCAAGTCCGCCGCCGAGATCAACTATGCGCACCTGCGGAAAATCCCGTGCAGTTGCGATCAATGTCCTGGCAACTTCCCGCCAAGTGTCCGCTTTCAGAATTCCACTACCGATGTGTGCGTGCAATCCCACCACGCGGGCGCCGGCAGCGGCTATCAATTCGCGAAGCTCAGTCAATTCAAATAACGGAATACCAAATTTCGAGTGTACCCCTGCAGTCCGCACGTGTTCGTGATGCCCCCGGCCCTGCCCGGTATCGAGGCGCAGAAAAATATCCTGACCCTGAAAAATCTCACCCCATTCCTGCAGCGGATGAAGGTTGTCCAATGTCACCCAGACGCCGGCTTCCAGGGCGAGTTCATATTCGGCACGCGGTGCGAAGTTGGGCGTGAACAATATTCGATGCCGGTCAATATCAGGGAACAGGTCCAGCACGTGCTGGATTTCCCCGGGTGACACACATTCGAAATTTATGCCGGCCTGATCTACGGCCTGCAGAATTGCCGGATGGCTATTGGCCTTGACCGCGTAAAAAACCTGATCAATGTTGTTGAGGCCGCGCAGTCGCTGGCAGGCCTGACGCACGGTATCAAGGTCGTACACATATGCGGCAGATTCGGCGGTGCCGATTTCAATTAACTGCGCGCGCTTTTTTGCCCACCAGGTTTCACGCACGGCGGGCACCGGTTGCGGTGCCTGTAATTCAGCCCAGGTCGGCCCGAAAACCGTATCGTCCCTGGCTGGGCGCACGAGATTGGCATGCAGTTGTTTTATCAATCGGTGTGCCTGGCCCTCTTCGACGACAAAACTGAGGTTCAAATCACTGGCGGCCTGACTGACCAGATGCACGCGATGCTCGGCGAACGCCTCAAGTGCAGGTCCAATTTCATGCAAAATGGCGCGAATTTTTTGTCCTACGAGGCTCACGACTTCGGCTTTTTCGATAATTTCCACCCGGCAGATGCGCTCCAACGCGTGGCGCAACCGGGCCAGGGTCGCCGCGTCGACGGGCTCCAGGCCCGTGTCCAGGGTCACGGTAACGTTACTCTGTGCCGTGGATACAAGATCCACCGAAAGACCCATCTCGCTGAAGCAACCGAACGCCTCGGCCAGAAAACCCACCTCACGCCACATGCCGACGGTGTTCATCGAAACGACGGTGATATCCGTGCGACTGGAGATCGCCTTGACGCTGGGCGCATCACTGCCGGGATCCCGACTGATCAGGGTACCGGGCAATTCCGGTGTGGCAGAGCAACGCACCCGCAGCGGGATGCTTTGGGAGCGGACCGGCCGGATACTCCGCGGATGCAAGACCAAACCGCCAGTGGATGCAATCTCCTGCGCCTCGTCGTAGCTCAAGGATTTCAAAAGGCGGGCACCGGTCACCAGCCGCGGATTCGCGCTGAACAGACCCGGCACATCGGTCCAGATTTCGAGTCCCGCGGCCTGCAATTTCGCAGCGAAATACGCCGCCGATGTATCGGAGCCGCCCCGCCCCAGCAGGACGCCTTCACCAGCCGGATTTCTGGCGATAAAACCCTGCGTCAAAACGACACCGTTCGCCGCCGCGAATTCCGCCTGCAAATCGGGCTCTGGCTCGAAGGCACAACTTGCGGACAGGTACCGTGAACGTTCATTCTCATGCGGCACATCAATACTGCACAGCACATCGCGAGCATCCACCCAACTCGCACTGAGGCCCTGCGACTGCAAATAAGCAGCACCTAACCGGGTCGCCATCAGCTCACCCAAGGCCATGACTTTCACATAAACCCGCGGGCTGACTTCATGAATCAGTCGAATTCCGGACAGCAGCTGTTGCAGGTCGCCAAGGTAGCCGGCCAAAACAGCTTCGCCATCAAGCTCGAGATCCTTTGCCAGCCCAAAGTGCATTTCTGCGATGCTATTGAATTGCTCCACGAAATCGCCGCTAACAGCCGCATCCAGCGCCGCCTCGAGCCGGTTTGAGACTTCTGCCAGGGCCGAATGTACGATTACCGGCTTGAAGCCCATTGCGAGCCGCTCATCAATCAGTTCACGGATCGTTCGCCATTTTTCCGCTGACGACACGCTGGTACCGCCAAACTTCATGACCAGCCAGCGCTCGCCGCCCAACTCACCGGCCTGGTAAGGCGCGGCGTCGCCACCGCGCGAGGTTGGAAAGGTACTTTCGTCAATGGTCTTCATTTGTTGGCGTCCTGGTGAGAAATGCGGGCAAGGCATGGCAAAATAAAAAAGCCCGCTTCGGCGGCACCGTTGCGGGCTTGGTATCTTTGTTTCTGAGTCTAATCGATATCAGGCAAACACCATCCCACACCGGGATATCCGCTTGAAGCCGTCCCTGCGCTTTCCGGTGTTCATTTTTTGCCGGTCAATCGGATTCATGCCGCGTAGTAGACCCAATGGCCCGGCCAACGTCAAGGGCAGCCGGGTTTATGCGCCTGAGTTTTTTTCCAGGACACTAAATCTTCGTCGTGACAGCACCTTCCGATGCCGAACCCACCAGGGCAGCGTATTTACGCAACACACCCGGACCTTCGGCCGATACGGGCGCGGTCCAGCGCTCCCGCCGCAGCCGCATTTCCTGGTCAGATATTTCCAAGCTAATGGTCCGCTCGACAGCATCTATGGTGATCTGATCGCCCGTTTCCACCAGCGCAATCGGCCCACCCAGGGCGGCTTCAGGCGTCACGTGTCCAACCACAAATCCGTGGCTGCCACCGGAGAAACGACCATCGGTGATCAATGCAACCTTGTCGCCGAGGCCTTTACCCATAATCGCGCTGGTGGGACTCAGCATTTCGCGCATTCCGGGACCGCCCTTAGGCCCTTCATAACGCAACACCATGACATCGCCGGCAACGACGGTGCCATCGAGCACCGCTTGCAGCGCCTCTTCCTCGGAAGAAAAAACCCGGGCATTGCCGGTAAAACTCATGCCTTCCTTACCGGTGATTTTTGCAACGGCTCCGTCTGGAGAAAGATTTCCATATAAAATAACAAGATGACTATCTTTCTTAATGGGATTATCGAAGTCGCGAATAACCGTCTGGCCTTCCGCATAATCGACGACACCGGCCAGGTTCTGAGCCATGGTTCGACCGGTGACTGTCATGCAATCACCATGCAGTAAACCCGCATCCAGTAAACGCTTCATCAACGGCTGCAGGCCGCCGATTGCGATTAATTCGGACATCACGTATTTGCCGCTGGGGCGCAGATCGGCCAACACCGGAACCCGCGCACCTATCCGCGTGAAATCATCGAGCTCGAGCGGAACGCCGGCCTCATAGGCCATTGCCAACAAATGTAAAACCGCGTTCGTCGAACCTCCGAGCGCAATAACTGTTGTTATCGCATTTTCAAATGCCTCTCGGCTCAAAATGTCCGAAGGTTTTAAATCCCGCCGCAGCAGCTCCATGACCGCGGCACCGGCCAGCCGACTATCATTGCGCTTCTGATCCGAGATCGCATCCTGGGCTGAGCTGTTCGGCAAGCTCATCCCAAGCGCCTCGATTGCCGACGCCATTGTATTGGCCGTGTACATTCCACCGCAGGAGCCGGGCCCGGGTATTGCGGTTTTTTCGACCTCAAGCAGCAGCTGTGCCGAAACCGTCCCGCCGGCCACGCCGCCGACAGCCTCGAACACAGACACGATATCCCGTCGCTTAGCACCGGGCTGAATCGTCCCACCATAAACGAACACCGCCGGCCGATTCAGACGAGCCATAGCCATCAGACAACCCGGCATGTTCTTGTCACAGCCACCGATCGCAACGAACCCGTCGAAGCCTTCAGCCGCAACCACTGTCTCGATCGAATCGGCGATGACTTCCCGCGAAACCAGTGAATACCGCATCCCCGGTGTACCCATCGAGATACCGTCCGACACGGTAATCGTATTGAACGTGACCGCCTTGCCACCGGCCTCGTCTACACCAGCCGCCGCCGCCTCGGCGAGCTTATCGATATGCATATTGCAGGGTGTCACCATGCTCCAGGTCGAAGCGATGCCGATCTGGCTCCTTTTGAAATCTTCTTCGCTGAAACCGACCGCACGGAGCATCGCCCGGCTCGGCGCGTGCTCGACGCCGTCCACCACTACGCTGGAATAACGACGATGGCCAGTTTTGGTTTCGTTCTTCTTGTCGGTCATACCTCTGTCCTGGTTACTGGTTCATTCGATCAAAGGCGCACACTTGCTAACGCATTGCGAGTGTATCACCAGCATCGCGGAATTCTGCAAGGCTCAGGAAGAGCCGAATATTTTCCCGGGATTCATAATTCCATCGGGATCCACTGCCCCTTTCACGGCGCGCATTAACGCGAGTTCCACGCCGCCGCGCAATCTCACCAGCTCATCGCATTTCAGCGTTCCCACGCCATGCTCGGCACTAAAACTGCCGCCCAGATCGGCCGCAATTGAATGCACATCCCGGCTAACCTCAGACCAGAGCGCAAGAAAGGCCTCCGCTTTCATATTTGCCGGTTGGTTAAGGTTGAAGTGCATATTGCCATCCCCGAGATGCCCAAATGCCACCACCAGCACACCGGGAATACGCCGGCTGACATACTCTTCGGCACGCCGCAAGAAAACCGCAATCCTGGACACCGGGACGGCGATGTCGTGCTTGATGCCGGCGCCCGTCTTTTTCTGCGCTTCCGATATCGCGTGACGCATGCGCCAGAATGCGGCTCGCTGAGCGCTGGATTGTGCAAGCACACCGTCTCGCACCAGCCCGCTGTCCATGCTGTCAGCCAGAAAAGTCTCCAGCAGCTGATCCGCAATCGGGCCGGCCTGTGCACTACCCAGCTCCATGAGCACGTACCAGCTGTGTCGCTTTTCAAACGGATCACGAGTGCCGGCAATATTCCTGAAAACCATATCGAGCGCCAGGCGATTCATCAGTTCGAATGCAATCAGTTGATCGCCCAGCGCGATGCGGGCCTGACTATAGAGCGCTATGGCCGCATCCGGATCAGCGACTACAACCAAGGCTGTGGCCAGACTCCTTGGCCGGGAAAACAATTTACAAGTCGCGGCAGTAATAAAACCCAGCGTGCCTTCGGCACCAATAAACAATTGCTTGAGGTCATAGCCCGCATTGTCTTTGCGCAGGCCCCGCAAGCCTTCGAATACGCGCCCATCCGGCAACACCACCTCCAGGCCCAGGACAAGATCCCGGGTATTTCCGTAGCGCAGGACGTTGGTACCGCCGGCGTTGGTTGAAATATTACCGCCCAAATGACAGCTGCCCTCGGCGGCGAGACTCAAGGGGAAAAAACGGTCCGCCGCCTCTGCGACCTGTTGCAGATCCGTCAAAATGCACCCGGCTTCTGCAGTAATCGTGTAATTGTCCGTATCCAGCTCGCGAATTGCGTTCATGCGCCGTGCCGAAATGAGTATCTGGGGCCGCTCCGTTGTCGAGTGCGGTATCGCGCCGCCGGCTAGCCCGGTGTTGCCACCCTGAGGTACGACACCAATGCCCTGGTCCCGGCAAATTCGCAAAATTGCCGCCGCCTGAACCGTATCCGCAGGGCTCACGATCACCGGTGCACGCCCCTGGTACAGTCCGCGCCATTCGACCAGGCTTGGGGCGATTTCCTCAGCATCCGTAACCAGGCCCGCCGAACCCACGATGCCGCGGAACTGCTCCAGAACCGCATTTTTCAGATCCTCAGCCATCAAAAAAAGTTGTCCTCATACGTCCACGGTGCATATTATGCCCACAGGACGGATGATCGGGATATGCCTGCCCCGGTCGACAGGTTTTCGCCGACGCGCGATTCGGCAGCGGGTGCTCGACTCGCGCTCGTCAGGCTGCTGCCTGAGACAGCGTTGAGACATGCAACCGTGAGAGACTCAAAAGACCAGATTTTTCTTGCCGACCCGGAAATACTGGAGTCCATTTCGACTTCAGTGTTTGTCGGCCTCGCTGAAGATCTCGATCTTCAACAACGCGGGAATCTGATCGATCTCGACAAGCGACTGCACGCTCATTGGGCACTGGGCAACAATTGCATTCTCGGCTGGTGTCCGCACGAATCCGGTTTGCTGCTGTTGGTCGTACACCATTACGCCATTGCCGATTATGCAATTGCATCCGAGGGAACGTCACCAGGCGTCAATCAATCGGACTCCGATCCACATGCTTTCATCATGCGGATGCTGACGGGTTCGAGGCAGTTTTCAGAACGCCAACTGCGCAATGCCGCGCGATTACTGGGCATCGAACCGGTGTACGAGAAGCTGCGCCATCCCCTTGCCAATACAGATGCAGAATTTCAGATTATCGATCGTCTCGTGCAGCGGTATAGCATCAGTTTCGTGGCTAACCGTGCGGTCGCACTGTTCGACATCGTTGGTTTTAGTCTGGTCAGTCCATTCGAGCAGATGACTCAACTTAACAGCTTGTCGCATTCATTAAATTCCGCTCACAGCAAGATGTTCGACAAGAAAATGGAGATCGATTTCGCCCGCTCCAGCACCGGCGACGGTTTTTACATATGGAATCGCGAACTCGGCAACACGGCTAATACTCACCTTTATCATTTCATGCATCTGGCATTAGCCGACAACGCCATCGCACGACGCAAAGCGCACGGTCGCACCGTTCCACTACTCCGCGCATGCTTCCATATTGGTGGCTGCTATGAGTTTTATCAGGCTGAGGGGTTGAACCCAACCATTCAGAGCGACATCGTCGGTGACGTCACGATTGAGCTGGCACGAATGATTGAGCGCGCATTACCAGGTCAAATCCTGGTCGGTGAATTCGAGGCTCTGCAGGCCGGCTCTGAACTCGAAAATCCAGACAAATATCTGCCCTCGATCGAGTTTGTTGACCATGCGCAGAAAAACCTTTCACAGCTGAATGGACTAAAGTTATCGGGCGACGCAATAGAGTCCATCAAATGTTATCTGACCGGGCGTGCTCAACCCGACGGTACATTCACGATCCGCAAATTAGTGATTAATGACAAACACGGCCTGTCGCGGAATGTCTTTAATGCCAAAATAAATATTTACCGTTCGGCAGGGGCGCCGATTCTGCTCGGCATCGAGGACCGCCTTTTGCGCGGCGACAAATTCGCAATAACCACTGACGAACACGTGCACAGGGATCCGCCACATCACTGACCAATTGCTATTCACCATACTCCGCCTGAAACATCACCCAAATCGCCAGAAAAAGCGAGGCGATAATCGGGCCGATAACAAATCCGGATATCCCGAACATCGTCAATCCACCCAGGGTCGATAACAAAATAAGATAGTCCGGCATCTGCGTGTCCCGTCCAACGAGAATCGGTCGCAGAATATTATCGACCAGACCGATCACCAGTACCCCGACAACAACAATGATGAAAGCTTTAATATAGGCACCACTGACCAGCAAAAAAATCGCTGCCGGAATCCAGACCAGGCTGGCGCCAATCAACGGCAGTACGGATAGCAGGACCATCACAACGCCCCAGAATACCGCGCCGTCAATACCTAGCGCCCAGAACATTACGGCACCTAAAAAGCCCTGCACGAGCCCCACCGCCAGTGTCCCCTTGATCGTGGCTCTCGCCATCTCGGCAAACTTCGCAAACAAGGCCCGCTCGCGATTGTCTCCAAGTGGCAATGCATGAATTATCTGCTCCAGCAATCTGTCTCCATCGCGCAGGACAAAAAACAATAAATAAAGCATCAGGAAAAACATGACCATGAAGCGAGCGACATTCTGCCCGGCAGTCAGCGCGAGTGCGCCGATAAACTGACTCCCTTTGACAGCTACCGTAGAGAGTTTCTGTGGCATTTCTTCGACGTCGATCCCGATTCGAGTGGCAAACTCGGTCAACCGCGGAGTCATATCCTGCAGCCAGCGCAAAGCAGCACCGGGGTCTAGTTCTCCGCGTTGAATCGAGGCATATAGCTCCGCGGCCTCTTTGACAACAGCTGAGGCAATCAGCATGGCCGGCACGAGCACGGTAAAGAAAATCAAGATGACGGTAATGACGGCCGCCACACTGGTTCGACCGTGAAGCTTACGCTCCAGATAATGCTGGACCGGCAAAAAGATCACGCCGACCGTTACCGCCCAGAAAATTGGCTCGAAATAACCTGCCAACAGCGCAACAAAAGCTGCGCTGACGAGAAGCAGCAAGCCAATAAAAAACGCGTTTTGCATAGTTTGACTATTCAAAAAAACATGCACTCCCGATTAGTTGCCGGATTATGCCAAACAGCATCATCCGAAACTCGTGAAATCATTCCATATAGCGCGTTAATCGAAAAAATAAGCACTTGCCTGCACGGTGTTTCAAGGCCTCCCGGGGTCCATTCGCTGTGTATTTAGCCACGCCGACTCAGGCTTTTTTTACTTAATGCAATTAGGACTTGGGGTGTGATCTTCGTCACAGTTTGGCGACACGCCCGGTAGTCCAATAGGCGTATTCTGAAAACATAAATAAGGCGCGCAGCCGATGATTACAATTTGGTTACTGCTAATAGCATTGGGAATATCTCTAGTCGGCGTCATGGAACTTCTTGACTCCTGATCCAGGGCGCCAAAGCTGGCAGGCTTGCCACTAAGCTGCCCGTTCATCGACCGGTTGTAAGCGGCCAGCAAGTTAGTCTGTTGCCTGGCCATTATTTTCAGGTCCCCGGCAGACAAAGTGTGATAGCTCAATGCTCGTCTGGGCCATCGATATCGCGGCGAGTATAAAATCCTTCAAACCATGGCTCCCAGCTTTCGCCACCGTCGGGCGACTCTTCAAAATATTGACGGATTCGACCATCCGCTAACAAAGTCCATGTGCCGCGAAATGCATTGTGCCGCCCCTCGCCGAGATACTGAATTTTCCCCTCAAGCAGCATGGAACCATCCACCAGACCACCCCGAATATCGATCAGTGAGCCGCCACTGCCGACCCAGTTCTGTACCCATTGACCGCGGTCCGGGTCATAATAATTCAAGCTGATGCCGGTACTGCCCTTTGCACCCGTCCAGCGCTCGACCAGAACGCAGCCATCTTGCTCTTTGGTGATCTGGTTTTGACCCGCTACTTCGCCAGATGCTACTGAGACGTCCCAGGAGCCGGCCCAGAAATCAAACTCGCCAAATTCCGTGCCCGATGGGCACGGCCTGGAAGACTCGTTCTCGGCGCTCTGAGCGCCCTGGAACGCCACGCAGACCAACAACCCGTTTAACATAAGCAAGCTTGGATAATGCATTTGTACCCCCCTATGGTCGCTTCGACCAATCTCATCGCTACGATTGGACAACACTACGCCAGCCAGGAAGTGCAGGCAAAAGAAAGCCCCGTCAGAAAGGGGAAGGAGGATTGACGGGGCTTTGCCTTTGGGGGTAAGGCGATAGCCAGAATAATGACTGGCTATTGGCTACAGTCTAAAGAATCGCCTGTGAACTAACGGTGAATTGCGGATTAACCTTAGTTAATGTAGAAGATGGCGTGGCCTTCGTTATATCGCCTGCTGCTCAGACATCGTCTCCGGCGACCTGATAAATGACATCTCCCTTCCCGTGTTGGTGATATGAAAAATCCGGTATCCGGCATCGCGTAAATTTCGGATGGCGTTGACAGTCATCGATTTTGTCATGCCGGGGAAACGATGATGAAATTCGACAAGTATTTGCGCTGGCCGAAGCGAAGAGGCCAACAAACTCGACAGCACGCCATATTCCGCGCCCTCGATATCTATTTTGAATATGTCTATCGAGTGATGACCAAGCTTAGTCATAATCGTTGGCTGTAGTGTGCTTGATCCGTTCCCGCATTTTGTAAGACTACCTAACTATTCTTGCTGTGCCGCCAGCTCACCCACCAGCAGATCAATACCAATAATCCGAAGACACTATAAATTGTCGTAAATACCCACGGCTCAGCCTGATAAAACAGGATTTTGTGCAGCCAATACCCGATAAACGTCTGCGAGTAACCCGATTCACCGGCCATCTGGCGTAATTGATTCTCCCAGACAGTCAACGGACATATGCGGCCAAACCAGGCCTGCACCACAACAAAAATGATTGCGATAAGGTGAGTGACACGAAATAGCCGATTATGAATCCAGTTCCATTTCGCCCAGATGCCGACCAAAATCAGCCCAAACCCCAAGACAACAAAACTCACAAATAGCAGATGCATAACGAGAATAGCATCCGCCAATGCTCCATAAAGTAAGGCAGTGTCCACTCCTGACCACCTAACGCTTGCGTCAACCTATGCCATAGTACTCTTTCAAGGTGATATTTTTTTCGCTCGATATCAATACAATGATCCTGAAATACCCCGTAAACTAAACCACCAAGTGGGGCTAATAATTCAGGCAGCCAGCCCGCATTTCTCATCAGGCGGACCCACATGATGGAAATGAGCGCGGGCTGAAAATTCGATATCAGTCGAGCGGAGGCCCAACATGTCCGACAAAGCGTTCAACAGCAGAGAGACGATCCCGTTTTCCCGCCGTGAATTTATGGCGGCAAGCGGCGCCGGCATTGCTCTCGCCAGCGGTGCTTACTCTGCATCGGCAGCCGATAGCTTGACCACCCGAAATGCTGAGCCAGCAACCATCGCACCCTTCGACAGCTTGCGCGACTACATACAGGCACTGGAGGATAACGGGTTACTAATGCGATTCAACCGCATCGACCAGGATGCATACGAGGGTACGGCGCTCATGTATCGACTGGTCGACCACTATGGCCGGTTCCATGCGCCGGTCGTCTTGTTCGAAGAGGTGCGGATCGATGGACGCTGGATCAAGGGGCCGGTAATCGCCAATCATGCGCGACACGTCGACATAGAGGCGATCACGTTCGGCCTTCAGCCGGTGAGTGGAGATTCGCCGGCCACTTTTCGGCGCGCACGAAAATACCTGGATCGACTGCTGGATGAATCGGGCGGCGAATATCCAACCATCCCACCAGTCCTCGTGCCGAGCGAAAATGCTCCATGCAAGGAAGTCATCCTTGAGGGAGAAGCTATTGATATTCGCCGCTTTCCGTTTTTTCGCAATAATCCGGGTGACAGTGGTCGCTTCATCAATACCGCCTCCGTGTTTACCGTCGACCCCGAAATGGGGCTGAACATTGGCACCTACCGATGCGAGATTAAAGGCCCAAGGCATATAGCTGTCGGTAGTGGTGAGGGCCAGAGCGGCTATACAATGCTAATGGCTGCCAAGGCACGTGGCGAAAAATCCGCAAACATCGCGTTAGTGGTCGGTCAGGATCCGATGATCTGGCTGGTCAGCGGTGCTCGCATCCCTGAACGCCGCGGTAAGAAACCGATCGACGAACTGGCGACTGCCGGTGGCTTGCGTGGCAAAGCCATTGAAGTCGTCACCTGTGAGACCAGCGATTTTCCGGTTCCAGCGCACGCGGAAATGATTATCGAGGGCGTTGTTTCACTCGAGTCGTTCGAACGGAATGGTCCCTACGGCGAAGGTACTGGGTACATTGGTGCACCATATGATACAGCCTTCCCGATGACGGTTACCCGAGTAACACATCGCAAGAGTCCCTGGATCGTCAATGACTTTACCGGCGTAACCCGCGCCCTGCTCGAGATGCCCGGAGCGGCTCTGACGACCGCCGGCTTGAAACTCTTCATGCCCGAGATCACCGACTATCGCTATGTGGACAGCGTGACATTTATCAGCATCAATAAGAAAAAACCTGGCCAGGCCCTCGACATCGGCAAACGGCTGGCGAAGATGATTCCCGTCTTCAAGATTGTGATGATGGTGGACGAAGACGTGGATCTTTGGAATCCCGCCGATTTGTTCATGGCCTTCGCCACGCGCTGGCAGGCCTACCCAGCCAGCCATGTCTTTGAAGACTTGCCGGCGATGCCGCTGGAGCCGAGTTCGCCGGTACGAGAACGAACCAGCAAAATTGTGATCGATGCAACCCGGCAACTGCCTGAGGAAGGCGGCCCCGAAATCTACTCCGAGTTTAGCCGCCATGTGCTGACCAGACACGATCCGCAAATATTCGACCGGATCGACGCAAAATGGGCTGAGGTTATTGCTCGCGGGCCGAAAGTTTAGGGTAAGCAGGCGACGTTGCTCGCAGATGCGATTTATCATTTGTAGCCTAGATAACCCAAAGTCGCTCCGAAATGGGCCAAAGGTGTCCCTTAAAGTGTCCCCCGACGGATAAATGGGATTCAGCAGAAACGCTGTTACCGTTGTGATAATTGGTCGGGGCGAGAGGATTCGAACCTCCGACCCCTTGCACCCCATGCAAGTGCGCTACCAGACTGCGCCACGCCCCGATTGATTCTGATGAGACCCTGCGCTGCCGCTACTCCCCGGCCGCCCAGAAATCGCAATCATGATAACTCAATATGCCGCAGTAAGATTTACCGTCGCAGAAGTTTGAGGATCTCGTCCAGTTCTTTGCGCACCTGCTTTATGATTTGCTGGCTCTGTGAAAGGTCCGACTTGGCCTCTTCTCCGGTTAGCTTTTGACGTGCGCCGCCAATGGTGAAGCCATCGTCATACAGCAGACTTCTGATCTGTCGAATAACGATGACGTCCTGACGCTGATAATAGCGCCGGTTCCCACGTCGCTTGACAGGCTTTAATTGAGGAAACTCCTGCTCCCAGTAACGAAGCACGTGCGGTTTTACTGCACAAAGGTCACTTACCTCACCGATGGTGAAATATCGTTTACCCGGAATTGGCGGTAATTCGTCGTTATTCCCCGGTTCCAGCATATGCCTCTACTCGGGCCTTTAGTTTTTGCCCAGGACGAAACGTAACTACGCGTCGCGCCGTAATCGGAATTTCTTCACCCGTTTTAGGGTTTCTTCCCGGACGTTGGTTTTTATCCCGCAGATCGAAATTGCCAAATCCTGACAACTTCACCTGTTCCCCACTAACCAGTGCTGCACGGAGATCTTCAAATAGCACATCCACGAGTTCACGGGCCTCTCGCTTATTAAGCCCGAGTTCGTTGAACAAAGATTCCGCCATATCCGCTTTTGTAAGAGCCATCTTTCTTTATTCTCTTATGGTGGCATTGAAATCGCTGCTAAGGCGATCGATCACTGCACGCCTGATGTCATCCGCGTCGGCATCAGTAAGGGTGCGTGATGTCTCCTGCAAAATCAAGCCTAAAGCCACACTCTTATAACCAGTCTCAATATTTTTTCCCTCGTACACATCGAAAATCACCGTGTCGCGTAAGCGCGGTCCACCCGCCTCTCGAACAGCCTTTTCGATCGATGCCACAGGCAGGTCGCGTCTGACAATTGCCGCGATGTCCCGTCGCACCACCGGATACTTCGAGATCCCCTCATATGCTGTAATCTGCGCCGCCAAAGCCGGTTCCAAAGATATTTCGAACAAAATCGGCGCGGCCGTCAAATCCAGTTTTTTTGCCAAAGCCGGATGCAATTCACCCAGCCAGCCTATCGGTTCTCCCGAGCGTAAAATCCGCGCCGACCGACCAGGGTGTAATGCCGAATGGTCCGCGGCACAAAATTCAAATTCGTGGGCCGCACCCGTTTGCGCAAATAAGCTCTCAATATCAGCTTTTATGTCAAATAGATCCGCCGTCCGCTGCCCGCCATCCCATTGTTCTGGCTCCGCTTGCCCTGCTGCCAAGCCAGATAGGATATTTTCTTCAATTATATCAGCATTTTGTCGTAAAAACCTAATGCCTGACTCAAATAGTCGTACGCGACCCTGTTGGCGACTCAAATTATGTCGGAGTGCCTGCACCAATCCGGGCCACAAAGACTGCCGCATCACGGCCTGCTCCGATGAAATCGGGTTTGCCAGATCAATCGCTTCTGAGTTGGCAGCAAACGCCCGATCAAGTTCGGGCTGAACAAAACTATACGTGATCGATTCCTGATAACCGCGCGCAACGAGGCTGTCACGAGCCCGTTCGAGCGACACGCGTGTCTCAGTGACGGAGCCGAGCGACGCCGTGAACTGACCCGGTATCTCCGGGATATGCTCATAGCCATACAAACGAACGACTTCCTCGATCAAATCAGCTTCTATCGAGATATCGAACCGCGCGGCTGGCGGCATCACTGACCAGCCATCCGACACTGCTTCCACATCCATCTGTAATCGCCCAAGCAAGTTCTCAACCTCGATGTCAGCGATGCTTATGCCGAGCACCGTCGCCAAGCGGTCTTTGCGCAGTCGGATCGGCTGAATATTCGGCAGTTGCGCGGCATCCTCGACCTCGATCAGCGGACCCGCCTCGCCACCGACGATATCCAGCAACAACGCCGTTGCCCGCTCGATCGCTCTGGCCTGGTGCAGCGGATCAACACCGCGCTCAAAACGTATCGATGCGTCCGTGTGCAGGGTAAACCGCCGCGCCCGGCCGGCGATAACTTGCGGGCAAAAATACGCCGCCTCCAGGAATACGTGCTGGGTCAATTCCGAGACGGCCGTCGATTGACCACCCATAATACCGGCCATACCTATCGCGCCACTGCCATCCGCGATAACCAGAACCTCCGAGTCCATTGTCACGCTCTCACCGGTCAGCAGTTCTAACTGCTCGGCGGCGTCGGCTCGACGCACCCTTATGCCATCGGTCAGCCTGTCGAGGTCATAGCCATGCAATGGCTGGCCAAGCTCCAGCATGACCAGGTTCGTGACATCCACCACCGGATAAATCGGTCGTATCCCACTGCGGCGCAGCCGTTCCTGCATCCACAGCGGTGTTCGCGCAGCGGTATCAATATTCTGAATAGCGCGCCCGACGAATCGCCCGCAACCGGCGCCATCGTCCAATGTCACCGAAATAACGGTGTCAGTCGCTGCTTCGACTGCCGAAATCTCCGGATCTCTGAAGGCCATTCGCAGGCCGGCGGCAAGATCCCGCGCAACGCCGAGTACACTGAAACAATCTGCACGATTCGGCGTCAGGTCGAGGTCGATGACCTGATCTGCCAGCTCAAGCGCGTCACTGATAGTCGCGCCAATCTTCGCGTCCGCGTCCAGTTCCAGAATACCGTCCGAAATTTCACCGATACCCAGTTCGACGGCCGAACACAACATCCCTTGTGATGCCTGTCCGCGAATCTCACTGCGGCGTATCTTCGTGCCGCCGGTCAATCGGGCACCGACTAGTGCAACCGGATAACGTCCACCGACGCGAACATTGGCCGCGCCACAGACGATATCCAGCATTTTGTCTTGACCTGCATCGACACGACACAAAGATAAGCGGTCTGCGTTCGGGTGCGGCTCGATATCGATCACCTCACCGACCACGATTGCGTCGAGCGGCCCCGCTACCGGCTCGACCGCATCAACTTCCAAGCCCAACATCGTCAGCTGATGAGCGAGGGCCTCCGAATTCATATCCGGATTCACCCATTCCCGTAACCACGACTCACTGATTTTCATGTCGTACTCATAACCAGTTCAGACGGGTAGAACAGACCGTCGCGGCTTAATTAAACTGCCGCAGGAACTGCAGATCATTTTCGAAGAACAGGCGCAAATCGTTAACGCCATAACGTAACATCGCCAATCGCTCCACACCCATTCCAAACGCGTAACCAGTAAACTCCTCGGCATCTATACCGACATTTTGCAGCACATTAGGGTGCACCATTCCACAGCCAAGAATCTCCAACCAACTGCCCGACTCTGATAACACATCGACCTCAGCCGAGGGTTCGGTAAATGGAAAATATGAAGGTCGAAATCTCAGCGCCGCCTGACGCTCGAAAAACCGTTCAACGAATTCATGCAAGATAGATTTGAGATTTGCAAAACTCACGCCGCGATCGACTACCAGTCCTTCAACCTGATGAAACATCGGTGTGTGTGTCATGTCGGAATCACAGCGATACACTTTGCCCGGGGCAATCACTCGAATTGGCGCGCCCTTTTCAGCCATTGCCCGAATTTGCACCGGCGACGTATGCGTACGTAACAGCTTTCCGGACGGAAAATAAAACGTGTCGTGCATCGCCCTCGCAGGATGATTTTCGGGAATATTCAAGGCCGCGAAGTTATGCTCCTCATCCTCGATTTCAGGACCAGTGTGCACGGCAAAACCAGCCGCGGCGAAGATCGCTTCAATACGTTGCTGAGTCCGGGTAACCGGATGCAAACCACCCGGTTTTTGCCCTCGACCGGGCAAGCTGACATCAAGCACGCCACCGGCGAGATCCTTGGTCAACTGCTCTTCGTCCAGCGCCTCGCGGCGCGCATGAATTGCATCCTGGACGACTTGTTTGGCGCGATTGATCGCCTCGCCCGCCGCCGGACGTTCGTCCGCCGGCAACGAACCGAGCTGTTTCAGTAACGCCGTCAGTTCACCCTTCTTGCCGAGATATCTCACCCGAATATTTTCCAGCGCAGACGGTGCCTGACTGGACTCGATTTCCTGTTGGGCGCGGCTGATCAGTTCATCCACATCCTGCATCGGGTTTTTCCTTTAACTGCACTCAACTAAGGTAGCTGAGTCAGCCTTGCGGAATGAATCAGGAGTTGGCGAGTTCGGCCTTTGCCTGTTCCGCCAATGCCGAAAATGCAATGGCATCGTGGACCGCCAGATCCGCCAGGATTTTTCGATCCACCTCAATGCCAGCTTTCGACAAGCCATTAATAAAGCGACTGTATGACAAGCCGTTTAAACGCGCAGCCGCATTGATACGCGTGATCCACAGCGCGCGAAACTGCCGCTTGCGCACCCGACGATCACGATAAGCATACTGCCCGGCTTTTATAACGGCTTGTTTTGCAACACGATATATCTTGCTACGCGCCCCGTAATAACCTTTCGCTTTGTTAAGAACTTTTTTATGACGCGCCTTTGCAACAACGCCTCTTTTGACCCTGGCCATGAATTTCTCCTGCTTCTAGGTTGCTCTGCTATCAACTGGATCGCAGAACACGCGTGTTAACCGTATGGCAGCAACTTCTTAATGCTTGCCATATCACTGTCGGCGATAACTGCGTCAGCACGAAGATGGCGCTTTCGCTTGGGGCTTTTCTTGGTCAAAATATGAGAAAAATGGGATTGACCACGTTTAACGCGGCCTTTCGCGGTGGTGCGGAAACGTTTCGCCGCAGCGCGATTGGTTTTCATCTTAGGCATTTCTTACTCCATATAGCCTGATCCGTACCGGAGACAATCCCCGGCCCTAACAGGCGGATTGCAAATCCTGGCCACGGCCATGGATTTTGCAATTCACTTTTGATCGAAAACCCGGACTTCGAACCCGGATTTTCCCCTACTTCTTCTTCGGCGCCAGAACCATGACAAGCTGTCTGCCTTCCATTTTCGGAAATTGCTCGACAGTGCCGTACTCCACGAGGTCCGCTTCTACGCGCTTCAACAGATCGACGCCAAGTTCCTGGTGAGCCATCTCGCGGCCCCTGAAACGCAAAGTAACCTTCGTTTTGTCACCCGCTGTCAGAAAACGAATCAAATTTCGCATCTTGACGTTATAGTCACCGATCTCCGTGCCGGGACGAAACTTCACTTCCTTTATATGGGTCTGTCGCTGCTTCGACTTACCGACATGGGTTTTCTTTTTTTGCTCGAACAGGTATTTGCCGAAATCCATGATCCGACACACCGGCGGTTCTGCGTTCGGTGAAACTTCGACAAGATCCAACCCGCTTGCCTGAGCCAGTTCTAACGCCTGGTCACGGCGCATTACCCCAGCCTGCTGCCCCTCATGGTCGATCACCCGTACATCCGACGCCTCTATCTCGAGGTTCCGTCTAATCCGCTTTTTCGCAGCGATACTTTATTCCTCCATAACAATACGGCCGCGGCTCACGAGTTCGGCTTGCAGAGCCTGAACAAAGTCGTCAATTGTACGACTGCCCAGATCCTTGCCACCCCGCGTGCGCACGGCCACCGTTTTTGATTCCACCTCCCGATCTCCCACGACCAGAAGGTACGGAACACGTTGCAATGTATGCTGGCGGATTTTAAAGCCGATCTTTTCGTTTCTCAAGTCCGATTCGACTCGAAGACCCTGATTTCTGAAGGTTTCCTGAAGATCTAAAGCATAATCCTCCTGCCGGTCGGTAATATTCATGATTACCACCTGCACCGGGGCCAGCCAGGCGGGAAATTTACCCTCGTAATGCTCGATCAGGATACCGAAGAACCGCTCGAGAGAGCCGAGCAATGCCCGGTGGATCATGATCGGTCGATGCCGCTGCCCATCTTCCGCTACATACTCCATATCAAAGCGTTCCGGCAAATTGAAATCCAGCTGGATCGTGGAGCACTGCCATTCACGACCAATCGCGTCGCGAATTTTTACGTCAATTTTTGGCCCGTAAAACGCACCGCCACCCTCGTCGAGCGAATATTCCAGCGCCTTGGCATCAAGCGCATCGCGCAGCGCCTCGGTGGCCTTATCCCAGATGTCTTCGGAACCGACCGCCTTTTCCGGGCGCGTAGACAGCACGATGGAGAACGAGTCGAATCCATATGCCTCGAGCGTACTAAGAGTCAGGTCCAAGATGGCCTGAATCTCGTCGCTGATCTGCCCTTCACGACAGAAAATATGGGCGTCGTCCTGGGTGAATCCACGCACCCTGAACAAGCCGTGCAGTGCGCCGGACATTTCATGGCGATACACGGTTCCCAGCTCAGCCCAGCGTATCGGTAACTCCCGGAATGAGCGCAATGTGTTTTTGTAAATCAGCACATGAAGCGGACAATTCATCGGCTTGAGCTGATAGAGCTGGTTCTCCTCCTCCATCGGCTTATACATGCCCTCGCGGTAAAAATCCGTGTGCCCGGAGGTGTCCCATAAGGTTTGCAATGCGATGTGTGGCGTGTACAGGAGTTCGTAGCCCGCGGCGAGATGGCTGTCACGCCAGTAGTCCTCGATAACCCGGCGAATTCGTGCGCCTTTCGGATGCCAGAACACCAGCCCCCCGCCGGCCTCTTCCTGCAGACTGAACAGATCGAGCTCCTTGCCAATGCGGCGGTGATCGCGCTTCTCCGCTTCTTCCAGGCGTACCAGGTATTGCTTCAAGGCCTTTTTATCCGGCCAGGCGGTGCCGTAGATCCGCTGCAACATCTCGTTGTTCGAGTCACCACGCCAATATGCGCCGGCGACCTTGGTCAACTTGAAAGCCTTCAGTTTCCCGGTGCTAGGCACATGCGGACCGCGGCACAGATCAACCCAGTCACCCTGACGGTACAAGCTGATAGATTCATTGGCCGGAATTTCGCCGATAATTTCGGCCTTGTAATGCTCCCCAATTTTATTGAAATACTCGACCGCTGCATCGCGCTTCATCACCTCACGAACGACCGGCAAGTCTGCACCGGCAAGCGCCGCCATTTTCGCTTCGATGGCCTCGAGATCCTCCGGTGTAAATGAACGTTCGAACGAGAAATCATAGAAAAAGCCGTTCTCGATCACCGGGCCGATGGTGACTTGAGCCGTTGGAAACAGTTCCTTGACGGCCTGCGCAAGCAAGTGTGCTGTCGAATGCCGAATGACCTCCAGGCCCTCGTCGTCACGGTCCGTGACGATCGCCAGGTCCAGGTCCGATTCGAGCAGAAAGCTCGTATCGACAAGCTTATCACCGACACGCCCGGCCACAGCCGCCTTGGCCAGGCCGGGACCGATATCCGCGGCGACGTCAGCCACGGACACAGGCTCTTTATATTCTCGCTGGCTGCCGTCAGGTAGCGTAATCAGGGGCATTCACAGGTCTCTTAAATATCAGCAAAAAAGGCGTCCCGATTCAGGCACGCCGGCGCGGAATTCTACCAGAAGCATCCAGGCTGTGGCCTGATTGCGCGCCAACTGGTACTCCGTCAAGTCCGGCTGAGTTCCAGCACGCGTCGCGCCTGCTCCAGATGCGGCTGATCCAGCATCTTTCCGTCCAGCCTTATGGCGCCGGCGCCATTGGCATTATCAAAAGCTTCCACTACCCGCCGAGCCCGCTCAACCTCCTCGTCCGTCGGCAAAAACGCCGCATTGATCACTGACACCTGGCTCGGGTGAATGGCCAGCATGCCGGTGAAGCCCTGGCGCCGGCTCTGGACAATCGCCGTCTTCAATCCGTCAAGGTCATCGAAATGGGCATAAATTGTTTCGATAGCCTGAACCCCCGCCACTGCCGCGGCCAGTAATACCATGGACTGTACCTGCTGGAAAACGGGCAATAAGTTGCCAGCTTCGTCTCGTGATCCGCTCGCGCCAATCACGACGCTCAGATCTTCGGCGCCCCAGGTCAGGCCGCGCAGGCGTGGCATGTCCCGAACATATGCGTCGAGCTGGAACACCGCTTCCGCGGTCTCAGTGGCGACCGGAATGATTCCAATCCGACCGACCGGGTGCCCGGCGTTTTTCTCCAGTTCGTCCAGCTGCTGTGCCAGCTGAATCACCTGTTGTGGTGAACTGGCTTTGGGCAACACGATGCCGTCAGGCCGGGCCGGAATCACTGCCGTCAAGTCCTGTAAGGACTGGTCAGTATTCAGGGCGTTAATCCGGACCCACAGAGACTGTTGCGCATCGGCTTGCCGATCCCGCAAATAATCCGCAACAGCATCTCTGGCCAACTCTTTACGCGATGGCGCAACCGCATCTTCGAGGTCCAGGATTAGCGCATCAGCCTCGACAGCAGATGCCCTGGCGAGCTTACGCTCGCTGTCGCCCGGCACGAATAAAAAAGAACGCAGCATATTCAACCTCTTACGGCGAGAACCAAAGACGTCACGCGACTCATGGTATTTGCTTGTCTGGTAATGACTTTGAGCACTTCGACCAAAGTCTCTCACGGTCATGTTCGAAAATGAACCATATTTAAGCATCGCCAGCAGGCTGTTGGTCAAAACTCCAGAATTGTAGCCACATCCCGATATGCGGATAATCTTCACTGGCTATTCGCATCATTCAAATGCTGGAGACTTGAGCATGATCGATTTCGATTTTGATCTGGGCGACGATATCAACCTGTTGCGCGATTCCATCGCCCGCTTTGCGACAGAACAAATCGCCCCGCGTGCCGCCGAGATCGACAAGACCAATGAATTTCCCAGAGATCTCTGGCCGGAGTTAGGCCAACTCGGATTATTAGGCATTACCGCGGAACAAGAATATGGTGGCACGAGCCTTGGTTATCTTGCGCACGTGGTCGCCGTCGAGGAAATCAGTCGAGCCTCCGCTTCGGTCGGGTTATCTTACGCGGCCCACGCAAACCTTTGCGTAAACCAACTAAGCCTTTGGGGCAACGAAGAACAGAAACAAAAATACTTACCGCAACTAATCACCGGCGAACATGTCGGTGCTCTCGCAATGAGCGAGGCCGGCTCGGGATCAGATGTTATGGGCATGCGTGCCCACGCAAAAATTGACGGCGATCACTATATTCTGAATGGCTCGAAAATGTGGATCACCAACGGTCCCGACGCGGATACCCTGGTCGTTTACGCCGCGATAAACCCAAACACGCAAACACCGGGCATTACTGCGTTTATTATCGAAAAGGGCATGCGTGGATTCTCGACGGCACAAAAACTCGATAAACTTGGCATGCGAGGGTCCGACACTTGTGAATTAGTGTTCGACAATTGCAGAGTTCCGGCGCGGAATGTGCTCGGTGAAGCCGGTCAGGGCTCGAAAGTCCTGATGAGCGGCCTCGATTACGAACGTGTGGTACTCGCCGGCGGACCGCTCGGGATTATGCGTGCCTGCCTGGATGAAGTCCTGCCGTACATACATCAAAGAAAACAGTTCGGTAAGCCGATCGGATCGTTTCAATTGATGCAGGGAAAGATCGCCGACATGTATGCCACGATGAACAGCTCACGTGCCTACGTGTACGCCGTTGCGCGTGCCTGTGACCTCGGCCGGAGAACGCGGTTCGACGCCGCCGCGTGTATCTTGCTGGCGGCGGAAAAAGCCACCTGGATGGCCCTCCAGGCGATCCAGGCATTAGGCGGCAACGGCTATATCAATGAATACCCGACCGGTCGTTTGCTGCGTGATGCCAAGCTATATGAGATCGGCGCGGGTACCAGTGAAATCAGGCGCATGCTCATTGGCCGCGAACTGTTTGCGGCAACCCAATGACCATATTCATTGCAAAAGACGGTACTCGGATATAACGTCATATCTAATGAAAGGCCTCTACTACGAAGAATTTAAGATTGGCATGGTGTTCAAACATGCGCTTCACCGCACGGTCACGGAAGCCGATAACGTAACCTTTTCGTCTATGACGCATAATCCGTCACCGCTCCATCTTGATGCGGAATACATGAAAACAACAGAATTCGGTCAACCGATCGTTAACAGCTGCCTTACTCTAAGCCTGATGGTCGGAATCTCAGTCGGTGATACGACTATGGGAACCGCGGTCGCCAACCTTGGCTGGGATGACGTCCGCTTCCCCAAACCAGTGTTCCACGGGGATACACTGCATTTCGAGACAGAGGTTATCGATATGCGCGAAAGTCAATCGCGTCCTAATAACGGGATCATTACCTTCGCCCACCGCGGTTATAACCAGCACGACGAATTGATAGCGTCTTGCAAACGATCCGCCTTGATGATGAAGCAACCCGTCGTCGGCGACGACGGTCGGCAGGATTGAATCGGCCACGATGCAGCTGTCGAATGATTCCCTGGATTTCCCACTGATTTTATATGCCGAAGTTCAACTCAAAAATTAAGCCCGACACGGAAGACTTTCGCAAGAATACCGAGGCGAACCTCGAACTGGCAAAGGACTTGCATCGCGTCATCGCAGAGGTTCGTAACGGTGGCCCGAAGCATGCCCAAGACAAACACCTCGGTCGCGGCAAGCTCATGGTCAGGGACCGCGTCAAGGGCCTGCTTGATACGGACTCGTCATTTCTCGAGATCGGCGAACTCGCCGCATATCGAATTTACGAGCAGGAGTTACCCTGCGCCGGGCTGATCTGTGGAATCGGCAAAATCCACGGGATCGAATGCATGGTTGTTGCCAATGATGCGACCGTCCGCGGCGGCACGTATTATCCATTAACAGTTAAAAAGCACCTCAGAGCGCAGGAGATCGCACAAAAAAACCACTTGCCCTGTATCTACCTGGTCGATTCAGGCGGCGCCTATCTCAGCCTGCAGGACGAAGTATTCCCGGACCGCGACCACTTCGGACGGATTTTCTACAACCAGGCCCGTATGTCGGCTCTGAATATTCCGCAAATCGCGGTGGTCATGGGCTCGTGCACCGCCGGCGGCGCATATGTGCCCGCCATGTGTGATGAAACAATTATCGTCAAGAACCAGGGGACCATTTTCCTGGCCGGTCCACCTTTGGTCAAAGCCGCGACCGGTGAAGAAGTCGATGCTGAAACATTGGGCGGCGGAGATATGCATACCAAAGTATCCGGCGTTGCGGACTACCTGGCGAAAGACGACAAAGACGCTTTATGCATTGCCCGCAGAATCGTTAGCACGCTGAATCGTCCCCCAAAGCCCCCCGCGCACCGGCGGCCGACTCGCGAGCCGGAATACGCGGCAGCCGAGCTCTATGGCATCGTTTCACGAGACATGCGCTATCCGTATGACGTCCGGGAAGTCATCGTTCGAATTGTCGACGGGTCTGAGCTGGAAGAGTTCAAACCACACTACGGCAGCACGCTGGTATGCGGATTCGCACACCTGTTCGGCCATCCCATCGGTGTTGTCGCAAACAACGGTATCCTGTTCTCCGAATCAGCGCTGAAAGGCGCGCACTTCATTCAGCTTTGTAATCGACGCGAAATCCCTCTGGTCTTCCTGCAGAACACCATGGGATTCATGGTCGGTAGCCAGGTCGAGCGTGGTGGAATTGCAAAAGACGGCGCTAAATTGGTCACGGCTGTTTCGTGTGCGCGCGTGCCAAAATTTACCGTGATCATTGGCGGCTCGTTTGGCGCCGGCAATTATGGCATGTGTGGCCGAGCTTATGATCCGCGCATGCTCTGGATGTGGCCTAATGCGCGAATCTCGGTGATGGGCGGCGAACAGGCGGCCATGGTCCTGGCGACGGTTCGCCGTCAGTCCCTGCAAGCGAGGGGCGAGGATTGGTCCACGCAGGATGAAGAGAAATTCAAGGCGCAGACGCTTGCCGAGTACGAGCGTCAGGGCCACCCGTATTACGCAAGCGCGAGACTTTGGGATGATGGTGTCATTGACCCTATCGACACGCGGCGCTTTCTGGGTCTGGCTTTGTCAGCAGCCAAAAATGCGCCGGTCATCGACGAACAACGATTCGGTATTTTTCGCATGTAAGGGCTCCCGCACAACAAGTCGGAATCGATTTATTGTCGGCGGATAAAAAAGGCCCCGCTTAACGGCGGGGCCTCCTCGATCGGGTCTTATGATGAAACTGTTAGTGGCTCTTGCGGCGCCTGATCAAACCGACGGCTGCGAGGCCGAATACAAGCATGCCCAGCGTGCCTGGTTCGGGCAGCGCGGTCGCGTAGGTGTCTGTGTGAGCGTAAGCTTGCATAAGTCGAAATGAAGCAGGGATATTGTTCACCTCTGTGGCGTGAATCGAAAAGCTCGATTTCACTAAGATGCCGCCGTTAAAGTAGAAAGGATTCGAGTCCGGGTTGAATGTGTCAACTATAAAGCCGTCAACCGACAGAACGAAATTCTCGCCGGGTGGCACCGTGTTAAGGCCGGAGAACAGCAGGCCATCCAGGTAAATTTCTTCCGAAGTATAAAAAACCAATAATTCTTCGAGACCATCGCTATCGAGTTCCGGAACATCAACATCAGCCATGCTCAAACCACACTCGAGCATCGTTGTACACCCACCGATTCCGCCACTTAAAGTCTGCGAAATCTTAATCTTGGCTGTGTCTTCCGTCCAGGCGGTTACATCAAGTTGAATGCCGCCATCCTCGAAAGTGCGCGAGTCAAAAATCCCGCCGTCGGTCCCGAAATTGAAAGTCAAAGACGTCGCATGCGACGACAAAGGCATGACGCCTAATGTCGCTATCACTGCAATGTATTTGATGAACTTCATTGTTCTTATTTATAACTAAGCTTTATGTCCTGTGGGGCAGAAGATACGCCGAATTCCCCGTGCGTCCAATATTTTTTGCATAACAGCAGGCATTTTCTCCAAGATTATGTTAAGCAGTATTTATTCTTTTCAGAACAACGACTTGGATCAATCTGTTATATGCGTTGCAGCAAACTAGATCGGA
>PVMK01128633.1_pt1 | contig 158559 bp, 128 predicted proteins | sample 1853481 | NCBI WGS metagenome assembly PVMK01 (sample SAMN08533507, study PRJNA380276) | Marine sediment metagenome, whole genome shotgun sequencing project.
CCCGCGCTGGTCGCCTTTGTTCCCGCGCTGGTCGCCTTGGTTCCCGCGCTGGTCGCCTTTGTTCCCGCGCTGGTCACCTTTGTCCCCGCGGTGGTCACCTTTGTCCCGCGGTGGTCGCCTTTGTTCCCGTGATGGGCGCCTTTCCAGGCTTGTGCTTCTTGGCGAGGCCCGGTGGGAGGGCGGGGCGAGCGACCTGGTGCCAGCCTCGGTCCAGGTGGGTGCTGATCTGCCACCCATCGTGGGCGTAGCGGTAGAAGCGACCTTCGGCATAGAAGTGGTCGTGCCGATCCACGACGAGGTACACGCCGAGGGCTGAATCAAAGACCAGCTGGACCCCTGCGTGGCTGTGGCGATGGCCGTGGGCGGGTTGGGCGGGTGGTGGACGGGCTCCATGCTGGCCGGCGTGGCCGTGTTTTCGCTTGTCGGCCTGATCCTTGAGCTTCAGGATCTCGCCCGTCTCGCCGTCGATCCACAGATCGAGCTTGCTCTTCTTGCGCGCGACATAGCCCTCCGTCTTCACGTCCCAACGGAACTCCTTGTCCTTCCACTTGAGGTCTCGCACGTAGGCGTCGCGGTACCCGCGCTGGGCGGCAACATCGAGAGCGATGTGTTCCGCCTCCTGGCATCGACGCGATGGGGCCTGGGTTCGGAACGGGAGCCGGATGACCCGTCGTGTGTTGGTGAGCCACGCAACCTGATCCCACGAGGACGGAGGCCATCAGCCCTACCTTGGCTCCGTACCGAAATCCTCGTCTCCAACCGCGCCCCGGCGCTCCTAGGCCATGCCTGAAATCCCACATGACAACAGGCTAGCGAGAAACAGGGGTACCCCCCAAACTCAGGGAATGATGTGGGTTCCTTCAGCACCCCATGTCACATCAGGGCCAGTGCCAGCGTCAGTGTCAGGGTCAGCGTCAGGGGCAGCGTCAGGGGCAGCGTCAGTGCCAGCGCCAGTGTCAGCGTCAGTGTCAGCGTCAGCCCCGACGCTGGCTTGCGGGGTGCCTGCGGGGTACCCTCCCTTCGTGTCTGACAAGCCCAGCAAAGCTCTTGGGGTAGATGAGCTCGTGCGACAGGCCGCGTGCGACGTGGACCGCACCCTCATCCAATGGGCGCTCTCGCTTTCGCCGCTGGATCGGCTCCGTGCGGCCCTGAGCTCTGCCGCATCGCTCCAGGCTTTGAGAGATGCCCGGTCCAAGAGTCGCTGACGTCGGGGAGCTCCTCCGGCAGCTCGCAGACGCCGGAGTAGAGTTCATCGTGGTGGGTGGCGCCGCCGCAGTGATCCACGGTGCGCCCATCACGACAGAGGACCTCGACATCGTCCATCGAAGAACGCCAGAAAACGTCTCTCGACTCAAAACGGTGTTGGACCAGCTCGACGCACACGTGAGGGAGCTCGCGAACCGCCGACTGCCTCCTCAGGAATCGGCTCTCCTCGGAGAGGGGCATGTGCTTTTGTCCACTCGGGTGGGGCCGCTCGATTGCCTTGGGATGTTGGCAGATGGCCGCGGCTTCGAGGAGCTCTTGCCACACACCGAGTCGATCGAAGAGGAGGGGATCGAGTTCCGGATCGTAGATTTGGCGACACTGATCGACCTCAAGAGGAAAACGGGGCGAGCGAAGGACCGTCTCATGCTCCCGGTTTTGGTTGCTCTCGCGGATGAGCTCGGCAGCTCCGATTAGGCGCAACGGTCAACGATGGAACCCTCGCCCTCCGATTTCTTCGAAGCACTCGAGCAAAGCGCCCGCGATGCGCCCGAGTCCGCAACCCAGGCTGATACGGTGTTCAAGTTCGTGCTTGCCGGACCAGGTGGCGGCACGTGGTTGGTCGACCTCACGAAGGGCAAGCGCTCTCGATTCGTCGCAAGGCTGCCGGAAGCTGCGTCCGATTGTGATCAACTTGCCGATGGGGATCCGCAGCCGGCCGCCACCATTCATGTCAATGCTGCGGATTGGGTCGCGATGACGACGGGCAAGATGAACCCCATGCGAGCCTTCATGTCCGGCAAGATAAAAGTCGATGGCGACATCAAGCTGGCCGTCAACCTTCCCACCATCGTCAACATGGTCGAGGGCTACGGAATTGGGACGCAAGGGCCCATTGCCATCATTCGAAACAGTATCGAGAGTACAGTGGCGAGCCTGCGGCGCCCGCTTCCGTCGATCTCACCGATGCCTCCGCGAAGAACCGGCGTGCTTCCCTGGATGAGGGCCGGACGGAAGCTCCTTCGCAACCCGACAGCGTTCTTCACAGAGTGTCGGGCCGAGATGGGAGACACGTTCGTAGTCGATGCGTTCGGGTACCGACTGTTCTGCGTGTTCTCGGCCGCTGGTGTGCGATCTCTGTGGGCACTTCCTGAGGAAGCCGCGAGCAAGGCACTCGCGGACCTTACCTTGCTCAGTCACAAGGCACCCGTCGAGCTGTTCGAAGGGCGCCGAACGTTCCCCCACGACCTGTTCGCCAAAGACGACGTGCAGGCCTACCTCGGCAATCTGCAAAGCGCCGTCGATCTAGAGCTCGCGGACCTCGGTGACTCCGGCGTCATCGACGCTTTTTCGTTTGCCAAACGTCTCGCACATCGAATGGGAATGGCGTCCTGGGGTGGCGAAGAAGCCGCGTCACCCGAATACCTGCCCCGGCTTGCTACGCTCTTCGATCGCCTGGATATGTCGGAGTCGTTCGTGCACCCGCACAAGGCCCTGCTCACCATCGCCACCCGCAAGGCACGCGAGCGCGCGGCGATGCATGAGATCGAGGAGATCTTCGCGGAGATCCTTCGGGACCGTTCGGCCAGCGCTGCGCCGCGAGCCGAGGAGAGCCTTTTCGACCGAATTTGCGAATCGTGGGCGCACGTCCCGAGCCCGGAGCGCGAAATTGGGATCGCTCGAGATGTCATCGTGATCCACATGGGGTCTCAATCGAATCTGTTCGCAGCGATGGCGTGGACCCTCATTTTTCTCCTCGCACATCCCGATGTCATCGAAAAAGTACGAGCGGGTGACGACACCATACTCAATCCCTTTAGCCATGAAGCCATCCGGATGACGCAGCGTTCGATCGTGCTGCGACGCGTGGTCACGCCCATCGACTTCGAACATGGCAACGAGACCCATCACTTGGCTCCCGGAACCCTCGTCACGACGATGATGTCCGTGACCAACACGACCGCGGCTCCTTGGCTCGCAAAATTCGACATTTCGAACTACCGAGGGTCGGTGTTTCCGCGAAGCAAGGAGCTTGCCACGCCCGAGCTCGTCACCACGTACGGGCACGGCAAACACACCTGCCCGGCACATCGCTTTTCAACCTCGGCGATCACCCAAGCCATCAGCGAGCTCGTGCGCCACTTCGACCTCGAGCCACGCTACAGAGACCCAAACCCTCGGCCGCGCCAGCTTGGTGGCGTCGCCCGGGCCGATCGCGTCTGTAAGATCGCGTACACCCGACGCTAACCAGCGACGGACGCCAGTAGTCGTGGTCGTGCGTCGTGATCGTGGTCGTGCGTCGTGGTCGTGCGTCGTGGTCGTGGTCGTCCGAACCGAAATGTGCCGCTGTAGCCGCCTGGCCTTACGACCACGACGACGACGACACGACCACGACCACGACCACGACCACGATCGACGCCGACGCCGACATTAGGGACAGCGGCTCAGCCGCCTGAGCAGAAGTGTTCGTAGTCGACGTATTCGGTGATCGTTGGGTGATCGCCGCAGACTTGGCAGTCTTTGTTTCTACGGAGCTTGAAGGTGCGGAAGGTCATGCCGAGGGAATCGTATTGGAGTAGGCGGCCGACCAAGGGGTCGCCGCGCTCGAGGATGATCTTTATCGCCTCGGTGGCTTGGAGGGTTCCGATGACGCCGGGGAGGACGCCGAGCACGCCCGCCTCGGCGCACGAAGGAGCGAGGTGCGGAGGCGGGGGCTCGGGGTACAGGCACCGATAGCACGGGCCGTGATGAGGCCAGAAGGTGGTTACTTGGCCGTCGAATCGGAAGATCGAACCATGGACGACCGGGATGTCTTTCCAAACGCTCGCGTCGTTGACGAGGTAGCGCGTGGCGAAGTTGTCGAGACCGTCGACGATGACGTCCCAATCCTGATCGAAGATGCGGTCGACGTTCTGCCGCGTGAGTCGCTCGTTGAACGGGATCACCTTCACGTCGGGGTTGAGGTTTTGCATCGTCCGCATGCCGCTTTCGACCTTGGACTCCCCTATCCGATCGAGGCCGTGCAAGACCTGACGCTGGAGGTTCGATTCATCGACGACATCGCCATCGACCACACCGATGGTACCGACCCCGGCTGCGGCGAGGTACAGCGCCGCGGGCGATCCTAGACCGCCGGCTCCGAGCAACAGCACGCGCCCTTGAAGGAGCTTGGCCTGACCTTGCTCGCCCACCTCGGGTAGCATGAGGTGTCGCGAGTAGCGATTGAGCTGCGCGTCAGTGAACGCAAAAGGTTGCGTCGTTGGGAAGCCCTGATCCTTCCATTGGTCGAAGCCAGGGGTTCGCGGACTCGACGCTGGTGTAGCCGAGTTCCTGCAGCACCTTCGCGGCAAACGCGGAACGAATGCCGACCGCACATATGGTGACGATCTTCGCGTCCTTGTCGGGCAGCCGAGACCCCACCTGCATCTCGAGGAAGCCCCGCGGGATGTGCAGCGCACCCGGAAGGTGCCCTTGTCGCCACTCGTCCTTCTCACGCACGTCGAGAACGATCAGGTCCTCGCTGGCGTCGAGCCGGTCTTTCAGGTCCTCGAGAGAGACCTGCCGGATGGCACCTTTCACCTCTTGGAGCAGGTCTGCGTATGTCTTGGCCATGTCCGCCAATATGTAACTTAGCAGAGATTCGTCAAGGCTCCCGGGCTCTTAGCTCATATCCTATGGTTTTCACATCGGTTTTGTCGGGAATTTCTGTCCGAGGGTCGAGATCTAGGCCGCCGACCGCCGAACCCCCTGCTCGACGGCGTAGCCTTCGAGAGCACTTCTGAGCCGCTTCCGACCCCGGTGCAGCCGCGACATCACGGTGCCGACGGGGCATTCGAGGCGATCAGCAGCATCTTGATAGGACAGCTCCCCGAGATCGACGAGCTCGACGGCCTGTCGGAACTCGGGTTGCAGCGCCCCAAGCGCCGCAACGACCTCGTCACCGAAGCCCTCGTAATTGGGGCGTACACTTTTGTGGGCCAGACCACGAATCTCTTCGAGAGCTTGGCGTTCGCGCTTCTTCTTGCGGTAGTGGTTGATGTACGTGTTGAACAAGATGCGGTGGGTCCAGGCGCGCGCATTCGTACCGGGCTGAAAGCTCGAACGGGATTGCCAAGCGCGGGTGAGGGTCTCTTGGACGAGGTCGTCGGCGAGTGCGGTGCCACGAGCCAACCGGAGGGCAGTCCGGGAAAGCTCTGGCACGCAGGGGAGGATTTCTTGGGCGTACTGTTGTTGGGTGTGCATCGATTGGTCTCCACACCAGCTTCACTGCAATGGCGATGCCATCTCAAAAACCCAAGGGTTTTGGCCTTAAGATCGGTGAAGGGGCGTCAGCTTGTCGCCTGATTGACACGCTGTCGTGTCAAGCTGTCGTCTTGGCTAACGCGATCGCTCGAGCACGACGGGCACGGCATCGGCGACCTCAGACGCGATGAGGCCACGATCCCCGACAGAAGCCTCGATGCCTGCAAGCGCATGAAGCAGCACCCCTGCGATCGCCGCATCCTCCGGTTTGAGCGTCATCGATAGCGCTCCCACCACCCCACTCAGCACGTCACCCGTTCCTGCGACCCCGAGCGCGGGCGTTCCTTCGGCACACACGCGAAGCTCATCCCTGGTGCCGACGATGCTGCGCGCACCTTTCAAGATCACGACTTGCCCCGAGCGTTCCGCGATGGCGCTTGCTGCGGCGTAGCGGTCTGCCTGTACATCTGCGGTCGACGCCTCCAACAGACGCCCCGCCTCACCCGGGTGCGGCGTGAGGATCCGGGGCGCTGCGGCACCGAGAAGCGACTCGACGCCCTCCTCTGCCACGTTCGTGATCGCATCGGCATCGATCACCGTGGGGACCGGAGCGTAGTGCGCGAAGGCCCGTGTCCATTCTTTCCCGATGTCGTCGAGCCCCAGCCCCGGCCCCAACACGACCGCCCGCTTCCCTTCGCAGAGCGCCTCGACCGAAGCCCGGTCGGCGTTTGCAGGAAGCTCGGTCGTCATCAACTCGATCACTTTTCCTTCGAGCGCGCTTCGCGCGTCAGGTCGTGCTCCGATGGTGATCAAGCCGGCCCCTGCACGGAACGCGGCCCGACCTGCAAGCACTGCAGCGCCCGTCTTCCCGGGAGCCCCTCCGACGACGAGAAGGTGGCCGTTGGTCCCTTTATGTGCGTCCCCTGCGCGTGGCGCGATCAAAGCGCTCAAATCGTCTGCATGCCACACGCTTGCCGCGGATGTGCTCGCGATCGGGATCCCAATGTCGACAACTCGAATCTCCCCCGCGTATTCGACGCCCGGGTACTGGTGAAGCCCTCGTTTGAGCCCTGCGAAGGTGACCGTGATCTCGGCATGCGGCGCGACTCCGAGGATCCCCCCGGTGTCCGCATCGAGCCCGCTTGGAAGATCCAATGAGGCCACCGGGGCAGGCGCGTCCTCGATCGCGCGGACGGCAGCCGCGTACCTGCCTTTGATCGGCCGATCGAGGCCTGTACCGAAGAGCCCGTCAATGACGAGGGTCGCATCGGACAACAGCTCGACGAGCCCACCCGCCTGGTCATCCGACAGCTCCGTCGTGTCGACACCGAGCTTACCTAAGAGCTCCCAATTCGCCTTCGCATCGCCTTTGAGCCGCGAGGCCTGCCCGACCAGCACCGCCGCCGGCGCGTGTCCAAGGAGACTCAAGCGCCGTGCTACGACCCACGCATCGCCCCCGTTTTGACCCGGGCCACCGACGAGCACGACTCGACCGAGGCGGTCCCCGAAGCGCTCCACGATCGCATCGGTCGCGCCTCGCCCCGCGTTCTCCATCAACACGAGGCTCGCGATGCCCAGGTTTTTAATGGCCGCGCGATCGACATCGCGCGACTCCTCTCGCGTGAAGAGCCACTGCACGCCACGAGTATGCCCCGAAACGGGCGTTGACTCACGCTATGGGTAATTTCTGGAGCAGACTGTACTGAAACCGCTGCTCCCCCCCTCGAGGCGTGGTGTGCGTCTCTCGGGCAGAATCGACTAGCCGAAATTTGTCGGCGCCGAGCTCCGCATGAAGCGCTTTCGGAGAGTAGCGAACGCAAGGAAGCCCGCTGCATCGGTCAGGACCATCCTCGGCGAAGGTCGCGATGATCGCATGGCCTCCAAGGGTGAGCGCATCGTAGAGCTTGTTCGCATACCGTCGGCGCTCGCCAGGATCGGTGAGGAAATGGAAAACCGCTCGGTCGTGCCAAATCTCATACGTTTGGGGGAGCTCGGCATCGAGCACATCCGCGACGATCCACTGCACTCTCTCAGAAGCACGGCCAAGCCGCTTGCGGCTGTAATCCAGCGCGACGCTCGAAACGTCCAATACGGTCACGTCTTCGTAGCCGCTCGTTACCAGATGGTCGACGAGGCGCGCGGTCCCGCCCCCAACATCGATCACCGGAGACTGAAGGGTAGCGCCCGCCGACTCCAGCATCTGCACCGCCACAGTTGGGGATTCCTGGTGCCAGGTGAGGTCCTGAGGCTCCTTCTCGGTGTGAATCCTCTCCCAATGCGTCTTGCGATTCATCGTTGTGTCCGCCCAAACCTGCAGCCTATCCTACCAGGGAATCATGGCCAGCCTCGACATACCGGATGAGCAAAGCGCTACCCCGTCCCCCTGGGTGGAGCGCTTTGCGTCGCTCATTCCCCCGGGCGGGACCGTGCTGGACCTCGCGTGTGGAGGCGGGCGTCATTCTCGCTATCTGAGCGCATTGGGATACCGCATGGTCGCCGTAGACATCGACGTTTCCGGCCTGAGTGATCTTTCGACGAACGACAACGTCGAGATCCTCGAGGCAGACTTGGAAACCGGCGATTGGCCTTTCGGAGAACGTCGGTTCGATGGGATTGTCGTCACCAATTATCTACATCGCCCCCACCTTCCCCTGTTGGTGGAATCGCTGGCTCCGGGCGGGGTGCTGATCTACGAGTCGTTCGGAACGGGCAACGAGAAACTCGGTCGCCCTCGGAACCCCGCCTTTCTCCTCAATCCCGCGGAGTTGCTGGACGTGTTCGGACCCCGACTCACGATCGTCGCTTATGAACACGGCGTCGACGAAGCACCGAGGCCCGCAGTACGCCAGCGAATCTGCGCGGTGAAGGCAACAGAACCTTCGCCGTTGGTCGGGCGAAAGATCCGCTGATGACGACACGGACACGCATAGGGAAAGTCGTGTTGGGAGTTGGCGCCGCGGTCGTTCTGATGGCGCTCGCCGTGGCCGGATACTTTCTCAACACCTATGAGTCGCCACCGGTAGATCCAGCGTGGGCGGTCGAGGGGTCGACGGAGATTCCCGAAGGTGCGGTGACGGTTCGCTACACCGGGACCGCGACACTCATCTTCTCCGATGGCGAAACGACGTGGATGACCGATGGCTGGTTCTCGCGACCCGGCCCGCTCGCAATCCTCTACGGACAGATCGAGCCCGACCTCGACGCGATCGAGAAAGGCCTCGAACGAAATCAGGTGGACGAGCTCGCAGCGGTGTTCCCGGTTCACTCCCACTTCGATCACGCGATGGATGCGCCCGAGGTGGCCAAGCGAACGGGCGCGGTGCTCCTCGGCTCGGAATCGACGGCGAATATCGGGCGCGGCTGGGGACTCCCCGAAAAACAGATTCGCGCGGTGACGGACCGTGAGCCAATTCAGCTCGGAAAGTTCACTGTGACGCCGATCGAGTCGAAGCATTTCCAGTTCCCCGACCCCGAGATGGCGGCTCGTGCCCTCGGCGATCCGGAGATCGACGAACCACTCACGCCGCCAGTCAGCGCGTTCGACTACAAGCTCGGCAAGGCCTACGCGCTACACGTCGCCCATCCCAAAGGGACCTGGCTCATCCAGGGCAGCGCGGGTTTCATCGAGGGAGGCCTCGAAGGCTATGATGCAGACGTCGTGTTCTTGGGGGTAGGCGCGCTCGGCTCACAAACCGACGCCTATCGAGAAGGCTACTGGAAGGAGACGGTCGAGCGAACCAACCCAAGTCGCGTGATTCCGATCCATTGGGACAGCTTGACCGGCCCCATCGTGGGCCCGTTCACCGGCCCCGTTCGGGCCGCGGCCCTCTTCACCAAGGGCTTGGACAACACGCTCACGTTCCTCAGAGACAAAAGCGCGGCAAACCCAGGCATCGAGTTCCTGACGCTGCCTCGCTATGATCCAGTCGTCTTGTTCTGACAGTCAAGCGGCGCATTCTTTGCGCGTACCGGTCCGCAACGGTCGGGTTAACCGATCACCGATGTTCTGATACGTTGGCCGTGGGTAACACGTATGGCGCGGCGTAGAAAAATCGATGCGGCTGTGGCTAGCTCGGAAGTGGTTGGAAAGCTCGGTCGACTTCTCGAAACCGAAGCCATGCTCGAGGCGATGCTCAAGGAGGCGAAGCAGCAAGCTCGGGAGATCGTCGACACCGCTCGACGAGAAGCCGATGCGGAGATCCGTCGGTGCGAGTCGCACCTAGAGAATGAACATCAGCAACTTCGTGAACGAATCGAACGGGAACGAGAGCAAACGATTGAATCCATCCGTCGTGAAGCGGGGTTGGAGACCGGCCGTCTCGAGGAACTGGACGACGAACAGCTCCGCTACCTTGCCGAACACGTGGTCGATTTTCTTCTAGGGCCATCCGAACGAGGAGAGTCGCCTTGATTCTCGGCATGTCCCGGATTCGCGTGTTGGGCCCCAGGGGCGATCTCCAGTCGGTCCTCGAGCGCGTCCAAGATCTCGGTTTGGTGCACTTCATCGAATCCGGAGAGACCAATGCGCTCACCCGTCCTACGCTGACACCGCAGCAAGAACGACACCTCCGGAACGTCCGGAAAATTGCAGAGGACGCAGACGCGGCAATCAGCTTGCTCGGTGAGGCGCCGACGCTTTCGCGGCGTACGGCTGAGGCGCTTACTTTACCTCGCGCGGCCTTGATCGCCGGACGCACGCGACGAATCCTAGAGGCCCTCGAAGAACATCGCCGACAACTCGAAGAAGAGCGCGCCCTCATCTTGAAGTTTCAGCCCTTTTTCTCGACCTTCGAGAAGATCATGGCCTCGGGCCTGGATCTAGACGGCGTCCGCATCTTCTACTTGGTTCTTCGAGGGGACGGCGAACAGGAGCTCCTTCGAATGCGTGCGGCCCTCCGAGATTCTCTCGGAGACGGGTTCGAGCTCTTCAGCCAACCTTCTGCGTCGCGCGAGTCGGCGATGATCCTCGCGGTTTCAGCTGCGGACGCGCCGAGGGCGGAAGCGCTGCTGAGCGAAGCTGGAGTGCAGCCACTCATACTCCCCGATCAGTTCAAGGAAGGCGGCACCACCCATACAATTCAACGCATGCAGGCGCGGCTGAAAGAGCTCCCCCAAGACCTAGCGGACATCGAAGTCGAACGAAACGGCATTGCAGCCGAGCGTGGACGCGACCTGGCCCGCATTCAAGCAAACCTTCACGACCACCTGGCGACCATTGCCACGATGGGGAAAGCGGTCGTCACGCCTCGCGCGTTCGTAGTCGAGGGCTGGATCCCGAGCGCAGGCCAAGCCGACTTGGAACGACGATTGCAAAACTCGTTTGGTGACAAGGTGGAAGTGGAAACAATTTCTTCGGAGGAGTGGGAGGGAGAGACGGCCCCAGTGGTTCTGAAGAATCCGCGTCTGTTTCGACCGTTCGAGGCCATCACTCGAATGATGCCCCTCCCTCGCTATGGGAGTGTCGATCCCACGCCTTTTGTTGCGGTATTTTTTCCAATGTTCTTCGGCGTTACGCTTGGAGACATCGGTTATGGCACCTTGCTCGCCGCGTTGTCGCTCGGAATCAGGTTTCGGTCGAAGCCAGACACAAAACTTCGAGCCGTCTCGGAGATCGGCCTGGCGTGCGCGTTGTTCACGATCATTTTCGGTTTTCTCTACGGAGAGCTGTTCGGAGATCTCGGGCATCGACTAGGGCTCCACCCCATCATTTTCAGCCGCCAAGAGGCGGTGCTCCCGTTCCTGGGCCTAGCTTTGGCGCTCGGGCTGGTGCACATGGTGATCGGGCTCTGCCTGGGCGCGGTCAAGCTCTTTCGGGGCGACCGACGGCGCGCAATCGGGCGTGCCATGGGGGCGATCATGATCGTGCTCGTCGCGCTTGCCCTGATGGCGGCATTCGAGATGCTCCCAAGCAAGTTCTTCACGCCGCTCGTAATCACGCTGCTCGTCGCGTTCCCTATTTTGATTATCGCAGAAGGGGTCTTGGCTCCGATCGAATTTGTATCGACGATCGCAAACGTGCTTTCCTACGCCCGCATCATGGCGGTCGGCACCGCATCCGTCATGATGGCCGTTGTGGCCAACAGAATGGCCGGCGCTTTCGGCGGAGTCGTCGTCGGAGTGCTGTTCGCGCTCTTGTTTCATCTCATCAACTTCGTCCTCGGCGTCTTCAGCCCGACGATCCACATACTTCGACTCCACTATGTGGAGTTCTTTGGTAAATTCTTCAGCCCGGGCGGGATCGAATACCAGCCCTTTCGTCATTGGTCTCCGCGCGAAGGCGCGGTGTAAAAAAAGACAGGAGCGAACGTATGGAAGACTTATGGCTCTATTTGAGTGCGGCGCTGGCCGTGGGCATCCCATCCCTCGCAACGGGGTGGGCCCAATCGAGGATCGGCCCGGCGGCCGCGGCAACTCTGGCGGAGAAGCCCGAGCTGAGCGTGACTGTCGTGTTGCTGATCGCCATCCCCGAGACGGTTGCCATCCTCGGATTTGTCGTGTCGGTCCTGATCTTGCTGCAGGGAGGCGGCTAACGAAGACATGGACGGGCCCAACCTGACGACCGAGCTTCGCAACAAGGCCGAAGCGACGGCTGCACGCATCCTGGAGTCCGCGCGCCTCGAGGTCGAGCAGCTCCAAATGGAAGCGGAGCGACAGATTCAGAGCACGCGGACCGCATCTCTTCGCGAGGAGGAAGAGAGGTGTCGCGCAACGGCGCGCTCGGCGATCGCTGTGGAGCGCCACGCCTCCATGCGTGCGGTGCTCCTGGCAAGGGCCGGATTGGTCGACCGAGTCTTGGAGTTGGCGACTTCGCTGCTTCCCGGGGTTTCCCGGACCGAAGCATACCGGTCGACCATCGCGCAGCAGCTCGAGGATTCAATGCGGTTCGTAGGCGATGGAGGCGCAGTCATCCTTTGCTCACCGGAGCTCGTTCCGGCCATGCGCGCCGCTTCGAAAGCCTACGACTCCACGACGGTGGAACCAAACGCCGAGGCACAGAGTGGATTCGTCGTCGTCAGTGCCGACGGCTCAGTCACGATCGACAAGCGACTCGATACTCAACTTCAACGTATGAGGCCGACATTGGCGATCGAGATTCACGGTCGTCTCGAAAAGCTCTGAGTCATGACGACCTTTCTCGGCGACATCAACGCACGCGCACGAGGGCTGCGCACACATCTTCTGCAGCCAAGCGAGCTCGATAGGCTGGCCCATGCTCCGAGCCTATTCGCTCTGCAACGAGACCTCAGCGCGCTCGGGTTCGTTCGCCCCGACGCCCCTGCAACCGCCGTCGTTTTGGAACAGGCCATCCGTCGACACGCGGCGGCGCAAATCGCGCTTCTCAGTCGATGGAGCGAAGGGCCCAGACGGACCGCCCTGGCCGTTCTCTTCGAAGACGAGGACCAGCGCTCGATCCAGGCGATAGTGCGCGGGGCCGAGCAAGGCGCCCCGGCTGACGCCCGTTTGGCGGGGTTGGTTCCGACGGCCAGCTTGCCCGAGAGAGCACTCCAGGCGCTGGCGGCCCAACCCACCGTCAGGGACGTGATACACCTCTTGGGATGGTTGCAGCACCCACTCGCTGCCCCCCTCCTCGAACCCGCGAGCGAGCCTCACCCATCGCTACTTCGAATCGAAGTGGCACTCCATCGCGCCTTCGCCCGTCGCGCAAAGAAGAACGCCAAGAAAGGAGGCCGGCACCTCGTTGCATACGTGGCGCAAGTCATCGACATCATGAACGCGTGGTCCGTTCTGCTGCATTTCGACGAACACGACCCTTCGATCGCCGATCTGACCTTTGTCGACGGAGGCGACGTACTTCCTCGAGATGCTTTCCTACGGTTGATGAGCCTTCAACGGTTCGGCGACGTCGGGGACATGCTGATGCGCCAGTTTCGCGGCTCGCCCCTAGCTAGCGCCTTTCGTCGTGGTATCGACAACCTTCCCGAGCTCGAATCCGCGATTCTCCGCGCGCAGATCGATCAGCAAAACCAATCATTGCGCGCGGATCCTGGCAGCACCGCTCCTATCATTGGCTTCGTCCTGGAGCTGAGAGCGCAGGTGATCAGCGTGAGGCGAATCGTCTGGGGAGTCGCGCTTCGCGCGCCCTCGGCACTGCTCTTCCCTGGACTGGAGACGGCATGACGGAAAAGCGTTTGGTCGTCCTCACAACCCTGCAGGCGAGCGCCGGTTTCGCACTCGCGGGTGTCTCGGTCTTCCCGGAGGCCGACGGCCCCAGCGCGGCTCGGCGGATCGAGCTCCTGATTTCGGAGTCGGACGTGGGCGTCGTCATGATCGAAGAGGCGCTCTACCGTGACCTGCCGGAGGATCTCATGCGAGTGCTGCGCGACAAGCCGGTCCCCGTCGTCATCCCGATGCCGGGTCCGGACTGGGCGGGCGAAACCACGGCACACGACTACATCGTAGACATTCTGCGACGGGCGATCGGTTATCGGGTGAAGTTGCAATGAGTGAAGCGCGCATCATCCGAGTCGCAGGCGCCATCGCCGAAGCAAGCCCTCTGGGCGACGCGGGGCTGTACGAGCTCGTCGAAGTGGGAGAGCGCAGGCTGCTCGGAGAGGTGATTCGGCTGGAGGGTGAGGTCGCCACGATTCAAGTGTTCGAGGAGACCAGCGGCCTCGGGCTTCACGAGCCGGTCCGTCCCACCGGAGGTTCCCTCACGACGGAGCTCGGACCGGGGCTGCTCGGCTCGGTCCTCGACGGTGTCGGGCGACCGCTTCATGCGGTGGCCGATCGCTCGGGCCACTTCATCGCGCCAGGAATGTCGCTGCCGACCCTCGATCCGGACGTGCGCTGGATCTTCTCCCCGACGGCGGCGCCGGGCACCGAAATCGCGGAAGGTGACGTCCTCGGGACCGTTGAAGAATCTCCTGGATTCGTTCACCGAATTCTCGTGCCACCCGGGACGCGAGGCCGAGTTGCTCGGATTGAGGGCGGCGCATACACGATCAAGGAATCATTCGGTGCTCTCGAAGACGGAACTCCACTTCAACTTTCCCACAAGTGGACGATTCGCAAGCGACGACCGATGGCGCGTCGCCTTGCTGGCGATCGTCCCTTCATCACCGGACAACGGGTTTTCGATTTGTTGTTTCCCGTCGCTGAGGGTGGATCCGTCGCGGTGCCCGGCGGGTTCGGCACTGGAAAGACGGTCATCGAACAGTCACTCGCCAAGTTCGCCAAGGCGGATGTGATGGTCTACATCGGATGCGGCGAACGAGGAAACGAAATGGCCGAAGTGCTCCACGACTTCGGCCGTCTCACCGACCCCCAGACCGGACGACCCATCATGGATCGAACGGTTCTAATCGTTAACACGTCGAACATGCCGGTCGCGGCGAGAGACGCCTCGGTGTATCTCGGAATGACGATCGCCGAGTATTATCGCGACATGGGCTACCACGTAGCGGTGCTCGCGGACTCGCTTTCACGCTGGGCAGAGGCGCTACGGGAGATCGCGGCGCGGCTCCAAGAAATGCCCGGCGAGGAAGGTTATCCGACGTACCTGGCCAATCGAATGAGCCGACTTTACGAACGGGCTGGCCGAGTGGAAGCAGTGGGCTCGCCGAACCGAATCGGCGCTGTGACTTTCATCAGCGCCGTGTCTCCACCTGGCGGAGATTTCGCCGAGCCGGTCACTCAAGCTTCGCTCCGCGTCGTGGGTGCACTGTGGGCGCTCGACGCGGGCCTCGCACATCAACGCCAGTTCCCCGCTGTGGATTGGGACACCAGCTACAGCCTCTACGTCGAGTCAACTTCAGAGTGGTTCTCGGAGGAAGGAGGCTCCGAGTGGTCGGCGCTTCGGTCGCAGACGATGCAACTGCTCCAGCGAGACCGCGAGCTGCGCGAGATCGCCGGTCTGGTTGGCGTTGACGCACTTGCCGATGACGATCGTCTGGTTCTCGAGGGCGCACGTATCGCCCGGGAATTTCTGATCGGCCAGAACGCATTTCACAAACACGACGCGTTTTCGTCGGTCGTCAAGACGCATTCTTTGGCCAAGCTCCTCTGGGACTTCATGAGCGAAGGCGGTTCGATCCTGCGAGATGGCGCTGGCTTCGAGAAGCTCGACCTGGCGTCCGTGCGCCTGGCGTTTGGGGCTGTAAAAACCGCAGCCCCAGAAGATTTGAACGCGATGGTCTCCGACGCGACCGACGCCATCGGCAAGATGGGGACGCCATGAAACCAGCGCGTTTGCCCACGGCACGGACCTACTCCGGCGCGGCCTCTGCTGCCGGGCCTCTCCTATTCGTCCGTTCGACCCGTCGCGCTCAGCTCGGAGAGTGGGTCCAGATCGAAGTCGAGGGCCAGCCAGAGCGCCGGGGTCAGGTGATCGACGTGGGCAACGAGGTCACCGTGGTTCAAGTCTTCGAGGACACGCTGGGCCTAAGGCCCGCCGAGGCAAGAATCACGCTCACGGGCGAGACGGCAACGACGATCGTGGGCAAAGATCTCCTTGGGCGGGTATTGAGCGGAACCGGCTCCCCTCTCGATGGGCTGCCGGCTCCAATCGGAGAGGCGCGCCGACCGATCTCGGGTGAGCCAATCAATCCGGTCCGGAGGCAAAGCCCTTCAGACTTCATCGAGACTGGAGTGTCGGCCATCGACGGGTTGAACACGCTCGTTCGCGGTCAGAAGCTGCCGGTTTTTTCCGCGCCAGGCCTTCCCGGAATCGAGCTCGCGGCCGACATCGTAGAGAACGCTCGCCCCACACGAGGTGAGCCGTTCGCGGTGGTGTTCGCCGCGATAGGGATCACGGAACGCGAGACCCAGACGTTCGTCTCTCGCTTTCGAGAGAGCGAGGTCATGGAGCGCACGGTGCTCTACCTCAACCAGGCTAGCGACCCGACGATCGAGCGATTGCTGACACCCCGTGTCGCGCTGACGACTGCCGAGCACCTGGCCTTCGTGCACGGGTTTCACGTCCTCGTGGTCATGGCCGACATCACGCACTACGCCGAGGCTCTGCGAGAGGTCGCTGCCGCGCGTGAAGAAATCCCAGGCCGTCGTGGCTACCCGGGCTACATGTACACGGATCTGGCTTCGCTGTTCGAGCGTGCCGGCGTCCTCGAGAACGGCCAAGGTTCCGTGACACAGCTCCCCGTCGTCACCCTGCCCGACGGAGACATGACACATCCCATACCGGATCTGACTGGCTACATCACTGAAGGTCAGATCGTGCTCAGCCGGGAGCTTCACCAGAGAGGCCTCTATCCACCGGTCGATGTTCTGCCATCCTTGTCTCGACTGATGAATGCGGGAATTGGTGAAGGCCGCACCGTTCCCGAGCACCGCGAATGGGCCGACCAACTGTACGCAGTGTACGCCCGAGGCCGCGAAGCCAAGCTCATGGCCGCCATCGTGGGCAGCGAAGGCTTGGCTCCCGAAGACCAACACGCACTCGACTTCACGGATTCGTTCGAACAGCGACTGATTCACCAAGGCCGCCAACGCCGAGCGCTCACGGATACGCTCGAAATCGGCTGGTCACTTCTGGAAACGCTGCCACGCGATGAGCTGACACGAATGTCCGAAGCGACCTGGCAGGCTCGTTCGGGCCGCGACCGAAACCAGGAGGACGCCAAGTGAGCGTCCGAAGCGTACCCCCAACCCGATCTGGCCTCGTGCGCGCCAGTGCTCGACTTGGACGCGTTCAGAAGGGCCGTGAGTTGCTCAACCGGAAACGCGAAGCCCTGATCAGCGAGTTGTTTCGCAGCGCCCGACCCGCGCTAGATGCTCGAAAGCAGGTCGAAGACCGTGCAAGCAAAGCGTACTTAGCACTCGTCCACGCGCTGGCGGCGCGGGGCCAGGCCGCATTGCAAACATACGCTTGGCCCAAGCGCGAGCTCATGGTCGAGCTCGAGCACAACAAGATCTGGGGGATTCCCGTGCCGACGGTCGTCTCCCACAGCCCTATCCGCCGCACCCTAGCCGGTCGAGAGACGTCCGCAGCCTCCGTCGGTCCGGCGGCAGCACAGACGGCAACCGAGTTCGAGCAGTTAGTCGAGCTCGTTCTGGAGTCACTTCCAAAGGAACAGTTGGTCCGACGCCTCGGTGTCGCTCTTGCGAAAAGTACCCGGCAGGTGAACACATTGCAGCTTCGCGTCGAGCCGGCGTTGACCGCGGAGCTCCACGCCCTACGGGGAATGCTGGAAGAAAGGGAGCGCGATGAGCGGTCACGGCTCCGTCATGTGCTCAGGCGGAAAAAGCGCAACCGGTGAGCGATCACCCTCTGCGCCGGACCCGGTATCCTCAGTCGCGGTACCGGGCCGCGACGAGTGCACCCAACGCGACCTTGGCGCTCGATTTTTCGTAGCCGTAGCGAGTGGTCAGCACGTTGAGCGCCTGCTGTGCGGCCTCGCGAAGATCGGCCTCTACCCCGTCGTCGTCTTCAAGGATGGCTACGACAGCTCGTCCGATCTCACCGATCTGATCTCTGTGCTCGTCGAAGTACGCTTGCCGCAGTTGCTCGAGGTACCTCGGGAAGACCCGTTCGTAGTCGACCTCTTGCTCGGGATGATCGATCGCCCACGCGGCGACAGCGCCTAGGAGGTCGTTTCGGAATGCCGTGGAGTTATCGACGTCGAACGTCCCTTCGACCCTCTTCATCAACTGGACATCGGGGTCTTCGTCCTGACCGGTCACCGGATTGTGCACCCGCTCTTGCTTCACCGAATGCGAGACATGCGTGACGTATCGATCGAAAAGCGCGAGGTGGCTGTGCTCGTCGATCAGTCCGCTCACGGCGCGCAACTCGTTTTCGACGATGTCGAGCCAGCGTTCTCGAACAGCGTCGACGAAAGCCCGGTGGTCGCGGTAAGGACCGTCGGTCTCTTCCTTCAAGAAGTCGTAGTCGTCCCGCTCGCAAAACTCCTCGAGCCGGCTCAGGAAGGCCACCGGGGAGACGCACGGAGCGGTGTCATCCGAAGCGGCGTCGAGCAGGAGCATGCGGATCTCACGCGGTGACGCCCCGCTCAGCCCCTCGTACTCCGCCGCGGTCGCTCCCTCGAGCTCGACTTCGGCAGTGCCGACCCTCAGGATCTTGGCCTGATCGGCTTCGAAGCGTGCCGGAACGGTCCCGTCCGCGAGGAGGTCCGCCCTTTCCATCGGCGACAGCGAAGCAGCGATGGTGCCGAGGTCGCTGTCGGTAAATCGATCCGCGTCAGGCTTGCGGAGCCGCGTCAGAACGGCCCAAAGCGCCGCCACGTACGTCGTGTGTGGCGCAACGTGTCTGGGTATCTGCGGAACGATTTGGCCATCGTAGATCTCCTGCTCGCGATGAACATCCAACAAGTACGCCATGCGGATACGAACGATTCGCCCGCGAAAGGAGTTGTATTCGGAATGCTGCCGAAACGCACTCAGGTGAAGCTCGTTCGAGCTCGCCATCATCACGGCGTTGATCGGGAGGTTCGACATGGTGAGGGAGACTTCGCCGTTTTCGATGGCGAGCAAGAGGTACTTCCATGCGTCCAACGGACGCTTCAACAAGTCGCTGTACTCCACGATGCCGCCCGACGCGTCCACCAGCTCGCCAAAGGGCTCGAACAAGGTGAGCGCGCTCAACGAGGCCGGAAGAGACTCGATCGACCGGTCAGCCGTGATCTGGCGCTCGGATGCATCGACCGACATTTGCGGCCCGATGGTGACCGCACCGATCCGATAGCGTCGCGAAATGTAGAACCGCTCGACTTGAATGTGGGCGAGAACGCGATCGAGGTCACCTCGATACGCGGTGAGCAGAGCTTGAAAAATCTGTTGATTCTTTCGGGCGAGCTGGCCTGTCCAGACCCAGTCGGGGGCCGCCTCGGAAACCCCAGCCAACGTATGGGCATCGGCGATCAAGCGCTGCCGAACGTCGCGGGGCAAGAGTAGCAATGGATGCTCACGGACCGAGCTCTCGAGCTTGGTGGTGATTTGCTCCTCGGGAAGATGCGCGAAAGTGTCCCCCTGGCCAAGCGTGTCCGACGAGGTGCTGAATCCGATGCCTGATCCTTCTCGCGAGCGCGGGAAGATCCACGAAAACCGGTAGAGAGCGCCGTCGTCGGTATCCGAATAGGCTTCGAGGCCCCGCATCAAGCAGGCCGTGAAGGTCGACTTCGCGCTCCCGTTCGGGCCATGTAAAAGGATCAGCCTGTTGGCGCGCCCTTCCCGCTCGAACCCATCGAGCACGCGATAGAACGCGTCCTGCGTCGTTTCGTGGCCGGCCAGTCGGTCGCGCATCTTGAGCTCGGCTTGGTGCCCACTATTCTCGGTGCCGAAGTCGAGATCGAAGACCTTCCACCGCTTCAGCGTCCCGGTGGGGCGCTCGATTTGATAGGACCCGAAGAAGTCCATGCAGTCTTTGAGATAGCGTGCGGCGTCGCGGGTGTATCGCCGGGGATGTTCCTGAACGAGCTCGAGATACTCCCGAAACGAGAGGACCCTCTTCTGAGCCTCGAACCGTGCTTTGACCTCCTCACGAATCGTCTCGAACGCGGCCTTGAGTCCCCCCTCGCTCATGTCATTCCACCTTGACGTGCATCGCGACCGTGCGCTTTTCGAGTATGCAGTTTTCGTCGGTGCACATCGCGAATGAGACTTCACACGTCACTTCGTGGTCGCCAGCCTCCGCGGGTTCGAGCGCCGCCAAGAACCGAACTTTGTCTTCGTTGAACTCTTTGGCGTCACCTTTGAGCAGCTTTTTTTGTTGAAGCCCTACCCCGGGGCCTGCTTTGATGTCGACTCGGATCGGGTAGTCCTGGTTGACGTGCCACTCGCCGCGACTTTCGAGCTCGATCTCCACCGCCCCCGCTTCGCCGACGTTGTACGTGGGTTGAATCGACGCGACCTGCAGGAGAAACGAGCCGGTCTCAAGGCGAGGGCCCGCGGGTTCGTTCGGCTTGGTATCGGGTTCCGTCGGAGCTGCATGGTGATCGGAGTGATCGTGATGGGCCTTCGGCTGAGGGGCTTTGCTTTCGCAGCCGCTCACTGCGAGGGCCCAAAAGACCAAACAGGACATCAAAGGGAGTACGGACCAAATACGCATTTGCATCACTCCACGCGTAGTCTACGACGCGAGCTGAGGTTACGTCGAACTCTCGGGCAGGAGCCCATCTATGGCTCGAGAACCTCGACTTGGGTTCGGCTGTCCCCCGACGAGGGATTCAAGAAAAACGCGACCTTGTCCCGGACCGCGGGGGTGTCGGGAGAAAGGTGCCATCGGGGCACGAGCTGCTCGGATTCGGGGTCGTTTTTCCACCGGATGAAGGCCACGAAAGAGTCGCGAAGGAGCCGATCTTCGTTGACGCGGACGCTTCGAAAGCCGGGCTCGTCATCGTGTGCGCGCAGGACGAGCTCGCGACCGGATTCGCCCTTCAAACGCTCTATCACTTTTGCGGTGAGCCGGTAACCCGACCCTCGAAGATCTTCGTCCGAGCTCAGCGATTCGATCTTTACGACCGCGATCAGGTCTGCGCGCGTCACCCGGAGTTCGAACTCGCCGCGCCACTCGCTCTCGACGATTGCGGGCTTGTCCACCAGGTCGACCGAGTTGTCGAAGAGCGATTCGTCTTCCCGCGCGAACTCGACGGTCGGGGCGATCGATGAGCCCCCCGCGCACGCGAGCAGCGCGCACCCAACGCCCATGGCCAGAACACGCATGACCATGACCTTAGCACGCCGCGACCGAAGCAAGAGCCGCAGGGTCCACGGGCGCTCCCCAAAGCGCGATCAGATCGTCCGGGAGGGGCGCGTGCAGGGTCATGTTGTCGCCGGTGCTCGGGTGTCGGAAAGTGAGCTCGTAGGCATGAAGCGCTTGCCGGTCGTGGCCGAGGCGTCGACGAAGCGCGTCGGTCATCCCGGTGTCGATGTAGTCGAGAAAGGGCTGGACGCTTTCCGGGCCGTAAAGCTTGTCTCCGACGATAGGAAATCCGAGCGCGCTCAGATGGACCCGAAGTTGATGCTGGCGGCCACTCTCCGGCGCCAGTGCGACGAGCGTGGCCCGCTCGCTCCGCGCCATGACTCGAAAGCGGGTAACCGACGGGTACCCCTCACCGGGCCGCGTGACCTCCATGAGAATGTGGAGCCCCTCTTTGGCTTGGTCGATCGGAAGCTCGATGCGGCCCTCGTCCTGCGGGATGACGCCTCGAACGATCGCCAAGTAACGCTTGCTCACCCGCTGGTTTTCAAAAGCATTCTTGAGCTCGCGTTCGGCATCGAGGGTCCGCCCGCAAAGCAGGAGGCCGCTCGTCTCCCGATCGAGCCGATGGACGATGTGCGGCGGGTCGTCTCCGAAGCGCTCACGCAACAGAAAGGTGAGCGTGTTCTTGTGATAGGTGGCGGACGGGTGGACAGGAAGCCCGGAGGGCTTGTCGAGGGCTAGGATCGCTTCGTCCTCATAGAGAACATCGAAGAAGAGCGGCACATGAGGCTCCTCGAACTGCGGCCGGACGAGTAGAACCGTCTCACCGGCTCGCACGCGATCGCTTGGGCGCCGGCGGGTACCATCGGCCCGGTAGGCACAGTTTCGGACGATCTCCTGGGCCCGCGTCCTCGATAGGCGGGGGATACGCGACTGGACGAACCGATCGAGGCGCTGGCCAGCATGCTCCGGCGCAACAGGGAACGTTAGAAGGATCGAAGCCGGATCGCAGCCCGGTGGGAGCGGTACCTCGGGACGCCTTCTACGCGGCCTTGACAACCTTACCCGAGCGAATGCACCGCGTGCAGGCCATCACCTTGCGCACCTGGCCCCCGACCCGCGCTCGCACCGATTGCAGGTTTGGTTGCTGCCACTTCCTCGTCTTGACGTTGGAGTGGCTCACTTTGTGGGCTTTGTGACGGCCTTTGCCGCAGTAATCACAGGTCTTGGCCATGGCTGTTTCCCCAGTGGATGGGAGCCGCCATGTAGCACCGCTCCGAGAGCGTCGCAACAATGCACGCTCGCGCGTCGACAAGAACGACGATAGAACCTAGGGAAATGCGGCTAGCGGGCGCAATCACTGGATTCTTGGTGCTCGGAACGTTCGTGATTCCAGGCACTTACGCGCCGAAAGAACAGGGTTTCTCATATGGCCCACCCGACGAACGGATTGGCAGGGGGCGATCAGGGGGCGAACTCGTCGGATCCGCGACCGTGGCGGGCCGAGTCTACGGACCCGATGGAGAGCCGTTGGCGGGTGCCGAAATTTCGCTCGCGGGAAGCGGCTTTTGGCCAGCCCGGTCTGTTCGAAGCGGCGCCGACGGACGCTTTCACTGGCCGGGTGTCCCCGCGGGGATCTACGAGCTTCGGGCCACCCACGGAGCGCTCGGGTCGTCCCCTCTCGAAGGACTGATCCTCGATCCTGGCGCGCGTCGGGTGTTCGGGCTCCGATTGGCGGAAGGATGGACGCTGTCGGGGCAGGTGATCGACGCGCAAAGCGGCCGAACGATCGACGGGGCGAGCGTCAACGTCGCTACCGGGATCCTAGGCGCGTACTCGCGCGCGGTCGAAAGCGACGCGGGGGGGCGCTTTGCACTCTCGGGAATCGTGGGCGAACACCCCAACGTCTACGTGGAAGCCAAGGGATATGTGCCATCGGGGCCCCTGGCCGCTTCCCCGGATGAGCCCGACATCGATGTCCGTCTCGAGCCAGGCGCCACCATCGAGGGATGGGTCGTCGATGGTCGCAGTCGACCGATTCAGGGTGCGGTCGTTCGGGCATACAGCAGAACCGAAACCGGTCCTGCTGTGCCCGCCACGTCGAACTCGCTCGGGACGACCGCCGGACCCGTGCCGCCCATCTCCGGGACCGGGACTCGCCAGCTCGCCTTCGTGGAGCAGGTCACGACGCGCGGCGACGGCGCGTTTCGCCTGTCGAGATTGCGATCGGGTACCTACACTACGATCGCAACGCACGAGGCGTACGCGCCAGGCGAATCCCGAGAGATCCGACTGAGGCCTGGGGCGGGGGTCTCCAACGTCGACATCGTCATGTTCCGCGGCGCCGAGCTCCGCGGGCGAGTGCGCGATGCGCGAGGACACGGGCTCGAGGGCATTCCGGTGGAGCTACGGCTCCCAAGCGAACGGTTGCCGCGCATGACGGTGACCAATGACAGCGGCTCCTTCGCATTTCGCGGAGTGCGAGGCGAGGTCAGGGTGACGGCACTTCCCTACGATTTGCCACCAGCAAGCCAAACGGTTTCGATTGACGACGAACTCAGAGTCGAGGTCGAGTTGGTTCTGTCGAGCACCCTTCAAACCCTTCGAGGGAGGGTCCAAGACGAGCGCGGGTTCGGCGTCGAGGGCGCTCTTCTCACCGTGACGTCGTCGAGCTCAGGCGTGTCGGTTCGAAGGAGCGCCAAATCGGAGTCCGATGGTACATTTGCGGTTCCTGCGCTTCCTGAACCCCCTTACGATCTTCAGATCGAACACCCCTCCTACGGCCCGACTCGGCTCGAGGGGATCGAGGTGACCGATGGGGTGCGCGCAGTCCTGATGGCAGGCGTCACATTGCAGGGTCGCGTGCTCGACGATTGGTCCGGCGAAGAGCTCCCGGGCGTCCGTGTGAAGCTCGAGGGCCCGACGGATCTCTCCACGCGGACCGCCCACGACGGCTGGTTCGTGTTTCGGCAGATGCCGGTCGGCATCTACGACCTCACATTCACCCACCCCGACTACGAGTCGCAATACCAGCGAATCGAAGTGGAGAGGGCCCTCTACGTCGACCGTCCTCAGGAGCTCGACGTCGTACGCCTGCTCCCTGGAGGCACCGTCGAGGGCGAGGTACTGGACGCGTACGGAGAGCCGGTCCCGAGCGCGGAGGTCACCTGGGGCGATCCCCCGGACTGGGAGCGAGCCGTTTCGACCGACTCGCGTGGGCGGTTCCGACTTCGAGGCGTCACTCCGGGCTCCGTCTGGATCACGGCACGCCACCCGGACGCCGGGGGAGAACGAGTCCTCGGGCCCGGTGCTGGTGAGACCGCAAGAGATCTCACCGGGCGCCTACATCCGGCTCCCTGGGCGCCTCGACGTCGGCGAGTGACGGCGCATCGTTTCGGACGTACGCTCTACAGAACGTGGCGGACTCATGGCTTCGAAATCTTCGGGATGCCGGAGACATTCTGAAACGTGCCCGCAACCCGGCAGAGCTCGCCAAAGGGCTCATGCCGAAGCAATGGCTCGCGCGCCGGGTGCTCAACGACGGAGAGAGGCCCTCCGGGAAACCCAGCGCCGGCGCAGTTGCGGAGGCCCTCCGGGCGCTCCGAAACGAGCTCAAGGTCGAAGCGATCGATGAAGCAGGTAAGGTCGACTACACCAGGTTGAAGCACTCGGAGACCTTTTCCCGCATGCGGGCGATGAGCGTGCTCCTTCGCGCCATCGATCTCGGAGACCTCACCGAGGACGGCGCGCGGATCGCGTTTTGGATCAACATCTACAACGTGCTGGCTATCCACGGAGTGCTTGCGCTCGACATCCGAGAGTCTGTGATGGAGATTCCTTCGTTCTTTGGGACGGTGGCCTACGACGTCGGTGGTTTCATCCTGACGCTCGACGAGATCGAAAACGGCGTGCTTCGGCGAAACGCCCCGCATCCAGCCACGGGCTCTCGGCTCTTTTCGACCGACGACCCTAGGATGGCCCTCTGCCCATGCAAGGTCGACGCTCGAATTCACTCGGCGCTGGTTTGTGCGTCGGCGAGCTGTCCCCCGGTCGCCTTCTACGACGCAGACGCGATCGACTCACAGCTCGACTTGGCGACTGCAGGCTATGTCGCTGCCGATGTCGAGGTCGACCAGAGGAGGCGTGTCATACGACTCCCCATCACCTTTCGCTACTACCAGAGCGATTTCGGCGGCCCCGATGGGATCCGGACGTTCTTGTTGCACCATTCGATCGACCCACAGCGAGCCTCACTACAAACCGCGTTCGATGCGGGCTTCGCATTCACCTATCACCGCTATGACTGGTCCCTCAATTCGATCGTCTGAGGGGAACCCAGTCACCACCTTCCTGGGTGATTCGCCCTTCTCGTTCGAGCTTGATCAGATGCGCCTCGATCGACAGCAAGGCCAAGGGCCACAAGGCCTCAGGCGTGTCGTCGTATGCACGGGCGACCAAGTCATTCGGGCGCGCCGCCAGCCCGCGGTCTTCGAGCGCGGCGAGGACTTTACCTTCTCGCATCAGGCGGTGCGCGATGTAAAAGCTCAGCTTCGCCTGCGGGTCCCGGATGATGTCTCCATGCGCAGGGAGCAACGCCACCGGCTCGAGTGCTGCCATCCGTCGGAGCGATTCGAGGTAGAGGATCATGTCTCCGTCGGTGGGCTCGACGATGATCGTCCCGACGGAGGCCACCATGTCGCCGGCGATCATGATGCCGCTCGCCTCGTCCACGAAGCACAGATGACCGGGTGCGTGGCCGGGCGTGTGGACGGAGGTGAGCGAAGTCTTGATCGGACCGTCGAGCTCGATGCGTTCGCCATCTTCGAGCAATCGATCGAGCTCCACCACTCCGCTCAATCGCTGGGCCGTCATCGCGTGCCCCCACAAAGGCAGACCGAGTCGCTCACAGAGCGCTGCCGCACCACCGATGTGGTCAGGGTGATGGTGCGTCGCCAGGATCGCGATCAGCTGGACACCGCGAGATCTGGCGCTCTCGATCCAGTCGACCATCAGGTCTTGCTCTTCTTGGTAGGGCGTGGCCGGCTCGATGAGGACCGCTTGTCCTGTGCCAACGAGGAAGGTGTTGGTGTGAGTTGCAGGCGGCAGGGTTGGTGTACGTACTGGAAGGACCTCGATCGTCGGCGCCGCCGATTTCACACCGGCGGCATGGCCCATCTCGGACGACTCGCCCATCAGCCCCGCTTGGCTTGTGCCGGCTCGAGCTCGTCTTCGGGGACGAGCGCGTGGATCATCGAGACGGGACCGCGTGGATAGAATCGATCGCGGGGCTCGGGAAGCAGACACTCGACGCGACCCTCCGGTCGAAGGCGCGGGTCGCCGAGCTGATGCATGCACTCGCGAACGATGGCCTTCACCGTCTCGACGACGCCCCACCCCTCGCGAGCAGAGGCCTCGATCTCAGGAACGCCTCCGGGAACGCCGAGCGTTTCGCGGAGCTCGTCGAGGTCCATGACGCCGACCAGGTCACGCTTGTTGTACTGCACGACGAGAGGGAGGCGATCGGGGTCGACCCCGCGTAGACGAAGATTGTAGTCGAGGTTGCGAATGCTGAAGTTGTTGGCCTCGGTCGCGGCGACTTGGCTGTCGACAACGAGGACGACCCCGTCCACGTGGCGCAATACGAGTCGACGAGTCGAGTCCTGGGCGATCTGACCCGGTACGGACAAGAAGTGAAGGCGCACGCTGTACCCACGAAAGGTCCCGAGGTCCATCGGCAGGAAGTCGAGAAACAGAGTCCGCTCAGCTTCGGTGTTCACCGTGACCAGTTTGCCGCGGTACTCGGGGCGGGTGCGCTCGTGGATCGTTTCGAGATTGGTGGTTTTCCCACCGAGGCCCGCGCCGTAGTAGACGACTTTGAGCGTCACTTCGCGTCGCGCGTGGTGGACCAGGGGCATGATCCAGGAACTACCCGCGTCCACCGCTTGCGTCAAGAAGCAGGCGAGGGGCTGCCCCGAGCTCAGCCAGCATCCTCGCGCACTGCCTCGAAACTCTCCCAGCGCTGCACCGCGGCTCGCGCGATCGCATGCCTAGGCGCCGACAGGTTCGGATCACTTCGTACGATCTGGTCGGCCAGATCGCCTGCTCGCCGGAGCAGCTCTCCATCCTTGGTGAGGTTTGCAAACTGCAAGCCACTGGTCCCAGATTGCTGATACCCGAAGAGATGGCCGGGACCTCGGAGCTCCAAGTCGATCTCGGCGAGCCGAAAGCCATCGTCACTGTCGCAGAGCGCCTGGAGGCGTGCCTCCGCCTCGGGGGAGAGGGGCGCGGAGTACGTGAGGAGACAAGCGCTGCGCTGCCCCGCGCGCCCGACTCGCCCTCGGAGCTGATGGAGTTGCGCAAGACCGAAACGATCGGCCTGTTCGACCACGATGACGTTCGCTGCAGGAACGTCGACCCCGACCTCCAACACCGTGGTACCGACCAGGACCTTCAGCCTGCCATCAGCAAAGTCGCGCATCAGCGCTCGGCGTTCCTCACCCGAGATCCGCCCGTGAATCTGGCCCACCATCTCGGCGCCGAACCGCTCCTTCATTTCGGCGAAGGTACGGTCGACCCCGACGAGCTCGTCGGAAGAGGAGATCGCGGGGCATACGACGTACGCTCGCCCACCCGCGTCGAGGGCGCGCTCGAGTTGGCGAAACACCTTGCCTCGGTTGGTGCGTGGGAGCATTCGTGTCGTGGGTGGGAGGCGGCCCGGGGGCTTCGCGTCGATCGTGGTGAGGTCGAGGCCGGCATAGAGCACCAGCGCCAAGCTTCGAGGAATCGGGGTCGCGGTCATGACCAGAAGGTGGGGACGCCGAGTGGAGTCACGGACACCGAGTCGAAGACGCTGAGCCACTCCAAAACGATGCTGTTCGTCCACCACGACCAGGCCGAGGTTGGCAAAACGGATCTCGCCGCTCAGGAGCGCGTGTGTCCCCACGACGACATCGACCGCACCGGTCGCCATTCGATCGAGCATCGCGCGACGTTGGTCCCTCGAAAGTGCCCCTGTGAACAGACCCAAGCGGAGCCCGAGCTTTTCGGCGGTCGGTTGCAACGAGGCGGCATGTTGATCGGCAAGGAGCTCCGTTGGTGCAAGAAACGCGGCTTGAGCTCCTCCCGCCACCACCTGGGCACACGCCACGAGAGCCACGGCGGTTTTGCCGCAACCCACGTCACCTTGGAGCAAACGCCGCATCGGTTCGTTTCGATTCAAGCTCGAGCTCAACGCGGTCACGGCATCCCGTTGCGCCGTCGTGAGCTCGAAGGGGAACGCTGCACATGCCATGGAGACCGCAGGCTCGGGAGCAAAAGGCTGCGCGGCGCCACCTCGCTCCCGGTCCCTCCGAAGGCGAAGCGCGAGCTCCCACAGCACGAGCTCTTCGAGTGCAAGGCGGTGTTGTGCCGGATGACGTCCCTCTGACTCCCCGTCGAGCACCGCGGGAGTCGGCACGTGAATCGACAAGAGAGCGTCGCCGATCGTGCCGACACCGACCTCGGCGCGAAGCTCTTCAGGGATCAAATCCGGAACTTCGCCGGCGGCCCTATCGACCGCGGCGCGCACGGCCCGTCGTAGCGTCTTGCGGCGAACGCCAGGGAGCTCAGGATAGCGGGGCTCGATCGCCCCAGCCTCCCCCTCCTTGAGCACTTCAGGGTGGGCGATGGTCGCGACTCCACGGAACTCGTTCACCCGGCCCGCGACACGCACTGAGGCACCAACCTCAAAGCGCTGCGAGAGTCCGGGCACAGCGCGAAACCAAATGACCTTGAGCTCCTGGTAGCCCGAGTCTTCACGGGACGACTCTTCGGGTTCGAGGCGCACTTCGAAGCCCATGTGGCCGCCGCGGGGAAACCTTCGCGCGCTGCGGACCTTCCCTTCAACCACCGCGTACTCACCCGCTCGGAGCTCGAAAATCGGTGTCGGGTGACGCTGGTCGTCATAGCTCCGCGGCATCAACCAGAGCAGGTCGCCAACGGTCTGGTAGCCACGCTCGCGAAGCGCAGCTCCGGTGCGCGGTCCAATGCCTGGCAGCGTTTCGATGGAGTGGTCGAGAAGAGTAGACACGTGGGAGCGGGCCCTCCGAGCGACCCCCGTCAGCTCCAGCGGACGTCGCTGACCTCGTAGTTGCGAACGCCCCCCGGAGTTTGCACCCGTACTTCATCGCCGACCTCTTTGCCGACGATCGCTCGGGCAACCGGAGAAGTGATCGATAATTTCCCCTGCTTGATATCGGACTCGTCGGCCCCCACCAGTCGATACGTGACGACGTTGCCATTGTCTATGTCTTCGAGCTCGACGTAGGCCCCGAACTTCACTTTGTCGCCCCCGAGAGTCGACGGGTCGATCACTTCAGCGCGCGCAAGCTTGTCTTCGATCTCGACGATACGCGCTTCGCACATACCCTGCTTGTCCTTGGCCGCGTGATACTCCGCATTCTCCTTGAGGTCGCCGTGGTCGCGAGCGATGCCAATCTCCTGGGAGATCTTGGGTCGCTCCGCCTTGAGGGCAGTGAGCTCCGCCGTGAGCGCTGCGTGCCCTTCGGGCGTCATGGGAACTCTCTCCATCCCAAACACGTAAACCGAGGACCGAAGTGTGGCAAGCTGACGGCTACCGAGCCGACAGCGGCGCTGGTCGCACGCTTTCGAGCTGGGTAGTGCGCGCGTGGTACTCCTGCAATGAGCACACCGAAAGGGGCCGAAGCCTTCGTGCTTCGATCGCGTCGACGGCCGCAACGGCCGCGGCCATGGTGGTGAAGTACGGGACGTCGCTCATGACCGTTTGGCGTCGCATCGAGCGGCTGTCCCGAATCGCCCGGGCGCCCGCGGTCGTGTTGAAGACGAGACAGATGTCCCCGTTCTGAAGGTGGTCGACGATGTGGGGACGCCCTTCCCCGACTTTGTGCACGAGCTCGGCCTCGATGCCGGCGTGCCCCAACCGCTCGCGCGTCCCCGCTGTGGCAATGATCTCGAAACCCAGGTCCTGGAGGCGGCGTGCGAGATCCGCGGCGGCGGGCTTGTCGTCATCCTTCACGCTGATGAAGACCTTCCCCTCAGACGGAAGCTCCAAATATGCCGATAGCAACGCCTTATAGAAGGCCTCGGGAAAATTGTCGGCGATCCCCATCACCTCGCCGGTAGACCGCATCTCGGGCGTCAGAAGGGTATCGACGCCAGGGAACTTGTTGAACGGGAAGACCGACTCTTTGACTGCGATGTGATCGGTCACGATCTCCCGCGTGTAGCCAAGCTCGCGCAAAGTCTCTCCAGCCATGACCTTCGCTGCGATCTTCGCGAGCGGCACGCCAATGGACTTGCTGATGAACGGGATCGTGCGAGACGCGCGCGGGTTCACCTCGATGACGTAGACGGCGCTCCCTCGGACCGCGAACTGCACGTTCATCAAACCGACAACGCCGAGCTCGAGCGCCAAAGCTCGGGTCGAAGAGCGAAGCGTCGCTAGCACGTCGGGCGGCAACGCATGCGCGGGCAGAACCATCGACGAATCGCCGGAATGAATCCCCGCTTCTTCGATATGCTGCAGAAGACCGCCGATGACGACCTCTTTGCCGTCGGACACGCAATCGACGTCGACCTCTATGGCATCCTTCAAGAACTCGTCGACGAGGATGGTCTGGCTCTCGGCGTCCGAAACCGCCTCGAGCGCGACGGTCATGTAGCGAGCGAGGTCCTCGGGCGAGTGAACGATCTCCATCGCGCGCCCCCCAAGCACGTAGCTGGGGCGAACCACCACGGGAAAGCCGATCCTGTCGGCGACCGCGAAAGCATCTTTGGTGCCCTTGGCAATCCCGCCTCGGGGCCGCTTGAGGCTGAGCTTCGTCAGCAGCTCGTCGAACCTCTCTCGGTCCTCGGCGCGATCGATCGCGTCGGCCGAAGTCCCGAGAATGGGGACACCCGCGCGCGCGAGGGGAACCGCCAGCCTGAGAGGGGTCTGGCCGCCAAACTGAACGATCACCCCGTCGGGCTTTTCGATGTCGACGATGTGCATCACGTCTTCAAAGGTAAGCGGCTCGAAGTACAGGCGGTCAGACGTGTCGTAGTCCGTCGAAACCGTCTCTGGGTTGCAGTTCACCATGATGGTTTCGAAGCCGATCTCTTTGAGTGCGAACGATGCGTGGACGCAACAGTAGTCGAACTCGATGCCCTGGCCGATTCGGTTGGGGCCCCCTCCGAGGATCATGACTTTCTTCTTGCCGGGGCTGACCTTGGCCTCCCCCTCGAGGCCCCAGGTCGAATACATGTAAGGAGTGAGTGACGGAAACTCCGCGGCACAAGTGTCGACCCTCGAGAAAATCGGCTCGATGCCGTAGCCGGCGCGCGCCTCTCGAACCTCCTGCGGAGTCTCCCCGCGTAGCGCCGCAATCTGTCGATCGCTGAAGCCGAGCTCCTTCGCGTGGCGAAGCATATCGGCCGAAAGCGGGACCCCACTGGTGTCCGAGAGAACCCCCTCGAAGGCGATGATTTGACGTATCTGCTCGAGGAACCACTTGTCGATCTCGGTCGCCTGGTGGATGTCGTCGACCGTGAGCCCCGCGCGCAAGCCGTCGCCGATGTACCAGAGCCGGTCGGACAACGGCGTGTGGATGACTTCCAGGATCGCTTCTCGGAGCTCGCCTTCGCTGGCCTCGGGAAGGTCTTGTAGCATCGGTTTCGCGCTGTTGATCGCCTCGCCCGACTCACGCAGACGCCTGAGCTGAGCCGCGAGGTCTCGATAATCGACCCTGTGAAAGAGCGACGTCAGCCCGTCTCGCCCGATTTCGAGAGACCGCGTCGCTTTCTGAAGGGACTCCTTGAAGGTGCGACCGATCGCCATCGCCTCTCCAACGGACTTCATTTGCGTCGTCAGACGTGGATCGGCGCCCGCGAACTTCTCGAACGCAAAGCGTGGCACTTTGGTCACGACGTAGTCGATGGTGGGCTCGAACGCCGAGCTCGTGCCGGTGATGTCGTTGCGCAACTCATCCAAGCGGTACCCGATGGCGAGCTTCGCCGCGATCTTCGCGATCGGGTATCCGGTGGCCTTCGAGGCCAACGCGCTCGAACGGGATACCCGAGGGTTCATCTCGATGACGATGACTCGGCCATCCTTCGGGTTGATCGAAAACTGAATGTTCGAGCCGCCCGTATCAACGCCAATCTCGGTGATGATATCGCGCGCTGCATTTCGAAGGCGCTGGTATTCGCGATCGGTGAGCGTCATGGCTGGGGCCACGGTGATCGAGTCTCCTGTGTGTACGCCCATCGGGTCGAAGTTCTCTATGGTGCAGATGACAGCAAAATTGTCGGCGTTGTCGCGAATGACCTCGAGCTCGTATTCCTTCCATCCGAGCAGGCTCTCTTCGATGAGGCACTCGTGGATCGGGCTGCACTGGAAGGCCCAGCGAATCGCAACGTCGAACTCGGCGCGGTTGTACGCCACGCCACCTCCCGAACCCCCGAGCGTCAGCGAAGGTCTCAGGATGACGGGAAAGCCGATACGGTCAGCGGCGTCGTTGGCCTCCTCGACCGTCCGCGCGATCTCGGCCCGGGCACTCTCGAGCCCGATCTTGTCCATGGCGGTCTTGAAGAGCTCCCTCTCCTCGGCCTTGCGAATCGCGTCGACCCGAGCACCGATCAACTCGACCCCGTACTTGTCGAGGATGCCTCGGTTCGCAAGCTCCAGGGTGAGGTTGAGCGCGGTCTGGCCGCCCAAGGTGGGAAGGATCGCGTCCGGTTTCTCACGTTCGATGATCGCCTCGAGCACCTCCGGCGTTAGCGGCTCGATGTAGGTGCGGTCCGCGTACTCCGGATCTGTCATGATGGTCGCCGGATTCGAGTTCACCAGGATGACGCGGTAACCCTCCTCTTTGAGCGCCTTGGCGCCCTGGGTTCCGGAGTAGTCGAACTCGCATGCCTGTCCGATCACGATCGGCCCCGATCCTATGAGAAGGATGCTGTTGATATCGTCGCGGCGGGGCATGGAGATCGGTTCGGCGAAAGCGTTCGCGCGGACTTACCAGAGCCCCTAGCAGGCCGCAACCGGTCCTACAGAAGCGGTTTCAGCCCAGCGATCAACTCCTCACCCCGTTCGCCCTGCGGGCAAAGCCGCACCCGTCGCACATCATCCGAGACGATCTCCAAGTCGACCCAGAGCGAAGCGCGGCTCTCCACCCATGGAAACTTGCGGCCCCACTCGACAAAGAGCACCGAGCCCTCTTCGAGAAGCTCATCGACCCCGAGCTCCTCGAGCTCCGCATCGTCGGCAAGCCGATAGAAATCCGCATGCGCAATGGGGAGTCGTCCCTGGTATTGGTGCAGCAATGCGAACGTCGGACTCGTGATGGCGGTCTCGGCCGGCACCGCCAGTCCATGGATCGCCCCGCGCGCGAACGTCGTCTTGCCGGCGCCTAGCCCGCCTTCGAGAGCAACGAGGTCCCCGGGTGCAAGCACGCCCGCGAGCGCGCGGGCAAGCGCCAGAGTCTCCTCTTCGTCGTTCAGGACGAGCTCGATCACGCCGAAGCCCTGTCACATTCATGGACCTGACGCAGGCCCCGAGCGCTGGGCACTGGCGCTGGACGCTGACGCTGGCACTGACGCTGGCGCTGACGCTGGCACTGACGCTGGCACTGACGCTGGCGCTTCGGATCTCGTCCCCAGTGGACGAGATCCAAGACCCCGGCCCAGTCCAGATCTCCTCAGTAGCCGGCCGGCACCCGAAAGCGCTCGTCCCCGCCCCCCTACACCTTGATCTGGATCCCCAGCGCCTCACGCAGCTTGAAGTAGCTCTCGGAGATGCTGTACAGGACGATCTCCTTGACCTTGTCCCTGGGCGCGAGATCCGCGGTTGATTCCGAAGCGATCTGCTGCGTCATCCGTACCGCCGTGTCGACGTCGTCGCACAGAAGGAGGCCAGCCCGAAGCGAGGTGATCTCGGCGGCCTGCATCCAACGCTTGATGTCGGCCTTGCCGCCTGCCTCGACGAACTTTCGAACGATCTTCTTGAGGACGTCTAGGTGAGCCTGGTCCATGTGGCGCGCCAGCTGCTTGGCCGTTGCGTCCACGGTCGGATCGCCTTCGCCCATGCCGACGACACGCATCGCCGCCAAGAGGAGTGTCCGAAGCTCGGTATGTGAGTTGTACATCGTGCGGATGAAATGTTCACCGCGGTAGTACGAAAGATGTCGACCGCACACGAAGGCGAGGTCGACTGGACGGTACCCTGAGAGCAGCGTGTACCCGGTGATGATCGCCGGCGGATTGCTTCGTGCCTCGTCTCGGAGCGCGCCTGAGAGCTCCTTTTGAATGAAGAGCCGAACCGGGATCGAGATGTTTAAGACGTCCTGCGCAAGCTTGAACTGCCGTGCGAGCGCCAGGCTCGGATTGGCGAGATCTTCGGGCTTGCGCTTGTGCAAATTGAGCTTCTTGTCGGACCACGCCATCGACGCGCGCACCGACGGAGCGATGACCTCCATGATCTTGGAGATGTAGATGTCCTGATCGGGGTGCATGAGATCTTTGACCCACGCCTCGGCACTCACACGCGCCTTCGGTTGAATCTCTCGGTCCTGCCGATATTGCTGGTAGAACTTCTGCTGCTCCTCGTCCGCCTTGGCAAAATAGGTCAGCGTTCGCGCGATACACCACGCCTTGTCGTAGGCGCGCACATCGAAGTAGAGCTTGTAGAGCGCTCGGTACGACTCGAGCCTATTCGGGTCGTGAGCAAGCAACCATTGATGCTCGGCGATGGCTTCCGCCGTCTTGTCCGGCATCATGGCGTAGAGCTCGGCGAGAATCTGATGCGCAGTGGCGTCGTCGGGCTTGAGCTCGGTCGCCATCCTGAACGACTCGGCCGCGGCGTCGAAGTTACGCTGACGGTCCCGGTAAATGATGCCGAGAGTGTGCCAGAGGTTGTGCTCGAGGTCGGTGTTCCCTTGGTTGATGATGCGGTGAAGCATCTTCCGGTACGCGCGCTCGAGGGCCTTCCAGTCCTTGCGGGTGTTCAGAAGCTTGTTCACCGCCTCGAACGGCTTGAGCTCCACGTTGTCGAGGTCTAGGGCCTCGTTGAAGCGTTCGAGCGCCGCGTCCTCATCCTCGAGCTTGTCGCGGAGGATGACGCCCGCGGTGTACGCGTACTTGGCCTTCGCCTCGTCACGCGTCTCGAGACCGCTGACACGCTCGATGACATCGATCGCCTCGGACCAACGCTGAGCGGACTGGTAGGTCCCAAGCAGCTTATGAAGCACCACGTGGTTTTCGGGCTCGAGGTCGAGCGCCTCGGTGAAGGCCTCGGCGGCGGAGTCCGGCGAGCTGAGCTGGTCCTGCCAGAGATCACCGAGCTCTATCAGAAGCTTGGCGCGCCCGGCGGGCTCGTCCGTGACATCCAGAATGCGCTTTTTGTACTGAACGACCGACTCCCAGTCGCTCTCGCGGCTCTGGAGAGCGACCATCGCCTCGAGCGCGGGCACGTAATGCGTGTCCTCCTCGAGCGCCTTGTCGAACATGTTGCGCGCCTTCTTGTCCTCGCCCTGCTCGCGTTTGACGACACCCAACCGGTAGAAGATCTCGGTGATCTCGTCCCTGCCGAGCGAGTCGCGGTGCTGGACCAACAGCACCTGGTGATACTTGAAGGCGTCCTCCCATCGCTCCGCGCGGAAGTAGCTTCCAGCAAGGCCCTTGAGGGTCGCGGGATCGTCGTTGTCGATCTCATGAGCGCGTTCGTACGCCGCCACGGCATCCTCGGCTCGCCCGAGGTTCGTCGCTGTCTCGCCCAGCATCGAAGCCAGGCGGTGCCGCTCGTCTCGCTCTCGCTTGTCCGAACGCTTGACCAGCACATCGAGAAGCGGGAACGCATCCTCGTGCCGGCCTTGGGCGACGTAGGAGTCGACCAAAGGTAGGAGCGCGTCCTCGTTGTCCGGGTCGGACGCATGCGCGGCCTCGAACGCCTGCACGGCTCCGGCCTCGTCATCGAGTCGCTCGGCGCAGATACGACCGAGATCGACCAATCGTGCGGCTTTGACGCGCTCATTCTTGGTCTGTTCGACCTCGAGACCAAGCATCTTCGTCGCGGCAACCCAGTCGCCCGAGTCGATGTAGATGCATCGCATCGCTTCGAGTGACGGCAGGTGGCTCGAATCGAGATCAATCGAGGCCTGGAAGTGCTCGAGCGCAGAGACGCGGTCACCAAGCTCTTGGTCGAGGATGCGGCCCATGCGGTACTTGATAGACACCTGCTCATCGACCTCATCCACCACCCGAGCCAACTGGCCCATCGTGTCGAGCGCCGCCGAATGGTCAGCCTTGCGTTCGTAGAGCTTCGTGAGCGCATGAAGGCTGAGGACGTCCTGGTCGTTGAGATTCAACGCGTTGAGGTAGCTGTCGATCGCTTGCTCGACGTCTTCCTTGTGCACGGCGTAGACCTGTCCGAGCTCGCGGAAGATCCGGACCCGCTCTTCTTGATCCGCCGTTGCACTGGCGTGGCGGTCATAGGTGCGAACCAGATCGTCCCACCGTTGTGTCAGGCGATAGAGCTCTTCCAACTTGCAGAGGACCTCGACGTGCAGCGGGTCGATGTCTAGGACCTGCTCGAGACGGTCGACGGCGTTCTCGGGTTTGCGGAACTCCTCTTCCCACATCCGAGCGAGCCGAACGAGGATGTCGATGCGCTCCCGCTCAGTCGCTACCACTTCGTACTGCCGTTCGAGAATGCCGACGAGATCCTGATAGCGCTCGGCCCGCTGATAGAGTCGCTCGAGCCCACGAAGCGCCGTCAAGTCCGAAGGCGCCAACTCAGAAGCCTTCGCGAAGTTCTCGATGGCGGCGCTCTGGTCGTCGAAGCGCTCCTCGTATGCTTGGGCGACTTGCAGGAGGGCCGACACCACGCTGTCGACGTCCTCGACGGCCTCGGCCTTGCGTTCGAGGATGTTGAGCAGCTTGTTGGAGCGCCCATCTTCACGATAAATGCGCTCGAGGGCCTCGAGAGCGCCGACGTGCTTGTCCTGCAGGTGAAGCGCGCGGCGGTAGTAGTCCTCGGCCTCCTGCTTCATCGCAAAGCGATCCTCGGCCAGGTCGCCCATCCGAACGTAGGTATTGGCCTTGACCTCGTCGTCGTTGGTGAGCTCGACCAGCTTGGCGAGAACCTGCGCGAGATTGTCCCACTGCTGGGTCGTCTCGTAGAGGTCGCCGAGCTGCCACCAGGCCTTGGCGTTGCTCGGGTCGAGCGCTCGAATCTGCTCGTAGTATGGAATTGCGTACTCGGGATGTCTGAGGTCCTGGCCATACCACTTGGCACAGCAGAGGCAGATGGCGATCTGCGTCGGCGCGTCCTCGACCTCTTGGAGAATCTGGTTCGCCGAGCTGAGGAGCTCGTTCCACTTCTCGTTCGCCGCCGCGACTCGCTCGAGGTCGATGATCGTGTCTCGCTTGCTGTAATCCTCGGTCCAAGCGATGTAGAGCGTGTGGTACGCTTGCTCGCCGTCTTCGAGCTTTTCCTCGTAGATCCGCGCAGCTGCACGCAAAAGCTCGATGCGCTCGTCCTGGTCTTCCGTCGCTTCGATCCGCGTGACGTAGAGGTCGATCAACTCATCCCAGCGCTCGGCGTCCTTGTGGAGCGCCTGCAGCTCGGAAAACGCGTACTCGTGCATCGGGTCGACATCGAGAATGCGCCCAAAGGTGCCCGCAGCGCGGTCCTTGTCGCCAACCTCGGTCTCCCAGAGCTCTGTGACGGCCAGGAGCTGCCGTACCTTGTCGCGCGGGTCCTCGAAAGCCTGAGCGCGTTGCTCCATTACGCCGATGGCTTCTTCCCAATCGCCCTCCTCGCGATGGATGAGCTCGACAGAGTCCAGCGCCTCGAAGAAGGTGGGATCGACGGTGAGCACGTTTCGGTACGCCTCGACAGCATCCGCTGGCTGCTTGAGATCGGTGCCGTAGATGTGACCGAGCTGCATGTAGACGTTGACGAGATCCGAATCCTCGAGGGTCGCCGCCCCGACGTCGATGACGCGATGTAGGGTGTCCGCTCGCTCCCGGGACTGCCCGCCCGCCCGTTGAATCTCGGCGATACTGAAAAGCGCATAGGTGTTGCCCGGATCCACATCGAGGACGCGTTCCCAGTTCTCGATCGCGTTGCGCTCTCGCTCGAGTTTCTCATACCAAACCCTCGCCAAGTCGGAGTAAACCTGAATGCGGAAGGAATCGTCTTCGGCAATGGCCGCCTCGCGCTCGAGGACGTCGACTAGATCTCGCCAGTTGCCCTGCGACGCGAAGATGTCGCCAAGAGCGTTGAGCGCCTCGGCATCCTCTCCTCGAAGGTCGAGGACGCGCTGCCAAAGCCCAATCGCGCGCTCCGGGTCTCGAAGCCGGTTCGACGAGAGACGGGCCATCCGCGCAAAGACGTCGGCCTGCTGCGAGTCACCGAGCGCAATGCCCATCTCCTTTTCAAAAGCAGCGAAGAGCTCGGGCCAACGCTCGAGCTTGGCGTAGATTCCTTGAAGGGCCTGAATCGCCTCGGCGTGCTCCGAATCGTAGTCGTTGAGCAGCTTGGTGAAGACCTCGATCGCTCGTTCCGTGCAACCGAGCTTGGTCTCCAGCTCGCGACCCAATCGGTAGTGAAGCTCGATCAGCTCGGAGCTGTTGTTGGACCCGCCGATTCGCTTGCGAAGCACCTCGGCGAGCGCCTGGTGGGCCCCATGCTGCGAATAGATGCGGTCGAGGGCCTTGAGGGCGGCCTCGTCATGATCGTCGACGCCGAGCACGAAGCGATACGTCGCCTCGGCTCGCTGCACGTCGTCGAGTTGTTCCTCGTAGACCCGCGCAAGCCGGCGACCAAGCTCGAGCTTGCTGAGTGGGTCTCCGGTGTGCTGGATGCCGTTCGCGTAGGTATTCGCCAACTGGCTCCACCCATCGACGATGGCCGAGAGGCGCTCTGCCTCGCCGAGCGAGTGATCGTGGCTCGGGTCCTCGAGCAACGCTTTTTGCATCCACTGGAAGGCGCGGCCGTAGTCGTCGGTCTTGTCCTCCGCGATCTCGGCGAGTCGATGCATCATGACGACCCGCTCGATCGGGTCGCTCTGGTGTTCGACCTGGACCTCTTGGACCGTCAGCAAGCGGTTCCAATCGCCTTGCATCCTGTACAGAGGCTCGAGCACCTCGCCGATCTCCATGGGGCGCACGCCACCGGCGAAGAGGTCCTCGAGAGCCGAAACGGCCTGTGAGTACTCGGGCGCTGCGGCGATGATCTCGCGATACTGCTCGATCGCGGAGTCCACGTTGCCGATCTGGTTCTGGTAAATCTGGCCTGTCCGGAACTGCAGGTTGAGGACATCCTCGGGCGTCGTCGCAATGGCCGCCTCTTTCTTGAGGGTGGCGGCAAGGTCGTCCCAGCGCTCGGTCTGCTCATAGAGCCGATCGAGTGCTTCGATGGCCGCCACGTCGCTCGTATCGATGTCGACGACGAGCTGATATCGCTCGATCGCGGAGTCCACGTCATCGAGTTGAACCTCGTTGATCATCGCCGAGCGCTTCGCGAGGTGAACGACGTCTTCGGGCGTTTCCTCCCGGTGACGCTCGACCTCGGCGTCATAGCGGGAAGCCACCTCTCGCCAGCTGCCCGTCTGCTCCGCTAGCCGCTCGAGCGAAGAAAGCGTCATGTCGCTTCGGACGTCGAGCGGTAGCGCTCGCGCGAACGCACCAAAGGCTGAGGGCGGATCCTCGAGTTGGATCTCGTAGATCTCAGCCAGTTGGTGGAGCATCTCGACTCGGTCGGCCGGATCCTCGGTGTGACGAACTTGAATTTCGCGCGCTTCGACGAGCTTTCGGAACTCCGCGCTCTCGCGATACACCTGTTCGAGCACTTCGGCTGCGGCCAGCGGCTCGACCGCGTCCCTGGTCATCGTCGTCAACGCTTCGAGCGTCGGTTGATGGTCGGGGAACATCCCTAGGATGTCGCGATAGATCTCGATGGCCTGCGTGGGATCGTCCAGGTGTCGCCGCCAAAGCTCGCCGATGCGGAAGCGAACCCCTACACGCTCCGTGTCTTCCACCACGAGGTCTGATTGACGCTCGAGGACTTGAAGAAGGTCTCGCCACTGGGCGGTCTTGTCGAAAAGCCCGTCGAGATGACCGAGAGCGGCCACGTCGTCGGGATCGATCTCGAGAACACGCTGGTACGCCTCGATCGCCTTTTCGGAATCGTCAAGTTGATCCTCTTGGACGCGGCCGATGGCGGTAAAGAGTTCTTTGCGCGCGTCTCCATCGATGACGACTTCGGCCTTACGTTCGTAGGTTGCCAGCAGCTCCTCCCACTTGCCGAGGCGCACCTGAAGCTCGACGAGGCGGTCGAGTGACTCGATGTCGTCCGGCTCGATTTCGAGCACCTGCCGATGGACCTCGATCGCGTCCGAGGGCTTGTCGAGAATGTCTTCGTAAATCGCCGCGGCCTTGACCAACTGTTCGCGCTGGTCGGCTGGCGACGGTAGCATTCGCGCTTTGCGGCGATAGATCGACGCAAGGTCTTCGTAGCGCTCCGCCTGCTGGAACAATCGCTCGAGCGCATCGGCTGAATGGTGATGATCCTCGTCGATCTGCAGCACCTTCTGGTAGTGCTCTACGGCGCGATCGATCTGACCGAGCTCCTTCTCGCGGATTTCCGCGGCTCGCAACAAGAATCTCACTCCGAGCTCCGGATCGTCGAGCGATGCGACCACCTGCTCGTAGACGCCGGCTAGCGCATCACCGCCGCCGACTGCCGAGCTCAACCTCTCCAGTTCCTCCCGTGTCTGCGGGTGGCCCGGATCTTCCCGGAAGGCTCGGGCGAAACTCTCGAAAGCCCCGTGCAGGTCGCTGACCGAGAACTCCTGGAGCTTCGCGATCTCGTGGAAGAGCTCCACACGCCGCTCCGGCGCGGTCGTGTGGTTCGCTTGAATCTCGTACACGTCGACCAGTCGGGCAGCTGCGCCGGCCTCCTTGTAGATCGGCTCGAGAATGTCTGCGACCGCCGCCTGGTACTGGGAGGACTCCAGCAGCCGTTCTAGCGCTCCGAGAGCGGCCGGATTGCTCACGTCGTTGGCAAGCACATCGCGGTAGATCTCGATCGCTGAATCGGTCGAATCCATTCGCTCTTCGCGAAGCCCTGCGAGTCGCAGCAAGAGCTCGGTCTGTTCGTGCGAATCGTCCGTCATCGCCAGCTGACGTTCGACGTTGTCAGCAAGGTCGCCCCACTTGCCCTGACGGGCCAGAAGATCGTCGAGTGCGCCAAGCGCGCGTCGATTCGAAGGGTCGAGCTCGAGGATCTCGTTTTGAAGCGTGATCGCCTGCTCCGCTTCGTCGACCAGGTCGGCCTGGATCCTAGCCATCTCGGCGAGCCCGCCGATCTTGTCGCCGGGATCGGGCAACGCCTCGACGCGCGCCCGGAGAACTCCGACGAGCTCGTGCCAGCGCTGAGCGCCTCTATAGAGCACGTCGAGGGCATCGAGCACCTCGAAGTCGCCGGCATCGGCCTCGAGCACCTTACGGTACGCGGAGACCGAGGCCTCGATGTCCTGAAGCTGCGTATCGTGGATCTGAGCGGTCTTGATCCACAGCGAGCGGCTGAGCGAAACGTCTTCGACGGTCGCCGCAAGATCACCGGTGAGCTCGGCTACCGACGGGAATCGCTCGTACTCGCTCGCGAGCATCTCAAGACGACTCAAAGTGTCGGAACTCGAAGGCTTCTCGCGGAACGCTTCACAGAGCGAGGAGAATCCACGCTCGGAATCCCCGATGTACTGGAAGTACGTATCCGCCACCCGAGTGAGCAGCGCGAGCCGCTGCTGGGGCTCGTCGCTGAAGCGATGCTGGACGCGAAGCGCGTTGACATAGGCCCCCCACTCGCCGGTCAGCTCGTAGAGGGGCTCGAGAACCCGCGACGCCTCCGCCGCTACATCATCATCGTCGAGGAGCTGTTCGAGTCGCTCCTTCGCGCCGTCGTGCTCCTCGATGAGCAGCAGCACCTCACGATAGAGGTCGACCGCACGCGACTTGTCGTCGAGCCGCGTCTCGCAAACACGACCAAGCCGGAACTTCAGAGCGGCGAGCTCTTCAGCAGACTCAGGGCCAGCTTCGATGCGACGATCGAGGAGCTGCCCAAGCCCCTGCCATCGGGACTCCGACTCGTACAACTGCTCGAGATCACGACACGCGTCGACTTGCTCGACCCCGTACTCGTCGATGATGCCCTCGTAGCAAGCGATGGCCTCTTCGCTATCGTTCAATGCCTCCGCCCAGAGCTGCGCACGCCGATAGGCGATCTCTAGCCGCGCTTCGGGTTCTTGCTCGAGCTCGATGCGCCGGGCGTAGATCCCGAGAAGGTCGCGATACCGCTCGGTGCGGAAGTAGAGGTCGCCCAACGCGCTGATCGCAGGCAGGTTGTCGCTTTCGAGGTCGTACACCAGCCGGAACTGCTCGATGGCCTCGTCGATCCGCTCGAGCGCGGCCAAAGTCTGACCGTAACTGAGCCGAATCGGGACCGCTTGATGTGGCTCTGACACCCCTTCGATCGCCGATTCGTAGCCGGACACGAGGCGGTCCCAGCCGTTCATCTCGCCAGCCAGCCGCTCGGCATGAACGCGAGCCTCCTCCATCGAAGGCGCTAGCGCGAAAGCCTCGAGATAGCGCTCGAACGCCGTTTCGGGTTGACGAAGTCGCTCCTCGAATACGAGCCCGATCTTGCCAAGAAGCTCGACCTTGGATTCGGTCTCGGTCGCGTGCGCGAATCGAACCTCGAGAACAGAGACTAATTTCCGGGCGTCGTGCGCCTCTTCGTAGATCGGCGTCAGCGCCTCGGCAGCTTGGACGTTGTCCTCATCCGCCGCGAGGATCTTCTCGTAGACGCGCGCCGCACGATCGCGCTTGTCTTTCTTGTCTTCCCAAAGACGCGCCGCGCGGAACAAAAGCAGAATGCGCTCTTCGGCAGACGTTTCCTGCGCCTCTGCCTGTCGCTCGACGATGCGGATAAGCTCGTCCCACTTTTCGTTTTGCGCGTAAAACGTTTCGAGCTCGTCCCACGCCCCAAGCGAGACGTAGCGACGCTTCAGCTGCTCTTGCGCGCGACGATCCGACGGATCGAGCTCGAGGAGCTTCTTGAAGGCGCTGATGGCGCCTTCGTCATTGCCAACCTTGTCGGCGTAAATCATTCCGAGCTTCTGAAGCTGCTGCTTCATCTGGACGACGTCGGTGTCACTGTCGATCAGCGTTTCGAGCACGCGGGCGAGCGGCTCCCATTCCCGCGCACGCTCGTAAAGCTGTGCAAGATTGCTCAACGCGTTCGGATTCTGTGCGTCGCCCTCAAGCACCTTCTGCCAAAGCTCGATGCAGACTTCGGGCTTGCGCAGTCGCTGCGTCGCGAGATCGGCCATCTCCGCGTACCGAATGAGCTGATCGTCCTCGGGTAGCAGCTCAACTTCGCGCTGCATCGTGCGAATGAGCTTCTCCCAGTCGCGACGTTTCTCGTACATCTGCTTGAGACGTTCGATCGCATCGACGTCGTTGGGATCGAGCTCGAGGAGCCGCTCGAAGCACTTGATCGCCTCGGCCTGGTTGCTCGAACGCTCGAGATAAAGCGTGCCTGCTTGCCGCAGGAGCTGCGCTTTTTCGTCCTTGTCGACGACGAGCTCCGCCTTCTTCAGGATGGAACGGATCATGTCCGACCATCGTTTCTGTTGCTCGAATTTCGCGATTGCGTCGTCGAGCTTTTCGAGCTCCCCGGCCTGATCCGCGGTCAGCTCTAGAACCTCATCCCCCGATTCGTGTTCTTCCGACATGTTGCCTCAGCCCCCCTACGGCGATTCGGTCCTCAACTCTGCGAGACGGTCTTTTGCTGCTTTGACGTAATTTTCCGGCGCTTCCGCACCCGCCATCATCACGTACTTGTTCAGGTAGCGTTTCGCTTCCTCGTCGTTGTTTTGAAGCGCATAGGTCCAGCCCAGTGCGAAAAGTGCATCGGACATCCCTGGGACGATCCCGAGCGCTGCCTGGAACTCCGTGACGGCATCGTCGAACTTTCGCTGCTGTTGGTAGACCGTGCCTAGGAGGTGATGGATGTTCGCCTCTTCCTCCGTACCGGGCATCGCAACCTTGGACGCCTCGTGCAGCACCTGTGCGGCGTTGTCCGGGTAACGCAAGTCGGCGTACAACCGACCGAGCGCCGAGTATGACGGTAGGAACCTCGGGCCCGTCTTGATAGCGTCTGTGTATTGATACAGCGCGTTCTGCACGTCCTCGACCTCCTCATGGACGCGGCCGAGCTTGAAGTGCGCCTTGAAGAGCGACGGGTCGAGCTCGAGCGCCTTCCTCAGAGACGTTTCGGCAGCCTTCCAGTCTTCGAGCTCCATGAGCACGGTGCCGAGCTTCTCATGGTAGCCAGCCATGTCCGGCTTCGCGACCACGGCCCTTTCGAGTGCCTCGCGAGCAGCGGAGAAGTTCCGTTGCTCGATCTCAACGATGCCTAAGTTGAAATAGGCTTGATGATTGGTTGGGTCTAAGGCTGCCGCCCTCTCGAGCAGTTCCGCGGCATCGCTGTACCGCTTCACCTGTGCCATTTCGACACCCGCGTTCATCTCGTTCATCGACTCCACGCGGGCGCGCGAACAGTTGCCGCCCATCAGGATTAGACCACCCAACACAAACACGATTTTGTGAGCCCGCATGCGTGCCTCCTAAGCTTGAAAATTCACAAGCACTTCAATCGTACAGCATTTGTCGTCGAGCCAACAACTCTTAAACTAAGCTATTTTTCGGGCGTTTCCGCCTTTTTGGCGAAGCCATGACTACCCGAGACGCCCTGAACGTGAGCACAGGGCTGGAAATCCAGGATATTAGAGGGAAAACGCGCTTTTCAGCCCGCGACCCGAAGGTCACTGACCCGCAGCGTCGAGGAGGAACGGATAGTTCACGACCACCACGCCACCGCCGTCCGGTGCCGGGAAGGTCCACCTACGAACCGCGCGCACGATGCAGCTTTCGACCGCCTCGTTACGGAGGCTAGAGCTCGCCACCATGGCAGATTGGACCGAGCCAGTCGGAGAGATCACGAACCGTGTCGTGACACGACCCTGAAGGTCGGGGCGCGCGTTGAGCTGCTGCTCGTAGCAGAACTTCACCTCGTTGATGTGGCGTCGGACCACGCGTCGGATTACTTCCTTCGAGAGCGAGCCGCGAACCTCGGCACCGCCACTGCGGACCTGAGGAACCCCTGCCGACCGTCCACGAAACCCGCCAGCGCCGCGGCCATAGCCACCCTCGCCTGCACCGCGACCGCCACCGCGGCCGATCGTGCCGAAGTTACCCATTCCGATCGTGCCCTGACCCAGGCCACCGCCGCCGCGCCCGGTGCCTCGAAGGCCAAGACCGCCGAATCCGAAGTTCTGCCCGATGTCGTTGCCCGTCATGGCGCCCAGGGCGCTCATCGGGTCGTTGCCAAGAGCGAAGTCTGCACCGTACGGCGAGGTCGGCGAATTGAATGAACCCTGCATCGCTGCAAGCGTCCCGATGATGCCGGCCGTCTTTGCCTCTTGCTCGGCCTGCTCACGCGCCATCTGCGGGTCCGGATTGTCTTCCGGTCCCTGGATGCCGTACTTGTTCCTGTTCTTGTCAGCCTTTTCGTCGCCCATCTGACCCTGCTCGCCTTCGTGGGCTTTGCCGGTGCCACCGCCGGACGAATCCGCGCCGTTGAGCCACTCGGGCTCTGGCTCTTCGAGCTCCTCGGGCTCCATCAGGAACTGGATCAGACGCGAATCGGTGCTGAGCAGATCCGACGACAGGCCGCGCGGGCGCGGAGGCTGGAAGTAGAACATCGTCAAGACGAGGCTCGCGAAGAGCGCAGCGCCGGCGACGTAGATCATCGGGCGGACATCGATCCTGGCATGTCCTGCAACCTTCTTGCCCGCCTTCACGTCTTTCACGATGAAGGTGAAATCACGGTGCTTGATACGAATCGCTCCGCCTTCGGGCACCGGGAACTCCGTCGCGCCGGCCATCGCGCTGCTTGGGCGAAGCTCGCCCTGCCCGCGCATCAAGTCGAAGGAACGCGTCTGCTCCCCGATCGTGACCTCGCCCTTGGCGCCCTCCGGAATGACCGCGGTCACGCCATCCCCCTGGGCGATACAAAGCGGCATACGGTCGACGCCGATCGCGTCATGGCCGAGTATGAAGTCTACTGCTTCGCCGTTGGGCTCGCCGACGTAGTAGTCGCGTGCCGGCGTGAGATAGTCGACGTTGAGCACGCTCTTGTCACCCCAGAGCACCGAAACCTCGATCGCGCGTTCGTTGGTTTCGATTTCGTGGGAAGGCACCGCACCCGTCGTGGCGATCAGGGCGTACTCGGGGCCGTCCTCTCCGACGGTGTTGGCGAACGGAGTCCGCGAGAGACGCGTGGCGCCAACCTCGAACGGATTGAACTTTGGACCAGAGTCCTCTTCTTCTTTGGGAACGGCTTTCTGTCGCGGTTCCGATTCTTCGTCGACCATGGCGGCCATCGCGCGCTCGTCGACAACCGGCGTGTGGCGCTCAGCGCCCGCAGCCATGGCGATGGGCGGACTCGAAGCCACAGCCACCGTGCCCGTGATGATGTCGACGTGGATTCGCTTGTTGCCAATCTGAATCACGTCGCCAGTCTGAAGCTTGCGCTTGTTGATCTTCTCGTCATTGACGAGCGTCCCCGAAGCGGAACCGAGGTCGATGATGTACACCTCCCCCGGCGCAGCCACTTCGATGACCGCGTGCATTCGGCTGACCTTGTCATCTTCGAGACGAAGGTCGCTCGTCTGAAGCCGACCGATCTTGATGATCTCTTGGCTCAGCGTTTCAGTGCCGAGCAGCTCATCCCCGTCATAGACGGAGAAAGCGACCGAAGTATTGTGATTCGAATCACTCACCTGAAACCCCCATTACAAATCTTCCACAGATTTGAGCATCTCGGGAATAAAGTGCTCTCGAATCTGAATCAGGGACGCCCGACGCCCACGACGACGAACGATTAATTGCTCGCCATCGGGACGAACCAAATCGCCGGTGACCAGGTCATCCTCGAAATCGTAGGTCGTCCGCGGCGCCGTCTCCGATTGAGCTCGAGCACCCTGCGCTGGCGCCACCAACCCGGCGACTAACAATCCAATGAAAACAAATGCTTGTAAAGCGAACCTAGAAGTTGTTTTGCTCATGTTTACCACCTAACCCGCGACCTGCATGGCCTCGATGGAGATGTTGATGTTCTGCATGCGTCCCGGTCTACACCTCGGCGCACCGCGCTTCTTGCTGGGCTTCTGCCCGCACCGATTGTTCACATCGGCAACGCTCGAACGGAACTCGGGTCGCTTGCCAGCCTTCTGCATGAACTCGTTGAAGTAGTGTTTCGCCTTTTTTAGATCAGCCACCGAACCCGACATGTAGTCCTGATAGAGCACACCGAGGTTGAAGTACGCCTCGGGGCGGCTCGGGTCGAGTTTATGGGCACGTTCGTACTGAGCTTGTGCCTCCTCGAAGCGCTCGAGACCTCGGAGGGCCGTACCGAGCCCGATGACGGCCTCGTAATTCTGTGGCTCGAGGGCGACGGCGCTTTCGAATGCTTTGCGTCCATCCTCGTAACCGCGGAACGAGATCGTCACCTCGCCGAAGTTCATCTGTGCTTCGAAGAGATCCGGATCAAGCATGATAGCTTTCTGGAAGAACCGAAGCGCAGAAATGACATCGCCCTTGTAGACCTTGATGAGGCCCCAGGTGTTGTAGATCGGCGCGTAGTCCGCATCGATCATTTGGGCCTGGCGACACACGACCTCCGCAAGGTCGAGCTCGGCTGCTTTGCCTTTGCGGCCACGATCGTAGTGAAGGAGGGCCATCTGGTTGAAGGCGGAGAGGTAGTCCGACTCGATGGCAAGCGCGCGACGAAGGTTCTTGAGCGCTTCGTCATCCTGGCCCTGGGCCCGCTGCACGATGGCGAGGTTGGTGTAGCCCGAGGTGCACTGGGGATCGTCCTTGATCGCCCTTTCGAACTCGGACTTGGCCCGGCCGACCTTGCCACCCTCCAGGTCGCGGAGCGCGAGCGCCACCCGGGCCTCTGCAGAACTTCGGATCGACCTTGAGAGCCGTCTCGTAGTGTTTGTAGGCCCCACTATCACCGCAGCGCTCGAGCGAGAGTCCGGCCATGTAGTGAGCTTCGGCAAACCCGCCACCTTGAGCGGCTGCGGCCTTTTCGAAGTCTTTCGAAGAAGCACCGCACTTGGCCTGCGTCCAACCCGTCTCCTCGTTGCCTCCGAATCGTTGGAGCGCGGACTCCCAGCGATTGTGTGCCTTCTTGCTGACGGCGCTGCCGTCTGCCGTCATGATCGCCTCACCGCCTGCGGTTCGGGCGACGTCTGCCGCCGGAACGGTTTGCTTCTTCGAGCTCTCGCCGCCTGCACAGCCCACGACGAGCATGGTGACGACGACTGCCAGTTTGCGGTTTCGCATCATGGCCTCCCCCTTTCCGCGACGGCATCCTTGGACGTCAGCGACGTATCTTTGAGTCCACCAAGATCCACTGCCCCGGGCTGCCCCACGGTGTGCTTCACGTAGTTGGGCTCACCGCGAAGCTCAGCTGCTACCGGATATTGCTTCGGGTTGAGCGCGTTGAGCTCTTGCTCGCACGCGCGTGACCATTTGTTGAACCATCGAACCTGGGTGGCGGTCTTCAGGCAGAACTCGAACTTGTCGACCGCCTGCCGCTGAAGCGGCTCCGACGCATCGTCGAGAGCGCCTACGTAGATATCAAACAGCCCCGGGTCCTTTTCGATCTCCCCTGGAATCGGAGCATCCCGGAACTCGTCGACGAAACTGCGGTACATTTCGCCCGGTGCGCGATGCGGCGGCGATTTGCCATGGGGCCGACTGCATCTTGATGCCGTCGACAGTCACCGACATCTTGGCCACTTTGGCGTAGTCGGCCTCAGCCGCACGGAGCACCGCGAGCTTCTTCTTCATCCACTTCTTGAATTCGGTGTCCGACCACTTCTTGACCTTGGCCAGGCTCTTGCCGCCCTTGTACTTCGGGAAGGCGACCTTCTCGAACTCGGCAAACTTGTACTCGGAGAGGTAGAACTGCGATTCAGCCGCGCTATCGAGCGCTTCTCGCAGGAATCCAACCTTGGTCTCTTTCGAGGTGTTCTTGATGGCTCGAATCCTCTTCGGCGCGCCCGAAGTCCAACGCTTCACCGCAGCCAGGAAGTACTTTTTGGCCTCTCTCTTCTTGTTGAGCTGCCAGTACGCCCGGCCGATGGCAGTGTTCGCCTGGATGATCTGATGCGGCATCCCGAGCTTGCCGTACTTCTTCAGGTACTCCTGGTAGTGCGAAATCACTTGGAAGGGTCGGTTCTGCCGCTCGTAGATCGAGCCGATCGAGAACATGACTTGCGAGGTCTGCCGCGGAATCTTACGCCGGTAGTTGCGGGCAAAGAGGTCCGCGTCTTGCATCGCCGCTTGATCGTCGCCGAGACCAATGCGGAAGAAGGTCGCCTGCTCGAGGCCTTCGATCGCGTTCGGGCAGATGCCCGCCTTCTTGTCGTCACCGCTGCATTTCTTGCCGTCCTCGCCGGGGAACTTCCGCGCGAACTGCTCGAAGTACTTCGCCGCTTGCTCGTAATAGGCGAGCGCCTGGAAGTTCTGTCCGATCAGATAGACGGCCTTCTTCGAGAGGGGGTTTTCCGGATATTGCTCGATCAGCACGGTCCGGACCTGAATCGCGCGTCCGAGTAGATGGGCCGCCTCGAAGTTGATCGCGGCGTTGTAAAGCATCTCGGGCATCTCGCCGCACTCTTGGTGTCGTCGAAAAATCCGAACGTACGTGGCCGCGGCTTTCTTGAACTGCTGCGTCTTTTCGTACGTCTCGGCTTCCTTGCGACGCACCTGGCACTGAAGCGTACTCAGCGTGCCGCAGAGGTCCGGATGCTCCTCGGCGAGCTGCTCGGTCCCGCAGAACGATGCTGACATAGGGTCGATCGAGGCGCCCAGCTCCTGTAAGCAAGCCACCCGTGGCTGCTCGAGCTGCGTTCCGAGAATGTTCAGACAGTCGAGGTAGAGGTTGGCCGCGTACTCGGAGAGCTCGCTGTCCTTGTGATTGAACGCGATGTCGCGGAACAGGACGGCAGCTTCCTCGAAGCGGTTCGCCTCGTAGTAGATTCGAGCGCGTCGGTACTTGATCGTCGCGAGGTCCTCGGTCTTGTCGACGTAACAAACATACCGATTGAACGCTTCGAGCATGCCCTTTTGAAGAGGCGTGAACTGCTTCTTCTTGAATTTGCTGGATTTGGCAGCCTTGGCGTTCTTCAGCGCCTTCTGATCGCGCTTGCTGACGAACTTGGTCTTGGTCTCCCGAGGGACGTACTGCTGCTGATAGAGGTTGTTGTAGCAAAGCACCGCTGCGTAGGCCGCGTCGCTAGTGAACTCACCCTGCGAGTTCAGCTCTACGACAGCGTCGAACGCCGGACCGCATTGCCCCCACTCCTCCATCTTCCAAAGGAGCTCGGCGTAGAAGTACGAGAGCTTGTACTCCGTCGGCCAATCGCGCCGATCGATGTTCTTGAACTCCATCTGCTCCATGTCCGGGAACTCTTTGAGAAGAGTTCGGTAGAGCACGGCAGCCTGGGACATCGTCTTCTTGTCCCTGGTGCCCGGAGCCGAGTCCGTACCCACGGCCTCGCGGTGCCACGACGTACCGAGCCAAAGTATGGTGGAGGCAGTCTCGACCTTGCACTCCTCGACCTTGGCCGCCGGCTTGTTGCCCTTCTTGAAGGTCCGGTAGATGTCGACCAGGCGCTTGAGCTCGATGATCTGCTCCTGCTTCGGCCGTGAGGAGATCACCGCGCTGGTGACCTTCGTCTGCCAGTCGCAGAGCGAGTTGTTACGAGGCCCGTCGGCCATGAGCTTGTGGTAGACGGTGATCGCTTGAGGCCACTGGCCCGTGTCGAAGTAGAGGAGAGCGAGATTTTCGAGCATCTCGTGAGCCTCGGCGTCGTTCTTCGCGTATCGACGGAAGAACGCGAGCGCTTTGCCGGGCGAGCCGTAGTGCGAATAGGGAAGCACTAGTTCCTTGCGGGCCTGGCGCGCCAGGTTCTTGGCGTCGTTGGCGTGTTTGTTCTTGCGGGCGAACTCGAGAATGTCGACGAAGCCCTGCAACGACTGACGGTAACGCTCCCGATTGTACTCGACCCAGGCAATCTTGTAGAGCGCGTAGCCGTACACCGAATTGTTTTTCGGCGGGAACTCGACGACCTTCCGGTAGAACTTGGCCGCGGCCGCCATGTCGCTGTTGTTGAAGTAATACTCCGCGAACGAGAGATAAGCGTTCGGCACGAACCGGCTCCTCGGATAGTCCTTGATCAACCGGCGATAGACCGCACGAGCCTTGTCGAACTGGTCCTGCTCTTGAAGCGCGAACGCCAACGAAAACAGAACCTCATCCATCCGCCTGAAGTGCGGATGGTCGCGGACGAGAGTCGCGTAGGTGCGAATGCTATCGTTACGGATCGCGCTGAGCGCGGCCCCTGCCTTCTTTTGACCCTCGCGTGCCTGTTTGCAGCGCGCCTTGTCCTTGTCGCGGGTGCAAGCCTCGTAGATCGGGTCGTCGAAGGAACGCAGCTTCGCCGTTTGGGCGATCTGCATCTCGAACTGCGTTTCCGCCAGTCGGAGCAGCACTTCGGGCCGTCGCGGATCGTCGTCGGCGCTATTCTTCACCAGCCGCTCGAGGATCTGAATCTCGCGCTTGAGCAGGCTTTCGGTCCGGGCACGCGTCTGCTCGCGTCCGAGTCGGGTGCTCATGTCGATTTGAAGCGATGGACCGGTTGGACCCTGCTTCTTGGTCCGCTTGCGCTCGGCCTCATGGAACCGAGAAACCGGGATGTTCCCGCCCTCCTTGGCGGCCTGCTTGCGCGCACCGGCGGGACAGGCGGCGATCGCTTGCTCCGTGGTCTCCGGAATGCAAACAGGCGCGACGCCCATTGGCGCTTGTTCGGCCGCGGCCTCGCCCCCCATCACGACGACGAGCGACCCGAAGAGGAAGCTCACGACGTACTTCGATTTGTTTAGCGCGTACATAGGTTGGTCACCTGTTGTCGATAGAACCCCAATTCGTCTCGCCAGTACTCCCCATTGAACGGCCAGAGTTGGTGTTCGTCGTCTACTTGGACGTTGCCGCCCTTCGATTGCTTAGCCAAGGACATCTGCTGCTGCAGCTCTTGGTCGATCTGCCCTCGTCGGAACGTGGCGATCTCGAGCTCGACCGTGTCGACCTGGTTGTTGAGGTCGCGAAGCTCGCGGATCAGACGCTTGTAGCGCCCTCGTGCGAGGTCGCCGGCTTCATCGACCGCAAACGCCTTCGCGAGAGAAACGTCTTCTAGGATCTTCGCGCCAACGGGCGAGGCCTGGAACTCTTCGCTCGACTTGCTCAGGCGCTCCTCTTCCTGATCGAGAATCGATACGTACTCGAGATGCTGAAGAACGGTACGGTCGCTCAGAGCCGTGGCCACGATGGGGCGCACACGAGGTGACAGGTCAGCCCGGTCGGCTCGAACGTTCTTCAAGAACTCGAAGAAGTCCGCATTGTCCTGATGCTTGGCCAGCACGGCGTCGAGCTCGGCTTTCACCGGGTCGTATCGGTTGTGGAACTGGACGACCGTCGCGTCGGCATTGTCGACCTGGCAGTTTACGAAGAACGTAACGGCCTTGAGCACGAGCGCTTCGGGATAGAACGAGTCCTCGAAATACGGCGAGAACAGGGTGTGCACGTTACCGAGCGAACGGGCGTACTCGTCCGCGAGAAAGAACGCCCATGACGACTCGAAGAGCGCGTCTAGCCAGTATTCGCTCGATTGCGAGACCTTGTTCCATGACTCGACGGACTGACCGAGAAGCGTTCCATCGATGTCCTGCCCCTGATTTGCCGCGGTGTAATAGACGCGAGCAAGCGAAATCCAGGCGAGGTTTCTCATGCGGTCTTCGTCGACCCCTTTGGCATCGCCACTGTCGACGACGTCGAGAATCGAGCGGAACGATGCGATCGCCGGACGCGCTTTACGCATGCGTACGAACGAAATCCCCTCGAAGAACTTGGCGTAGGTGTATTGCTCCGAGCCCGGGTCGACTTCTTGGAAGAGGTCGATCGCCTGCCGGAAGTTTGCCTGCGCGTAAAGATGGCGCCCCATCAAGTAGAGGAGTTGATTGTAAAGGTTCGTGTCTTTCTCTTTGAACTCCTCGAGTGCGCCGATCCCATACCGGCCTACGATCCCGATGATGCCCGAGGACTCTGGAAGCTTCGATGCGAGCTTGCCGAGCCACTCGAGAGTCTCGCCAAAGAACAAATGACCGGGACCCTGCTGGCTGATCTCGTCGAAGACAGTGAGCGCGGGTTGGTGGTAGCCCATCTGATAGAGCGTCTGCCCCAACATGAACTGCGCCTTCTGTCGATTGCCCCGTCCGTCCTTCGACTTACCTGCGGCTACGCGTTGGAAACCCATCGCGGCCTGCTCGTAGTTCTTGGACTCGAACGCGCTCGATGCCGCCGATAGCCTCTTCGATGGTTTGCCGAGCTTCGCGGGTGCTTTGCTCTGGCCGGTCTCCTCGAGACCGAAGCTCATGTCCTGCGCATTGGCGGGTGTGCCAACGCACAAGCCAACAACCAACACAGGCACCGCCCACAATTGGATCCACTTCATAAAGTGCTCCTTGGTGTGGAAGCTTGGTTTTCCAAGTTCCCCCCTTGACCCCCAAATTTCGAACGAAACCAACCCCTTGTGTCTCGCCCGGGTACCATCATAGAAAGCAGCCGAAGGGGTCGTCAAGGTATAGCGCCATTGAGCTTTTAACGGGCTGACTGCAATTGGGACTGGAATCTTCCTCGCAGACCTGACAAATTTGGTCAGAGGCGTCGGTTTTGCCGGCATCTCCCCTTTCTGACCCCTGACGGCGGGGGAAGTTTGGGTGTGATCTCTTATTCTCGTTATGCTGTGGGTGACCGGGGGCTCTTGAGGGGGCGTGATGAGCAGAAAATTGCTTGAATTGATGGGGTTTGTGGCGATTGCCACGTTTTGGTTGGTCGGTGCCGGTTGCGCGAGCAGCGCGGTAGGCGATCCGTGTATTCCTGAGCAGGTGCCGGAGGGGGGATTCCTCGACTCCGAGACCTATCTGGAGACCAGCTCGGTTCAGTGCGCAACTCGCGTCTGCCTCGTCCGAGGACTGGCTGGCGACCCAAACAATGTCGAACCGGAATGCCCCGCGGGAGGCGCCACCTGCGTCTCACCCAATGACATCGAGCGAAGCGTCTACTGCTCGTGCCGATGTGGAGCGCCCGAAGAGAGCAGCGTCCCGACCTGCGGATGCCCAGGGGGCTTCCTCTGCGAAGAGATCTTGGAAACGGGGGGCGACGGCCTCCGCGGAAGCTACTGCGTCCGCGACCCGCTCCAAAGCATCGATCCAGAAATCTGATCTCGCCCGCCGCGGCGAAGACCTCGTCGCGTCGCTGCTCGAAGAACGCGGTTTCACGATCATCGGACGCAACGTGCGCATCGGGCGGTTGGAGCTCGACGTGATCGCTCGACGTGGATCATTGGTGGTCGTGTGCGAGGTGCGCTCGAGACGAAGCGCGCATCCGGTCTTTCCGGCCGAGACGATCCAAGGAAAGAAGCTCGAGCGCGTTCGGCGAGCGACCGCGATGTGGCTGCGGCGGGAGAAGCTCGGAAGAGTACATGCGCGGATCGACGCAGCCGCGGTAGTGTTCGACGGGCCCGGGGGGGGAGGCGCGGGTTGAGTACTATGAGAACGTGTCGTTCCCCGTTCCGGTCAATGTAGCAGCGTCAGTGCCAGTGCCGGTGCCAGCGTCAGTGCCCGCGTCAGCGCCGTAGTGTGCGAGAGATTTTCGTTTGTGGTCGAGCGCCCCCGCAGAGAGCGACTGAGAGGTACGTCTGTACCTCGCAGGGCTGCGTAGCAGCGGCGCGTAGCGCCAACGAGGAGGAAAGCCGACTACAAGCGAAAAGATCCGCACACTAGTCGACCGTGTTGCGGATTCGCTCTAGGACGGCCCTAAGCTCGGTGATGAAGTCCGACTGCACGCCCGCCGCCTCCATCTTCGCAAGGGTGTCCTCGAGCTGCGCGATCTCTTCGGATCGTTCGTCCCGCAGGGACTCCACCATGTCGGTAAAGGATCGATACAGGTCTTGAAGCTCGTCCCCCTTGCGAATGCCGGTCGTGATCTGAAGCTTCCCTTCGCGGATCCCTTCGAAGAGGCGGCGCATGCGGTACGCGGGACCGACAACACGATGGGTGACCAGGATTCCAGTCACGCCAAGCGCCAGCGTGAGCAGAAGGACGCCGATGATGATGGCGTTTCGGACCTTGCGATCCTCTTGCCGAGCGAAGCGCTCCAGGTCCTCGGCAGTCTCGGTGTCGAGATCGGGTTGGGCCGCGATGTGCGCGGTCAGCGCTTCGGTCTGCCCCTGGGAAAACCCGTAGGCGACGTAGCCCAGGCCGCCCGCGACCGTCACGGTCACGAGAACGACCATGCTCGTGTACTTGAGCTGGAAACGCCGATCCAGGAGGTAGTTCCTCAGTTTTCGTTGTCTCTTATTGCCCATCGAGTCTTTCTCTTCCTACGCTCATCGCTCTTCACCGGTCAAAGGCTTCCTTGCGCATCGGCCGCCGCCAACACTTGCGGCAGTCGGCGAAGGGCGCCGACGAATGCCCCTTGGACGGCCTGTTCTGCGGTCCCCGCGCTGTAGCGGCCCGAGGCGGTCGCGGCTCCGCGAAGCATCGCGCGCATGTCACGTCCTGGATACGTCAGAACGATGACCGACACCACGGCTCTGACCCCGTTTCCCTTCGGCTTGAGCGTCACGATCGAGCTTTCGAGGTAGTAGCCGCGAAGCCTCCGTCGCGCGATCTCTCGCTTCGCGTCGGCAGGGCTCAAGTCGTCCGGGGCGAGCTCGACCCCCGAAAGCTCGATCAGCTTCTCGGACAAGAAGATCCGCGCGTCGAAAAGCATTTGCCGGGAAACACGGTCTGCTTTCGCGCCGGGCATGCCAACCGCCACCAAATGCCTCGGCTTCCCCGGACCGCGCTGGCGTTCCCCGATCGCCTCAAGCGCTGTGACCGCTCCATTGGCGGCATGCCTTACCGACTTATTTCGATCCCGTGTCGCCCGTTGCACGGTCGGGAGCGCCTCTTTGGCGCCAAGTCGACGCAATGAGGAAATCGCAGATACCCGCACCGCGGGGTGCCTATCGCTCGCGGCACGCTCGAGCGCGGCCACCGATCGGGGGGTCGAGTCGAGTTGGCCGAGTGACAGCGCGGCTTGGGCACGAACTCGGAAAGCGCTCGAATTACGCAAGAGGCGAACGAGGTAGTTCTCCCGCCCGTCGGCGTGGACCGAGGTAGCCCATAGCAAGGCGATCACGACTAGTGGTCGCCATCCACGCCATCGAACGATGTGCCGCGTCAACAATCCTCACCCTTCCCCAACGTTTCTAGTATCGCAGCTGGCCAGAGGCCGCGGCAACCGATTCTGCAGGGTCAGCCACGTTGACTGCGGAGGGCAAGCGTCTCTATATTCCGGCGGTCCCAACGACCATCGGGGGATCACAGAGGTCGAATGGAGTCATTAGACAGCGTAGTTATCATTGCGGCAGTCGCCGCGCTCATCGCCGTGGGGATCGGCATCGGTCTTTGGCGCAGACGCAGACGGCCGGTGTTGCCGCCGGAACCGCCCCCACCGCCATCCAAGACCGCAGACGACGCGGAGCTCACTCAACCCCTCGAGCTCGAAGACCTGCTCACCCGCCCACCAGGGGCGCCCGAACGGGGGGTTACCCCGCCGCCCGCCCCACCTGCCGACCTCGGGGCATTCCGAAGCGGCCTGAAGGCCACGCGCGGGAATCTGATTTCACGTCTTGCCGGTGTGCTCCGCAAAGACCGCGAGCTCGATGCTTCGATCCTCGACGAGGTCGAGGAGGTGCTGATCACGGCAGACGTTGGCGTGCACACCACTCAACGCGTGCTCGAAAGCTTACGCGCCCAAATGAACGGCGGCCAACTGGCGTCCGCGGATGACGCCTGGGACGTGATCCGCAGGGAAGCCAAGAGCATTCTCGCTTCGAGTGGTCGCGGCTTGGCGATCGACGCGGGGCCGACGGTCATTTTGGTAGTGGGCGTCAACGGCGTCGGAAAGACCACGACGATCGGCAAGCTTGCAAGCCGGTTCGACCGCCAGAACAAGAGCATCCTGCTCGCGGCAGGCGACACCTTTCGCGCTGCTGCCGTGACGCAACTCGAGGTGTGGGGTCGTCGCGTGGGTTGCGAAGTCGTCAAAGGAAAGGACCGTGCCGATCCCGGCTCGGTGATCTTCGATGCGATCCAAAAAGCCAAAGACAGCGGCATCGACGTGTTGATCGCAGACACCGCAGGCCGACTGCATACGAAGGTGCCGCTGATGGATGAGCTCAAGAAGCTTGGCCGCACGATCGAAAAGGCGCTGGGCAGACCGGCCGACCACGTGCTGCTGGTGTTAGACGCCACCACGGGTCAAAACGCGATCCAACAGGCGCAGCTGTTCAAGGACGCGCTTCCTTTGAGCGGCATCGTCCTGACCAAGCTCGACGGCACCGCGAAGGGCGGCGTGCTCCTCGGGATCGTCGACCGACACCAGATTCCGATCGAGTTCGTCGGCGTCGGAGAGCGCGTCGAAGATCTCAAGCCGTTCGACGCCGAGGCCTTCGTCCAAGCGCTTTTCGAGTCCCCGGAGGCCTTGGAGACGGCCGAAGAGGCCCAAAACGCCAGCTAACCCTACGGGACGACGTCGAAATTTGTCGAAAATCGCCAGCGGATTTGGTAGTGCGATATGCGCCATGGTATAGTCTTGTCGTCCGAACGGAAACGGACACTTGTTATGTGATTTCAGCGAGTTGTCACCGGTGGGGGACCGGGGCACTCCAGGGGGAAGGCCAGCGGCCGATGCGAGAATTTGGGAGGATCACGCTACTGTTGGCAGCGCTTTGTCTAGCGCTGCCCGCATCAGTGGAAGCCCAGATGGAGTTCTCCCTCGACGAAGTCGAGGATGAGAAGCCAAACCGAGCGGCGCAGAAGAAGGTCGACAAGGAAGCCGAGGAAGAAGGCGACCTGTTCGAGCAGCTGGCAGCCGAAAAGGAAGTCGAGGGTCCGGAGGAGCCGGCGCCTCAACGCGAAGAGATCGTCGAAGAGATCTATGCCGTGCAGCAGATCTACGCGCTGCGTCTCAAGCGATTCGAGCTCGCGCCTTCGGCCGCATTCACGGTCAATGACCAGTACTTGAAACATCCGGGGTTCGGAATGGCGGCGAACTACTGGTTCACCAACGTCCTGGCGATCGGGGTCAACTTCGTCTGGTACGACTTTGGCAACCCGCTCGAGCGCGGCACCACGCTGGTCCAGCAGATTCAGCGCTCGTTCCGGTTGGGGGTCCCGATCAACGAGTGGCAGTTCGGGCTCTGGGCCAACTTCACGTATGTGCCTTTCTACGGGAAGTTCTCGGCGTTCAGGAAGTTCCTCTTCCAGTGGGACTCCTATCTGATTGGCGGCGTGGGTGTCATGCGCACCAAGCCGATTCCGGTGTTCGACCCGGAGATACGCGAGTTCAACTGGGACATGCGCGTGTCGTTCAATGTCGGCATCGGACTTCGAATCTTCCTGACGCGCTACCTGACCTTCTTCACCGAGTTCCGCGACTACATGTTCCTCGAGGAGTTCGAGAACGTGAACGTCGATCCGGCGAACCGTGACGACCCATCGACTTGGCTCTCTGGGAGCTCGACCTTCTTCAACAACCTGACGGTGCAGTTCGGCTTCACCCTCTTCCTACCGATTAAGTTCGAGTACCGGTTACCGAAATGATCAAGCTCGCACAACAGACGCTTTTGCGAATCAGCATCATGGTGGCGGTCGCTTCGTGCCTACTGGTCGGCGACGGCCTGCGGTCGGGAACGCACTCGGCTAGCGCACAAGAGGTTCAGGTCACCGGTCCGCTTGCAGACGCACCCGCGGTGATGAGGCTTCGATTGTGGCGCGAGAACAGGCTCCAGCTCGAGCCGTTCTTTGCGTTCACGTTCGGCGACGACTACTCGCGCTCGTTGATCTTCGGCGGAGAGGCGCGATACAGCTTCTTGGATTGGCTGGGAATCGGCATTTGGGGCGGCGGTTCATTCGTCCATCTCAACACGGACCTCACTCGGCAGGTGCGCGACAAGGGTGTGACCACCAACCGCAACCGCCTGAGCCTTCCGAGCCGGGAAAACTTCCCCGATCAGATCGGTCGGTTGGACTGGCTGGCCGGGGTCGATGTCCACTTCACGCCCTTCCGCGGCAAGCTCGCGATGTTCCAAAAGGGCTTCGTCGATGCGGACTTGGACTTCTTCATCGGCCCCTGCGTTCCTCGGGATCACCGAGCGATCGGACACCACGATCGAACCTGGCCCACCCCAGTTCTGCAACCCGCCGGCCGACGACGTCGGTTGTCTAGAGAGCCAGCTGGCGCGCTCCAAGCGGTTCGTGGTCGCGCCCTCGTTCGGCGCCGCCTTCCAGGTCTACTTCAAGGAGTTCATGGGCGTCGCGATTCGATGGCGAGCGTTTCCCGTTCAAGTGGAACACCAGCGGCACCGACGAAGCCGGCCCGAACGGGCGACTTCCCCGACGGGTCAGGATCGACAGCACGACCGCCAGAGGCAGTTCAACCAGATGATGAGCATCGGCTTCATCTTCGTGGTGCCCCCGAAGATCAAGACGACAGACTAGCGCTGACGCTTGAACGCTGGCACTGACGCTGGCACTGTCTCTGCCGCTGTCTCTGCCGCTGACACCGTCCCCTCAGCGCTTCTTCCTGACCTCGCCCTTCTTCCCTAGCGTGTATCCCGTCGGTAGCTTCTTCACCACCTCGTCCTTAGACTCGGTGATCTTCCAATTTCCCTCGATGAAGCCGTCTAGGATCATCATGCGCACGCGGACGCTCTCTTCGGCAAGGAGGGTTTGGGTGAGGGCGTCGACGACTTCCGCCGGTTCGTCTTGTGCAAAGATGGCGCAGACGGCGTGGAAGCGAACGGTCTCGTTCATGTCGTCGAGAAATCGGGCCACCGCCTGGACGATTCGCGTATCCTTGCGTTCTTCGAGACTGGCGATCACGTCGATCTTTTTCTGTGGATCCCGCTGGTACCCGGTGTCCATCTTCGAGAGGAGCTCGAGCAGCGTCCCGGTGACCTCTTCTTCGCTTTGAAGCTCCTTGAGAATTTTGATGGGCCACGCGAGCGTGTCGCTCGCCTCGAGGAAGTCGCGAACGGGTCCGATCGCCGCTTCGCCGTTCTTCACGATCCCCTGAAACGCGGCGTTCTTCTCCTCGCCATCGGTGATGCTCGGATCGACCCGGACTGTGAAACGCGTCATCAGCGCGCGTAGGGCCTCCTCGGACCCGTCGTTGGCCAGAACCTGGATCGATTCCCAACGCTCGTGCTGCTGAGCCCTTCTGTTGGCCACCCGCGCGACGTGCTTTTTGAGCCCGCCGCCGCCCTTGAAGACATCGAACAACCCCATGACGCGACAAGGACTAGGCCGAACGGACCGTTGGCGCAACGAGATGCGTCCGCCGAGCGCTTAATCCCCAGGTCAGTGGATAACCACCGGCTTGAGATTCACCTGCCCACCGATCGTTTCGACCTTGAAGCGCACCATGCGGGCCCCGTGCTTGTTGAGGAGGTGATCCGCGTTGCCCCGAATCCGTTGGATGAAGCGGTCCTCAGGAATGTTCGAGACGTCTTCTCCGACCGATTGCTTCGCCGCGATGTAGTCCCGAAAGAGCTGCGCGTAGTACTGGCTTTCGGGTTGTGCGGCAAGCACGTCGGCTTCCGGGTCGTCGCCTTGAATCGGTGTGCTGACGGAACTCGTAGGGGGGAGCTCCTTGCTATTCGTGCTGACCGCCTCCCAGCGGCCGCTGCTGGTCACGGCCCGCCCCTCTTCGTCTTCCTCGGCGACGCCCATGAACAGATTGATGAGCTGGTTCACGCGGTACGACAGGCCACCGAGCTCGACAGTCTCGACCTCGAGCCGGACGTCACCGCGCCCATTGATCACCGCCAAGATGTCGTCCTCCATCTGCTCGATGGGCTCCATAATGTTGTTTGCGACGATGAACCCATAGATCGCCACCCCGATGAGCCCGAGCAGGGTCAGCCAGAGGATCATCGTGGCCACGCCGGCAAGCTCCGTGCTTTTACCGTGATGGGCGAGGATCACGTAGCCCGCTTCTACACCGGTCACGTACGGCAAGGCCGCAGTCACTCCTACGTAGTCTTCACCCCGCAGCGTGGTCTTCCATGGCATGGTGGGTTTACCCTGAAGTGCCGCGTTGGTGCCCTTATCGAGGGGTGCCGAGTAGAGCGCCTGCTGCAACGCATCTCGCACGCTGACGGAAGTCGAGGTGCTGTAGATTTTGTCGGACGTGATGAAGAGCAGGTCGTGCCCGATCAGCTTGGCATCACGCTGCGCTAGTCCATTCGAAAGGTCGTAGCCCACCAGAAGCGCTCCGACTACCCCGCCATCGTCGTTTCGGACCGCGGCGACCCCGACCTGCACGAGTTTGTCCTGATCAAGCCAGACGCCGTAACGGGCCGCTCCGCTCTTCAAGACCTTGCGAACGACGGGCACTTCGCGGAGCAGCGACTGTCCAACCATCCGATTCGGGTCGGTGTCGCGCGCGATGACCCGACCGGTCTCGTCGATGACTGCCACGATGTGGGGGCGCCCTCGACGCCCGCGCGCCGGGTCCTGGAACCACCTGGATACCGCCTGGGCGGCCGAAAACGCGCGGCCGCGTCGCTTCTGTTCGCCGGAGGCCGCGAAGACGCTCCGAGCCTGACTGCTCGAGGCGCGGTCCGAAACACCTTCGACGAGGCGAGCGCCGTCCGCCCGCCACGACCGTGCGAACAGCTCGGCGTCCTCGTCGATCCGCTCGTCGAGAACCCTCGAGAGCCCGGTTTGGAGCTGGGTTCGCACCACCAGGTACGATCCCAACCCCACGAGCAGCACCACGATGAGGTTGCCCGCAATAAGCTTCAGGCGCATGACGCGTCTCTCCTCAGGATGAGCCCCCCAAGGGCCAATTCCCCCTGTTGATCGGGGAAGTTACACCGACCGAGCCCGGATTATCACCGCGCTGCCGAAGGCGTCAAGCACGTGACGCGTCAAACTTCGAAACGCTGCGATGTTTGAGATCCAGCTATCCGTGCTGACTGCTGAATTCCTGTCGCGATCGGGGTCGAGGAAGTGGGCGCAGGCGCCGGAAGAGGGGTATCCTTCGCGCACGGCGATGCGAAAGGCGTGGAGCATTTTGTGTGACTGCCCGGAGCTAGCGGTCGATGTGGCGCGCGACGCCGATCGAATCGGTCTGTCAGTCGCGCCGATCGTGGCCGACAAGCCCGTGGAAACGGCGATCGAGGGAGTGGCGGCCGGCGAACCCACGGCCCTCGCTCTGGAAGGCAAGATTGAAGCCGATCAGATCGTCCAGCTGGCCGAAGCGATGCGAACCAAGGGAGCCAAGGTCCCGCTCGCGATCATCGGCCCGCAACCGCTGGGGCTCTTTCACGACCTAGGCCTGCCAGCGGTCCACGAGACGGGCCCGATGGTGGCGATCGCTGCACTCCTCGACACACCCACCGAACACCCCTGGGCCGCGACCACCAAGGAGCTCCCCGCGGTGGACCGGGTGCGGCTCGGCGACAGCATGAGCCACCGGGCGGATGGTCGGTTCTTGCGGATCGACGACGGGCTGCTCGCGCACCAGGACGAGGCGGGCGCGAGCCGACCGATCGGTACGCCCCGAGACGTGGCGACGGCGGTTCGGGCAATGCGAGCATCCCACGAGGCTTCCAGGCCCAAGGTTCCCGTGGTGCAGGGGGTCGAAGCCGACGCGGTGCTCGATACGATCTTGGGGCCTCGACGGGCGCTTTCCGATCCCGCGAGCAAGGCAGCCCTCGGTCCCTACGACGTGCCTCTGCCGCTGGAAGAGCTCTGCGCGACACCCTCGCGGGCCGCGTCCGAAGCCTCGCGAATCGGTTTCCCGGTACGGGTCGCGCTTGCGTCGCCCGATCTCCGGCTGTGGGATCACCCGGACCTCGTCGCTGAGGTCTTCTCCGCAGCCCAGGCACGAGACGCTTACCGCCAGATCATGGCGCTCGCCAGGAGCCGTTCCGCGGACGCGCGACTGCTCGGGGCGACCGTGAGCGCGGCGACGATGGCGCGAACGCTGTTGCGCGTTCGGATGGAACCCCTCCCAAGCGGCCCCGTGCTCGCTGAGATCGGCTTCGCCGACCCCCACGGCCTCGCGTCTGGCGATGCGACACAAACGGTTTTGCCGGCCACCGCTCGAGCGCTCGAACGGGTCCTGCACAGACTCCAAGGCAGCTCCCTCTTGCTCGAAGGCAACGCCCAAGAACGCAAGCAAGCTGTCAGCGCAATAGGCGAGGTCCTGATGCGGCTCGCAGCCTTCGTGCACCAATGGCGGGATCAAATCGAAGCTGTCGAGGTCAACCCCCTAGCGATCCTAGTCGGTGGCGAGCTCGAAATCCGCCAGGCATGCGTCACCGTGGGCGACGCCTTCAGCCGCTCTTTACACACGGGGTAGGCTCAGTGCCAGCCCCGTTCGTCTTCGTGGTCGTCTTCGTGATCGTGGTCGTGGTCGAAAACGACAACGAAAACGACCACGACCACGACTACGAGCGGTTCAAGAACCAGCCCGTGGCGGATCCTGAGGTGCCGGCTATCTCCGCAGGCGGCCCCGATGCAATGACTTGCCCCCCCGCCGGGCCCGATCCCGGACCCAAGTCGAGGATGAAGTCTGCGTTCCGGATCACGTCGAGCTGGTGCTCGACGGCGATCACGGTGTGGCCATCGTCAACGAGTTGGTGGAAAACGGAGATCAGCTGCTCGACATCGGTGAAGTGCAAACCACGTGTCGGCTCATCGAAGACATAGAGGGTGGGTTTTCGCGCGGGCTGGGCCAGGTCCCGGGCGAGCTTGATTCGTTGCGCCTCGCCGCTACTCAGCGTCGTCGACCGGCGTCCGAGCTCGAGGTAGCCGAGGCCTACGCGCAGTAATGCGTCGAGCCGGGACCGAATCGCGGGCACGGCTTCGAAGAGCATGCGCGCCTCCTCGACTGGAAGGTCCAACGCGTCGGCGATGTTGAGGCCGCGATAACGAATCTGGAGTGTTTCATCATTGTAGCGTCGGCCACTGCAGACGTCGCATTCGACTTCGGCGTCCGGCAGCAACTGCATCTCGATTCGCTGGATACCCTCACCTTTGCATGACTCGCAGCGCCCTCCTTTGGTGTTGAAGCTGAAGCGGCCGGCTCGATAGCCGCGCGCCCGCGCTTCCGGAAGCCCTGCGAACAGCTCCCGCAACGGGCCGAGGACCCCCAGATATGTCGCCGGGTTGGAACGCGCACTTCGCCCGATCGGCGTCGCATCGACGTACGACACGCGCGCGAGGCCCAGGCCTCCTTCAATCGACACGCCAGGGGGAACTTCCGCCGACAACCCCAGCTTCGCCCGAACCGCCGGAAGCAACGCATCGACGACGAGGGTACTTTTCCCGCTTCCGCTCACCCCCGTCACGCAACACAGCGTGTGGAGGGGAAACTCGGCGCGTAATCCCTGAATGTTGTGAAGCTCGTCGACGTGAATGGCGAGTGTCCCCGACGACGGCACGCGTGGCTGCTCCGGCGCAGGAACCCGACGGCGCCCGGAAAGATAGGCCCCGGTGAGCGAGGCTTCGTTGGCCATGACGGCCTCGACGTCCCCCTCGGCCACGACCTCGCCCCCGCGCTCCCCGGCGCCGGGTCCCATGTCGACCAGATAGTCCGCCGCACGCGTGGTCTGCGGGTCGTGCTCGACGACCACGAGGGTGTTACCGCTGTCGCGAAGCTCTCGGATGGTCGTGAGTAGACGCTCGGCATCGGCGGCGTGGAGACCGGCTGTCGGCTCGTCGAGCACATACAAAACCCCCGAAAGGTGGGCACCAAGTTGAGTCGCGAGATGGACTCGCTGAGCCTCACCGGCCGACAGTGAGCTCGCCCCACGATCGAGGCTGAGGTAGTCGAGACCGACCCGTTCGAGAAAAGAGGCGCGGTCCTCGATCGACTGCACCAACGGTCGCGCCGCGGGTTCCAGTTGAGCCGGCCACTCGAGCTCCCGCACCCACTGCCGAAGGCGAAGGATGTCGAACGCGCTGACTCGATCGATCGTCAGGTCGCCAACGCGCACCGAGCGGGCGTTTAGGTTGAGGCGAGACCCATGACAAACAGGGCACGCCTCCATGCGCGCGAATTGCCCGAGCTCTTGGTCGAGAAACTCGAGCACCCGTTCTTCGTCTCCGCCCTCGGCGAGCTTTCGACGTGCGTACTCGCGAGCGCGGCGCTCGAGGCCGGGTAAGACACCCTCGAAACCCCCGCCCCCCTCGATGACGATGTGTCGTTGCTTCACCGGCAGCTCCCCGAACGGCGCGTCGAGGTCAACACTGGCCTCTCTCACCTTCTCGAGCATCGATCGGTGGTACGCAAGCCCGGGCTTGCCCCAAGCCGCGACGGTGCCGCGGCGTATCGAGCGACTCGGATCTGGGATCACCAGCTCTTCCCTGAACACGCGGGTTCGTCCCAGTCCGTCGCAGGTCGGGCACGCACCGAGCGGCGTGTTGAAGGAAAAGAGCTGCGGGGTGATCCGCGGAATCGAGGCGTGCCCCTCGAAGCACGCATGGCGTTCGGAGTATCGATGCCGCTCGCCCTCGTGTTCGCGCACCACCGCGAACCCATCGCTGATCTGGTAGGCAAGCTCGACTGCTTCCGCGAGGCGTGACTCGATCCCGTCCCGAACCGACAATCGGTCGATCACGACATCCACGGCGGCGTCCGGAGGGAGCGTCGACAGGTCTTCGAGATCGACCGCCGCGTCGGCCACACGCAGTCGGACAAAGCCCTTCGCTCGCAGGCTTGCCAAGAGACCGCCTGGAACGCCCTTCCCTGCACGGACGAGCGGAGCCAATACCGAAAACCGGATTCCTTCCGGGAGGCGCAACGTCTCTTGCACCACTCGAGTGGCCGAATGCGCTGAGAGTCGCTCCCCGCACTCCGGACAGTGGACCTCGCCGAGCGTAGCGAACAGAACTCGAAGGTAATCTCCAATCTCCGTCAAGGTGCCCACCGTGGAGCGCGGACTTCGCGAGGGGGCCCGCTCGCGCACCGCGATCGCCGGACAGAGCCCCTCGATGACGTCGACGTCCGGACGCGGAAGCTTCGTCAAGATTCGGCGCGCATGTCCGCTCAATGACTCGATATATCGGCGCTGCCCCTCGGCGTAGAGGGTGTCGAATACCAGACTCGATTTACCGCTCCCACTGGGCCCGGTGACGACCGTGAGCCGGCCGCGCGGCAGGCTGACGTTCACGTTCTTGAGGTTGTGCTCCCGAGCGCCACGAATGACGATGTCCGCGCTCATTCGGGGGTTCCACCCGTGAGGCGTTGCGCCGCGCGGATGGCGGCGATCATTCCGCTCTCGGATGCCGTCCCCGAAGCGGCCGCATCGTAAGCGACCCCGTGATCGACGCTCGTCCGGACAAACGGAAGCCCCCAGGTGACGTTTACCGCCTGACCCCAATCGAGGAGCTTCGACGGGATCGTGGCTTGGTCGTGGAACATCGCAACGACGCCGTGCGCACGGCCATCGGCTGCATACCGGAACGCCGCCTCGGCCGGAGTGGGTCCAAGGAGCTCCACCTCGTCGCCCGAGAACTGAGGTTCGTCACGGAGGTCATCGAGCGCGGGACCGATGATCATTTCTTCCTCGGTTCCGAGGATGCCGCCCTCTCCTGCGTGAGGGTTCAGCCCAGAAACCTCGATTCGAAGCGGCCGCTCTTCGGGAAGCCATCGTTTCAAGGCTTCGGTCAAATGGCGCACGGTGCGCTCGATGTGCTCAGCCGTGATCGTCGACGGCACGCGCTTGATCGCCCAGTGCGTGGCCACCAGGGCTACTTTGAGTCGTGGCCCAAGGAATAGCATCGTGACCCTCTCGACGTGGACACCGGCCCGTCGGGCGAGGTGCTCGGTCTGGCCGCGGAACGAAACCCCTGAAAGGTGCACCGCTTCTTTGCTGACCGGCCCGGTAACCAGTGCGCGAGTGTGGCGAGCGATGGTGGCGTCGCACGCCGCATCGAGCGCGCTGCACTGCACGGCGCCACCGTCGATGGTGGCCGCTCTGGCCTGCACCATGGTCAATGGCCAATCCGCTACGTGAACCAGGCCGACCTCTCCCGGTTCGAGGGTCGCAGCATCGGACGACTCAATGCGCTTCACCGACGCCATCCCGAGCGTTCGAAACGCTTCCTCCATCCATGCTGCGTCCCCGTAGACCACGGCGCGATCGGTGCCGATACACTGAGCCAAAGCCGACGCCGTTACCACAGGGCCGACTCCTGCTGGATCGCCTGTCGAAATCGCGAGCGGTGGAAGCATCACGGTTCTTTCATTTTGTAGCCGACGCCGCGCACCGTCTCGAGGTTGTTGACCGAGTGACCGAGCTTCATGCGTAAACGCCGAACGTGGATATCGACAGTCCTACTGCTGCCATAGTAGTCCACTCCCCACACCCGCTCGAGGAGCTGTCGTCGAGAAAAGACGCGTCCCCGGTTTTGGCAAAGAAAGCTGAGGAGTGCGAACTCCTGATGGGTGAGTTGACATGGACGTCCGTCGATCGTGACTTCGTGGGCGGCCAAGTCGATGCAGAGCGGGCCCATCTTGATGCGCTCCTGCTGCGCGAACTCGCTGCGGTTCCACTCGGCTCTCCGAATGCGCATGTAGAGCTCGGCGGGGACGTAGGGCATCAGGGCGAAGTCGTCGAAGCCGTCGCCAGTGTCGAGGCGGGAAAGGGCGTTCAATGTCACGCCGATGATGACTGGAACCTCTCGAAGTGGCTTCGCAGCCCTCACTCGGACCAAGACAGCACGGCCTGCGTCAGCCTCATCCTCGGCCTCGATCAGCACCGCCGCCGGCGGGTTCTCGGACAGCTCGTCCTCGTCCAGGCGGTCCCAGAGCGTCGCGGTCTGGACCTCGCACCCGAGCTCATGAAGGCACGCAACGGCGCTTGCCTCCCGCTCTTCGATGCCCTCTCGGCCCACGACCAGGATCCACATCGCGGATTCCTACGATGCCACCGCCAAGGACGCCAGCCGGAGATAGGACTTCGAGGCCGATCCCCGCTATCATGGCGCTGCTGTTCGCACGGGAGCAAGTGGCTACGAAGTACTGGAAAGTCGTGATCAGTAGACTCGGCACGTCGGACTCGCTGTACGAAAGTACAGTCGACGCGCCGAGCTGGCCCGCTGCACTCCAAGCCGCCCGTAGGACGCTCGGCGAGAGTGGTGGCGTGCCCGCCGGAGCTAGTTGCAACGTCAGCCCCAACGGCGTCGTCACCGTTCAAGACGGGCGCGAACGGCGCCGCTATGTGCTCACACCTGCTGCTGCGCCCAAGGCGCCACCGGGCACCAAGCGGCCGGTTCCGAGCTGGCCAGAAGTCGAGGCCCCCAACCCGGCGCGAGCTCGACGAGCTGCGTTGGTCAATCCAATCCCGAGCAGCCCGCCACCCGCCGCGATCGAAAACAAGCTCATCCTGTTGGCGACACGGGAGGAACGGCCCACGGGGTCGAGCCCGCTTCATTTCTGCGAACGAATGTACGCCGTACCGGTTCCCGTCGAGGCGGGCACAGCCGAGAAGCTAGCCACCAAATTGCTCCGCGAAGCCCAAGACGAGCTTCAGAAGCAACAAGGCGCGAAGTTCGTTCGAATCGAGCTCTTCGACCACGTTTGGCGATCGCGTCCTGAGCGGCCGGCCGTGGTGCGCGTCGAATGGAAGGACTGGAACAAGAGCATCGACATCGAGTTCCCGCTACAAGACGATACGCGAGAGGAGCCGAAGCTCAGCAGCGTGCCCCCTCCCGCAACCGAGGACCGCCTTTCCGTTGCTTTCGAGGCCTGCCAGGACCTGCTCTTCTTGAAGAATCGCGCTGAAGCATTGGAGTTCGCGGTGCACCTCATCGGAGAGCTTGTCCCATCCGAAGCGACGGCTGCGTTTCTTCTCGACATCAACACGGACGAGTTCCGGGTGGTCGCCGCGCGAGGAGCCGGGGCGCACTCGCGCAAGGGGACCGGCTTCCCGTCCTCCGCTGGGCTGCTCGGCGCGGCCGGCGGCCTCGCCGAACATGCGGTATTGGTCCTCGCGCATGCGCAGAAAGACCCTCGCTTTCGCGAAGACGTGGACAGTATTCCGGGGCTCGACGTACGAGCACTCCTCTATCGGCCGTTGGTTCACAGGGGTCGACTATTCGGCTTGCTTCAGTTGGCGAACGGCGTGGGCCGCGGCATGTTCAGCGAGGCCGACTGCGAGGTCGTCGACTACGTGACACAGCAACTCAGCGAGTTCGTCGCAAGGGGCGCCACCCCACGCGCGGCAAGCTAAAAGGCGATCCAAGGCCGACTCAAAGCTAGTTACCGGGGGATTCGGCTAGCAATTCCTTGACCCGCGCCTCGAGCTTCCCGGCGTCATTCTTGCGAAAACCCACGTGAACATGGCGGATCTTACCGTCGCGGCCGATGAAATACGAAGATGGCATCGTCGAGGGCTCGTACCGGGAGACCACCTGAAGCTTCTTGTCGCGCACCCGACGAAAGGTCACAGGTGTGGCCTTCAGGAAGTTGTTCATCTTCTTGTCGTTGTTGTCGATATTGACCCCAACGATCACGAGCCCCTCGGACTCGTACTTCTTGTGGAGTGCCTCAAGAACGGGCATCTCTTGTTTGCAGGGACCGCACCAGGACGCCCAGAAATCGACCAGGACAACCTTCCCCTCGAGCTTGCTGAGGTCCACGGAGTTGCCCGCTTGGTCCGGGAGGCCGATCGGCGGAGGCTTGTCACCGGGCACCAAGGCCTGCGCGATCGATGGCGCAAACCACATGAGCAGCAAACAGAGGCCGCTCGTTCTATTGGCCCAGCTCTTCATTGATATACTCGGGTAGCTGTTCCGGCGGGAACACGAAGCGCCGGTCGTTCACGTAGATCGAAGGAGTCGAATCGACGCCGGCCTTTTTCCCTTCGGCGCGATCCGCATCGATTTTCAATTCCACCGCCTTCGACTTCACGTCGACCCGAAAGCGCTCGAGGTCGAGGCCGAGCTCTTTGGCATAGGCTTCGAAATTGGCCGTCGGCAGCTTGTCTTGCTTCTTGAAGATCAGGTCGTGCATCTCCCAGAACTTCCCTTGCCTGTCGGCCGCGATCGCTGCCTTGGCGGCTTCGCGCGCCTTCGGGTGCCCTGGGAGCGGGTACTGTTTGAAGACGAGTTTTACCTTGCCGTTCGAGTCGCCGACGATCTTCTTCAGGTAGGGGGCAGCCAGGCGGCAATGCGAACACTGAAAATCACTGAACTCGTAGATGGTGACCGGTGCCATCGGAGAGCCTCGAAGAGGGGAGCCCTTGTGGCTCAGCTTCACTATGGTGTTCTCGTCATACCGAACCCCGTAGATCTCGCGAATCTCGTCCCGCGAGTAGCCGTCGTCCACCAACCGGGCGACGTAGCGAGCCGCCGGCACGCAGCGCTTGCACTTGCGGTTCTCGGCCACGCATCGGGCGACGCTGACAGGGTCGCCGCACGGCGACAGCAGCTCGTTCACCATGTCGAGCCAGATACCCTGCGAGAAGCCATCGAGCGCGCTCACGTCGACCTGCGGGAGGCTCTTGATGGGCTCGTTCGACTCGGTGGGCGCAGGCGTGCCGGCCGACCCCTCATTCTTAGAACCGCTATCCGCCTCGGAGGAGCGCTCGCAGCCGAAGGCCGCGAACACCAAGGAAAAGGAGAACGCGAAGAAAATGCAGAAAGCCATCCAGCGCATGGGAAAGCCGAGCCTAGCAGAGTTTCTGTGCAATGCCGTGGTGAGCCAGGAGGCGCTAGGACTCGCTGTACGTGATGAGCTGACGCCGAACGATATCTTCGTTGATTCCCGTTCGGATGTATTCCTTCAGGCAATCGGCAATCGTCACCATGAGGTCATCCATCCCGTTGTCCTCGATGAGCCTCGACAGGAGGGCTCTGGACTCACGGCTGTCCTCGTCTCGTAGAAACTTTCGAACCTCTTCGATGGTAGTTCCACCTTGGAAGTCGATGTAAGCGTTTTCCATGAGGTAACGCGCCAACTCGTTCACATAACCCTCCCTGTCGCCTGATTTATTGATCTATTAGACACCCGAAAGCGCAAACGGCAAGCGATAAAGGCCCTCAACCAGGCGCGGAGTTGCTTTTCTCCGCGCGCGGGTCGTGTAATCGTCCAGACGGTGAACGCCCGAACCCACCTGAACACGGATGAGACCCTGTGTGGCTCACCGCTCGAGCTTGGAGATGGGACCGCTTCGGTGGCCCTCGACACCACGGATCGGATGGAGGTGGACGAGCAGGGACTGGTCCACGGAGGTTTTGTGTTTGGTCTGGCTGACTATGCCGCCATGCTCGCCGTCAACGATCCCAACGTCGTGCTCGCGGGAGCGCAGGTTCGGTTTCTCGCGCCTGTGAAACGTGATGACCGCGCGGTTGCGCACGCTCGCATCGTCGCGACCGAGGGACGGAAGCACGAAGTCCTGGTGGAAGTCAGTGTCGGGTCCACTAGGGTTTTCGAAGGAACATTTACGTGTCTCGTGCTCGGGCATCACGTGCTCGACGGAACCAGGAGCAAGTGATGACACAGGACGGCGGCGCAATCATCGGGGAAACACTTTCGGCGCGTGGGGTGAAGCAGCTCTTCACTCTTTGCGGCGGGCATATCTCCCCGATCCTGATCGGAGCAAAGGCGAAGGGGATCGATGTGGTCGACGTGCGCGACGAAGTCAGCGCTGTGTTCGCCGCGGACGCGGTGGCACGCATGACCGGAATCCCTGGCGTTGTGGCCGTGACTGCAGGCCCCGGTGTCACGAACACCATCACTGCCGTGAAGAACGCGCAGCTCGCCCAATCGCCACTCGTGATCTTTGGCGGCGCCGCGGCGACGTTACTCAAGGGGCGCGGCGCGCTGCAGGACATCGACCAGATCTCGCTGATGGAATCGATCACCAAATGGGCGGTATCGTTGAAGACGGTCCACAGCATAGGGCCGACGGTCGAAAAGGCGCTCGACCTTGCGCAGGACGGCGTTCCGGGGCCGGTGTTCATCGAAGTGCCGATCGACCTGCTCTACGCCGAGGACCTCGTGCGGGACATGTTCATGAACGAGAGCGGCGTCAAGGACGCAAAAAATCTCGGATCGAAGGCCCTCGAGCTTTACCTGCGCGGTCACCTGTATCGTCAGTTCCATCAGCCCCACGTGAATATCGTCCCGCCGATCCGAGAGTCTCTGCCCTCCAAGCCGAGCCTGAGGGGGTCTCATATCGACAAAGTTGCGTCGCTGCTTAGAAACGCCGAACGGCCGGCGCTAGTCATCGGAAGTCAGGCGTTGGTCAATTGCCGCGATCCCGAGCCGTTGGCCGATGCCGTGCGGACGCTCGGGATTCCGACGTGGTTGGGCGGGACCGCGCGGGGGTTGTTGGGGCGGCGCAGCGATATTCAGTTTCGCCACAAGCGAAGCGCCGCGCTCAAGGAGGCGGACTTGGTCATCGTCGCTGGTTTCCCGTTCGATTTTCGACTCGGCTACGGCCGCAGCATCTCGAGCCGAGCCACCCTCGTAGCCGCGAACCTCAGCGCTAGCGAGATGAAAAAGAACCGCCGCCCTGAAATCCCCGTTCACATGCACGCCGGCGAGTTCTTGCGGTCGCTGGCGGACCGCGCCGGGGGGGGGCTCGGCCCTTGGAGCGATTGGTACGGCACCCTGCGTGAACGGGAGGCCGAGCGAGACCACGAAATCCAAATCCAATCCAAGGCTCCGTCGGAGCTCGTCAATCCGCTCGAGCTATTTCTCAAGATCGAAGAAAGAATGGCAGATGATGCGGTGTTGATCGTCGATGGAGGGGACTTCGTGGCGACCGCGGCGTACATCCTCCGGCCGCGCCAACCCTTGTCATGGCTCGATCCTGGCGTCTTCGGAACTCTGGGGGTCGGCGGCGGCTTTGCCGTGGGAGCTTCGAAGGTGCGCCCGGGCAAGGAGGTTTGGCTGATCTATGGAGATGGCTCCTGCGCCTATAGCCTCGCCGAGATCGACACGTACGTGCGACACGGGCTCGCGCCCATTGCGGTGATCGGCACCGATGGGTCGTGGGCACAGATCGCCCGCGAACAAGTGCCCCTGCTCGGCGATGACGTCGGCACCGTGCTTCGGCGCACCGCCTACCACGAAGCAGCGCAAGGATACGGTGCGGTGGGCTTGCTGCTCGACGATCCGTCGAAGATCGACAGCACGCTCGGCCGAGCCAAGGAGCTTGCGGCTACCGGGAAACCAGTCGTCATCAACGTGCACATCGCAAGCTCGGAGTTCCGCAAGGGCTCGATTTCGATGTAATGGCCACATGGCTCCAGATGCGCCGGGCGCGACGACGCCTGCGGGACACACTGGGCCTTTGGTACCATCCTCAATACAAGGCTGAAGCGCTCGCCGAGAGCGCTCGTGTACCGGGGATCGAAGTGGCCCGGGGAGAAAAGATCCTCGGCTCACTCGCTGGCGAAGGTCTGATTCGCCCCGAACAAGTTCGACCTGCGCCGCTCGCAAAGCTCACCAGCCTCGCCAAGGTGCATTCCGATGTCTATCTTGATAAGACCGCACGACCGGAGCACTTGGGGCAGATCTTCGGGCTCGAAGCGGCGCTCATCGACGTCGACCCCATCCTGATTGCGCAGCGTCGACAGGTGGGAGGAACCGTCGATGCCGCGCGGTGGGCCGCTCTCAAACCCGGCCGTGTGGCATTCAACATCGGGGGTGGCTTTCATCACGCCGAGCCCGACCAGGGAAGCGGCTTTTGCGTCTACAACGACATCGCCGTCGCCATCGCATTGCTACGCGCGGAGGGCTTCGAAGCGCCCATCGCAATCATCGACCTCGACTACCATCAAGGGAACGGAAACATCGTGACGTTCGAGGATGACGAAACGGTGTTCACATACTCGATCCACGGCTCGGTCTGGAGCCACGTCGAAGGAGCCGTCGACCAACAATTCCTGCTGCCATCGAAAACCGATGACACCGCGTACCTCGGCAAGCTCCGCGAAACGCTGCCCACCGCCCTCGATGCCCTCGAGCCCGGGCTCTGCTTCTACATCGCCGGCAACGATGTGCTGCAGGGCGATCGCCTCGGAGAGTTCTTCATGACGCGAGAAGGCGTCCTCGAGCGAGATCGGTTCGTCATCGAGCTGGCGCGGGCACGTGGGTGCAGCGTCGTGGTGACACTCGGCGGCGGCTACAGCGAGGACGCCTGGCGTTCGTCGAAGGACTTCATCCGGTGGCTCCTGACCGACGAGATCCGGGTCTCAGGGGAGCCCGAGACGAGTCTGTTCGAGCGATACGCAGAAATCGCCCGGGAGCTCGATCCCTACGAGCTTCAGCGTCCGAGCGGCGACTGGGAGATCACCGAGGCAGACCTGATGGGGGACTTGGCGGGACCGCGATACAAATCGACACGAATCCTGGACTACTACTCCCGGCACGGGCTGGAGTTCGCACTCGAGAAGTACGGCATGATGGACGAGATCCGGAAGCGAGGATTCACCGAGCCGCGTCTGACGGTCGATCCGAGCGATCCGGAGCGACAACATATCACGCTGCACGCGACGAAAGACGGCGAGGAGCACCTGCTGGTCGACCAAGTGCTTCTGCGTGTTGTGCGTCCGGCCCCTGAAGGCCTCGAGCCACCGGACGATATCCGGTTGCTCTATGTCGAGTGGATGTTGCTCCAGAACCCGACCGAGGAGTTCTCTCTACGCCATCCCCAATGGCCGGGGCAGGACCACCCGGGCCTGGGTATCGGTGAGCAGATGATGCAGATGCTGTTTCAAGGGGCTACGCGGTTGGAGCTCGACGGTTTGGCGCACCACCCCTCGCACTACCACATCGCCTTCATTGGAGGAGGCCAGTTCTTCTTCCTGGATCCGGAGATTCAAGGCCGCTTCGAAGCCATCCGAGAGGTGCTCGCGCCACTCGATCTCGCGGAAGCCGCTTGGAAGATGGAACGCGGGGAGGTTTGCTGGTCGGATGGAGAGCCCGTGGAGTGGATCCCCGAAGACATCGTCGTTCCCGCGAGCGAGCGTCTCTTCGCATACCTCGGCTCGCGCAATTACCAAGAACCCCGCGCACAAGCCCAAGCTGCCGCCAAAGCGCGAGGGATCGTCCTCGAGCCTACTCGCAAGTCGTCGTAGCGGGCTCGCCGGCGAAACGCGCGGCGGTCCACCAAACAGCGCGGCGCCCTGCCGAAACAGGGCGCCGTGGTTAGAGGGTTCGTAAGCCGAGTTTTGTTCCCGTGCTCGTCGCCGAGACACGGGTAGCGATCATTCTTCTGGGACCGATGTCGCCATCGGCCTCGAGCGACGTCACCCGGAGACTCGGGCGGAACTGCCCTCAAACGTCTCCCTATTTCGTCTTGCTTCGGATGGGGTTTGCCGTGCGACCGACGTTACCGCCAGCCCGGTGAGCTCTTACCTCACCCTTTCACCCTTACCGCGCGGCCTCACGGCGGCGAGGCGGTTTGCTTTCTGTGGCACTTTCCTCGGGGTCGCCCCCACCAGGCGTTACCTGGCATCCTGTCCTGTGAAGCTCGGACTTTCCTCCCGTGCGCAAAAGCACACCAGCGATCGCTTGAACCTGTCTAACCGACAGAGCTTAAGGCCGCTTGGAAGTCCCTGCAACTACGCACCGCCTGCGCCTCCGGCACCACCTGCGCCACCCACGCCACCGCCACCGGCCGCACCACCAGCACCGCCTGCGCCTCCGACACCGCCTATGCCGCCTGCGCCTCCGGCACCACCCATGCCGCCTACACCGCCGATGCCTCCGGCAGCGCCGACACCACCCGTGCCCCCGGATCCGCCGGTCCCGACGTTGCCGTCAGGCACGTCCGCGTCAGGCAGCCCCGCGTCGAACAGGATGACGCGCTCACACACCTGAACTTGGCACTCCGCACGGGCGAGACTGCTGCACGGCACGATACGACCGTCCGCGCACTTGAACTCCTGACAGCACGACAAGAGGTCGGTTGGATCCGAGCACAAGGCAACCCTGCCGCTTGGGCAAACCGTCTCGATTCCGGCATTCGAACACCCGAGCAGAAGTACAGCCATCCCCAACAACCTGCGTGCGTACAAACCCATGCCCCCAAGCAATTCTAGGCCATCCAGGTCCAAGGCCCAAACACCGCCAAAAACGCCGCCAAGACCTGGGGCGAAGCCCCGTGGGCGACGCGAAGCGTCGGTTTTACGGGGCGGCGGGCGACGACTCGGGCAACGGATGCTTGACCACATCGGCGATGATGTAGACAAACGCGATCAGGCAAGCTGCGGTCTCCCAGAGGTACTGCTCGTCGTACCATCCGATGAAGAATTGGAGGATCAGCCCCACCATGACCATGCCGATCAGCACCGCCGTGTAGCGTAGCCGCTCGATCGCGAGCGGCGCCATCAAGACCACGAAGCTGTAGTAATAACAGGTCAGCTCGAAGAAACCGACGATGAGTATCGTGCTGCTGGCCAAGACGGCCCACCCCGCCAACCGTCGCCCCGCCAACGCCAACAACACGAACATGCCGAGCAGGATCAATCCGTGCAGCCACCGCCGGTCATGCTTGGTGTCCTTGCGGAACTGCTTCCAATTGGCCCACGGATCTTCGAGGCTCGAATCTTTGGAATGACGCCCGACTTTGCTCGGCCGGTATGAGAGGAGGGTCGGGAGCCCCATGTGGTTGGTCAGTGGGGTCTCGGCGTGTTTTAGCGTGTTACCCAAGAAACGCGTGTGCGCGTCTACCCCGTTGATCGCCACGCTCGCCGAACACAACACCAGCAACCCGATCAACCCGCCCACAATGAAACGCTTGTCTTCGGTGCGTAGCCACGGCCCCTCAACCGTCTTGCGGCGGACAAAACGGTCGACGATCGCGGCGCCAGGGCCGCCCGCAAGCACCGCAGGGAACAATCGCAAGAGGGCGCTCCAGGACAACGCGAACCCGGAGAGCAAGGGGAAACCCTTCTTCAAGAGAGAGACCGCGGCGACCGCCATGAAGAACCAGGGGACCCGGGCGAAGCTCCCCCCCGTCCAAAAGTACGCCCATGGATAGCCAGTGCCCCACACCAGCACCGAAAGGGCGCACGCGCGCAGGCCAAACGCCCATAGGATGAGCAAAAAGGCGCCCGCGTAGAGCGCCAAATCGATCATCGCGTACCGCAGGATCCGTTTCCGAAATTTCTTCATCACGTCTTGATCGACGCGGACGGTGGGGGTCTCGGGAAGCTGGCCGCGCCAGCCGATGTTCGTCAGAGCGGCCGCCACCATGTTGGAGATCGGGCTCGCGTTGTAGCCGTGGTCCATCAGCATATCCCGCCACCACGACTTGCCCATCACGGTGCGGAAGGATCGGGCATCCTGTTTGAACGCCTCCCAACGCTCCGGAGAGAAGTGCTCGGCGCACGCCTTCTCGTAACGAATGGCGTCGTCCTCGGTGAGGTAGTGGAGCCGATTGTCCACGAGGTCCCGGATCTTTCGCTTCTTGAGATCGGCGCTTCCTCGGTCTTGGTAGTCGGCCGCAAGGACGCACTGGTACAGCCTTTCGTACCCGTTCTCCTCGAAGTACTTGGAGCCGATGTAGTAGTGAAACGTGTCCCAGTAGTGGACGACTCGAGAGCTGTGATAGACGCCGAAGTTCACCCACGCCGCACCGCACGCGAGGATCACCCACACCAGCGCCCCTCGCTCCCACCAAAGCGACGCGCCCTCGCCCTTCTTGGTAAGCCAGACGCCACGCGCCGCCCATGCAGCGACGAAGCCGCCCAGCACGTACACACCCCAACTCGCGAACCAGGGGGCGTGCCTCGCGTCGTAGAACCGATACCCAGCCATGGCCAACATCGCGAGGGCCAGCGCCGCCGCAACCCCGAGCGCGGTCTTGCTCCGTTCTACGCGGAATAACGCGATGAAGAACAAGAGGCCGAGGAAGGCGAGACCGAATCGGTAGCGATGGTCGCGCTTCTGCATGATGCTCTTCCACCACCAGCTCGCCGTCGGCTTGATCTCCACCGGCGGGGGCCACGTTGCGGGCTTCTCGCAGAACAGCTGGACCTCGCTGAGGCTGTAGTAGCCGTCGCCCTCCTGCGCGCGCAGGCGCACGTAACGTCCCTGCCCACCGAGCCCATGAACGCCGCGTCGACGCATGCCCTGACCTGAAATTGGGTCTCCGGTCCACAGGGGCGTGAAGCTCTGACCGTCCTCGGACACCTCGACGATGTATTCGTCGTTGTTGTCACCTTGAAGGTCGACCGCGGTGATCCGGACCGACTCCCCGAGGTCGTACACCACGTGGCCGCTCGTGCCGGAGAACGCCGAAGTCAGCTCGCTTTCCCACGGGTCGCCCTCGGCAGCCATGATACCGTCGGTAAGCCGACGGCCATTTTTCACTCCCTGAGTGGTAGACGGGGACTTGCCCGCCAGCAGATTACCCGGAGGACACGACACCTCGTCCGCGGTCGCAGAGGCCGCGGCCGTCAAGCAAAGCAAGATGATGATGCCGGCTCGTGCCACGACGGCGCGCACCGTAGGCAACGGATCGCGTGCTGACAAGTCGGCAGCGCTCATTCAAAGGAGTCGAGGTCGATCCGGAAGATCCGGAACGGGGGTTCAGCACCGGCTCCGCCCCCGCACTATCGCCTAGCTCACGTAGTCTTTTAGCCGGTCGACGTCTCGGTACTCCTGGAGGCGTGCGAGGCCGGCGGTCTCGACTTGGCGCACGCGTTCGCGGGTGAGGTTCATGATCTCGCCCACCTCTTCGAGGGTGATGCCTCCGCGATCCGCAACGTCGAGCGCGCAGGTTTCGGTCATCTCCCAGATCTCCAGATCCGGGAAGTTGAGCTTGATCGACCCTCGCACCGGGTGCACATCGATGTAGAGGTGGAACTTGCAGGACACGAACGGACACGGTCGCTCCATGTCTTTGCACTCCAAGCGATTCCTCGGCCTCCAATAGTTGGTCTCCGGGTAGAGCTCCCGACCTCGATTGAGCTCGGCCTTACTCAGGCGTCGAATCGAGATGGTGCGCGCACGCGCTCTCGATCGACGCTTGCGACGCCCTCGACGTTCTCCCTGACCTGGCTCCTGTAATGCGTCCGCGAGCGATTCCCGTTCTTCCCCCTCGGAATCCGCCTTTGCGTCCACTGCTTCTGCGCTTGCTGCGTCCTTCATTGGAATCTCCCCCTCAAACCTCTTCAGACGGCTGCCCGAGCCATGCGAGCGCGCATCGTCAGGCGCCGCTCGATGACTTCAAGCTTTTGAACGAGCTCCTTGCCGAGCTCGCGTACTTCGTTGAGCGCATCGCTGACCCCCGGATCCTCCGCGGCCTCGCGTTGCTGGTCATGCACGGCGTTCTCGATCGCCTGGTAGACACGGTTGAGCTGCCGACTCAACGCATCGATGTCGCCTCGAACGAAGAGAAACTCCTTTTGGATCTCCTCCATCGTGAAGCCCTGACGCATCAGCCGACGGATGTGGTCGATTTGGCGAACGGCCGTGGGCGGATAAAGGCCTTGCGACCCTCTGTGCTTGCCCTTGCGGCCCACTCGCACGCTCCGGGGCAATAGGCCGAGCTGCACGTACTTGCGAAATGTCGCCTCGGTGAGGCGAGACCCACGCGCGGTGAAGACGTCTACGATCTGCTGGACGCTCATCCCGTTGACGTGGGCCTGCTCGATCTCCTCGAGTTCGTGGTCGGACCAGCTCACTTCTGATTCCCGATGCGTCCTACGTTGTCCTCTTGATAGAGTCATTTGAATAACTTATAGCGAATGTATTCTATTGAAAATAATCATGTCAACGCAAAAATGTACTGATTTGTAACACTGTGAATTAATAGGATTTATTGGGACACTAAGAACCATCGGAGATCGCGACCCCCACCTCACCTGGCCCTGGCGCTGGCACTGACGCTGGCGCTGACGCTGACGCTGACGCTAATCTCGCGGGGGGAAATTGACGGGGCCTGCCGAACCCGGTACCTCCTGCAAGCGCATGGATTCTCGGGCGTTTCGACGCTTTCGGCGGAACAAGGGGGCTCTCGCCGGGCTGGTGCTCGTCGTGGCGGTGACCGTTCTCGGCGTCGTGGGACCCTGGCTCGCCCCCTACGACCCGGTGGAACAGTTCACCGACACCCTGCTGCTGAAGAACGGACTGCCCGCCGGCCCAGGAGTCGCACCGGGGCATCGGTTGGGCGGAGACCTTTTGGCGCGCGATGAGCTCAGCAGGCTTCTGAGTGGCGCCCGAGTCTCGATGCTTGTCGCCTATATCGCCACCGCCATCGCGGTGCTGATCGGGATCAGTCTCGGACTCGTCTCCGGCTATGTAGGTGGACGGGTCGACTCGGCTCTGATGCGATTTGTCGACGTCGTGTTGTCGATGCCGTTCTTGCTTCTCGCCATCGTCATGCAACGCGTGTGGGACGCCCCCGGCATTTGGACCATCTGCGTCGTGCTAGGGGTGCTCTCCTGGACGACGCTGGCCCGCATCACGCGCGCCAAAACGATGGAAGCGAGAGAGCTCGACTACATCCAAGCCGCGCGGGCGCTCGGCTTGCGCCATTCTCGCATCCTTGCCCGACACGTGCTCCCAAACGTCATTGGCCCGATCATCGCAATCGCCACGATTCTCGTGGCGCGGATGATCATCGCCGAGAGCGCGCTGTCGTTCTTGGGACTCGGAGTGCGCCCGCCGACGGCGAGTTGGGGATCTATGCTCAACGACAGTCAGTCACTGCTCCTCGGGGTCCCACGACTGACACTCTATCCAGCCGTCCTCATCAGCATGGCGGTGTTCGGCTTCAACCTCTTCGGAGAAGGGCTGCGAGATGCGTTCGACCCCAAAGACTAGGAGACGCCCTACCCGCTGGATCGCGGGCACCGTTACCATCGCGGCGGCGGCCGTTCTCGGCGGCTGGGTGGTCACCCACTTTCCGAAGGCGCCAATCGGACCACGCTTTGTCGGCGCGGGTAATGAGGCGCCTCGGTCAGGGGGCATCTTCGTCTTCTCGGCCGGCAGCAACATCCACACCCTCGATCCGCACTTCGCATACGACACCTTGTCGACCGCTGCGTGCCGGCTCCTCTACGACGGCCTCCTCGACTACGACTACGATGGCAACATGATCCCGAGCCTCGCCGCCTCCTTGCCCGAGGTCTCGAATGATGGTCGCGTGTTTCGCTTCACCCTGCGCGACGGGATCAAGTTCCACAACGGCCGCGAAGTGATGGCCGAAGACGTCTCGTGGTCGATGCACAGGCTGTTGAGCGAACGAATCGGCTCGCCCGGCTATCCGTTTTTCAAATCGATCGAAGGCGCCCCCGACTACCACGTCGGCAAAACCGATGAGATCGAGGGGATCGTCGTCCTAGGCCCGAAGACGATCGAGTTTCGCTTGGACGAGGCGGATCAGACGTTCTTGAACGCCATCGCCATGCCCTTCGCCTACCCGATGGCTCGCGAGCACGTCGAGGCCCTCGAAAAGGCCGAGGGCCGAACCGCGGTCGGCCGAAATCCGATCGGCGCGGGCCCATTCTCGCTCCGACGCTGGGAGCGGGGCGTGCAAGTCGAGTTCGAGCGCTTCGACGAATACTGGGACCCGAGAGCGCGCCCCGACCAAATGGTGTTCCTCGAGAACATCTCCGCAGACGTGGCGAGCGCGCGTTTTCGAAATGGTGGGATCGACATCATCTACCGGCCGAGCAAGGTGAACCGGCTCTTCCTACGCGAGGCGAGCGCATGGGCGCAGTATCGCGCCGAGGCACCAAGCCCTTCGGTCTTTGCGCTGGGGCTCAACTGCGAGCTTCCTCCGTTCGACGACATCCATGTGCGACGAGCGATCGCCTTTGCGATCGACCGCTCGAAGCTCGAGCGCCTCGACCCAGGTAAAGTCATCCCCGCAACACAAGTCCTGCCGCCGATGTTGCCCCCCTACGATCCGAACCTTCCCGAAGGCCAGAAGTTCGATCTCGAACGGGCCAAAGAGGAGATGCGTCTTGCAGGCTACCCGAACGGCCTGCCCGAGCCCGTGCTGGTGTGGGTGCGTGGCCAAGGCGAGGTCCAGCTTGCTCAGTTCTTCCAGCAAGACCTCAAGGCAATCGGAATCGACATCGAGCTCAAGCTGGTGACCTTCGCGACCTATCTGAAAGAGACAGGACGACCGCGGGTGGCTCAGGCGGCATTCACCGGCTGGCACCAGGACTTCCCAGATCCTTCGAACTTCATGGACATCCTGTTCCATAGTCGGTCGATTCATCCGGAGAACTCCGAGAACCGTTCCTTCTATCGAAACCCAGAGCTCGATGCGATCCTCGACAAGGCGCGCCCAGAGGTCGAGCGAGCGGTACGACTCGAGCTCTACGCGCAGGCCAACGCCATCCTCGCCAGCGATGCCCCGTGGGTGTTTCTCTACTACCCCATCGAGATGTTCGTGTGGCAGCCCTATGTGAAGAACTTCCGCCCCCACCCGGTGTGGCTCAACGAGTACCGAAACATCTGGCTCGACCTCCCGAAAAAACGGGTGAACCAGGACATCTATGCACAGGAGGCCGCCCGATGATTCGATTCATCGTCCAGCGCATACTTTGGGGCTTCCTCGTCGTGATATCGGTCGTCACTTTGGTTTTCTTTCTGATTTTCGTGGCGGGTGACCCGGCCGTCACCGTCCTCGGTCCGCAGGCGCGAGCCGAACAAATTGCAGATTTCAACGCAAAAAAGGGACTCGACCGCCCTGTGGTCGAACAGTTCCTCAGCTACCTCGGCATTCTCCCATGCGTCCGGAAGGACTCGCCGAAATACGAGCGAGAGGATGGCTCACGGGGGTTCTGTGGGGTTCTCCAGGGTGATTTGGGCGAGTCATATTCGCACCACGAGTCGGTCGCGAGGGTGATCGGCCACCGGCTGCCCCGAACCTTACTCCTCGCGTCGATGGCGGTGTTGTTCGAGCTCGTGATCGGACTCACCGCGGGCGTAATCGCCGCGCTCCGACGAAACCGCTGGTCTGATACCCTGATCATGTTTGGCACCTTCGTCGGCATCAGTTTGCCGACGTACGTGACCGGCCCGATCGCACTCCTGGTGTTCTCGTTCCTGCTCGGTTGGTTTCCCTTCGGTGGGTACGGAATCGACCCGGTCGATCACATCTACCACGCGTTGCTGCCGGCCTTCATCCTAGCGATCGCTGGCGCGGCGACCTACGCGCGCGTCATGCGCGGCGAGCTGATCGAAACTCTTCGGCACGACCATGTCCGCACGGCCAGAGCCAAGGGCATGCGCCCGAGCCAGGTCGTCATCCGGCACGCGATTAGAAACGCATTGCTTCCAGTCGTCACCCTCGTGGGCCTGAGCCTTCCGTTCCTCGTCGGCGGCGCAATCATCACCGAGAAAATCTTCGCGTGGCCGGGGCTCGGGCTGTTGACGATAGAGTCGATCGAATCGCTCGATGCACCCGTCATCATGGCCGTCGTGCTGATGTTCGGCATTGCCGTTCAAATCGGCAACCTCCTCGCCGACATCGCGGTGGCCGCGCTCGACCCACGTATCCGCTTGAACGACTGAGGTCAACTCCAAAGCGGTCTAGGCTTTCGGCTTCGGTCGAACCGGGAAGATCCTGCGCGTCCCATCCTGCCGGGGTGCAAGGATCTGAAGCGCCCCGATTTGGATCTTCTTTCGTCGCGCGTCGGGGAGCTTGATGAAATAGACGCCATCGCCGGAGAGCCCTTCGATCTTGCACAACCCGAACTTGGGGTGATCCAGCCATTCGCCTCTAGCAGGCGTGTATTGTCGAGCCTCTACCGGCTCGGCGACCGTCGATGCTTGCGCAGCCATCGCCCAAGTGATCGGTGGACCTTCGGCGGCCAAGGCGGCTACGTCAGGCGCCCCTCCTTCGGTAGTCCAAAGACGCAGCCCGGTCGCCGCGTCATGGCCTCGACAAAGCATCAGGCCATCGAAACAGTCGATGCGAAACTCGAGCGCGAACACCACGGCATCGACGACGTGCCCCCCATAGGTCACGTCGCGGCCATCCTCGCGGAGGGAAATCGTCGCATGCAAGTGCCAAAACGGCTCGCCGTCGCGTTCGGAAAGGTTGCCCTGCATCGAGAGCAGCTCGCACCTCTCGAAACGGCGGGCTTCTTCGTATTTCTGTTCGGTCTGGCTGTACTCGGTCAGATCGATCCACTCGAACGCACCGAGAGCATTCAACCAACCCGTCTGAAGACCGTGTTCATCCACCAGCTCGCGCAGCGCCTCTTGCAAACCACGTCCACGATATACGCGCCCCACGACCTGTCGCGACGCCGTGGTCTGAACCGAGAACACCGTCATCCTTGCGATGCCGTCCGGGCTAGTCGTTCATCCTTCGCATCCACCGCATCGACGAACAAGCTGAAGTACTCTCCTCCGCTCTTGATGGCGAAGAACAGGCTCACGTACAGCAACACCAAACCAGCGCCCGCGAAGTCGAGCTCGGTTTGATAGAAGCCGAAGTCGATCAGGTATCGCTGGTGAACGATCAACATCATGATCGCGACCATCTGTAGCGCCGTCTTATCCTTGCCGGCCCGCATCGCCTCCATCACCAACCCTTCGCTCATTGCAATCGTTCGAAGCGCGGTGACCGCGAGCTCGCGGCCGACCATGATGATCACCGCTACGACACCGAGGAACGGCAACCGACCGAGATACGCCAAGAACACGAGCGTCGCCATCACCAGCAACTTGTCCGCGAGCGGATCGAGGAACTTCCCAAGCACGCTGATCTGCCCCCACTTCCTCGCGAGGTAACCATCGATCAAGTCCGTGAGCGCCGTGCCGATGTAGACGATCGTCGCCCAGAAGTTCGCTCTCGGCGTTCCGTCCGCGAGGAGCCAAAGGACGACCGGAATCAACGCGATCCGAAGCATCGTGAGTAGGTTCGGTAGATTGATCGCGTCCTCGCGAATCGATGTGCGCCTCGGAGCTTCCTGTGTGGGCTCTTCCATGCCCGCGAGGTGTAACCCACCTTCTGCCTCGAGTCTCCATCCCGAGCCTGCAGGCTTCAGAATAGAATTTTCCGTTTATGCCAGACTGGTCACCAGATGCTTGCAATGGATTCCCGGTGTCGACAGACTGCGGGCAACCAGGATTCGCATGCTGGAACTCACACGTAGCGTCGCGGAACGCGCGCGATCGGTGGCAAGCGTTACGGCCCAGAACCTGGCCATTCAGGACGGGATCGCCCTGGCGTTCCATGCGTATATTTTCCTTCGGGTTTGGATCGCGCCCGATAGCCCTGATGCGACCGTCGCACGGCAACTCACTCTGGCGCTCTTGGTGGTGACCGCCTGTGCCATGGCCCTCAGCCGCGGAGAAGTGATCCGGAGTCAACGCGCCCGTGCGCTCACCTACCGAATGGGTCTCTTCGTGCCGATGGTGTTCTCCTACTTCGGTGGAACCAGGTACAGGTCACGGTCGCAACCGCCGGTGCGCAGCTCGATATCTTCCCGTCGCTGCACACGGCGTTCCCCACGTATTTCGCCCTCTACGCATACGGTCACAGGCACGAGCGCCCGTTCAATTGGGCGTGGCTCATCCTGGCGTTCGTGGCCTTCAATATCATCGCGGCCACCATGTTCCTCCGGTGGCACTGGTTCATAGACGTGGCTGCCGGGCTCTTGCTCGCGTTCGCGGCGCGCCGTTTCTCGGTGGTCGTAGCCGACCGTGAAGGCCACCGCGACGGGGCGTACGACGCACGCCAACCGGTGTGGGAGAAACTCTAGTGTGCGGATCTTTTCGCTTGTGGTCGGCTTACCTCCTCGTTCGCTCCCTGCGAGGTACAGACGTACCTCTCAGTCGCTCTCTGCGGGGGCGCTCGACCACAAACAAAAATCTCTCGCACACTACGTCTTAGAACAAACTCTAACCTTCTCTTGAGAGGGGTCCTAGGTCGTGCAGCGTCTCGGGGCACGGCGATTTCCGTGGGCGGCTCGAGCTCGCGTGCTTTTCGGCGAAGCCACCAGATGAACCCGCCGATCATGATCAGCGGCACGAATGTCAGGAAGATCGTTGTGTCGACGAATGCTTGGCGATTCTCTTCGAGGGGCGAAGTGCAGGCCGGGCAGGCATGCGCCAGCCCCGCAACCGAGCCCACCACAACTGCACCCATCGACATGAGCCAGCGCATCACAGATACACCAGCCAGTAGAGCAGCGGCCAAAGGCCGACCACGAAGTACCAGAAGATCTGCGCCGGCCAGAACGTGAACCGGCTCAGGTCACCACGCAGCAACTTGCGGTAGGTGTAGAGCAGGATCCCGAAGCCGACGACTGCGTGGACCGCATGCGTTCCGACGATCAGATAGAAAAACCCACCGAGCTGGCCCGACGTCAACGTCAGCCCCTCTCGAATGAGTGCGACCCATTCCGCCCCCTGAAAGATCACGAAGAACGCCCCGAGGAGAATCGATGCCAGTAACAGACCTTTTGCGCGAGCCTCCCCCTTGAGAAATGCCCGGTTGGCGAAGAAGAGGCAGACGCCGCTAGCAAGGAGCGCGGCGGTGTTGAAGGCCGTCTCCTCGACGGGAAGGCGCGGCTGACCCGGAGGCGGCCAGCCCCCGATCGCGTTGCTCTTACCAATGACGAAGGCGCTGATGAGACCGGAGAAGAACATGACCTCCGTGGCGACGAAGATCAGCATGCCCATCACGCCGTTGGGGAGGAGCGGCGCACGCTTGATCGGGACCTGATAAAGGCGACCTAGTGCGTCATCCGGCATGTGATGGGGCTCCTTTCCTCAGTGCTCAGCGCCGTCGTGATGCTCTCCGCCGTGGCTGTCCGACTTTTGAGCCTCGAGAGCTCGGTCGATCTCCGCCTCGACCGCGACGTTTTCCCAGTTCTGGCCCTTGTGCTTCATGACGTCTGGGGCCACTCCAGCAAAAAACAAGAGCATGAGCATCAACATGGTACCGAGTAGGTAGCTGATGTACCGCTTCTCGATGTTGAGGTGCATGAAGTTCGCTGCGACCAGGTAGGCCTTGTACACCGCGATTCCGAAGGCCGCCATGATGGTGATCATCCAGCCCTTGAGGAAGTGGGCCCCCGCCCCAGCCGCCGCGTCCTCGATGTGCGGCGCCACGACGGGCCCTAGGATGCTGATGAGCAGCAGGACGAGCAGGATCCCCCAGATCTTCACGTAAAAGGCCTGGCCATGTCCCGTATTTTCTTCGTGTTCAGCCATGATTCGTAGTCCCTAGAGTCCTCATTTGGCGATGTAGAGAAGGGGAAAAAGAAAGATCCAGACGATATCAACGAAGTGCCAGTAGATCCCGATCAGCTCGACGCGATGGAGCTCGAGCTGCTTTCGCGCGTCGTTCGCGATGATCAACATGATCACGCAACCCCCAATGACGTGCAACGCGTGAAGCCCGGCCGCCGTGTAGTAGAACTGCCAGAAGCCGTTGGCTGTGATCGTGTAGCCGTGCTGAATCTCGATGGTCCATTCGACCGCCTTGATACAGATGAAGACCAATCCCCCGAAGCACGTAGCCAGCAACCACTTGGCCGCTTTCTTCCCGTCGCCGCGCTCCGCCGCATGGTGTGCCAGCACGGCGAATAGGGAGGAGGTCAGCAGCACGAACGTATTGGTGCCGCCAAACCAGGGATTCGTGTGGGAGGCGTACTCGGCCCACTCAGGGTGGCCCAAACGGTGCATGATGTAAGAAGCAAGCAAGCCACCGAAGATCACGATTTCCGAGACGACAACCCACCAGACAGCGAGCTTGCCGGTCGGGATGCCCGTGGCGCTTCTCGTGGTTGCGATTGGTCTCGTGCTCATCAATGCCTCGTCATTCGGCCGGAGCCGTGTCCGGTGGAACATTCTGCGGCCAGTAGTCGTCTTCACGGCCGGGCACGCTGTACTCGTATGGACCTCGGTAGCAGTTCGGGAGCCCCTCGGGCCAGTTGCCGTGCGGCGGCGGCGACTCGGCTGTCCACTCGAGGGTGTTGGCTCTCCAAGGATTCTTGCCAGCAGGCTTCCCCTTGAGGAGGCTCATGACGAAGTTGACGAGGAACACCACCTGGAAAGCCAGCATGACGAGGAGCGCCCCCGTAGCAAAGACGCGGAGGTCCTGCATCCCCGCCAGGTCCGGGAAGTTCTGGTAGTTGTAGATGCGTCGATGCTGTCCCGCCGCGCCGAGTATGAACAGAGGAATGAAGATGCTGTTGAAGGTGACGATGGTGCCCCAGAAGTGAATCTTCCCGAGGGTCTCGTTCATCATCTTCCCGAACATCTTGGGAAACCAATACGTGATCCCCGTGTAGAAACCTATGATCGCGATGGGGAAGAACGTGTAGTGGAAGTGCGCGAGCACGAAATAAGTGTCGTGGAAGTAGATATCCGAGCCGCTCGCCCCTAGGAAGATGCCGGTCACACCACCGATCAGGAACTCGGCGATGAACGCCAACGCCCACAGCATCGGGGTCGTGAGCTCAATCGAGCCTCCGTAGAGCGTCGCGATGTAGAGGAACATCATCTCCGCGATGGGGATCGAAATGATGAGCGTCGTCACGGTGAACACATTCGCCATCCGCGGGTCGATACCGGCCACGAACTGGTGGTGCGCCCAAACGAAGAAGCTGATGATACCGGTCGCAAACACCGTGAAGAGGATCAGCTTGTAGTTGAAAAGCTTCTTGCGAGAGAAGGTGCATATGACGTCGGCGACCATGCCCATGGCGGGCAGGAGCACCACGTAGACCTCCGGATGGCCGAAGAACCAGAACAAGTGCTGCCACAGAATCGGGTCACCGCCTCGGGTCGGGTCGAAGAACGCGGTGCCCACCACCTGGTCCATGAAAAGCATGATCGCGCCCGCGATCAGCGGCCCCACCGATGCCATGAAGAGGATGCTCGCGATGACGATCAGCCAGAGGACCATCGGGATGTCGTACATCTTCATGCCGGGAGCGCGTGAGTTCATCAGCGTCGTGATGAAGTTGATGCCGCCCAACAAGAAGGCGACGAACTCGAGGGCAACCGCGACGAGCCAGAACGTCGAGCCCAGCGGCGTGAGGCTGTACGCAGCGTTCGAGGAAAGAGGAGGATACGCCGTCCAAGCACCGCCGAAACCGCCGCCGGGGACGAAGAGCGAGGCGATGAGCACGATCGCGCTGATCAGGAAGATCTGATACGAAAGTCGGTTGATGCGGGGGAAGACCATGTCGTCTGCCCCGATCATCAGCGGGATTAGGAAGTTGCCGAACGCGGCGATCAGCAGCGGCATCGCGACCCAGAAGATCATGATCGTGCCGTGGTTGGTGACCAACGCGTTGTACTCGCCCTGTGAGACCACCCCGTAGCCGGGGACATTTTGCCCAGGGAACGCGAGCTGCATCCGGAACGCGTACGACATGTACCCGCCGATCAAGGCCATCACGATGCCGGTGAACATGTACTGCATCGCGATCATCTTGTGATCGGTCGGAAAGACGTACTTGCTCCAGAAGCTCTGCTCGTGGGGATGCGCGTCGTGCTCGTGCGCATCGTGAGGGCCTACTGTTACTGAGCCTGCTTCAGCCATGTCTACACCATTCAGCGGGTCGTCGCCGACGCGAGCTGACCCCCGTTGTATTGCGACATCCACGCCGCGTGTTCCTCAGGCGTCTCGATGATGATGCGCGCGCCCATGATCCCGTGTCCTATGCCGCACATCTCGGCGCACTGAATATCATACGTCCCGGTGATGGTCGGCTTGAACCAACCCTTCATGACGCGTCCAGGAATCGCATCCTGTTTCAGGCGAAAGATGGGAACCGAAAAGTCGTGAAGCACGTCTTTCGAAAGGAGCTCGTAGTGGTAGAGGGTCCCTTCCTGGACGTGCAGCTTGTTGAAGGTGTTGATGTCGTCCTCGGTGTCGAGCACGCCATCCGGGCCAGGGTGAATGAAGTTCCAGGCCCACTGCTGAGACACTATGCGAATCGTGGCGTCAGCCTCGGGGAGGTTCTGCTTGATGTTGTACCAAACCATGATCGCCATGAAGACGATGACGAGATCGCAGACGATGATCGCGGCATGCGGCCACGTGATCCACCGCTTGAGGTCTTTTTCCTCGCCGGTGACGTACTTGGCTCGCTGCCCGTCCTTCCTGCGGAAGCGGAAGATCAGAAAGAAGAACATCATGTAGGCGAGAAGACCCCAGAAGCCCACGAAGACCGCGATCAGCGCGATCAGCGAATCGATGTCGCTCGCGTAGGACGACCCCGCCGGGACGAGGGAACCGATGAAATAGTCGCCGAGCGGTTCGAAGATGCCTTTGATGAAGTCGTAAAGTCCTTGGAGCATACAGGTTCTCCCAACTCAGCTCAGAATGAAGGCGAAGACGACGACGACGAAAATCGTCGCGCCAGCCATGGTCCATGTAAACCAAAAGGAAGCTTCTTCATCGGGTGGACGTGTTTTGCCTGCCATCTAGTTCAACCTTCATTCCTGGTTAGATAAGGTGCCAATGTACGCAATGACGTCCTTCATCGCCTGTTCGGTAGGCAATACCATCGAAAACGGACGCATCTTGGCGCCCGTGATGTCGTCTGGGTGCGTTCCTCGCCGACCCGCCTTGAAGTTCTGAAGCTGCGTCAGCAAGTACCAGTCGCTGGCGTGATTGAGCGGGGGACCATACTCGTCGATGTTCCCGCCCGCGTCCGCGCCGTGACATTGGACGCAGGTCGCGAAGTGGATTTTTCCCGTCTCGGGATTGCCGCCTTCGAGCATCGGCTCGGGCTTCTGAACAGGCATGCTCGCGACATAGGCAGCGACGAGGTCGACCTTCTCGTCGGTATCCATCGCTCGCGCCATCGGCCACATCCGCTTGCCGGCGAGATCTTCGGGGTGCCAGCCACGTTGGCTGCGCTTGAACTTCCGAAGCTGGGCCTTCACGTACCAACGTTCCAAGCCAGCAATCGAGGGGGCGCCGACTTCGGGGTTCCCTCCGCCGTCGATGCCGTGACATTGCGCACACCCATCGTAGAGCTCTGCGCGATACTCGGCGCTCTCCTTGTCCTGTCGCGCATCGCACGCACCGAGGGACAGCAAAAGCAGGCTCAACACGAGCACTAAGCGTGGGTTGGCCATCATCCGCCCCCTAGTGATTTCACGTAAGCGACGAGCGCCTCCACTTCCTGCTCGGGGAAGTTGTACGGGGGCATCGTCTTGGCGTAGCCCTGGACGACCTGATCCCAGGAGTTGACGATCGAATTGGTGACGTACTCCTCGTCGGCAACGACCGTCTCTCCGCTCACCAATAGCCTCTCCGTGCCGAAGAGGCCCTTCCAGTTCGGACAGGGTTGCTGCTTCACGCCGTCCACCGAGTGGCATACCATGCATCCCTTGGTGGTGCTGAGTTTCTGACCCCAGCATGCCATCGAGTCGGCCGCGCCCTCACACTCGGGCGGCATGGTGACTTCGCCCGGAGCGATGGCGATGGCCCCTTTGAACGACCAGCCGCTCATCGCGGAAAGGTCTTCCGAGGGTTCGGCAGCGATGGCGGAAAAGTCGGAGCGCTGCTTCGTCGACAGCTCACTCATCGCCTGATCGATCGGCATCGTTCCCGCTTCGAGGCTGGCCTCCTGGTTCCGCTTCACGATGGCGTACTCGTCTTCTGGCCAGCTCTGATCAGCGGCCTCGGGTTGACCACAGCCAGCCCCACACACGACGAGCATCACGATCGCGCTCAGAATCTTCTGCTTCGTACTCATCCTTGCATGCTCAGTGTGTTTGATGGTGGTGAAGGCTCTTTTGAAGCCGTGGGTCGCCAACGGGCACCAGAGGAACCCGGCCGAGCTGCCAGAAAACGTAGGCGAAGAACACGCCGCCCGTGAAAAGCAACGCCCCGATGTCGGCGAACTGGATCCGGAAGCTCCCGGCCTGCGGCAGGATGTACCAGTAGATGTCCACCGCGTGCATGAAGATGACCCAGAAGCACATCGCTTGAAGCCAGCGGAGGTTGCGCTTCTGGACACGCGAAATCAACAGCAGGAACGGCGCCACGAAGTGCCCGAAGATCAGCAGGTAGGAGACGAACATCCAACCGCCTTCCCAGCGTTTGTGGAACCACGTGGCCTCCTCGGGGATGCCCGCATACCAAATCAGCATCCACTGGGAGAACGAGACGTAGGTCCAAAAGCAGATGAACCCGAACAATAGCTTCGCGAGGTCGTGGAAATGCTCCGTATTGATGGTCTCACCCACCAGGCCGCGCTTGTAGAGACTGAGGCCGATGAGGATGGTGAGCGCGAGGACCGCCACGGCCGACCCGGCCCAGATCACGACGCCGAAGATCGTCGAGAACCACGAGGCTTCGAGCGACATCAACCAGTCGAAGGCGGCAAACGTGAGGGTGCCTGCGAAGAGGATGAGCGCCGGCGCCGAGAAGCTCTGCATGCGAAGGGTGTGCTTCGGGTCTTGATCCTCGTCCTGGCGGCGCGACCAGCCGAAATACGCGAGGGCGATCAACGACCAGATCAAGAGGTAGACGATCGCGCGCATCGTCCACCCACGCGTATTGAGATAGCCCGTCTTGGCTTCGATGACCTCGTGGTGGAGAGCGATCTCCTGAGGTGTATGCGAATGTGCTTCTTCTTGGCCGGCTTCGAGATCTTCGCCGTGTTCTTGTGCCTGGACGACACTTGCCCCGAACCGGAGAGCGCTGTGTTCGTCGGCGTGCTCATCTTGACCGTCGTGATGAGCCCCTTGCCCGCCCACGTCCTGCCATCCCTGGTAGATCGGGACCTTCCCGGCCGCCACGCCGAAGATGAAAGGCGCCGCCAGCAACGCCACGACGGGCGCGCCTGACATCATCACCTCGACAATACGTCTCGTCGACACCCCCCAGTGAGAAGCCGTAAGAAACTGGATCAATACGAGGAAGATCCCGCCGAGCATGACAGTCGCGACGGTGAAGAGCGCGAACAGATAGGCGTAGCTCAGTCGCTCGGGGCCTGCCGTGAAGACGGCCAACAGGCCTCCAACCGCAGCGAGAGCCAGAGGCGCAACCCACGCGCGCGCCCAGAAGCCGTCGTTCCCAACGCGGTAGTCGGTGTTGCTGTTCGCTTCGGTCACTGGGCCTGCTCCGTTCCAGTCGTGGTCGCGGCCTGCGGCGCTTGACTCAGTTGTAGCGCGCGAACGTAGAGGACGACGGCCCAACGGTCCTCCGTCGGAAGGTTGTGGGCGTAGCTCGGCATGTTGCGAACACCATTCGTGATCGTGGCGAAGATCTGGCCGTCAGGAGCGTGTCGCAGACGGTCATCATGAAAGGTTGGCGGCACCAGGCCCGCTGCCCCTAGTTGGTCCGCACGACGCGACACCATGCCCTTGCCATTGCCGGAATAGGAATGGCAAGGGGAGCAATAAATGTCGTAGCGATCCTTCCCGCGATCGAGGAACGCCCTGGTACCGCCGTTCGTCATGATGAGGTTCGGTGGTACTTCCAGCATGTAGGTGTCGTCTGCGGCGCGGCCCGTGGCCCACGTCAACCTCGGCTCCATCTCCCTCGACACCGTGCCTTCGATCTCGGGGCGCATCGACCGATGGTCCGCGAAGAAGGGCTTTTTCTCTTGTGTATCGTAGCGAGGCTGGTTGTACATGTTCCGGATGCCGACGATGGGGGGCTCTTCGCTCTCCGCGCCGATGCAGCCCATCGCGAGAGCCCCCAACGCCACCATGATCAAAAGGACGCTCTTCATGGGACCTCCTGCTCGAGCAACTCGAGGTGCGTCGGGTCCGTCGACTCCAAAAGCGCCTTGGTTCGGTCCAGATCGAACTTCTGGTCTTCTGCCTCGATCGAGATGAAGAACTTGTCGTCCGTAGCCGCTTCGAACCGCTCCGATTGGAAAATCGGATGATTGTGTCGTGGGAGCTTGATGATGCCGAACAGCCCGAAGAGCGTCGCCAAGCCGCAAAAGAGAATACCGAGCTCGAACATGATCGGTACCATCGACGGGAACGCGCCTGGCGGCTTGCCGCCAACGACGATCGGATAGCCCCGGCCAATATCGAGGAAATCGAAATCCCACGCGTTCATGTACATCATCATCGAGACCGCCGTCGCCACGCCCAGCATTCCAAAGAAGAATGAAATGAAGCCGATCTTGGTGGACTTCAGACCCATTGCTTCGTCCATGCCGTGAAGGGCATAGGGAGTGTGACAATCCCACTTCTGATAGCCCGCGTCTCGAACCTTCATGGCGGCCTTGGCGATCGCGTTCGGCGTGTCGTACTCGGCCAAATACAGCGCAGGTTTTTTTTGTTCTACCATGATGCGCCTCACTCCGCCGGCACCGGCGCGGCCGCTGCGCCCGGTTCTTGTAGTGGTTCTTCAGCGTGTAAGTCGGGATGTGCTCCGGGCAGGTTGCCCTTGACCTCGGCGATGGAGATTATCGGCAGCCATCGGACGAAGAGCAGGAACAGGGTGAAGAACAGCCCGAAAGTGCCGAGATAGGTCAAAAAGTCGATCGCCGTCGGGTGGAACATGCCCCACGAGGACGGAAGGTAGTCCTGATAGGTCGACCCCACGATGATGACGAACCGTTCGAACCACATGCCGATGTTGATGAGAATGCTTGCGATGAATATGATCGGAACGCTCGTCCGAGCTCGCTTGAACCAGAAAATCTGGGGGACGATGACATTACAGAACACCATCGCGTAGTACGCCCACCAGAGCGGCCCCCAGTTCCCGTCGCTATCGAGAATCCCCCAACCGAGTCGGTTATGGAAGAAGACCCACTGCTCGTACGGGTTCGAGGAATACCAGGCGATGAAGAGCTCCATCGCGTAGGCGTATCCGACGAGAAGCGACATCCCGAGCATGAACTTGTTCATGAAGTCCAAGTGCTTGATCGTGACGATGTTCTGCATCTTGAAGACGCTCCGACAGATGAGCATCAGCGTCGTCACGAGCGCGAATCCGCTGAAGACAGCACCAGCAACGAAGTACGGCGGGAAGATCGTCGTGTGCCACCCCGGAACGATCGAAGTCGCGAAGTCAAACGAAACGACCGAGTGCACTGAGAGCACCAGCGGCGTCGAGATGCCAGCGAAAATCAAGTAGGCGCGCTCGTAGTGCTGCCAATGGCGATGCGCACCGCGCCACCCCAACGCAAAGAAGCCGTAGGCCCGTTTGCGGAAGAGATTCTTCGAGCGGTCCCGGAGCGTGGCGAGGTCCGGAATCAAGCCGAGGTACCAGAAGATGACGCTGATCAGCAGGTATGTATTGACCGCAAAAACGTCCCACATGAGCGGGCTCTTGAAGTTCGGCCACATGTCCATCTGATTGGGGATGGGGAACAGGTAGTAATCGAACCACGGGCGACCGGTGTGAATCGCCGGGAACAGGGCAGCGCAAAGCACGGCGAACACCGTCATGGCCTCCGCGAACCGGTTGATGCTCGTTCGCCACTTTTGGCGGAACAAGAACAGGATTGCAGAGATGAGCGTCCCGGCGTGACCGATACCGATCCACCAAACGAAGTTGGTGATGTCCCAGGCCCAATAGACCGGGGCGTTGTTCCCCCAGACGCCGATGCCCTGCACGAAGAGATAGGTCAGAGCCCCGCCCAGGGCTCCGAGGGCAGTGAGCGCCATGAGGAACAGGAGCCACCAGCCACGGGGTGCTTTGGTCTCGCTGACCTGCGCGATCGTCTCGGTCACTTCGTGGGTAGTCGTCCCCACCGGGAGCAAGTAGGTCTCGCCGAGTTCCTTGATGGGCGCGTCGTAGCTCATCGTGTTCAGCTACCCTTTTCAGTGAGCTCGGGGTTTGGATTGCGAATCCGCGCAAGGAAAGTCGTTCGGGGTCGCGTGCCGATCTCCGAAAGCAACTGATACCGGCGGTCGGCTCCGGAGAGCTTGGCAACACGGCTGCTGGGGTCGTTCAAGTCACCGAACGTGATCGCTGAGCTCGGACAGGCCTGCTGACACGCGGTCTTGATCTCTCCATCTTTGACTCTTCGGTCTTCGCGATTCGCTCCGATCTTCACTTCCTGGATGCGCTGCACACAATATGTGCACTTCTCCATGACGCCGCGCATGCGCACGGTGACGTTGGGGTTGAACTGCAACTTGCGTGACTCCGGGAAGTCGCCGTACCAGGCATGCTTGTCGTCGAGATGGGCGTGGTATTCGAGATAGTTGAACCGCCGGACCTTGTACGGGCAGTTGTTGGAACAGTACCGCGTACCGACGCAGCGGTTGTAGGACATGTCGTTCAAGCCCTCGGGGGTATGAACCGTGGCGTTGACCGGGCACACGTTTTCACACGGCGCCTCTTCGCACTGCTGACAGGTAACCGGTTGAACCGCGACCTGCGGGTCGCTCTCGTCGTCGCCGACGAAGTACCGATCGATGCGCAACCAATGCATTTCCCGGCCTCGCTCGACCTCGCTCTTCCCGACGACCGGGATGGTGTTCTCCGCCTGGCAAGCGATTACGCAGGCGTTGCAACCGGTGCACCCCGCCAAGTCAATCGACATTCCCCATTGGTAGCCCTCGCTGTAGTCCTGCTGCTTCCACAATGGTGGCGTGCTCACGGGGTCGACCGCCCTGAACGAAGCAAAGTTCGGCTCTTGCTTGTACTCTTCGAGGGTCGCGTCGATCGCGATCGGGCGCCCTTCCATCCGGTCGTGGGTCTGGGTCTGCACGAGCCTGTACGTCTCCGACAGCGGCTCGAGCTTTACCCCACTGGTGAAGCTCATGCCGCTCAGCGTGCGCAAGGGGTTCACATCGAAACCCTTGCCATTCCCGTAGCGACCGGCGGCTGTCCGCCCCCAGCCTAGCGTTAGGGTGATGCAGTTGTCCGCGTGCCCAGGGAGCGGCCAGACGGGCACGTCGGCCTTCGCGTCGCCCTTGGACAAACGCACCATCTGCCCGTCCTTGAGTCCAAGCGCATCGCGGGTCGCGGGCGACATGACGGCAGCGTTGTCCCAGACGAGCTTGGTCATCGGCCTCGGGAGCTCGAGAGCCCACAGATTGTTGGCGTGCCGTCCGTCCCAAAGCGCGGGATCCGGCTCGAAGCTCACCTCGAGACTGTCCTGGCTGACCGACCGCTTCGGTTGGGACGTGCGCAGCGCGTGGACGACGGCAGGGACGTCGACCGGTTCCGTGCTTGGCTTCGGCTTCCACAGAAGGCCGCTACGGAGGGCTTGCCTCCAGAGCACATCGAAATTCAGCTCCTTGGGTGAGTATCCGAAGGTGAGAAGAGCGGCGCTATCTTTCTTCAACTTGCCGTCGTGGGTCGCTCGGACGATGTCGTGGCCCCGCGTGGTTTTCTCCCCGGCGAGCACGGCGAGAAACTCGATCTCGCTTCGCCCGGAATAGAGTGGCGCGATCAAAGGTTGCTGTACCGCCACCGAGCCATCGATCGATTGCTGATCTCCCCACGCCTCGAGCTCGTGAGCAAGGGGCGCGTGCCAGGAACAGAGTTCCGAGGTCTCGTTGCGGTGGTCGGCCAGATGAACTGAGGTGAGCCCCTCTCGACCGAGAAGCTCCGCGAAGTTCACGTCGGCAGGGGCGTCGTAAACGGGGTTCCCGCCCAGAATGACCAGCGAGGAGATCTCGTCGGCATCCTTCACGAGTTCCGCGATGCTTGCGCGACTCGTGGGATCATCAGGATCGATGGAGGGGCCAAAGCGAGTGGTGCGCCCCAAGTTGCCAAGCGCCTCATTGATCGCGATCACGAGCGCATGGACCCGTGGGGGCTGACCCGCCCCTGCGATCACGGCCGATCGCCCTTGGTTCGCCAGGAGGTCGTTCGACACCGCGTCCAGCCACTTCGGGTCCGGCCTTGCCGAGTCGGCAGACCCCGGGACCTCACGGAGCGAATCCGCAATCGGCTTAAGCTGATCGACGCCGCGAGCAGCGAGCGTGATGGTCAAGGCGCGGGCGAACCAGTCGATGTCGGTCTGGGGCATGCGCAGCCTGTGGTCGGCCATGCTTCCCGTAACCGTGTAGTTCGACTCGACCACATACAAACGGTTCATCTGGGCGTCTGGAGAGGGGACGGCGCGCGTGTACGCGAACCGTCGCGCCGCTGCCACTGCGCCCGGTTCGAAGCCCAAGAAGTCCGACCCGAGCGACAACGTGACCATCGATTTCGCATGATCGTAGAGGGGCACCGTCGGGATGTTCTTGAAAGCGATCCGTGCGCCCTCGCGCGCGTTGTCATCGTTGATCGGGCTGTAGGTGTGGAAACGCGCCTTCGGAAACTTGGCGAGGACTCTTTCGCGCATGGCGCGGAACGAAGGGCTGTTGCTGATCGGCGCCACAATCCTCAGGCCCTCCCCCGCATCGCCTTCGTGCTTCTTGATCAGCGTCTTGAGGAAGGAATCAAATTGTTCTTCGGTGGCGTCAGCGAGGGCATTGCCTTTGCGCCGCGCGGGTGACTTCGAGCGGTCGGGATCGTACAAATCCCAAACATACTCTTGGGCACGGACATCAGTCGCGCCAAGGCTCGTCGGGAACTGCGCGTTGCCCTCGACTTTGGTGGGCCGGCCGTCGTGACTCGTGACGACTACGCCCAGGGCGTCCCGACCGCGCGCGGTGACGGTCGCAAAATGGGACGGAACGCCAGGGATCAAATCTTCCGGCGCCTTGCTGTACGGATAGATGATGTCTTCCGGGCGACGGAGACAGCCTTGAAGGCCCGCAGCCAACGCTGCGATCGAGGACCCCTTGAGGAGGGAGCGCCGGGTCACCAAAGACGACGGCTCGAGGAGGCCTCGGAGAAAGCCACCGGGCTGCTCCTGCTCCGTAAGCTTTTTCAACTGCTCCGGGTCAGCGTTCTTGTCTTCCAGGCTCCGCCACATGGACGGGCCCTTGCCTTCACTCAACTCATATTCTTTACGACGGGTCATCGGTGGCACCCCGAACATTGCATGGGTGGATTGAGCTCGGCAGCGACCTCGGCGCGCTGCGCGAGCCAGGCCTCATCGGCTTCCCACGCCATATTGGTTACTTCGCCCTTGGGTCGGATTTTGGACTCCGGGTTGCGGTGACACTCGAGGCACCACTGCATGGCCAACGGCTCCACGATCCCGACGACTTCCATCTGGTCGATCCGTCCGTGACAGGACACGCACCCGACACCTCCGGCGAGGTGAATGCTATGGTCGAAGAACACGTGATCGGGGACCTGGTTCACACGAACCCACCCGATGGATTCTCCCGTCTCCCAACTGTCCCGAACTACGGCGAGCTTTTCCGACTCAGTGCGAACGAGCGCGTGACACCCCATGCAAGTCTGGGTGGGCGGCACCATCGCCTCGTATGAGCGTTCGATTTGGGCGTGGCAGTAACGGCAGTCCAAACCAAGCTCACCAGCATGTAGACGGTGGCTGTAGTCGACTGGCTGTTTGGGCGTATAGCCGACCTGAAGGTTGGCGGGGGTGAAGTACACCCAGAACAATACGAACACGCCCGTGCCAAGGGAACCAGCCACGAGCGCCAATGCGAGGGGCAAGTAGTTCAACTCGCGCGGGAAAATCTGCATGCTGCGTTTTCTCTCAGAGTCCTCTAAACGACCGCGCCGCCACTTAGGCGAAGCTCAGGAGTTGGACAAGTCGCCGAACGCGGAGCCCTATATCCCCAAACTCCAGCCAACGGTCAAGTGTCTGAGCTGCAGCCGCGAACACCCGACTCGAGCCTGCGTCGGCGCGAGGGCGGGCCCGGGCCACCCGACCCACGATTTGTGGGGTGGCATACCGGGTTGTCGGCGCGAGAAGCTGCGCCGAAGGTAAAAACCCAAAAGTCAACGAACTTTCTTCCTCTGATATCGCTATTTTCCGTTGGCACCGTTACAATCCAGAGGTGGAGAGACCAACGTCACCGCCGCCCGCACCGCCACCAAACACTCCGCTCGGTGCCTACACGCTAGTGGACCGAATTGCGGTTGGCGGGATGGCAGAAGTGTTTCGCGCGCTGGAGCCCCGGTCCGTAGGTGAGCCTCGTGTCGTCGTTCTAAAGCGGATGCTGCCACACCTCGCGGACGAATCACACGCTCACGAGATGTTCGCCGAAGAGGCGCGACTCGCCAGTCACGTCACCCACCCGAACGTGGTTCACGTCCTGGGTCACGGCGAAATCGAGGGGCAGCCCTACCTCACGCTCGAGTACGTCCCGGGCTGCGATCTCTGGCGACTCAACCGAAGCCTCACACGTGATAGCAAGAGGCTCGAGCACGATCTCGTCGTGTACTTGATTCGTCAGGTTCTCAGCGGCCTCGACGCAGTGCACAGCGCGACCGATGACAGGGGAAAGGCGCTTGGGATCGTCCATCGCGACATCAGTCCTTCGAACGTCCTCATCTCGATTCACGGGGACGTCAAGATCGCCGACTTCGGTATCGCACGCTCGGATACCGATCTGTTCGCGGCAGACACTGCCACCCGTGCCAACGGTAAGCTTGGCTACCTGGCGCCAGAACAGGTCTCGGGCGGTGACGTCGATCAGCGGTCCGATCTCTTCTCGACGGCGGTGATTGCTGCAGAGCTCTTCATGCGCCGACCGCTCTTCACGGGTGGAAGCGAGCTTGCGGTGCTGCTCGCGATTCGCGACGCTGAGGTGCACCCGTTCGTGGAGTTCCTGCCCCAACTACCCGAGGGACTTGGTGCGTTGGTACTGAGCGCGCTCTCGGCAAAGATCGAAGAACGCCCGCCGACCGCACGCGCTTTCTGGGCAGCGTTCGAGCCCTGGCAAAGCCGCCCCGAAGAAGTCTTGCGCGCCGAACTTGCAGCGATCGTCGCCGGGATCGCCGCACACACACGCACGCGAAAAACCTCGGCGGACGCGGTGTCCCAGGCGACGATGCCTCCGACACCGATGTTGCTCGCGAATGGACACCCGAGCACGACAAACGTCACCCCGCTCGAATACAAGATCCGAAAGCCCAACGGCGCAACCGTCGGCCCGTTGCCGTACGCGAAGATCGTCGAAGCTGTCGCCACAGGCCAGGTCACCGGCGACGACAACATAAGTGTAGCCGGGGGAGACTTCCAAGCGCTGTCCTCCTACCAAGATCTATATCGGCACGTTCCCGCTTCGCGGATGACACCAACCACGACGCGGATCGCGTCCGCCGCAGCAGCCGATAGGAGCATGAACTTCGAAAACGGCGGCTTCGTCAGCGCTCTGGTGCGCACCTTGGTGACGCGGCGCACCGGCCTCTGGCTCTGCGAGCAAGGGGGTGTCCGTAAAGAGGTCTACACGAAGCTTGGCGTCCCGGCTTTCGTAACCAGCAACCTCGCAGGGGAGCTCCTCGGCGAGTACCTGGTGAAGAAGCGCGTGATCAACCGAAGCGAGCTCGACATGGCACTCGCGGTCATGCCTCGCTTCGAGGGCAAGCTCGGCGACACTTTGGTCGCGTTGGGACTCGTCGAGCCGCTCGAGCTCTTCCAACACATCGCCGAACAGGTCCGCGAGAAGCTGCTCGACCTGTTTACCTGGACTTCCGGCACGGCGAACTTTTATGAAGGGGTCGACCCGCCGAGTAGCGGCTTCCCGCTTCGACTGGACGCGTGGGAGATCCTCGATCGCGGACTCCAGCGAAGAATCGCCGCTGGATTCGAGGCGGACCTCATCCTGGAACGGGGACAGCACCGCGTTGTACAAGCCGATCGTATCGACACGGCCGTGGCGACCGCCAATCTTCCGGACGACATTCAAAGGACGTTGAAGCTGTGCAAGGAGCCCCACACGGTCGACGACCTGGTCGAGTTCGTGACCGGGCAGCCCGAGACCTCGGACCCGCAGCGGGGCTACCGCGTCGTGGCGATTCTTCTGGCTCTCGGCGCGATCCACTGGACGTAAGCCCCTCGCTCCTTGACCCTGGGGGGGGTGGCTGCTAGCTCTCCGCCGGCTTTTCGCGCTGAAATCCCTAGGAGCAGTCATGTCCAACGTACGTGTCCTCGTGTCCGACAAGCTCGCTGAAGCGGGCCTCGACGTTCTGCGTGAAGCGTCTGGCATCGAGCTCGAGTTTCGGCCCGGGATGAGTGAAGATGAGCTCTGTGAGGTCATCGGCGACTACGATGGGCTCATCATTCGATCGGGAACGCAGGTCACCCCGCGCGTCGTCGATGCCGCGGACAAGCTGCGTGTGATCGGACGAGCGGGCATTGGCGTCGATAACGTCGACATCCCCGCTGCGAGCCGGCGCGGCATCGTGGTCATGAACACGCCGACAGGGAACTCGGTGACCACCGCAGAGCACGCCCTCGCACTCTTGGCTGCGCTCGCTCGAAAGATTCCGCAGGCTGTTGGATCGATGCGTACCGGCAAGTGGGAGAAGAGCAAGTTCCAAGGTCGCGAGATAGCCTACAAGACGCTCGGAATCATCGGTCTTGGAAACATCGGACGCATCGTTGCCGACCGAGCGCAAGGCCTGAAGATGAAGGTCATCGGTGTCGATCCCGTGATGAGCAGCGAGCGAGCGGCCGAGCTCGGCATCGACCTCGTGGGGCTCGACGAGCTGCTTTCGCGCGCGGACTTCATCACGATTCACGCGCCGCTCACGCCCGAGACGAAGAACATGATCAGCGACGCCGCCTTCGACAAGATGAAGGACGGCGCTTTGCTGGTGAACGCGGCGCGTGGCGGAATCGTCGATGAGGAGGCGCTCGCAAGGGCAATCACGGATGGTAAGATTGCCGGCGCCGCCCTCGATGTGTTCGGTCAGGAGCCTGTCGACCCGAACAACCCGTTACTCCAACTCGACAACGTGCTGTGCACGCCGCACCTCGGCGCGTCGACTTCGGAGGCACAGGAGCGCGTCGCCGTCGAGATCGCAGAACAAGCAGTCGACTATCTGCAGAACGGCACGGTCAAAAACGCGGTCAACGTACCGGCGCTTCCAGCCGAGATCGCGGAGCACCTGAAACCCTACATTGATGTCGCGAGGGCACTGGGCAGCATCGTCGGCCAGCTCGAGCCGATCGACGTCCGTGAGATTCGGGTCACCTGTACTGGTGAAGCGGGAGAGCTCGGTGTCACGCCGATCGCGCGGGCCGCACTCGCCGGGTTTCTGGAGCAACACCTCGAAGAGCCCGTGAACCCGATCAGCGCGCCCTACGAAGCACAGGAGCGCGGGATCAAGCTCGCGGAAGTCAAAGAGCCGAGCGATCGATACGCGTCCACGATTCGCGTCACGGTCACTGGCGAAAAGGGCATTCACACTGCGACCGGAACACCGGGTCGCCGGGGTGAGCCTCGCCTCGTGGGCTTGGAAGGTTACGAGATCGACGCTGTCATGGAGGGCGACGTCATCGTCATGCGCAACCTCGATCGACCCGGCGTGATCGGAGCGGTCGGTACCCTACTCGGCAGCAGAGGCATCAACGTGTCCAGGATGCAGGTTGGGCTCGACGAAAAGAGGGGGCAGGCCCTCGCGCTCTGGAACGTCGACGCAACGGTCAACGGCGGGGTGCTCGATGATCTCCGTGCGATGGATCACGTGAGCAGTGTACACACGCTGAGGTTCTGACATGCCCCCCCAATCTGGACTCCCCATGACTCCTCCAGGCGGGATGCGCGACACGCTACCGCCCGCGTCGATGACGCGGACCCTCCTGTGGCAGCGTCTCATGGCGACGTTCGATCTCTACGGGTACCAGCGCGTCACGACTCCTCCGTTCGAATACGCCGAAGTGATCGAGCGCGGGCTGGAGACCGTCGACCGACGCGATCTCGTCCGCTTCGTCGAACCGGACTCAGGCGAAGTCGCCCTTCTGCGGCCCGACATCACCCCCCAGATCGCACGCATCATCGCAACGCGACTTCAAGACCGCCCCGCACCGTGGCGGCTCTCGTACGAGGGCACGGTCGTCCGACGACGCCGAGGTCGAGCACGCAGACAGCATCAAGTGCTGCAATGCGGAATCGAGTGCGTCGGCCTCAAGGGTCCCGAAGCGGACGCCGAAGTCATCGAAGTCGCCATACGCGCGTGCGAGCAGGTCGGGCTTCAAGACTTTCTCGTCGAGCTCGCTCAGGTGAAGATCGGAGCTGAAGTGCTCGATCACGTGCCTAAGGCCGCACGCGCCGCCGTGGTCGACACGCTCGCTGCGAAAGACGCCAAGAACCTCGAGCGCCTTCTCAAAGACGCGGGTGTCGTCGCGGCAGAACGGAAGCGCTTGGGTATGCTTTGTGATCTCTATGGTGACCGGACGGTAATCGCCGACGCGCGTCGCCGGCTTCGGAACGCTGAAGCCAAGCGGGCACTCGACGAGCTCGAGCGCGTCGTCGACCACCTCGAGGCAGCGGGACTCGGAGACCGGGTGGGCATCGACCTGAGCGACCTTCGCCGGCAGAGCTACTACACAGGCGTTAGCATGACCCTCCTCGCCGAAGGCCCGGGTGAGCCCCTCGGCCTCGGGGGCCGTTACGACCACCTACTCGGACGCTACGACGCACCGGCACCTGCAACCGGCTTCGCGTTCGAGGTCGACAACGTCCTTTGGGCGCTTTCCGACGCGGAAATCTCCCTGCAGGCAGAGCTCCCGCTTCGCGTGCTCGTTGCGGGCGGCACCTCAGCGCGCAAACGCAAGACCGCCGAACGCTGGAGGGCCGAGGGTATGCGCGTCGCGATTGTGCCTGCGAAGACCGTCGACGAAGCCAGGCGGTACGCGAAGTCGTGGGATTATGATCTATTGGTTTGGCAACAAGGGAAGGCCACGCGGCTGACGCGGCTGAGAGACGGTCGGTCTCGCGCGCTCGACGCTGAACTCGATTCGGCTGTAGTCTCTTGGGCCAACGTTAGGAACGAGTCATGAGCGCATTGGTGGTAGTCGGCGCCCAGTGGGGGGACGAGGGCAAGGGCAAAGTCGTCGATTTGTACGCCCCCTACGCAGACCTCGTCGTCCGGTACGCAGGCGGGGCAAACGCTGGACATACGCTCGTCGTCCGCGGCGACAAGTTGATCCTTCATTTGATTCCCTCGGGAATACTCCATGAACAGACCAAGTGTGTTATCGGCCAGGGCACCGTCATCGACCCGGCGGTGTTGCTGAAGGAGATCCGCGCCCTCGGGGAGCGTGGCGTATCGACGTTGGCCCGCCTACTGATCGGCCAGCGCGCCCATGTGGTTCTTCCCCAACACAAACTGATCGACGAGCTTCGAGAAGCGAAATCGAATGGCGCCATCGGGACGACCAAGCGCGGCATCGGGCCCTGCTACGAAGACAAGGTCGCCCGTCGCGGGATTCGCATGGGCGAGCTCCTCGACGAGCCGCGTCTCAGCGCCAAGGTCGAAGCCAACCTCGAAGCCTGGCGGCCCGTCATCGAAGATCTTGGCGGTACATTGCCCGACGCGTCGTCGATCACAGCTCAGTATGCCGAGCTCGGCGATATGCTGCGCGGCTACATCGGGGACGCATCAGCTGTCGTCCGTGAGGCGGTGCAGTCCGATCAGAAGATCCTCCTCGAGGGCGCACAGGGCACCATGCTCGACATCGACAACGGCACATACCCCTTCGTCACCAGCTCGAATGCGGTCGCCGGTGGCGCGTGCGCTGGAACCGGCATCGGACCGACCCACATCAAGCGCGCGATCGGCATCGCGAAGGCCTACACGACCCGTGTCGGTGGAGGCCCCTTCCCCACCGAGCTCGAGGACGACACGGGGCAGAGGCTGCGAGACGCGGGCGCGGAATACGGCTCCACCACCGGACGACCCCGACGGTGTGGTTGGCTCGACCTCGTGGCCCTGCGATACGCCGTGGCGGTCAACGGTCTCGATGAGATCGCGATCACGAAGCTCGATGTGTTGAGCGGCCTGCCCGAGCTCAAGGTCTGCATCGCCTACGAGTTCGACGGACAGCGCCTCTCGCATCCCCCATGCGAGCGCATGGATGCCGTGATCCCGATCTACGACACCCTCGAAGGCTGGGACGACGAGCTCTCATCTTGTCGAACGCGAAGCGACCTACCCGTCACCGCTCAGCGCTACCTCGAACGCATCGAAAAAGAAGTGGGCTGCCGGATCGGGGTCGTCAGCGTCGGACCGGACCGCGAGGATACGGCAGATCTACGCGACCCCTTCTACGGTTAGCCGGGGGCTACCCCCGGTCTAGTCCCCCACCCAGGCGATGAAGTCGATTTCGACGCTCGCCCCTCGCGGCAACGCGGCGGCTTGGATGCATGCGCGCGCAGGGGGGCCGTGTCCGTCGAAATATTCCGCATAAACCTGATTCATTTTCGAGAATTCGCTCATATCTGTGAGGTACACGGTCGCTTTCACGACGTCCGCTCGAGTGACCCCAGCCTGTCGAAGAACGGCGTCCAAGTTCTTCAAGACCTGTCGGGTTTCGTATTCGATATCTCCGCCCCCGACGAGCGATCCGCTCTCGGGATCGAGCGCGATTTGCCCGGAGCAGAAAATCCAGCCCCCTGCAGTTACGGCCTGGGAATACGGACCTATCGCGGACGGAGCGTCATCGGTTGCGATTCGTTTGTTCGGCATGATTCCATGCTACTGCATACTGGAATGAAGGTCGCCACTTGGAACGTGAACTCGATCCGGGCGCGCCGGCAGCACGTAGTCGACTGGCTGGACGCAATCCAGCCCGATGTGCTCTGCCTCCAAGAACTCAAAGTCAGCGACTCCGACTTCCCCTTTGAAGAGGTCCGAGAGTGCGGCTATGAGGCCGAGGTCTTCGGCCAAAAGACCTACAACGGGGTGGCCATCTTGAGCCGCTACCCCCTCTCGAACGTGACGCTTGGCCTCGATGACGGTGACGACGACACTCAAGCCCGATTGATCAGTGCCAACGTCGAAGGTGTCACGGTGCTGAGCGCATACTTCCCAAACGGCGGAGAGGTCGGTTCCGACAAATTCGAGTACAAGCTCCGATGGATGGAGCGCTTGCGACAGGTACTGCAGGCTCGGTTCGATCCGAAGGTCGATCAAGTGGCGTTGTGTGGAGACTTCAATGTCGCCCCACATGACGACGATATCGGGCGGCTCGGCGAATGGCGCGCCTCCGTCCTAGCTTGCGACCCGGTGCGCGAGGCGCTCCAAGCCATTGCCTCCTTGGGGCTGGCCGACGTCTTTCGACCCTTCCATCCCGATGGCAGGGTGTTCTCATGGTGGGACTACCGAGGCCGGGGCTTCGAACGAGGCAACGGGCTTCGAATCGACCACGTTTACGCCACCCCACCGCTCGCCAAACGAACGGTCGGCGCGGTGGTCGACCGCGAGGAGCGGCGCAAGAAGTCCCCGTCGGATCACGCACCCGTCATGGTGGAGTTCGAATGACGTCGCTCTTGATTCTGATCGCGTGCATCGTCGTGCCGTCGGGCGACCTGCAGCGCCTTGAGGCTCGTGTTCATCCGAGAGCTGCCCGAGGAACCCGCCGCGAAGGACCGCGCGCTTGGCCGGTTTCGGCGGGCGACCTTCGCTGCGGGGCACGCTCGCCGTCATCGGAGCCGCCGTCGCTGGCGCGCTCGGGACAGACCCAGATTTATTCCCGCAATGGCCCACGGCAGCAGCTTGGTTCTTTTCGAGCCTCTGCGTGACGACGGCCTGGGTCACCCTGGCCCTCAGCCAACGAACGCCCGACGAGGTCCACGCGATGTCACACTGGGAAGCGTTCGGACGGGCCGTTCAGACCTCGGCGCTCGGGGTGACGGGCACCGCCGTGTCGATCGCGCTGGCGGCCGGTATCCAGCCAGCCCTGCCTCTGCAGCGGTCAATGCCATGACCTGCGCCCTGCTCTCTGTGATCGGAGTGTCGTGTTCAGCCCTTGGCTCATGATGATCCTCGGCATCTGGCGCGTCTTTCGGACGCGCATCGAGGTCGACGGCGTGTCCTGGCGGCTGGCCCATCTACCAGCACCGACCCCGTTTCTCACGCATGCCGCGGCGCTCCCGTGGCTTCGGACCGTCTTGCTGAGCGATGGGTTGTTGAAGCGAGTCCCGGAGCGACACTGGAAAACGCTCGTCCTGTTCGAGGTCAGCGAAGCCACGACCTCGCGACTCGACCGTACACGACGCTGGATCGTGGCCATTCCCCCTTTCCGTGCTGGTCTTCGTCGCGGCGGGGGTCGCCGGCGCCGATGATCCCAAGAAGCTAGTGGCCGGGCGTGAGCCTGGCGGTCGCCTTCACCCTCGGCGCCACTTGGGTCGCCAACCGACAGCCAGCCTCGAGCTTGTCGGTGGATCGCGTCGCCCCGTCCCTGCAGGATTTGGCGCAAACGCTTCGACACCTGCCTCCGTCCCATGGGCAGGCCGTGCCTCGAACCTCACACAAGCCCCTCGGCTCGGCGCTCTACGACAGATTGTTCGCGCTCGGACACGACCCCGGGCCGAGGCCCCGCAAATGAAGCGCCTCGTCTAGTGCCCCTGGCCCTAGCCCTGCGCGATCTGCCTTTCGGCGGTGGCCTGTGGCGGCGCCCAAAAGCTGACCGGCCCCACCTCCGAAGTCGAGCCGGCACCCGAAGGAAGGCTCCCCGAGGGCGTCCGTCCGACGGGCTACCAACTGAGTCTCACGATCGTTCCGAGCAGCGATGGATTTTCCGGCGAGGCAGTCATCGGGCTCGAGCTCGACCAACCCGCCACAGGCATCTGGATGCACGGCCAGGACTTGAACGTCACCGCAATCCACGCGCACCACGGCGACACGTACATCGGCGCCACCTGGGAGCAGCGGACCAGCGATGGCGTCGCGCGCGTGGAGTTTGGAGAGGAGCTGCCAACGGGTCGCTCGACCCTTCACATCGAATACGCGCCGGGTTTCGACCACCCGTTGCGTGGCCTCTACAAGGTCGAGTCGGCGGGTCAAGCGTACGCGTTCACACAGTTCGAATCGATCAGTGCGCGGCTCGCGTTCCCAGGCTTCGACGAGCCTCGCTTCAAGACGCCCTTCGACGTCACCCTGACCGTGCCGGCCGATCAGCTCGCCGCGGCAAACACGCCGATCGAGCGCGCCATCGAGCTCCCCGACGGCCTGCAGCGAGTCCATTTCAAACCGACCCCTCCGCTCCCGACGTACTTGATCGCTTGGGCCGTGGGGCCTTTGGATGTCGTTTCTGGACCGCCAGTTCCCCGAAGTGAAATGCGTCCCGACGTGATTCCTCTCCGCGGGATCGCCGCCCACGGGCAAGGCGACCGTCTGGGCTACGCGCTCGATCGAACCGGCGAGTTCGTCGAGATCCTCGAGGGGTACTTCGCGATCGCCTATCCCTACCAGAAGCTCGACGTGGTCGCCGTTCCTGACTTCGGTGCGGGCGCGATGGAAAACGCCGGGCTCATCACCTTTCGCGAATGGCTCCTCTTGATCGACGGTCGTCGCGCGACTGAAAGCCAGCGTCGAGCGTTCGCGCACGTGATGGCGCACGAGCTCGCGCACCAGTGGTTCGGGAATCTCGTCACGATGCCGTGGTGGAACGACGTCTGGCTCAACGAAGCCTTTGCCACTTGGATGGGCAACAAAGTGGTGGGGCTTCTCCACCCCGAGTACCGCGTGGACCTCGCGAGCCTTGCTTCGGCGCAACACGCGATGAAGCTCGATAGCCTGACGAGCGCGAGGCGCATCCGCCAACCCGTCCTGAACAACCACGACATTCAAAATGCGTTCGACGCGATCACTTACAAGAAAGGCGGAGCGGTGCTCGACATGTTCGAGCGCTGGATGGGCGCAGACCGATTCCGCGACGGCATTCGCCTCTACCTTCGCCGACATGAAGAGCGCACGGCAACCGCCGAAGATCTGCTGGCCGCGCTCGACGAGGTCGACGATCGAGACGTGGCGACGCCATTTCAGTCGTTCCTGAACCAGCCCGGCGTTCCCCTGATCCACGCAACCCTCGAGTGCACGAACGGGCGCGGCACCCTCGAGCTATCCCAGGAGCGATACTTCCCGCTCGGGTCCGATGGCGACCCCAAGCAGACCTGGCAGATCCCTCTCTGCATACGCACGAGCTCTGGGCTGACCTGTAGTCTCCTCGAAGGACAGACGGGCCAGATCGAGCTTCCCGACTGCCCGGCCTGGTGGACGCCGAATGACGAAGGGGCGGGTTACTTCCGCTTCGCGCTCTCGAGCGCCGATTGGACCAGGCTTCGGAGCAGGGGCTTTTCAAAGCTCTCGGCACGCGGGCAAATGGCGGTGGTCGATAGCCTGTTTGCGGCGTTCGATCAGGGAAGCATCAACGCCGAAACGCTGCTCCCTTGGCTTCCGAGGCTCGCCGCGAGCCCGATCCGCGAGATCGCCACCGCGCCGATGGGACATCTCCGTTTCATCATGGAGGATGCCGCCCCGCCCGGTATTCGAGAGGAGGTCGAAAGGTATGCCTCACGCCTCTATCGAAAACGCTACGAGGCCCTCGGTTGGCGGCCGCGAAAGGGCGACTCGAGCGACACCAAGCTTCTTCGCGGGGCCGTGTTCCGATTCATGGTCATGGACGTGCGTGACCCCGTGGCACGCGCCCGCGCTGCGCGACTCGGCAAGGCCCAGGTAGGCTACCAAACGAAGGCCAATCGCGGCGCAGTCGGGCCGCAGCTCGCCGGCCTGGTGCTCGCGGCAACCGTCCAGGAAAGCGGCGCGGGCCTTTTCGATCATTTGGTAAGCATTCTGCAGTCGAGTACCGACGCCACGGAACGAAACCGAATCCTCGCGGCGCTTGGCCACGCCGAGGACCCGGAGCTCGCGACGCGCGCCCTAGAGCTCACCTTGAATCCCACCACCCGAGTGAACGAAATCGGGCAAGTCCTCTCGCCTCAGCTCCGCAACCCACGCACGCGGGACCACGCCTGGGACTGGTTCACCGCGAACTTCGACGAGCTGGCCGCACGCTTCGGAAACCACCAGGTCGGGGGCATCCCCTGGTACACGGCATCGTTCTGCACGGAGGCAGCGGCGTCGGAAGTGCAGGAGTTCTTCGAGCCCCGAGTCGCCGAGCTAACCGGTGGGCCGCGGAACCTAGCGGGCGTAGTCGAAACCATCTTGCTATGTGCGGCCCGCGCGGAGGCGCAGCGGGCAAGTGTGGAACGCGCGTTCGCGCGCTGAGGCGGGATCAACTGAGATCAACCGGGCGGCGCGCCGAGCGGGCTCGGGAGGGGAGTGCTCGGTCGTGGGGTGCGGTCGCGCTCCCTACACACGAAGTATGCGCGTTTCTCAGTTGCGCTGACGAAAGTTATGCGCCGATGAGAAGCCGATCAGTGATCGCAGCTAAACGTGAGGCGCCTCACAAAACGGTTACGCCGGTCATGCACTTGTAACGGGAAGATAGGTGTCCCGACGAACAATTACGTATGGACACCTCTATGCGAGGGCGAGATACTCCGCCTTCCCGAAGCGCGATTGATCGGTGCTCGTCGCACATCGTTCGCAAAGCTCTCTGACAGACAAAGCACGATTGGGGCCCGCAAGGTTCGAGCGGGGCGTCGAGGATGTCGCCTCACTCCATTTGGAAAAAGGAGACTCATCATGAAAAAGGGAATTTTTGTAACAGTCGCCGCGCTGGGCTTGGCCCTCTTCGCGGTTCCAGACGCACACGGCAACGATGGATCGGACCTCAACCTGAGGCTCGCCGGAAGCAACTTCATCACCAGCTCGCAAGATGATGGAACACCTACGCCGCTCGGGGCAGCCTCCACCTCGTTGCAGAGCGGAATCGCGAAAGGGAAGTCCGGGAGATCCATCTTCTCGGCCCAAACCATCATTGAGGAGGCTGGGCAGGATGACCGGTGCGGGGCCTTGCCCGGAGCCGGTCTCACCACGACGAGCGTTTTGACCTACAATGACGGTTCAATTCTTTCCCTGACGACCGATGACGAAAAGAGTTTTTATTGCTTTGAACCAACGGGCGTTGACACGGGGATCTTCTCTGTCGAGTTTGAAGGCATCGTCACAGGCGGCACAGGCCGATTCGAAGGCGCGACCGGAACTTGGGTGGGCAGCGCGGTGGCAGAGGGCGGTCGCGTAACAGCAGACCTCCAAATCGACCTCGACTAAGCGAGTCGTTCAAAACGAACGAAGCTCGAGGCAGAGCCCAACAACCGACCCCCCCGGCGACAACGATCGACCGGGGGGGGGGTTGCTCGTGGCGAGCGCTCGCACTGGCACTGACGCTGTCGCCGACACTGACGCTGGCACTGACGCTGACACTGACGCTGACACTGTCCTCGAGGAGTAGGTGACCCTACCGCCCCTTGAAGTCCGCCGCCCGCTTCTCTAGGAACGCCGCCATCCCTTCGGTCTGGTCCTCAGTCCCGAAGCACGCCGCGAACGCATCTTGCTCGAGCGCGTTGGCGTCGAGCAATGGCTTCTCAATCCCTTGGGCGATCAGCCGCTTTGCGGTCGCCACTGCGATAGGCCCCTTGCTCGCAATGTCCGCCGCAGCCTTCTGCGCGGACGCCAGTAGCTCCTCTGGCGCGAACACCGCGTTGGCCAAACCAATGCGCAGGGCTTCATCGGCGCCGATCATCTTGCCAGTGTAGATGAGCTCGCGTGCCATCGCGGGCCCGACGCGCCGCGGCAGCCGTTGCGTCCCGCCGAATCCGGGAATGATCCCGAGACCGACTTCGGGCTGACCGAACTTCGCTTTGCTCGACGCGTAGATGAAGTCGCATGCGAGAGCGAGCTCGCAACCCCCACCGAGCGCGAAGCCATTCACGGCGGCGATGACCGGGAACTGGAGCTTCTCGATCGAATCGAACACGCCATGTCCGAGAGCGCCGAAATCGCGCCCTTCCCGCTCGGTCATGTCCTTCATCGCGGCGATGTCAGCACCGGCCACGAACGCTTTGCCGGCACCGGTGATGATCGCAGCGCGTACCTCTTCGTTGGCGCTGATCGTTGCGATTGCCGAACGCAAATCGCCTAGCACCTCCATACTGAGCGCATTGAGCTTGTCGGGCCGGTTGATCGTCAGCGTGCTGACCTGACCGTCCTGAGTGATTTCCACAAACGATGTCATGGTGCGCACTCTAACTTCCAATCGCCCGACGAACCAACGCCTCTGCGACCGAGTAGGGATCTCCGCGACCCTCGACGACGTCCCGCACCCCCTCGCTCACTTCGTCGGCGAAGCGCTCGTCGACCTCGTCGATCAGGGCTTGGTATAGGATGGCCCGAAATTCCTCGATGCGGCGTTGTTGGCGAATGGCCTGACCAGCATCGGTGTCGTTCAAGAAGCTTCGGTGCTCCGCGAACGCGTCCACCAGCTCGGCAAGCCCCTCCTGCCGGTGCGCGACCGTCTTCAGAATCGGTGGAATCCACTCCTCGGTTTGCTTGTCCGGCCCGCGGCGGAGCGTCGACACCGCGGTGTGCCCCTGCGTTTTGCCCACGCCCTTGGGAACGATTCGAAGCGAGAGCATCTGTTGGAGGTCCTGCGCGGTCGCGTCCGCGCCAGTCCGGTCGGCCTTGTTGACGGCAAACACATCTGCCACCTCGAGAATACCGGCCTTGATCGCCTGGATGTCGTCCCCCATCCCCGGCGCCATGACCACCAGCGTCGTATCGGCCAAGCGCGTGACCTCGAGCTCGTCCTGCCCCACCCCGACGGTCTCCAGGATCACCACATCGAACTGCGCCGCATGAAGCACGTGAAGCACGTCGCCGGTGGAACGCGATAGCCCGCCAAGGTGCCCACGCGTGGCTATGGATCGAATGAACACCCCCTCGTCAGTGAAGTGCTGCTGCATCCGAATGCGGTCTCCGAGAATCGCGCCGCCCGAGTACGGACTCGTCGGATCGATCGCCAGGACCGCAACGCGAAGGCCCTGTTCGCGATACAAGCCGATGAGCCCGTCGACCAGCGTGCTCTTGCCGGAGCCCGGCGTCCCCGTCACGCCGATGACGTACGCGTGTCCTTCATGCGAGAATACTTGCTTCAGCAACTCGAACGCTCGCGGGTCGCGCTCGTCGATCAACCGGCAAGCGCGCGCGAGGGCAGGCATGTCCCTCGCTCGAATTCCCTCGACCAGCATCGACAGGTCGGCCAACCGTCACTCCTCAGGGCGGCCCCAATGGGCCACCCCCAAAGTACCTTAGATCGTTGGTGGGCGATGCTGGATTTGAACCAGCGACTTGTTCCGTGTGAAGAAACCACTCTACCCCTGAGTTAATCGCCCGAAGAGCGGGTTTTATAGCCGCGTCGCCGATCTCTCGCAACCGCTGCGCTACGCGCTAACCAGCTTGATCTAGGGTCTCGCCCGCGTCTATTGAACGCACTCGCCGATGAACAGGCCGGTGTTTTGTTGGCCACACGCTTCGGTCGAGGCGCATTTCAAACCCGCGCAGCACGGTTTGACGAGTTGATTCGTGGAACTGAGACAACCTGTCATTCCCTCCGGGGCACATGCATCCGGAAAAGGAAGTCCAGTAGCCGCTTCAAAATCATCCTGTTGAATGCAGACCGACAGCTCCCCCACAGTTCCGAGCGGCGTGCAGGTCTGCCTCGAGCCGCGCCACCCGCCTGGGCAACTTCCGCCGCCATCCGATCCACCTGTTCCACCCTGGCACACACCGCCACCCGCGAGGCACCCGCCCGTGACAGCCGGCCCCCCACAGCAGAAGCCCGAATCGCATGTCCAACAGATATCCGCAGGTGCGTCGTACGCGCAGACGACTTTGCCTTCCGGGCAGGCCGGCCCGCTCGAAGCGTACCGACACTCGCCCCCCTCGCAGCAGGGCTCGTCCACCGGCTGACACACAAGCCCGCAGTGATGTTGCCCCGCCGGACAATCATTGCTGCCAATCGTTCCTGTCGCCGCACAGCAAAACCTAGCGTCCGCGCCCAGTGGAAAACCAGCCTGGCAGTCGCGGTCATTCGCATAGCAGCCACCGCCGGCAGCATTCGTGCAGTAGCTGCTACTCGCCGCATCCTGATTTTCGCAACAAACCGTATCAGGCGGGCGGCAGCCGTTGCCGCACGGCATCAGATCATCTGCACAGCCAGCGACACCGCCGCCTCCATTTCCGCTACAACCGAGCCCGCCAAAACTCAGCGCCCACGTTGCAGCAAAGCCGACGAGAATCCGTGTCATCCCCATAGCGTCCCCCGATGCCAGGGTAGCAAGCCGCTCGCCGATCTCTCGCAACTGCGACCGCATGCTCGCTGATTTCGTGATGGTGATCGTGATCGTTGGGGTGATCGTGGTCGTGATCGTGGTCGTCGGGGTGGTCGTAGAGCGGCTCAGCCGCACATTTTGGTGAGCATTTCGATGACGCGAACCGACGATCACGACCACGACCACGACCACGACCAGAGGAGATCAGGGACACCGCCCCTACTCCGACGAGTCGCCGAGCTTCGCCTTGAGCAGGTCTCCGAATGTGCCCAGGCCCTGCTTGGCGGACTCCTTGCGGTATTCCTTCACGGCACGTCGCTCTTCGTCTAAGAGCCGGGCGCGAATCGAGCAGCGGAGCGTCCCGTCGCGCTCGGTGCCGATGACTTTGACTTCGATGACATCGCCCTGAGAGGGCCCCTTACGGCTCTGGCCGCCCACGTCTTGAAGCTCACGGCTTGGGATGAACCCTCGGCCACGCTTACCGAGCATGCCGTCGACCTGGACCTGCACGCCGCCATGCTCGACCCGTTTCACGACTACGGCGACATGAGAACCTGGTTTGACCGATCGCGGCGCCTTCCCAAACTCGATCTCGCCGGCCTCGATCGCCTTGGCATCGGCTTCCGAGAGCGTCGACAGGGAGATGCGGCGTTGCTCACGGTCGACCCGTTCGATCACGACATCGATCTCGTCGCCCTCATTGAGCGCCTGCTTGGCGTGGGTCAACTCCTTGGCCCCCCCGAGCTCGGAGATGTGAAGCAAGCCTTCGATGTTCTCGTGGATCTCGACAAACGCGCCGAACTCCGTGGTGCGCATGACCTTGCCCTTGACCGGCGCGCCCACCCGCAATGCGTCTTTCGCCACATCCCAGGGGTCGGGCTGGCAGGCACGCATCGAAAGCGACACACGCCCGAAGCGATCCTTGCGCGTGGCCGGCTGGACCTTCACGATCTGCACCTCGACCTCGTCGCCCACCCGCGCCGCTTGGTTCGGCCGAACGCCCCGACTCCACGAGACCTCGCTCATGTGGACGAGCCCATCGAGGCCGTCACCGAGATCGACGAGCACACCGTAGTCGCGGACCTCGAGCACCTTGCCTTGGAGCTTAGCGCCGACCTCGAGCTCACCCATTCGTTCACGCGCACGCTTGCGGGCCTCCTTCTCGAGGATGTTGCGCCGACTGACGATGATGCTTCTCTTGCCGCCCTTGTCTTGGGGTAAGGAAAACTCGCATCGCTGACCGACGAACGCGTTGGGATCTTCGATCGGCGTGAGTGACATGGCGCTCGCTGGGCAAAACGCGCGAACACCACCCACGAGCACGTCGAACCCGCCCCGATTGAAGCCGTAGACCACGCCGTGCACGCGTTGATGGTTTTGTCGCGCGGCCCGAAGCGCTTTACGCACGGCCGCCTTGTCGATGTCGCGATTGACGATGAGGACGTGCCCGCTTTCGGCGACGGCGCCGATGCGTCCACGGAAAATCGCTCCCAGATCGGGCGGTGGAAGGTCGGGCAACGGCTCGAGCAGAGATAGATCCGCATCGGAGAGGTCCTCTTGCATGGGCGCTTCTTGCTCCGGCGGAGCCTCAGACGGGGTTTCTGGCGCTTCAAGGGGCTTCTCGGAAGATTCCCCGGTCGCCGCTGCAGAAAGCCCGGTCGCGCCTGCTTGAGCCTCCGGCGCTACGGGCCGGACCGTCGGATCGAACGGCTCAGCGCCCACGACCGTGTCGGCTTCTACGTAGGCCTGCGCGCCGACAACCGTGTCGGCTTCGCCGAGATCGACATCGGGAACATTGGAGACTTGGGTGTCCGAGATCTCCCAGGCGTCCACATCCGAACCCAGTGCGATCTTTGCCATCTCCGGCGTCGGCGCTTCTACGATAGGCGTCGGGGTCGGTGGCTCGACGACAGGCGTTAGGATTGGCGCAGGCGTGTCCGGAGGCGCCGTTTCGGAGTCCAGCTCCTCGCCAGGCGCCACCGACGGGCGCTCTTCTTCGGTCGTCGTGTACGTGATGGGCGGGATGTCGCGCGGCTCATTCGCGTCCGTGATCGCTGTCGCCTTGCCAAACAGATCGACGACGATCACGCCGAGGTCGATCTTTTCGACTCGACCGGCGATCGTCTCGCCCGTGGAAAACGCGTGCTTACGGCCTGCGCCGCCGGAAAACAGATGAAGGAACGGCGCGTGATGGTGACCCGACTTCGCCTCGGGCGGCGCCTCACTCGCGCCCGCCTGCGCACCCTTCTTCTTGCGCCTCCTCCGACGTTTCTTCTTCCCGCTTTCCGCAGGGACATCCCCTGAGGAGCTCTCTGTCCCCGCCTCCGCAGCAACATCGCCCGAGGCTGTGTCGGGCGATGAATCGCCGCTCACGGTCTCCGCATCGCCGACCGCCTCAGTCTCAGAACCTGCGGAACTGTCGCTGGCGCTAACGCTGTCACTAACGCTGGCACTGACGCTGTCACTGTCGCTGGCGCTGTCACTGGCGCTGACCCTGGCGCTGGCACTGACGCTGGCGCTGTCACTGACGCTGGCGCTGGCGCTGTCACTGACGCTGTCACTGTCGCTGTCACTGGCACTGTCATTGTCACTGACGCTGTCACCGGGCGGAGGAGGGTTTTGCGATTCCACAGGCGCGGCCTCCTCCGGCGAGGTCTCACTTGTTTTGGAATCGGTTTCAGTCATGCGCAGTTCCTCGCGCGCGAAAGACGCTCGACGCCTGAGGCGGAACGTCCGGGTTATTGGGTCTTGTAGCGTAGGCAGTCCCTCTTTTGCAGTCAAGCGACACTACTGTTGCAGGGGTTGACCAGGGGCCTTTACCCTCGCCGTGGGGTATGTCCGAGCGGAGGCCGAGAGCGCAGGGATACGGGCCGAGCAGGGCTCGAGCTGCCCATCGAATACGACCGGTTGAACGCCTTCCTGTCGGACTACACGCACAACATCAGTCGAGGTGGGACATTCATCCGGACTGAACGACCGCTCGAGGTCGGCACCGCGCTGTCGTTCCGAATCCACGCTCCCGAGCTCGGCGAGCTCTTGTTGAGGGGTGTGGTGCGCTGGGCGGTCAACGCCGAGGACGCCGGGGACGACCGGCCCGCCGGGATGGGGATTGCGTTCCTATACGGTTCGGCCGAGGAGCGCCACGAAGTCGAGCACCGATTGGACCGACTCATGGTCCATACACTCGGCCGTGAGGCCTACGAAGCCCTCATGGGAAAACCCGCTCCGGCGGACGTGTAGGAGCTCAGCCACGGTATCTGCCCAGATCGTTCAAAAATTGACGACCGAAAGCTTTTGTCGGTCCTTGTCGTCCGCCACCTGCCAGGTGTTCTCGAGCTTCAAAACCCCCCGAGGACACATGTGGGCGCACATCCCGCAGCCCACGCACGACGCGCGTGTGAAGCTCTCGTTGCTCTGCGCGTAGGATCGCACGTCGATTCCCATCTCGCAGTACGTGCTGCAATTCCCACACGAGATGCACATGTCGGGCTTCACCCGTATGCGATACCGCCCGATCTTCTGTATCCAGCCCAAAACCGCCGCCATCGGGCAGAAGTTCCGGCACCACATGCGCGGGCCCACAAGCGGATACAGCCCCTACCCCGACGACACCGGCGAGCACCGCACCCACCGCAAACCCGTAGAAGCTCTTCACCGACCAGTCGCGCCAATCGTTGCCGGCGACGATGCGGTGAAACGTCGCGATGGTCTTTTCCGATCAGCCAGTCGAGCCCGATCAGAAACGTGGTCGCTATGGTGATGAACAAGACGACATGAACGCTAACCTGCTCGAACCGCCACGATTTGGTCGACTTGCTCGTCAGGTGGCGCCAAGGGGTCGCCGAAGGTGTTCGCCAGCCCCCCACAGCCGCAAATCCAAGAGCAGTACCAACGCTTTCCGTAGAGCACCGCCAGGATCGGCGCCGCGATCAACGAGCCGACGATCGTGTACAACGCGAAGTAGAGTGGCAGGTCCGCCAAGGTTTGCGGATAGAAGTAGTCGTACTTGAGAGGCCAAAAGTACGAGAAATACAATTCCTTCTTGCCGAACAACGGCATGATGAACGGCAGCGAAAAGCCCAAGGCGATTTGGACGACGACATTGACGCTGATCCGAAAACGATTGTAGCGGCTGTTTCCATGTCGCCGAAGGTAGTAGATGGCGCCCCCGACGATCGCGACCGAATAGAGAAAGCCGTAGAGGTACCAGCGATTGCGCAAACCCGCGGCCTCCGACACCGCCGTCAGCGGTGCGACGCCCGAAGTGCTCCTGCACCTTGTGCTCCCAGTAGAGAACGCAATAGAAGAGGATCAGTAACACCGAGACCGCGATGCCAAGCAGGCTTCGGTTTCGCCATCCCTCGCGGTAGGTCGACAAGAGCCCGTTTTGTCCCTGTTGGTCCAAGTGCCGCCTTTCTAGAACGGAACCGCCGTGGGCCCAGGGATCATGGGGTTGGGGGCGGGCCCGTCGAGCCTGGGCCCCGGCTTGGGAACCCGAAGGGCAGGCACGAATTCAGTGTCGAACGCCGCCTGGTGCAGATGGCCTAGAACCCAGTCGAGGGTCCTCCGCTCCTCCAGCCACCGGACGAGAACCGCGTGGTCCCACCTTCGGCCGAGTAGATTGAATCCGACGACCCGGTCATCTTGGACGACGATCCGAGTCGTGCTCCGCACCCTTCCTGTCTCTTCGAAAAACCAGTTCTGCTCGCGGTCGACATTCCAGTTCACCAAGCCCACTGTCGTATACTCGACATCCATGAGCTTAGCGGAGTTGTACCAAACGCCTCGCTCATAGCGTGACGTGTCGCCCAGCAAGCGACCGCCCGCAACCCTTCCCTGGTCGCGCGAGGTGTACCACAGCTGCTCGGGCCGATCGGTGCCATCAAACCATCGTACCGACGCACAATCGCCGGCTGCAAACACGTCGGACGCACTGGTCTGAAGCCCTGCGTCGACCGTGACTCCACCTCGGGGATTGAGCGCGATGGAAGAGTTGGCGAGCCATTCCGTGTTGGGCATCACGCCGATCGCAATCACGACGCAATCAGCATCGTAGCTTCCCCGATTGGTCTTGACGGCACACACGTTCCCATCGGAATCCGCGTCGATCGACTCGATTTCGTGTTCCAGGTGAACCTGCACGCCGTGCTCCGCCATGCGGCGGCTGATCCATTTCGCTTCTCGCGGATCGAGCGCAATCGGCCAAAACCACTCCTCGCGAATGAAGAAGTGAGGGCGTAGCCCCGCTGCAACGGCGACCTCGATCGCCTCGATGCCGATCAAACCTCCACCGATGACCGCGGGCTGCCGAGCGAGCGACCCTCGCCTCGATGACGCGACGTCACGAAAACGGTACGGCGAATCGTCGCTGCTCGCGCTGAGATGGGCTGCGGCCCGAGGAGGGTCGCCCCCCCGCCCTGTTCCTCCATGCACCTCGCGCTCGTACCACGACAGGTCTTGCAGGGTGACGAAGTGTCCGACGCCACGGTGGTGGCTGCCAGGCCACGGGCCAGGTCGAGGCCGCGAACCACATGCGATGAGCAGACGGTCGTACGCGATCGGCTCGTGATCTCCGGCGACGAGCACACGCTTGGTCTCGACATCGATCCCGGTCGCGCGGGCCCTCACCCTTTGGAAGCCAAGACGCATGTAGGCATCACGCTCGAGCGGCTCGATGTCCTGATGGCTCATCTGTCCGCTGAATACCCACATCAGCGCCGTCCGCGAGAAGAAGTGATCACTCTCTTCGGAGACGATGGTGATGCCCCACTCGGGCTCACGTTGTCGGACGGCCAGCGCCGCCTCCATCCCCGCGACCCCGTTGCCAATGATGACGATGTGCATGCCCCGCCACGATACGACGACTTTGCCCCTGAGTTACAGGCTCATCAAATCCCTCGATTCCAAGACCTTTACTTTGGCAATACTGGATTTCAGCACTTACACTGGAACCATGCAGGAAACGGCAACCAATGCCTTCGTGGCGGGGCGTGTTGGTCGGGAGACCGGTGTTCCGAGCGCCCGGAATCGTCGTCCACAGCGGCCTAGACCAAGAGGATCGCGAGGTGGCGGTCATCGTTCTTCAGGCAGTGACGACCGACGGGCAAAGGCACAGCTTCGAAAACATCTCCCGGTACGCAGAGATGTCGGGGATCGAAATCGTGAGGCAAGAGCCGCACGTCATCTTGGCAACGCCCGAACCGAAGGGTGTGTTTCGGGATCTGCCATGGGACTCGTGGCCGCTCGATGAACGCCTCCGGCATTTCGAAGAGGTACTCAATATCGTCCAGCGGTTTCACGCACGGGAAGAGCCCGTCGGCACGCTTTCGCCACGCTACATCACGGTTGACGACGAGCTGAAACCATTCTTGCTGGGGCCCCGTCTCGCACCGAGGAGCGGCGCATACGTCGCTCCCGAAACCGCGGGCGATCGGATCCTCGACATACGTTCCGACATCTATTCATTGGGCAAGCTCCTCTACTTCGTCGTGTCCGGCGAGGAGCCGCCGCGAGAAGCGTGCGACGTACCGAAGCTCGAGGAGTTCAGCAAGCACCCCGCGGGCCTCGTACGAATTATTCGCAAGACGACGTGCCGCAACCCTGACCAGCGATATCGATCGGTGGACGACCTCCTTCGCGATCTCAGGAACTACCGACAGCACGAGAAGGTCGGCATTGAGCACGGTGAGGTCATCGACCGGAACACCGGGATGCTCAGCGTGGTTCCCGATGCACCTCCGGAACCCGAAATCAAGGCCGCGGAGGAATCGGAAGCCGCCAAAAACACCGAAGAAAAGCAATTCGTGAAGCTTCCGTCGAGTTTTGGATTCCAAAAGCTCGGTCACGGCCTCGGGCTTGCTTTGGCTTGTGTTGGAATCGCCTTCCTGGTGTCCGACTACATCAGCGCCACCAAGGCCCTCCGACCACTCGCAGCGACCGAGTCGACAGAACTCTCGAGCTTCATCAGCTCGGCTTCGATCACGAACGGCGAGCCCCCGGTTCTATTCCTCCAGGTCGACGAGTCCTGGGAGCTCCTCTCGACCGAACGACGGCGCGAAGAGGTCGAGACCGTCTTCAGAACAGCCAAGCAGCGGTGGGGGACACGCGATGGATTCCTTCACCGTGGAAACGCGGTCGTCGCGCAATACTGGGGCCACGAAATTACGATCTTCGATAGCCTTCATGGAGATGAAAAATGAGGAGCGGAAAAGAAGCAAGGACGAGAACTCAACGGCGAGCGGGATATACCATCATGGACATGATGGTCGTCGTCTTGATCATGGGAGTGCTCGCGAGCGTAGGGCTCAATCAGTACAACAAGTACGTCGCCCGTGCGAGGCGACCCGAGGCCGTGTTGACGTTTCGAGCGCTCGCGCAGGCACAGCGCGAGCACCTACTCACCCGGGGGACGTACTCAGGCACCTTCGACGCCCTCCGTTTCAACGTCGAGGGTGGCACGCGAGTGTCGTCCACGGAGATTCAGGGCAGGCGCTACAACTATCGCCTGGTCCAGGATGACGGTCCTATGTCCTGGTACGTGATTGCGAGCGGAAATATCGATGGGGACGCGTTTATCGACATCATCGGGGCAAGCAATCCGCGATAAAGCGACACATCCGTAACATACCCCACTTGAGGACTGTAAATTTACTCCTATACTGAAAAGGTGAAAGGGGTGCGAATATGAAAGCGAAGCGTTGGACTCTTGGGGTTGTGCTTGCGGCGGCTGTCAGCCTTTTTGGGCTTGTAGAGGCCAACGCAAGCCCATTTTCTATGTTTGTGTTGTCGGATGACCTTGGAAACACGGTCAACGGGAGCGCGCCGGAGTGGGAGGAACCCGCGGGCGACAACAACGGCCACGGCAATAACGAGGACGGTGTGGACTCGAGCAACAGTGGGAAGAGTGGAAAGAACAAGGTCGATGAGTCGTGCGACGGTAGTGGCGAGTGCATCGACGATGAAATCACCAAGTAGAAGTAACCACGACTGCTGAACGAACTGGAAAGGCGTCCCTCGGGGCGCCGCTTCCGTTTAAGCGGCGGAATCGATCAGACGGTGATCAGGACTCCGGGGTTCATCACCCCGCTCGGATCGAGGACCCCCTTCGCCGCCCTCAATACGTCGCCAAAGCCAGCGGGTCGTTGCTCCTCATACCAGGGCCGATGGACGCGGCCCACGGCGTGGTGATGGGTGATCGTCCCACCGTTAGCGATGACGGCGTCCGAAGCGCTCTGCTTGATCGCCATCCATTGCTCGACTTCGACGCCATAGCGGCCAGGTGCGATGAAGGTGAAGTACGGTGCGGGCCCGTCCGGATACACGTGCGTGAACCGACAACTGACGAAACCGCCGCCGCAGGCGTCCTTCATGGTTCGTCGCACATCGCGAATCACTGCCGCGTGCAGGCGTTCGAAGTTGTCCCACGTGCACGCCGTCTCGAAAGTGTCGACCACCACCCCCATGCTCGCCATGGTGTTGAGCATGTACGGCGCCTCGATAAACGCCTCGCGCCAGGTCCCTGCCCCACCGCTTCCGCCGCTCCGCTCACCCTCCTCTTTGTAGACGGGCCCCTTCGGAAAGGCTCCGCCATGGTCGGCGACTAGCTCGAGCGCGCGGGTCATCGACGGGCGCATCGAATGGTCTGCGGACTCGAACGCCACGATGAGCACGTGGCTCCCGTCGGCGGTCACGCCGTTGAGCGCGGCCTCCCGCTTGTCGAGCAACCGACAGTTGCTCGGGTAGAGCCCCGACTGCGAGAGCGCCCTGACCGCGCTGACGGCTTTCTCGTAGTCGGTGAAATGGGTGGTCGTCGTCGCCCGAAACGTCGGGCGTGGCCGAACCCGCATCCACGCCTCGGTGATGACCCCGAGCGTCCCCTCGGACCCGAGCACGAGTCGATCGGGACTCGGCCCTGCCCCCGAACCTGGCAGCCGCCGTGACTCGAAGACACCCCGCGGCGTGATCATGCGAGTCGCTTGCACGAGGTCGTCGATGTGGGTGTACACGGTGGCGAAGTGGCCCCCGGCTCGGGTCGCGATCCAGCCCCCGAGCGTCGAGAACTCGAACGACTGCGGGAAATGGCGAAGGGTCAACCCCTGCTCGGCAAGCTGCGACTCCAATACCGGTCCGAGCGCACCCGCCTGAATGCGCGCCGACATCGAGGTCCGTTCCACCTCGAGCACCCGATTGAGGCGACCCAAATCCAGACTGACCACCCCGCGATATCGATCGTCGACATCCCCTTCGACGCCACCGACCACGCTAGTACCGCCTCCGTAGGGAATCACCGCCACCTTCGCATCGCCTGCCCAATCGAGGACCGCTACGATGTCATCCTCGCCCCCGGGCGTTGCGACCAGGTCCGGGGCATTCGAAAAGTCCCCCCGGAAGCCCCGCATCAGGTCGCGGTAGCTCTTCCCATAGGTGTGACGGACGCGCGTCTCGTGTTGATCGGTGACGAACCCCGATAGGTTCGACGGTACGCCGATGCGGGCCGGACGAAGCTCGATCGATTCGAGCGTCGGGGGCTCGTCGCAACGCTCAGGGCTGAAGCCGAGCAACAGCCGCGCATGCTCGCCCATCGCCTTGCGTCCCACGGCATCGGGGAACTTGTCCTCCCAGCCCCAACCCCAAAAACTGCGCTTTCGTTTCTCATCCATGGAGGACGAACCTTCCCTCATCGACCCCGGCCCTGGCAAGCACCTTGACGACCGTCCTGATCGGCGCTTCCCTCGACCGATGTCTTTTCCAGAACCGCTCCGCGCGGTGATCACGGGTGGCGGCAGCGGTCTCGGCCGCGGGCTGGCACTTCATCTGGCGGACCTCGGTGCCTCCCTCGTCGTGTCCGACGTCAACGAAGCCGGAGCGGAGGAAACCGCGTCCCTGACAAGAGAGCGAGGCGCGCAGACGGAGGTAATCGCATGCGACGTCACGGACCGAGCCGCGGTGTTCGACCTGGTCGAGGAGACCGAGAAACGGCTCGGGGGGATCGATCTCATCTGCAACAACGCCGGCGTCGCCCTCGGGGGCCCCTTCGACGAAATCTCGATCGAGGATTGGCGTTGGATCGTCGATATCAATCTGTGGGGAGTCGTCTACGGATGCCAGGCCGCGATCCCGAAGATGAAAGCGCAGGGCCGCGGATACATCTTGAACGTAGCCTCCGCAGCAGGCCTTCTCAGCCCACCCAGCATGGCCCCCTACAACGTGACGAAGGCAGGGGTCGTCTCTTTGAGCGAAAGCCTCTACGCCGAGTACAAGGGCTCGGGGATTCGCGTGTCGGTGCTCTGCCCCACTTTCTTTCAAACGAACATCATGAACGCCGGGCGCGGCGCGCCGACGCCGGACGAGGAAGCTCGAATCCGCAAATGGATGGAGCGGTCCAAGGTGCAGACCCCGGACGTGGCCAAGGCCGCCATCGACGCGGTCCGCGATGGAGAGCTCTACGTGCAACCGATGGCCGATGGGCGAGATGCGTGGCAGCTCAAACGTCAAGACCCGCAAAAGTATGTGGACTTCGTGAGCGCAGCCCACCAACATCAACTGCAGACCGAAGACGAGTCCTGAGCGTCGTTGATCCCGGTCGGGCCTACGGCCCGTCAATTGGTCCCGCCCCGCGACTGCGGCCCGACGCCTGACCTACCTGCTCAGTCTTAGTCCTGCTTAGTCCTGACACCTGCCTCTGACGCCTGCTGACTCGGTCGAATCATCGCTCATCGACCATCCTCCCTTCCGGTTGCCTCTCAGGCTTCAGGTCGACAGAGGCAGGCTTCAATAAATAGGGTTCGGGGCTCTGGGCTCAGTCCGAGGCCGCCGCCGCCCAAGCGCCCATCTTCGGGCTCAACACAGGCGATCGGTGGGGTTAGGCATCCCCCCCACGCTATCGCCTAGCTACTGTCCCGGGACGCCGTCGACATCTGGTTTGAACCGGAAAATGTGATATGGGGCGCGCGCCGCGATGTGCGCCTTCGACTGCAGCATTTGGTCCGGGATCGCGCTGTCCGCCACGTAGAGCCAGCCATCGGGCCCGTAGCTCAACGCGTCGGCCCATCGAATCCGGTCGCTCTGGATCAGCGTCGTGAGCTCGCCCCCGGGGGTCATGCGGATGACCGCGCCGTGCTCGACGTCTGTGAGCAACAGATTGCCGTCGTTGTCGGTGCTGAGCCCGTCGTTGAGGGGCTTCGCGCCAACCGCTTGTACCCGCGCCCCAAGAGCCCCATCGCTGAGCGACTCATCGAGGAGGTCCGAGACTTTGACTCGGTACATCGTGTCGTGGGCCATCGCCCCGTAGTAGACCCACTGGTCGTCGCGATCGATCGCAATCCCGTCGACGCCAGGCTTGAGCACTACCAGGCCTCCAAAAAACTTCATGTCTTTGGTCGGATTCCGAATCAGCCAATTCTGGGCGGACACCGACGGATCACTATTCAAGACTCGCCGTGCCTTTCCCGCTCCGACGTCATACACGATTAACCCAGGGTTCTTCCTCCAGAAGCTCACGTCTGCGATGAAGACATGCTTCCCGCTCGAGTCGACCTGCAGGTCCTGGAGAAACGATCCCAATTGAGCGACCGACGAATCGAACACGTGCTCCTGCACGACGGCCCCAGTCTCGAGATCAAAAGCCAAGAGTCGAGGCTGCCCCGTCCCATGGTTCCCGTGATCGATCGTCCAGAGCCGATTCTGCCGATCGATGGCGATACCGAGCGGCGTTTCAAAGAGCGTCTGTGCAGCTTCACTCGGGAAGGGCTTCGCCGCCCCGTCGACCCACTCGAGGAGCTTGGCTCCGGTCGGGCGACTCTCGGGATGAATCGTGTAGAACACCCGCCCGTCGGCGGACACCGCAAGATTGCCGATCGGCTCGGGACTCGTCACCACGACCTCGAGCGCACTCTCGTCGAAGATCGGCGTACCGCTGAGGTCGGGGTATGGGTCGCCACCGCCGTAACGGAGGTTGAGCAGTATGGCGACCAGAACGACAAAACAAGAGAGCCCAATCGCCAGGCGCACGAAGAAACGTCTCATCGGTCGCGGACGCTAACACGCCGTCGGCGGTAGCCCTAGCACCTAGGAGCTGCTATTCACGCCCCGGGTCATGCGCAACGCCTTGGTTTGGATCTTGCCTTGTGCTCTTGCCGGTGCCGCGCTGCCCATCGACATCGTGTCGGCCCAGGAGGATCTGGTGCCGGAGGAAGACGTGATGGAGGCCGAGGGCATGCCCCCGATTACCACCCCGCCGCCGGCCGCCGCCGTCATCGACACCGAGGGTCCCGCACCGAGCCCGACCCCGGCGGCACTCTCGGCCAACGCCCAGCTCATGGATCGGCTGCTGATCACCGCGACGGAAAAGACCATCCGTGAACAGAAGTTCGGCGCGGCGGCAGGGATCGTCGGCGGCTCGATCCTTCTCGGTATCGGCGGCTGGCGACTCTCCGAAGACCCGCCACAGAGTCAGTTCAGCCGCGGCCTGGGGATCATGTTCATGACCTTGGGCGCTGCAGACCTCACCACCGGCATCTTCGCGGCAACCCGCATCTCGCACGAGAAGCGAAGGCTCGAGCGTTGGCGTGAGGCGAAAAAGGACGGCATCACCGACCTCGAGCTAGCTCGCACCGAGGGCGAGCTGCTGTCGTCGGCTGAGACCCGTGAAGGCGAGCGACTCTTGATCCGTTGGAACGGCCTGACGCATGCGCTGGCCGGGATGGTCGTGCTGGGTTTGTCGCCTGTGCCGGACAATAGTCAGACCGACAGGATCAATGCCTGGGTGATCGGCGGGATCTTCATTGCCACTGGTTTCGCGGCCTTTGGACTCTCGTTCCGCCCGACCCCGAGCGAGGCGGCGTGGAACGAATATCAGGCCAAGAAGATCACGAGCGCTGGCCAACAGGTCAGCTTCCGGCTTTCGCCAGCCGCGTCTCGCCGCGGATTCGGCCTCGCTATGAGCGGCACCTTTTAGCCCCCAAACGGCTTGCACCCGAACCATCGAAGCGGTTAGGAATCTCTCCATGGACCTCGACCAACTCAAAGTCATCATCACCGGCGGCGCCTCCGGTCTCGGAGAGCACTTCGCCAAACGCCTTCACGAAGCGGGGGCCCAAGTCGCGGTAGGCGACGTCAACGAGGAAGCCCTCGTCGCCCTCCCCGAGGGGATTCACCGACGCCGCCTCAATGTCGCCAACCAGGACGACATCGCCAGCTTCGTGCCTTGGGCGGCCGAGCAGATGGGCGGGCTCAACGCATTGATCAACAACGCCGGGATCATCCGCGACGCGCTCTGGGTCGGAAAGAGCCGGAAGACAGGCGAGATTCGCCGAATGTCGCGTGAGGATTGGGACGCCGTGATCGCCGTCAACCTGACCGGAGCGGTCCTGATGGTGCAAGAGGTGGTGGCCCACATGGTCGAGCACGGCGCGCAGGGTGTGATCGTGAACATCTCGTCGGTCGCCCGCCACGGAAACCGAGGCCAGACGAACTACGTTTCGGCCAAGGCCGCGTTGGCCGCCAACACGCGAACGTGGATGAAGGAGTTTTCCCCGTACGGCATTCGCGTGGCCGCCGTGGCCCCCGGCGCCGTAGAGACGCCGATGACCGCCGGGATGAACCCAAAGGCTTTGGACATGATGAAGGCCTCCATCCCGCTAGGGCGAATGGCGCAGCCGGAAGACATTTGGCGAGCGGTGAAGTTCATCTTCGACTGTGATTATTTCACGGGCGAGACGATCGACGTGCATGGCGGGGCGTACCTCTAGTCGATCGCGTACCTATTTGCCGGCGACGATCTTTTCCACGGCGTCGAGCAGGCTCTTGCTGTAGACGCGCCCTATGAGATTCTGACGGGTCTTCAAAGCGACCGCGTCCCATTCGGCTTTGTATGGCGACGTGTCGACCTCGATCATTCCCCGTTTCACCAGCGAGTTGTAGGCGCGAGCGTCGTCTCGACGCACCAGGGTGTCTAGCGCACGCGCAGCTCTCTCGCTCGTGTTGATCAACACTTGCTTGTCGGCCTCCGAAAGCGAATCGAACTTCTCTTGCTTGATGATCGATCCACCCACGATGATCCCGAAGTTATCCTTGGCCAGGTAGTTGAGGCGCGTGTACCACTGGAGCGCAACCGCCGCGATCGCCGAGGCCGGAACCGTATCGATCATCCGGGTCTGAAGGCCGGGGTAGACCTCGGGAAGGCCCAAGCGAACCGGGTTAGCACCGATGACGGTGATGAACTCGGCGAAGACCGGGTCGTCCTTCCAAGCCCAAGGCCGCCCGCTCTTGAGATCCGAGGGTCGAGCAAACTCATTGACCGAGAACAGGCGGTTCTTTCCGGCCTCCCCCCACGCCAGCAACTTGAATCCGGCATCCGCGAACATCTTCGCAAACCGGTCATTGAGCTCCGTGCGGGCACGCTCGAGCTGCGGGTACTCGGTGATCAACCCGGGCGCCGTGAGCACCAACACCGGGCGCGCTACCATTCCGAGCCCGGTCGTCGACACGCCAGCCGCGTCCATCTGCCCCGCACGCACCTTGCGGATGAAGTCGCGCTCGTCGCCCTGACTGCCGCCCGAATAGAACCGGAGCTCGACGCGGTTCTCTGTCTGCTTCTTCAGGCTTCGGTTCCACGCTTTCATGACTTTCATGAACGCGGAACCGGCTGGAGCGAGAGAGGCGAAACGGATCACCGTCGCCCCCTCGGCGTTGGCGCTCGGGACCGACACGGTACCAGGCAACAGAAAAGTACCCGCAGCCAGGACGGCCACGAGCAGGGTCTTCATTTTGAACATGTGCTACTCGCTGAGATCACTAAAGAAAAATTCGATTCGGTCCAAGTACCGCTGCGCTCTACGCTTCGCGATGACGTTGGTCAGCCGCGCTTCAGGTAGCACATCGCCGGCATCGAGCACTTCGGTAAGCAACTCCCTGAAGAGCTTGGAGTCACCCTTGTTGACGGCGTAGAACCTCGCCATATTCAGTTGGACTATCAAATTGCGTCGCTCCGTGCCCTCTAAGACCTCGTCGAAGATCGCTTTCGCGCGGTCCATGTCGGGCGGAAACTCCGATGCCGCCAGGACGCCGAGGGTCATCATGGGGGTCATGAAGAGCCAGTCGGGATCGAGCTCGACAGAGTGGGCGAGAAGCACCTTGGCGAGCGGGAGGTCCGCCACGGTATCCATGTCCTCCATGCCCATATTGATGCGCGCACCGAGCGATGCCCCCGCCCAAAAGGCCAGCGCCGCGTCCTCGGGCTTGGCCAGCACCGCGTCGAGCCAAATCTTGAGCCCCTCCGGGCCGAGCGAGAGGGCTTCGTCGAAATTCTCGTCCCTCAGGCGCAACAGGTGCTTCGACAGATCCCAGGCACGCTCGTACATGATCAACGCGCGGGCGCGGAGGCCCTCGGCCTCTTCCCAGTCGTCCTTGGCATCGGCGACTTCGACCCGATCCTCGATCCAGCCGGTGCCGTAGCCGATGTAGGCTCCGATGGCCGACGTCACGACCACTTCGTTGTCGGGAACGACGCGCATGATGCCCTCGAGCTGGATGATGCTCGCTGGAAACGAGGCGCCCACCAGCTCGTAATCCCAGTACTGCTCGATGGCCGGCGCCGCCCGTTGGAACAGGCCGGAGGTCGAGTCCGCCGCGAACTTCACCGTGTCGCACGCAGTGAGCCACACCAGCCCAGCGACGAGCACACCGATCCCTAGACCTCTCGAACCACGCATCGCGCGAAAGTGAACCGGAAAGCCTCCCCCAACACAAGTCCAAAACCGAATTAACCCCAAGAAAAGGCCCGAAGCCCCGTGGGCCTCACACGGGGTCGCCTCTACGGGGTTTTGACACCGGTCGGGTGGCGGGTTAGTCCGCGCCCAGAGACATGACACCAGGGGAATGTCGCGAACAACTCCAAGACCTCGTACAGCGCATGGAAGCGCTGGGGAGGTATCTTTGACCTCGAAGGCCTGCGTCACACCATCGACCGTCTGACCAACCTCAGCCTGGCCGAACGCTTTTGGGACGACCAGCAAAAGGCGCAGAAGATGATGCGGGAGCGCGCGGCCGCCGAGGAAACACTCAAGCAATTCGAGAACATCGAGCGCGAAACTCGGGATCTCTTGGAATTGTTGGAGCTGGCCGCGAGCGAGCGAGACGAGGAAGTCGTCGCGGATGTGGCGGAGCAGCTTCCGTCGCTCGAGCACGAGGTACGGGGCCTCGAGCTCAAGCGGATGCTGACCAAAGACGATGACACCGACGCCATCGTCACGATCAACCCCGGAGCCGGCGGCACCGAAGCCCAGGACTGGGCCGAGATCCTACTTCGGATGTACCTCCGCTGGTGCGAGCGCAGAGGCTACGAAACCGAGCTCCTGAGCAAACAACAGGGCGACGAGGCGGGGATCAAAGATGTGACCTTCATCGCCCGTGGCCCAAACGCCTATGGGTATCTCCGCGCTGAAAACGGCGTCCACCGCCTCATCCGGATCAGCCCGTTCGACGCCAGCAAGCGCCGGCACACCTCGTTCGCGGGTGTCAGCGTGGTACCGGACCTCGACGACGAGCTGACCGAGGGTGAAATCGAAATCCGCGACGAGGACCTCGAGGTCAGCACGATGCGCGCGAGCGGCGCCGGCGGTCAGCACGTCAATCGAACCGAATCGGCGGTTCGCATCAAACACATCCCCACGGGCTTCGCGGTGCGATGTGAAGCGGAGCGATCCCAGCACCAAAACCGCGAGACCGCGATGAAGATGCTCCGCGGTCTGCTCTTCGAGAAGGCACGCCGCGAGCGCGAGGAGGCCTTCGAAGAGGCGTTCCTCAGCGATCGAGCGGATATCGCGTTCGGGTCGCAAGTCCGAACCTACACTCTCCAGCCCTACACGATGGTCAAAGACGAACGTACCGACCACAAGGTGACCAACGCCGACGCGGTCCTCGACGGCGATCTGGACGAGTTCATCGAAACATACCTATTGATGAACGCGGACAAGCAACAGCAACGGAAGAAAGCGGGCAAGGCCTGAGGACACCCAGGGGATTAGGAGCCAATGGCGACCGAAGACGAGCTTCGACAAACGCGCCTTAGCAAGGCCGAGCGACTGCGCGAGCTGGGCGTCCTGCCCTATCCGAACGACTGGCGCACCAACCCGGAGCTCGAGGACAAGCGCCGCCGGGTTGTCGAGCTGGCGGCGGACGAGTCGGCGCGGGCCGAGCTCCCACTCGAGGAGGACCTCCCCGAAAACGCTCCTCACGTTCCGCTCTTCGGACGCGTGATCGCCAAGCGGGGCCCGTTCCTGGTCATCCGTACCCCGCACGGAGACGCACAAGCGTTGGTGCGTCCAGAGAAACTGAGTGAGCGTGATGCCGCCCTCCTCAAGCTCCTGGACCTCGCCGACCACGTGATGGTCGACGGTCCCGCCATCCGAACGAAGACTGGCGCCCTCGCCGTGAGCGCTCGGCGCTACGAGCACCTCGGCAAGGCCCTGCTGCCACCGCCGGCCAAATGGCACGGTCTCAAAGACGTCGAAAAGCGTTACCGGGAGCGATACGTCGACCTGTTCGCAAATCCCGCCGTTGCCGAGGTGTTCCGGGCGCGCACCGCGGTGGTCCAGTCCCTGCGCCGCTTCCTCGACGTCCTCTGCTTCTTAGAGGTCGAGACCCCGTTGCTCCATGCGATCCGCGGCGGGGCGATCGCCAAGCCTTTCGACACGCACCACAACACACTCGATCTCGAGCTGATCCTCCGCATCGCGCCGGAGCTCTATCTCAAGCGCCTTCTGGTCGGCGGCTTCGACCGTGTCTACGAGCTCGGCCGCGCCTTTCGCAACGAGGGCATCAGCACGAAGCACAACCCCGAGTTCACCATCCTCGAGGTCTACATGGCGTACGCCACGTACGAGGACCTCATGGACCTTTCCGTCGACATGATCCGCACGGTCGACGCCGACCTTCATACACGCTTCCCCGGGTTCACCGACGAGCGCGCGTTCGACCTCCGGGCCCAGTGGAAGCGGGTGACCCTTCGGGACTCCATTGCCGAACGGATCGAGCGCGCCGGTCAGGGAGACATTCCGAAGACCCCGTGGACCGAAACGCTCTCACGAGAAGCGATCGACGATCCGGAAGCGCTGGCAAACGCGTGCAAGACTATCCTCACCATGCTCGACTCTTCGGCCCAGAAGCAGCTCGAGCACTGTGAGACCCACGGCGAGCGTCTGTTCGCGATCTACGAGCTACTGGTCGAGCCCGACCTCGCGACGCTCTACCGCACGCCGGATGGCAGCCAATCGATCCCGGTCTTCATCACCGAGTATCCGATCGAGGTCTCCCCGCTTGCGCGGCGCAACGACGACGACCCCGCGTTCGTCGATCGGTTCGAGCTCTTCATCGATGGCCGCGAAATCAGCAATGCCTTCAGCGAGCTCAACGACCCCGACGATCAAGCGGCCCGCTTCGAAGACCAGTTGCGCAACCGCGAACGCGGCGACGACGAGGCGATGGACTTCGACGCGGACTACATTCGTGCGCTGTCCCACGGCATGCCCCCGGCCGCTGGATTAGGGCTCGGCGTAGACCGATTGGTCATGCTTCTATGCAATCAGCCCTCGATTCGCGACGTGCTGTTGTTCCCTTTGCTCAGGCCGGAAAGCGAATGACGAGCAGGCGGCCCCTCGGCTTCTGGGCGGCGGTCCTGTGTGGCCTGTCGGTCTTGCACGCCGCGGCCGCGTGGGTCTTCGTCGGCACCAGCACGCAATGGTTTCAGGCAACGCTGGTTGATCAGCTCATTTGGATTCGGCTCGTGATCGGCTGGACCACCGCGCAGCTGACTCTCGGCCTCCTCAGCTTGGCGGTCGCACGCCGCGCTCGTCGCATGCAGCGCGGCGAATTGGGGCGAGCTCGCATCCTGAGCCTCTCCGTCGTCGCGGGGCTTCACACCTTGATCACCACCACTTCGATCGGGATCATCTTATGGGCGGCACACGCTTCACTGGGCCATGTGCTAGGCGGGACGATCGCAAGCCTCCTGTTCGGCCTCACCCACCTCGCGTACCCCGACCTCGAGCTCGAATGGATCCGAGCGCTCTACCAGACCGCCACGAGCCTTCAGGCCGCGAGCGCTGCCGCCCTGGTCGTCCTTTCCGCGTCGTGCTGGTTCCTGCTGCCCATACGAAAGCGCCAACGGTTCTGGTGGGTCTTCGACGCCGCCTTGGTCCTGGCCTTCGTCACTGCCAGCTTCACCCTTCCCGTCTCCCCCATTGAAGGAGATGACTCGAGCCTCGCGAACGCCGTCGTACGGATGACGGTGACGACCCTTTTCGCCATTCGGATCGCGCTACGGCTGCTGGGCCCGCTTCTTTCCGCGCTCGAGCGCATCGGGTTTCGATCGATGGTGGCGGCACGTCACCTGCGCGCGAAGAAGACGGGCTTCCTCGCGGCAAGTAGCACCCTCTCCGTGCTCGCAGTCGCAGTCTCGTCGTGCATGTTGATCTCGGTGCTGAGTGTCATGGGCGGCTTTCGGGCGGACCTCCAGAAAAAGATCCTCGGCAACCACGCCCACATCGTCATCGACCAGGTCTTCGAGGAGCTCGAAGACTGGCAGCCGATCCTCGAACAGACGCGCAACACCGAAGGCGTGATAGGCGCGACACCATACCTCCAGACCGAGGTAATGGTGTCGAGCCTTTCGAATCGGGCTGGAGCCATCCTGCGAGGGATCGATCCTCGGTCCGTGAGTAAAGTCACCGACCTCGCCAGGAATATGACCCATGGCAAGCTCGACTACCTCGAGCACCCTGAACGGATCCTCGATTCTTCGGTTGGCACTTCGCGAACCAGCCCGATCGACGCGATGCTCGAGGACCCTCCAAGCGAACCGGGCGAGGAAAACGACGCCGAGCCGGCACCCGAGGCGATGCCCGGATTGATCGTCGGTCAGGAGCTCGCGCGTGCGCTCCGGCTCGTGGTTGGCGATCGGGTCACGATCGTGTCGCCCCGCGGGGAGCTCGGTCCGACCGGCCTCATCCCGAGGACGAGGGCATTCCGGATCGCCGGCATCTTCTACAGCGGCATGTACGAGTACGACATGAAGCATGCCTATGTGGCCCTCGGCACCGCCCAGCGCTTCTTGAAGGCGGGGGATGCAGTCAGCGGCATCGAGGTCAAAGTCCAAGACGTCGACAGGGCCCCGGCAATGGCAACCGAGCTCTCGGCGACGCTCGGTCACGACGAGCTTCGGATTCGCGACTGGAAGATGATGAATCAGCAGCTGTTCGGCGCGCTCGCCCTCGAGAAGCTAGCCATGTTCATCACGCTCGGGATCGCGATTCTGATCGCGGGGTTTTCGGTTTTCGGCACCTTGACGCTCCTCGTCCAGGAGAAGCGGCGCGAAGTGGGGATCCTCAAGGCCATGGGCGCTTCGGCGCGCAGCGTGATTCGGATCTTCGTGATCGAAGGCCTTCTCATCGGCGCGGCCGGGGGTCTCATGGGTCTCGGCCTTGGCTTCGTCATGACATTTGCTGCGGAACACTTTGGAATCCGGATGAATCCCGAGGTCTACTACATCGACAAGCTTCCTGTGAATCTCGACCCGACCGAGTTCGCCCTAGTCGGTGCGGCAACCGTGGTGGTATGCCTGGCGGCAACGCTCTTTCCAGCGTATCAAGCGAGTCGCGTGCGACCCGTGGACGCACTTCGATACGACTGACGTTCTTGAATTCTCGATGTCCGACCCACTCGTCACCGTCGAAAACGTGACCAAAACCTTCGAACACGAAGGTCAGTCCCTCGAAGTCCTCAAGGGAATTGATCTCGAGATCCCGAGCGGCGAGATGGTGACCATCGTCGGGCCCTCGGGTGCCGGAAAAAGCACCCTCCTGCACCTGATCGGCACCCTCGACCTTCCCACCAAGGGAACGATTCGATACGCGGGACAGGACGTGACTCGCCTCGGAAGCTCCGACCTCGCAAAATTTCGAAACCGAAGTATTGGATTTGTTTTCCAATTTCATCATTTGCTGCCTGAGTTTACGGCCCTGGAGAACGTGATGATGCCGGGGTTGATTCAAGGAAGTCGGCGGCTCGAAGATCGGGCCCGTCAGCTGCTCGACGAGGTAAGCCTCTCACACCGACTGACCCATCGGCCGGGCGAGCTCTCGGGCGGCGAACAACAACGGGTCGCCCTCGCACGCGCACTCCTGATGGAGCCGAAACTGGTTCTCGCAGATGAGCCTACCGGCAATCTCGACAGCCAAAGTAGCGCTTCGGTGCAAAAACTCTTCCTCGAGTTCAACCGACGCCTTGGGACCACTTTTCTCATCGTGACCCACAGCCAGGACTTCGCCGCCATGATGCCGAGGCGGGTCGCGATGAAGGACGGTCGGATCGAATCCGACGAGCGAAACCCTGGCAACGTCTCCCAACCCCGCCCGGATCGCAAGCCCTGACAATGCGCCTTTCCGCCCCTGCCATAGCCCTGACGCTCGTTGCGGGGCTCGCTTCCGTGGCGGGCGCTCAGAGTGAGCACAACATGCCGGAGCCGCCGCCTCCTGCGACCCGTCCGGTTCGAACCTCGCCCAAGCCCAAAGCGCCGCCCCCACCCCTCCCCGAAGAGGAACCGGAGGGCGAAGACTACGAGCCCGTCGAGGATCCCGACGCGGCGATTCAGGTCCCGCGGACGAGTTGCCATGGCAAGACGATTCGTCGCGTCGCGGTTGTCGGCGCGCGACGAGTGGACCCGGAGGACGTCCGCGCCACGATGAAGCTCGGTCGCGGCAAGGTCTGCACCGACCCCGAGATCACCCGGGACGCGCGCGCCCTCTGGAACATGGGCTACTTCGACGACCTCGCCATCGAATCAGACCCGCTCGGCGATGGGATCAAGCTCACGATTCGGGTGCTCGAGCGCCCCGCGATCCGCAAGGTCACCTACGAAGGCAACGACGAGGTGGACCAGGACGACATCGACGAGGCCGTCACGCTCGAACCGGGAACCATTCTAGCGATGCCGGAAGTCGAGGAGAGCGCCGACAAGATCCGCGCGCTCCTATCCGAGGGCGGCTTCTTCCTCGCGGAGGTCACCTACGAGCTCAAACGAGTTCCGGGCGATACCAACCAAATCGACATCCTTTTCAAGATCGACGAGGGCGCAGAAGTCGATGTCCGGCGAGTGAGCTTCGTTGGGAACAAGCAGCTCCCGTCCGACGAGCTCCTCAAGATCATGCAGACCAACGAGACGGGCATGTTCTCGTTTCTGAGCGACCGAAACAAGTTCAATCGGGAAGCCTTCGACGAAGACGTGACGCGGGTCCAAGCCTGGTACTACGACAAGGGCTTCCTGATGATGCGCCCGGGGCGCCCCAGCGTGGAGCTCACGGCCGACCGGAAGTATGTCGATATCACCATCCCAGTCGAAGAAGGGCCGCGCTTCAGGATTCGCAACGTCAACGTGGTCGAAACCGACGCAGCCGGCAATGAGGTCGAAACCATCGTGCCGAAGGAGCGGCTTCGAGACGGGATCAAGCTCGAGTCCGGCGACTGGTTCAGCCGGAGCGAAATCGCTGAAGGCATCGAGCGGATCAGCCGCACGTATCGCGACCAAGGCTACGCGCTCGTGGACATGATGCCGGGGACCGACCTCGACGAGGCCAACCACTTGGTCGATGTGAGCATCAACATCCAGCGCGGCCCACTCGTCTACATCGAGCGCATTCACGTGCGTGGCAACACCAAGACCCGAGACGCCGTCATTCGACGCGAGTTCCGCCTCAGCGAGGGGGACCTCTACAGCCAGAGCAAGCTCGAAGACGGCCGCGCGCTAGCAACCCAACTCGGGTTCTTCGAGCGCGTCGACGTCTCGGAGGAGCAAGGCAGCGCCCGAGACCAAATGGTGATCAACGTCGAAGTCGCCGAGAAGTCTACTGGCACCTTCCAAGTCGGCGCCGGCTTTTCGTCTCTCGAGAGCTTCATAATCACCGCGCAGGTCCAACAGCAAAACCTGTTCGGGCGCGGTCAATCGCTCGGGCTCAACGTGCAGCTGTCCGGAATCCGTCAGCAGATCGACATAAACTTCATCGAGCCGTGGTTCCTCGGATCAGAGTGGAGCCTCGGCTTCGGATTCTTCAAGCGGATCCGAGACTTCAGGGATTTCCGACAGGACTCGACCGGCGCAAGCGTCACCACGGGTCATCCCCTCTTCAATCCTAGGTTCCGACTCTTCGTCCGGTACGAGTTCGAGAACGTGGTCATCTCGCAGCCACGAGGGAACCTCATCGGTGGGGTGGGTGGAGACCTTCAAAACACCTTCTCGAACATCTTCATCGCCAACGCATTTCGAGACGGCATCACCAGCTCGCTTCGTTTCACGATCAACTGGGATAGCCGAGACAACCGCCTAGCGACTACGGGCGGCATCTTCGCCAACTATGCCGTGCAGGTGGCCGACCAATACCTCGGCTCCGACAACACATTCGTTCGCCAAACGGCGTTCTCACGCTTCTACAAGCGAATCTTCGGGCCGGTGGTATTCAAAGTGAACACCGAAATGGGGTTGATCACCTCTCGAAAGAGCCTCCCGGTCTTCGAGCGCTTCTATCTCGGTGGCATCTTCACGATTCGCGGCTACCGGCTTCAGTCGGTGGGACCCCAGGCGGGCGTCGCATCCGCCGGAGACCCGAACCTGCCTATCATCCCCCAGGGCCGACCCATCGGTGGTGACTTCCAGGCGTTTTACAACATCGAATTGGAGTTTCCCATCATCGAGGCGGTGGGCATCCGCGGGGTCATCTTCTCGGACGGCGGCAACACGTGGAACCTCTTCGCGTTTCGGGACCCATTCGGCAATTGCCAAGCCCCCATTGCACCTGAGAACGACAAATCATCGCAGCCGTGCGGCATCAATCGCTTCCTGAGGTACTCGGTCGGTTTTGGCGTACGGTGGTTCTCCCCACTTGGTCCGCTGCGTTTCGAGTGGGGTATTCCGATCAACCGACGCCCTCAAGACGGCAAGATTCGCTTCGAATTCACGATCGGTCAGTCGTTCTGAGAATGTTTGCGGACGCGGGTGCGTATGACCCCTACGGCTTGACCGGTCACCACCGAACGGCTAGCTAGGCCGGGCTCGAAAGGATGCTCTGATGGGTTTTAACAGAATCGTAGTTTTCGCGCTCGCGACGTTCGTATTGGTCAGCACCGCATCGACCGTGGACGCGCAACAAGTGAAGATAGGCGTCGTCGATCTCCAGCGCGCGATCAACGAAACCGAGGACGGCCGGCAGGCGAAACGAAAGCTGACGAAGCTCTTCGAGGAGCGGCAGAAGAAACTCGACGCCGCGCAGAACTCGCTCAAGGCGCAAAAAGAGAGCATCGAGCGGCAACAAGACGTGCTCAGCGAGGACGCGCTCAAGAAGAAGGTCGAGAAGTACCAGGAAGACCTGATGGCCTTACAGACCGAATACGTCGACTACCAGCGCGAGCTCTCGACAGCCGAGGCGGAGCTGACCAAGAAGATTCTCGACAGGATGCAGGCGATTCTCCGCCGCATCGGGCAGACCGACGGGTACACGGTGATCATCGAGGCCAACGAGGGTGGCGTCGTGTGGGTGCCCACCAACTTGGACCTCACCGATGTCCTGATTCAACGCTACAACGCCCAGGCCAAGAAGGGCGGCGGCAAGAAGAAGAAGAAGTAGCGAGAATCGCGCATTCGTGGCCCGTCCGGCCTTTTCCAGGTACAAAAACACTATGGTAAGGTTCTGCGCCACAGTCGTCATCGGGCTAGCGACGCTCGGCGTCGTCGTGCACACGGGCGCGGAAGACACGCCGAACGCACGGGTGTATTACCTCGACGAGTACACCGCGGCAGCGATCCAACACTACCCGTCACTCAAGGCGGCGAAAGCCGATATCGAGCTCGCGCACGCCCGCCTGAATGAGGCGAAGCTGTCGCCTTTCTTTCAGTTCCACGGGAGGGCCTCGTTCTTCGTCCGACCCAAGGCGTCGGGTACGCCCATCTTCAGCCCCGATAGTCAGATTCAGTTCAACAACCCCTGGGGCCCGGGCGTCGAGCTCGCGATTGAGGGCGGCATCCCCATCTATACATTTGGCAAGTATCGCGCTGGTAAGACCGCTGCGAGGGCGGGGATCAAGACAGCGGAGCAAGACGAGCTGAAGACGCTCAGCCAAGTCGTTTTCGACGTGCGCCGCGCGTACTTCGGCACGCAGCTTTCGCTCGACCTTCAGTCGATGATCTCAGACGGCAAGGGGAAGCTCGCCAAGGCCGTCGAAAAGCTCGAAGCGCGTCTCAATGCCGACGACCCTCGGGTCAAGCAAACCGACTATTGGCGCTTGCTCTCGACGTTGTCCGAGATCGAGTCGAGAGAATCCGAGGCGCTGCGACTCGAGGCGTCGGCGCGCGTCGCGCTCGAAATCCTCTCCGGAATCAAGCCGGCTATCGTTCCCGAATGTGCGCTCGAACCGGTGAGGAGCGAAATCCTCGAGCTCAGCGAGCATCTCGATCACGCGCTCGCCAATCGGCCCGAGATCGAGCAGCTCGACGCAGCCAAGTCCGCGCGAGAAGCGAACTTGGTCGTCAAGCGAGCAGGTTACCTCCCCGACATCATCCTCGCTCTGGCCGCCAATTTTGCCAGCACGCCCATCGTGACCGACATCGACAACCCGTTCATCATCGATCGCGGCAACTTCAGGGGCGCATTTGCGGGTCTCGTGGCGAAGTGGGAGCTCGACTTCGCCGGGACCAACGCCCGTGTCAAAGCGGCCAAGGCCGAGATCGCGTCGTTGAAGGCCAAGACAGAAGAGGCCCACCAGGGCATCGAGCTCGAGGTGACCACTCTCTTCGAGCATCTACAAGACGCCAAGCGCAGGATGAACTCATGGGCCCGCGCCGAGAAGGAGACCCGGAAGTGGTTCGTCTCGGCGGGCCAGGGCTACGAGATCGGCACCATGAGCGCGAAGGACCTCGAAGACTCGATCGAAGGATATTTGAGCGCCCGCTCGAAACATCTGATGGCAATCGCTGAATACAATCTCGCGATTGCGGGGTTGGAGAAGGCGACCGGCGTGCCGCTGGTCAACCCCAAGGACTGGCGAGCGCCGAGCTGCGAGGAATAAATCCTCGGCTATAGTCGTCCCAAGGAAGATATGGCGCGTTTTACCACTATTTCATTTGCAATTGCCGGATTCTTGTGGGTAACCGGACCGCTCCTCGCCCAGAGCCCTACGGCCGACAGCACAGCGGACCCCACCGTCGACGTCAAGGCCGCTAAGGCCTTCATTCGTAAGAAACACAACAGGGTGCGTGCCGTGCTGCGACGACCCGATACCCCGAAACGCGCCGAGCAACTCACTGAGCTTCTCGGCGAGTTCCTCGACTACGACACACTCTCGGAGCTCTCTCTCGACCAAGAATGGGACAAGCGCTCGCCAAAGGAACGAAAGCAATTCGTGGGCCTCCTCCGCGCGCTCGTCGAACGCCAGTACCAGCGCAACATGGAGTCGACCCTCAAATACAAGGTGACCTGGGTAGGCGCCGAGGCCATCGACGACGCGAGCGCCCTCGTCAAATCATCCGCCCGCTCCCAAAAGAAGAAGCGGCAACCCCCCATCGAGATCGACTACAGCATGCGCCCCGCAGGCCGCGAATGGCGAGTCTGGGACATCTCCACCGACGGCGTCAGTCTAGTCAAGAACTACAAACGCCAGTTCCGCCGAGTGATCAACGACGAAGGCTGGGAAGGCCTAATCGCCCGAATGGAAAAGAAGCTCCACGCCGAGGACGAGTTGATTTAGGCGCTCACGACCACGTTCTCGTACTCGTTCACTGACGCTGGCCCTGACCCTGTCACTGACGCTGACCCTGACGCTGTCGCTGACCCTGACACTGTCGCTGCCGCTGACACTGGCGCTGCCACTGCCGCCGCTTAAAAATGTCCGCCCGGCGACGGCCCCCCCCAGGGCCGCGCCGTTTGGACGACTCCCCCTCGCTATACCCTCTTTCGCAGTCCTGCGACGTTCCTGATCACGACGCGGCGGTGATCGGTTGTGATCAACCCGCCCCTCTTAAACGCGCCGAGTACCAGTGTGACGGTTTCCCGAGTCGAGCCTACATAGCTCGCAATCTCCTGGTGTGTGAACTTCACACCAATGAGAATCCCCCGTGAGTCCGGGATACCGTGTCGTGAGGACGCATCGAGAAGAAATTCTGCAACCCGCGACTCGACGCTGCGGGTGAGGAGCGCATCGATTCGGCGCTCCGCCATCAGGCGACGCTCCCCCATCAACCGATGCATCGCAGCCGCAAACTCCAAGTCCTCGCCCATCACCATCTTGATGAGGCGCGGCGGGATCCGAAGCGCTTCCACGTAATCCAGAACCACCGTCTCGAGGCGGGCTTCCGGATCGACCAAGGACATCTCTCCCACGAGGTCCCCTGGTCCGTAGTAACCGAGCGTAAGCTCTCGTTCCGGCGTGCGGCGTACGCGCCGGACACGACCGCTACCGATCACGAAGATCGCCGGGTCACTCGGCATGCAAAGAGATTCGCGGCGGTCCGCATCCACGAGGGCACTGCCATTGAGCACCCGCTCCCGGATCTCCGCTCCCAATGCCTCGAACACCCTACATCGAGCGAGGATGCGGATTCGACGCTCTTCCGTCGTTCGCAATCGTCGCGCGCCAGAGCCGCTTTGGAGTGCAGGAGCGTTGGAATCCATACTTACAGCCTTAACGGTATGGTGCATTATCATAGGATTACCGTCAAGACGCATTTTCACAAAGGTGATTCAGATAAAGGTCCAGGCGTATTGACCCGGACCCCCTCGTTGGGTAGGGTCGCGCCATGGGAAGGGGGCTGGCCAGGACTCTCATCTAGCACCATAAACATGCGACTTTACTCAGGAAAAATCAGCCCAATCGTCGATGATTTGGTGAGGGACCTCACCGCCCAAGAGGACATCGAGGTAGAGCAGGAGGCCGAGGTGCGGTTAGACCTCGAAGCCGTCCTCAAAGAATTCGTCCGGCGAGAACGCCAGATGATCGATGAGGCCAAGGATCGGATGGAACGCGAGGGCCTCGGATACTCGAAGCTCGGCCGAATGCGGCAACGACTGGCCAAGGAGATGGGCTTCCCCCAGCAGGATGAGGTACTTCCCTATCTCGTCGATCAGCTCCTCAACATGCTGTTCCACAGCTCGAACGTCGTCGAGATCTACGCCGACGACGTGACCCTGCGCAAGAAGATCACCCCGGTGCTTCGGCGGCACATGGAGGTCGAAACCGGCCTCGACGAAGAGGTGCGCTCGAAGATCAAGAACCTGCAGGAAGGCACCGCCGCTTTCGAGATCGAGTACGCCAAGGTGATGGACCAGATCAAGCAGAAGCGCGGGCTCGAGTAGGCGTCTCATGCAGAGCATGACGGGATACGGGAGCGGCCGCGCCACGCTCGGTGACGGGCACGTCGTGCTCGATCTACGTGCGGTCAACCACAGGTACCTGGATGTCCGCGTGCGCCTGCCTTCGCGCATTCAGAGCCGCACGCCGATGGTGGAGCGCGTCATCCGCAGCCGGCTCGAGCGCGGACGAATCGACGTCACGACGAGGTTCGAGGGACAGACCCTCCCCCAGCCCACGTTGGACATCGATCGCGCCCGCGCGGTTTACCAAGAGCTGGGCTCCCTGCGCGACGCGCTGAGCCCGGACGAGCCCTTGCCCCTTTCCTTGCTCTCCTGCGTGCCCGATCTCTTCGTGGTCAGTCGCGCGATCGACGAGGAGGCGCTCGAGCGGGCGCTCGCCGCCGCCACCGATGAAGCCTGCGACGCCATAATCGCCATGAGGCGCGCCGAGGGCAAGGCACTGGCAGAGGAGCTCACGTCGCAGCTGGGCGACGTCGCCACACATGTGCAAGCGCTCCGAACCGAGCTGCCCCTGATGGTCGAAGGACGTCGCACACGCCTTCGCGATCGCCTCGAGGCATTGCTCGAGGATGTCGATGCTGAGCTGCAACCCGCCCGGCTCGAACAGGAAGTCGCCGTGCTCGCCGACCGAAGCGACATCGCCGAAGAGCTCGTCCGCCTCGACAGCCACCGGTCCCAAATGCTCGAACTCATCGACGATTCGGGCAAACCCATTGGAAAACGCATCGACTTTCTTCTTCAAGAGATGGCGCGTGAGACCAATACGATCGGCTCCAAGGTCCAGGACAGCGCTGTGACCGCGCTCGTCATCGCGTTGAAGACCACCGTGGAACAAATGAGGGAGCAGGCGCAGAATGTGCTTTAGTCCGCCCGTCGTCCGGGGTAGAGGTCACAGTTAACAGGTAAGCGCATGAGTGCCTCCGTCTCCACCGATCCGGATCTCATCCTGTTAATCATCAGCTCACCCTCGGGAGCCGGTAAGACGACGCTGACCCATCGGCTGCTTCAAGAGTTTCCCGAGCTTCGGTTCAGTGTTTCCCACACGACGAGGCGGCCGCGCCCGAACGAGGTCGACGGCCAGGACTACCACTTCGTGGACCCACAAGGCTTTCGCCAGCTCATCGAGCAGGGCTCCTTTGCCGAGTGGGCCGAGGTGCATGGCAACCTCTACGGCACCAGCTTGACCGAGATCGACCGCGCACGATCAGACGGCAAGCATGGGGTCCTGTTCGACGTCGATTACCAGGGCGCCCGACAAATCAAGGAGAAGTTTCCCGAGGCCGCGGGGGTGTTCATCCTGCCCCCGTCCATGGACGAGCTTCGCAGGCGCCTCGACAGTCGCGGCTCGGACGACGAGGAATCGAGGCGCCGACGCCTTCAAAAAGCTCAGGAAGAGATCGAGCACTACCCCTTCTTCGACTACATGATCGTCAACGATGAGCTGCAGCAAGCGCTGGCAGAGCTTCGTGGCATCGTGCTCGCCGAGGGATGTCGACAGTGGCGCGTGGCCGCCAAAGCCGAGGCGCTCCTCGAACGCTAGACGCCTCTAGAACTCGATCCCGAGAATCAGGCGCCACACTTGGGCGACGCCCACGCTGAGCCCCTCGGTGCCAGGCTCGCGAATACCGTCTACTTCGAGAAACTTGAGCCCGTTGAGCGGGAACAACACGCCGTATTGAAAGGCCGCGAAAAAGCCATCTTTGAAGCTCGGACCGTTCTCGGTACGGTAGTAAAGGGATAGATCGATTTCGGCACCAAGGTTTGGCTGAGACGAATACGATTGCTGCTGGTACATCGCGCGACTGTAGATGAAGTCGAGCTTCGCGCCGAACACGCGGCCGAAATCGGTGCGGATCAAGTCGTAGCTGATCGCCGGCGCCAGATAATACACGCCGGCAATGCGCCCGAGGATCTCCTTGAATAGGATCAAGTCGATCCGGTAGTCCGCGGCAAAGGAGAACGTCGAGATGTTCTTCTTGCCGATGGGTTGCGTCGCCAGGTCCTCGTACTGCGAAAGGCCGACCACATCCGGGTCACCCGAAGCCACACCGCCCTTGAGGAATACACCGAGCTTCTTCTTCAGGAATCGATACTCGGTCTCGACCGCGACACCCCACTCCCGAAGCTTGAATGGCGCGTCCTCGGCGGTTGGAGGAAACTCGCCGGACGCGATGTTCTGGATCTTGCCGAGGATCGCACCGAACTCGATCTGAATCCTCAAATCTTTCCAGAGAACCTCGAACCAGCCGTCGGGGATATAGACCTTCGCATCACGACGAACGAAAACAGACTCGACGTCTGCCCGTGTCGCGAGGAGCGGAGCTGTAGAAGTCGAAAGGAACTGTGTCCGGTAGATGAAGTAGACACCCCCGTTGAACACCCACTTGCCCCTTTTTAGGCGCTTGAGCTGGTTCAATGGGTCCATGCGGCGCGCGATCAGGAAGCTCCATTGACGGGTGTCGTCCTTCCTCGTGCCGTCTCGCGGGATGGCTTGGATGTCGTCGAGTGGATCGACGGTGAAGCCCTTGTTCACGAAGTCCCAAGAGACGCCAAAGAACATCCCTTTGAACTTGCCGATCAACTGGATGCGGTCGATCTCGGTCTGGAAGTCCGAGTCGAGCTGAGTGTCGAGGATGTTGGTGCCTTCGCCGGCGTTCCACAGCATCCCGAGGCCCCATTGGTGACCCATGCGACCGAAGCGAAGCTGGCCGATCGTGCTGTTGGTAATCTCACCCCACACACGCCGTACGACGATGTAGTCACCCACGGTGTTTCGAAACGACTCGGGCGGGGCCTGAGTCAGGGTCAAGCTGTCGACGGGCACCCCGGGAGCGCGCCCGGTGATCTGTCCGAATTGGTTGACCGACTTCACTTCGGGCGTTGATCCAAGCACGATGTTATCCAACACGTCGAACATCATGTGGAGGCGAATGTTGTCGCTCAACGACAGAGTCGGCTGAAGTCGAAGCCGCATGTTCGCAAACCGTATGCTCTGACTGCCGACGCAGCGCTGATCCTGAGTCGCTGGCGACGAGGGGGGGCCGCTGCAGCCGCCTGCCGGCAGCACGCCCTGGTTGTTCTCCCCAGCGTCGAGGCCGATCCACCGTCCGAATGGCTCTCCGGTCAAGCGATCCAGGGGTTGCCGACCGAGATGGAAGTTGTTGTTCATGTTGGCACGGACGCGGAAATAGCCGTTCAGCGAGAACACCGGGCGCGGGTTAGTCCATGACGCGAGCGTCGGATCCGAGGCCGGAGGCTCTGCCATCCCGAGGAGCTTCGCATCTTCGGCGGCCATCTCTTCCTCCGACTCGTACTCGTCAGGCCCGTATTCCTCGACCTCGACCTCAACCGTTTCTCCGGGTAGCGAGAGCCCTTCCAAGGAAGGAGCCCGCAACTGGGGCGGGCCTTCCTCGGCCGGCTCCTCACGATGCGCTTCCGCCGGCGTGGACTCCTCCTGCGCCGCACTCGCTGTCGCCCACAGGCAGACTACCCCAATAATCGCTAAGAAACGGCGCATGAACTCGTGCGGTCCCGGGCGTAGCACGCCCGAAACGCACGGGTCAACGGGGCAAGTGCCTGCTTGACCCGATGCCCGCGGACCTCTAGCCCGCCACCCGAGAGCTCCATGACCGATAGTCTGCGCTTCATCCCACTCGGCGGCCTGAATGAGGTCGGAATGAACTGTGCCGCAATGGTGTCAGGCGACACCACGATCGCCGTCGACTGCGGCGTGGGGTTCACCGATGAGCTGGGTGCCGACATCGTGCACCCGAATTTTGGCTGGCTCTGGGAGCAGGGCGAACGGCTCCGTGCGATCGTCCTCACGCATGGCCACGAGGATCACATCGGCGCGCTGCCCTATTTCTTGCGGCGGTTTCGCGTTCCTGTCTACGCGCCGCCCTACGCGGCCGCCCTGATTCGGCATCGCCTCGCGGAGCATCGCTTGGAAGACGTTGACCTCCGGATCGGGGGTGCGGGTAGTCGTTTCGAGATCGGACCATTCGTGGTCGAGCGGTTTGGGGTCCATCACTCGATGGCCGACGCGACGGGGCTCATTCTAGATACCCCCGTCGGTACCGTCGTGCATACCGGCGACTTCAAGATCGAGTCGGAGCCCTGCGCCGGACAGCGCTTCGATCGCGAACGACTCGAAGAGGCCGGACGGGAGGGCGTCCGACTTCTCTTGAGCGATTCCACCGGGGCAGACGTCGAGGGTACCTCTGGCCTCGAGCGGACCGCTGAAGCTGCGCTCGAGCGATGGGTCGTGCGATCGCCGCATCGGGTGCTCATCGTCACCTTCTCGTCCAACGTGTTCCGGCTCCGCGCCGCCCTTCGGATCGCGAAGGAGCATGGCCGCAAGGTCTGCCTTCTCGGGATGTCGGTGCAGAAACACACCGAGACTGCGACTGCCCTCGGCTTGATCCCGCCCGTCGACTCCCTCCTCGTGTCGGCAGAACAGGCGGCCACCCTGCCCCGCGACGAAGTCATGATCATTGCAGGCGGCACCCAAGGGGAGCCTGGTTCTTCGTTGACGCGTCTCGCCCGCGAAGAACATTCGTACTTGCGCCTATCGGAAGGCGACACGGTTATCTTTTCGTCACGGATCATTCCGGGCAACGAGCTCCCGGTGCTCGACGTGATCAGTCGGTTCGAGCGGCGCGGGATCGAAGTGATCACCCGCCGCGAGCACCCGGAGGTGCATTCAAGCGGCCACGGAAGTCGCGAAGAACAGCGATCGATGATTCGCCTCTTGCAACCCGAGGCGTTCGTCCCAGTGCACGGGACACGCCATCACCTTCGCCGACACGCGGAGCTGGCCCGCGAAGAGGGGGTCGCGCAGATCGAGCTCCTCGAAAACGGAAGCGTTCTAGAGGTCACGCGGGACTCCATCGCCGTGGTCGACTCGGTGCCTGTCGGGCGCATCTACGTGAACTATCACCGCAAGCGCCCGCTCATCACGGCGGTCGCAGATGGGGAATCATGAGCCGTTGGGTCGTGGGGTTGGTAGCTGCGCTGTGCCTGAGCGGTTGCCACCGACAAGCGAAACCGGAACCACAGTCGAAGCTCATCGTCGAGCAGCCTTGGGAAGAAGCGAGCACGGTCGGGTCTTCGGCGCCATCGTCGTCGACACCAGGACTCCGGCGACCGGCAACTCCTCGAGAGCGTGCGACGATCGAAAAGCTCGCACGTGCGGCGGAGTCGGTACGACAGCTCAGGTTCGAAAGCCCGATCGCGATCGAAATTCAAGATGGGATCGCGATTGCGAGCAGCTTGCGCGATCAGATTGACGACGAAGAGATCGAGCGCGCGCGACTGCTCTATGGCGCCCTCGGCCTCATCGACCCCAATGCAGATCTGCGCGCGCTCTTTTCCGGTGTGCTAGGCGAGCAGGTGATCGGCTACTACGATCCGAAGGCAGCCCGCCTGGTCATTCGAGACGACGTGATCGATGGGCTCCTAGGAACACTCGGGCCCGCAGAGATCCAGGAAGCACGGTTGGTGCTGGTCCATGAGCTCGTGCATGCGCTCCAAGATCAACGTCTCGGGCTCGGAGAAGCCTACGATCAGACGCGCACAGCCGATGCGGACAACGCCTTTCGGGCCGTTATCGAAGGCGACGCCACCCTCGCGATGCTCGCGAACGCGCTCCGCGGCCAGGGGATCCCTCTGTCGGCGGCCACCCAGGGGATACGACAAATGGGGAGCTATCTCGATGTCAACGCCTTCGTACGGGGCGAGAAGCTCGATGAGGCCCCGGCAATTCTGCGCGTTACCCTGATCGCCCCGTACCTGCGTGGCCTGCAGTTCGTCGCGGCCGTGTATTCGATAGGCGGGTGGCCCTCGGTCAACCGAGCCCATCGACGTCCACCCACGACCACCGAGCAGGTTCTCCATCCGGAAAAGTTCGCCGCATCCGAACCCGGAGAGTTGTTCGAGGTTTCCAAGGTTCGCGCGCTCAAGCAAGCCGGCTACGAGCGAATCGTGGAAGATACTCTCGGGGAGCTGGAGCTCGCCGTGTATCTCGGTCAGGATTCGCCGAAGGGAACGAACGAGGCCGCTGCCGCCGGTTGGGCGGGAGATCATCTCACCGTGTACCGACGGGCCGGCGAGACGGCGGTCATCTGGTGGACGACCTGGGATTCGGAGGCGGACGCGGTCGAGGCGTATCGAGCAGCGCAGCGCGTGGCGCCAAAGAAGCCGTCCTCGATGGCGGAACGGCAGGGGCGCGCCGTGCTGATCGTGCGAGACCTACCACCTCGCCTGCAGCGGGCCGTGCGGAAAGCATTCGCGACCTTCGCGCGTAGCGTAAACGGGCAGCGTCCTCCCCCGGAAGGCGCCCGCGACTCGGCGTATTGAGGTTGTCGGCGCTTCTGGCTCGGGCTAGGAACCCCCGGTGGCGCGCGCTTCTTGGGACGAATACTTCATGGATATCGCAGCGGTCGTGGCCGCGCGATCGACCTGCTCCCGCAAGCACGTCGGGGCCGTGATCGTTCGCGACAAGACGATCTTGTCGACCGGCTACAACGGCTCGGTGAGGGGTCTTGCCCACTGCGACGAAGCCGGCCACATGATGGAGGATGGCCATTGTGTCCGAACCATCCACGCCGAGATCAACGCCATCATCCAGGCAGCCAAGAACGGCGCTCGAATCGACAGCGCCTCGATCTACGTAACCGCATCCCCGTGTTGGAGCTGCTTCAAAGCGATCTGCAACGCCGGCGTCAATCGAATCGTGTTCGAAGAGTTCTACCGAGATGAGCGAATTTTCGAAGTTTCGCAGGCGCTCGGGATCGAGCTCGTCGAGCTCCACCGTGAGAAATCGGTCGCCAAGGCTGCACCTTGACGCCCTTGTGGCTGGGCAGTACGAACGCCGCTCGGCAACTCGCCTAAAATCAAATGCAATCTGAAATCCGAGAGATCAGCCCAGTCCTCTTCGAGGTGACGGTTGAGGTCCCCTGGGAGCGAATCCAAAAAGACCTCAATGACACCTATCGAGAGATCGGCAAGACGGCGCGCATTCGGGGCTTCCGGCCCGGCAAGGTACCCAAGAATGTGGTCAAGCAGGTCTACGGTTCGCAGGTCAAAGCGCAGGTGACCGGAACGCTCGTCGAGCAAGGCCTGATGCAAGCGGTACAGGAGCACGAGCTTCACATCGTGGCGCAACCCGAGATGGAGGGGACGCCCGAGCTTCAGCAAGGACAGCCTCTCACGTTCAAAGCGAAGATCGAGGTCCGACCGAAAATCGACGAGGTCGTCACCGAAGGCATCGAAGCGTGGGAACGCCCGGTCGAGGTTCCGAACGAAGATGTCGACGCCGAGGTCGAGCGCCTGCAGCACCAGCACGCCGAGGTTCAAGTTCCCGAACCGATGCGTCCAGCGCAAGAAGGCGACCTGATCACCATCGACTACGACGTAACGGTCGACGGCGAAGAAAAGAAGCAGCTCGGCGCGAAGGACAGGCAGGTCGAGATTGCCGACGCCCAGCTACTGCCTGCGCTCAAAGAAGGGTTGCTCGGAATGCAGCCCGGCGACGAGAAAACCCTCGAGATCGCGTTCGAGGACGATCACACAAACCCTGACCTCCAAGGCAAGACCGCGGTTTTCACGGTGACGGCCAAAGACCTTCACGAGAAGCTTCTACCTGAGCTCGACGACGAGTTCGCAAAAGACTGTGGCGACTACGAGACGCTCCTCGAGCTCCGACTCAAGATTCGCGAAGGCCTCGAGGGGGGCGCGAAGCGACGCGCTGAAGCTGAAGTCAAAGAGCAGCTCGTCACCAGCTTGATCGAGCACAACGACATCCCCGTACCTCCCTCGATGGTTCAGCAGCAGCAGCAAATGATGATGTACGAGATGGCGCAGCTGATGCAGATGACTGGGCAAGAGGGCGCCCCCGGGGAAGAGTTCTTCAAAGGGATCGAGGAACGGGCGAAGAGGCGCGTCCAGGCGGGCATCTTGCTCGGGAGCCTTGCGCGCCAAGAAGGCATCGACGTGACCGAGGCCGACCTCAACGCCAAGTTTCAAGAGATCGCCGACCAGACCGGCAAGCACGTGGCCAAAGTGAAAGCCGACTACCAGGAAGCCCAGCGGGATGCTCTCGAGTCCCAACTTCTCGAAGAAAAGGTGATGACGCTGTTGACCGAGCGGGCCAGTATCAAGGAAGGGGAGCCACCGGCGCCTGTCGAGCCAGAGGAGCCTTCCGAAGACGAGGGGAAAGAGTCATGAGCGAGCCGACGACCGCACAGATGTACATGCCGTGGGTGGTGGAAACGACGCACCGCGGCGAACGCCAGTGGGACATTTTCAGCCGTTTACTCAAGGACCGCATCATCTTCCTCGGGACCGAAATCAACGACGACGTCGCGAACGCGATCATCGCGCAGATGCTGTTCCTCGAGAGTGACGATCCCGACAAAGAGATCACCTTGTACATCAACAGCCCCGGCGGCTCGATTACAGCAGGGCTTGCGATTTACGACACGATGCAGTATGTTCGTTCACCGGTTTCGACGGTATGTATCGGTCAGGCAGCATCGATGGCGGCGTGGATCCTCGCGTCGGGATCGCACGAATTGCGCAAGTGTCTGCCCAATAGCCGCATCCTGATTCACCAACCTCTAGGCGGAATCCGCGGCCAAGCAACCGACATCGAGATTCACGCACGAGAGATTCTGAAACTTCGTGAACAAATGAACACGATCCTGGCCAAGCATACAGGTCAAACAGCCGAACGTATTAAGGCAGACACCGAACGCGATCGCTATCTGTCGGCCGAAGAGGCCCGAGAGTACGGGCTGATCGACGAAGTGATCACCCCAAAGTCGGACGAATGAACCGTAAAACGCAGTGCGAGCGCGTCTCCAGGTCCTTGCCGTGAACCAGGTAGGACGCTAGACTCACACCAGCAGGTATATGGTGGATCGCAGGCGAGACGACGGACACGGCAATCTTCAATGCTCCTTCTGCGGGAAGTCGCAGAAGGAGGTCAAGAAGCTCATCGCTGGGCCGACGGTCTACATCTGTGACGAATGCATCGGGCTCTGCAACGACATCATCGCAGAGGAGGTCGAACGCGAGGAATCCCTGACGACCTCAACCCCCCTTCCCAAGCCCGCCGAGATCAAAGAGACCCTCGACGAGTACGTGATCGGGCAAGAGCGGGCGAAGAAGATCCTCTCGGTCGCCGTGCACAACCACTACAAACGGATCGACTCGAAAGTCGCCAGCGACGACGTCGAGCTGCAGAAGTCGAACATCCTTCTTCTAGGGCCCACAGGGTCCGGTAAGACTCTCCTAGCGCAGACATTGGCTCGCATCCTCAACGTTCCTTTCGCCATCGCAGACGCGACGACGCTGACCGAAGCCGGCTACGTCGGCGAAGACGTCGAGAACATCATCGTGCAGCTTCTGCAGAACGCCGACCACGATGTCGAGCGCGCGCAGCGTGGCATCGTGTACATCGACGAGATCGACAAGGTCGCTCGCAAGGGCGACAACCCGTCGATCACACGCGACGTCAGCGGTGAGGGCGTCCAGCAAGCTCTCTTGAAGATCATCGAGGGTACGATCGCCAACGTTCCACCAAAGGGCGGTCGTAAGCACCCCCAGCAAGACTTCCTGCAAATCGACACCGGCAACATCCTCTTCATCTGTGGCGGCGCCTTCGTCGGCCTCGACGAAGTGATCGAGCGGCGCATTGGCGAGCGCACCCTCGGCTTCGGCGCAGACATTCCGTCCCGCAAAGACAAGAAGATAGGCGCGCTGCTCGAACGTATCGAACCCGAGGATTTGCTCCGCGCGGGGTTGATTCCGGAGTTCATCGGCCGCTTGCCCGTCATCGCGACACTTCACGAGCTCAACGAGGGCGCCCTGGTCGATATTCTCACCAAGCCCAAAAATGCCCTGGTCAAGCAGTACCAAAAGCTTTTCGAGATGGATGGCGTGAAGCTGAAGTTCTCCCAAGGTGCCCTACAAGCGGTGGCGCGTGAGGCGCTGAAGCGGAACGCGGGTGCACGCGGTCTCCGTGCCATCATGGAAAAATCGATGCTCGACATCATGTACGACGTGCCGTCGCAGGCAGACATCCGCGAGGTCGTCATCAGTGAAGAAGTGATTCTCTCCGGCGAGGTCCCGCTCATCGTCTACGAAAAGGAAGAGGCGGAGCTCGCCTAATGCGGCGCATGCCGCCCACCCCTGCCCCACGCGGGATTGAGTAGATTGATGTTCTTTCACAAAAACGAAAACGACGAGAATGGTTCCGGCATGGGTGCGCCCGGCGGCGACGTCTATCCTTTACTTCCCTTACGCGACATCATCGTGTTCCCACACATGGTGGTTCCGCTGTTCGTCGGGCGCGAAAAATCGATCAACGCCCTCGAAGAGGCGATGAGCCAGGACAAAGAGATCCTGCTGGCGGCGCAAAAGAAGGCCAAGACGAACGACCCGACACCAGAGGACATCTTCGAGATAGGGACCGTGGGGACGATCATTCAGTTGCTACGTCTTCCAGACGGCACCGTGAAGGTGCTCGTCGAAGGTAAGCGTCGTGCGCGGATTTCGCGTTTCGTGCCAAACGAGGAGCACTTCCTCTGCGAGACCCAGCCGGTCGAAGAGATTTACGCGGAGAATGTCGAAGTCGAGGCCTTGATCCGGTCAGTCCAGTCCGCGTTCGACGTGTACGCGAAGCTCAACAAGCGCATTGCGCCTGAGATGTTGATGACGGTACAGACCATCGACGACCCGTCGAAACTCGCGGACACCGTTGTCGTGCACCTGACCAGCATCAAGCTCGCCGACCGCCAAGAGATTCTCGAAACAATCGATCCTGCAAAGCGCCTCGAGCGTTTGTTCCAACTGATGAACGCAGAGATCGAAATCCTCCAGGTCGAAAAGAAGATCCGCTCGCGCGTCAAGAAGCAAATGGAGAAGACGCAAAAGGAGTACTACCTGAATGAGCAAATGCAGGCCATTCAGAAGGAGCTCGGCGAGCGCGACGAGTTCAAGAGTGAGATCCAAGAGCTCGAACAACAGCTCAAGCAGAAGAAGCTCAGTAAAGAGGCGCACCTCAAGACGCGCAAGGAGCTCAAGAAGCTCAAGATGATGCAGCCGATGAGCGCGGAGGCGACGGTCATTCGCAACTACATCGACTGGGTGTTGTCGCTCCCCTGGAGCGACAAGACCGAAGAGAACTACGACATCGACGCCGCGGAACGGATCCTCGACGAAGACCATTACGGCCTAAAAAAGCCCAAGGAACGCATCGTCGAGTATCTGGCCGTCCAGGCCCTCGTGAAGAAACTCAAGGGGCCCGTGCTCTGCTTCGTCGGTCCACCCGGCGTCGGCAAGACCTCGCTTGCGCGGAGCATCGCGCGCGCGACCGGCCGAGAATTCGTTCGGCTGTCGCTCGGTGGGATTCGGGACGAAGCCGAGATCCGCGGGCATCGTCGTACGTACATCGGCGCCCTGCCCGGTCGTCTCATTCAGCAGCTCCGCAAGATCGGCGCGAACAATCCGGTCTTCTTGCTCGACGAGGTCGACAAGATGTCGTCGGACTTCCGTGGCGATCCCGCATCGGCGCTCCTCGAGGTACTCGACCCGGAGCAGAACCACAGCTTCAACGACCATTTTCTCGACCTCGACTACGACCTTTCGGATGTGATGTTCATCACGACCGCCAACACCCTCCAGGGGATCCCGCTTCCGCTTCTCGACCGCATGGAGATCCTCGAGATCAGCGGCTACACCGAGTTCGAGAAGCTCAACATCGCGACGCGCTATCTCGCGCCAAGACAGCGTGAGAACGCGGGACTAAACGACATCGACGTCGACATCTCCGAGAACGCGATTCGGCAGATCATCCACTACTACACGATGGAAAGCGGCGTCCGAAACCTCGAGCGCGAGATCGGAAGCATCTGCCGGAAGATCGCGCGTAAGGTCTTGAAGGACGGCGAAGAATCCAAGGCCAAGAGCTACCGCGTCGAGGCGAAAGACATCGCAGACTATCTCGGAGTTCCAAAGTACCGACCCGACAAGACCAACGAAAAAGACCAAGTTGGTTTGACTAATGGGCTGGCGGTAAACGCGTTCGGTGGGTCGATCCTCGAGTGCGAGGTGGCGGTCGTTCCGGGCAAGGGCAAGCTCCACATCACCGGTCTGCTCGAAAAGGGCATGCAAGAATCAGCACAGGCCGCGATGAGCTACATTCGCTCCCGCCAGAAGATCCTCGGCCTCGAAGAAGACTTCCACGCACGCTACGACGTCCACATCCACTTTCCAAGCTTCGTGCCGAAGGACGGCCCAAGCGCAGGCATCACGATGGCGACAAGCATCGCGAGCGCGCTTCTCAAAATTCCGGTTCGCAGAACGGTCGCCATGACAGGTGAGATCACCCTTCGTGGTCGAATCATGCCGATTGGCGGCCTCAAAGAGAAGCTGCTGGCCGCGCACCGCGCCGAAATCGAAGTGGTTCTGATTCCGAAGGAAAACCAAAAAGACCTCAAAGAGATCCCGCGACGCGTCCTCAACGCGCTCCGCATCGTCCTAGTCGAGCACATGGACGAAGTCCTCCGCCAGGCCCTGGTCCTCAGCGCCCCGGACGCCCTCTTCGGCGACCACGTGGTCCGCCCCCTCGAATACCGTCAAGGTCGCCTCATCACCCCCGACGACCCGGACGAAGAAGACATCCCGGAACCGACAGTCGACCCACCCGGCGCCCGCCAGTAGACACCAACTGCGGGGTCCGTCATGCTCCGCACCCTTTTTGGGCGGGTAGCTCAGCGGTAGAGCGCCGGCTTTACACGCCGGAAGTCGCAGGTTCGATCCCTGTCCCGCCCACCGTAAAAGATAAGCGTTTTTGACACGAAGTGCGACACCGGGACCGATAACGAGCCGTTATTTCGCCGAGACCCAGAACCGCCCAAGCAAACTCGGCTCCGACGGTTGATTGAACGGAGGACGCTATGACCGCAACGAAGGCGTTTGAAGTCCCCGATGCGGAACAGGCGTATGTGCGCGGTCTGCTTGCCGAGAAGGTGTACGCCTCTCTCTGCGACCGCGCGCTCGATGCTGAGGCGAGTTACCCGAGCAAGCTTCTAGATCTGGCGGGCTACCCGTTGGTACATATCGGCGATCGACTCCGCGTTTCGGGATTTGCAGATCCGACGAACGGCGTGAAAACGATCACGTCCAAGCGCTGGCCCGCGGTCTATTTGAAAACGAGTCTGTACTATCCCGATCACCCATCGGTTTTGGTTAGTGAAGCATCCGATTGGAATGCAAAGCCGTCGAAGTTTGCGTCACTTTTATTTCCGAACGTGAAGGAACGGCTCGCGATCTACGAGAAGCATTTCCGGGGTGCGGTTGTGAAGCGGATTCGGTACTTCGGGGTACGTTGCAGGGATTCGATCGTGGTTGATCGTGACTTTGTACAAGCCGCTCAGTCAGCCACGCCAGCGGAACACGAACTCGAGCTCGACGGCGTCTTGATCGAAGCCTTCGACCAGGCGCAAGCCGTTGAGATTGCGAACAGTGACGGGATCCCTTGGACGAAGATGTCGATCACAGAGGAAGGTGAACCGACCGCGCTTGGCTGGCATGGACAGCGACCGACCGTCGACGAGCTTGCGTGTTTCGATCGAGTGACGACCCGACAGCGGGATGCCAATCGCAGACGGATAGCGCGCGAGGTGAATAGGCGTGACCTAGATGGGGTCTGCGCACCGGGCCAAGGCCTGCGCTTCGCAATTGGGACCGTCACAGTCTCGGAGGAAGTCCCTGCACGCCTCACGCCGATCCCCGATATCGCAGCGGTCACAAACCTCATCTCCGCAACCTGCGATCGAGAGCGCAGCAAGCAGCGACGCAACCGAAATGAGCTTTCGTAATGTCATGGTCTCAATCTCCCTTGTCCGGCCAACCTAGACTGCCCACCAGGGGCGCCACCAAACCGTGAAGAGTTATATCAATTCCCGAGCCACCCGGGAAGCAGGCTGTTTTGCTTGGGTTTTACACAGCCGCAACGTGCAGGTTCTGCGTTTGGGCCGTGGGGGCCCAGCGGCTTGCTAGCCCTACGGCTGCACCTCAAACGCCCCCACGTCGCACAAACAAAACGGCGACCCACGGAGTGATCTGCAGGCCGCCGCGTCAGCCCCAACCTAAGCCGGGGCTTCTCTGTCATCGCGTTGGGTTACGCGCCCTACTCGAGGTCTACGCTAATCTCTCCCGTGAAGCGGCCTCCGGGGAATGTCACCGCCGTGCCCTCCCAGGTGCCGGTCGCGTCTTCGAATCGCCCGTTACCCCCTGCGACCGTGCCAAAAAAATCGACAGTGAAGAGGGTGCCATCGCTGCAGTAGGAACTGCCTGGTTCAGTCGTTAGGGAAAGAAGCGACCCGTCTTGGTAGGTGAGCACGACGGTCGAGCTGAGGCCGCTTCCAAGTGGCATCGCCGCGGGGCAGCCAGGCGTGGGGAGATTGCTTAAGTCGACCGCTTCGAGCGCTGTGGTCGAAAACAAGGAAGGGCTCCCGCTCCCTTTCGTCTTTCCACTCTGTATGGCGGTTATTGCCCCGCCGTCGATCAGTGTGGGCACTCCGTCCGTATCGCTGGAAATATGGTTGCCTCCGAAGATCTTCATATGGAGGTCCGCTCCCTCCATGCCGTATGCATCAGGAACCGCAAAGACGGCTAACGCCAGCGCGGCTAGTGCGATAAAAATTCCGTTTTCATGATGAGCCTCCGTTTTTCAAACGGAACGAGGCGGCGTGCTTGTCGCCCTGCTTCCGGATCGCTGAACG